>Ga0315287_10006479_pt1 | contig 11658 bp, 5 predicted proteins | sample YL17G11_0_MG_FD_205037 | JGI IMG/M metagenome (GOLD analysis project Ga0315287, IMG submission 205037) | Sediment microbial communities from Yellowstone Lake, YNP, Wyoming, USA - YL17G11_0 | ecosystem: Environmental > Aquatic > Freshwater > Lake > Sediment | place: USA: Wyoming | collected...
TGAAGTCTGCTCCGCCCGTGCCGATGATGACCGTGCCACCCCAACTGATCGTGCCGCCGGCGGATGATCCCGGGCCATTGATTACGAGCGTGCCGTTGGTGAACACGTTGATCTGGGCGGAGAGCGTGGTCGTGCCGTCCCAGCGGCAAGTGCTCGTGCTGTTCTGGGTGTAATTCACGGCGGTCACAGAACCCTCTGCGCCTTCGGTGAACACCGCGCCGTTGTTGACCGTGATGTTTCCGCCGCCGCTCAATGCACCCGTGAGATGCAGTGTGCCAGCGTTGACGGTCGTTCCCCCGGAATAAGTATTCGCACCAGACAACGTCTGTGTGCCTGTGCCATTCTTCGTGACCGTGCCCGTCCCGCTGATGTCGCCGCCGTAACTGGAACTGCCGAAGCGATTGAAAACGAGCGAGGCGTTGTTCACCACGTCTGAACCGTCGGCGAGATTGCCGTCGTTGCCCGCCGTTCCGTTGCCGAGTTGCAACGTGCCGCCGCTGATGGTCGTCGCGCCGGCGTAGAGGTTGTTGTTGAGAATGGTCAGCGTGGTGGCGTTGCTCTTGGTCAAGGCCATGCTGCCGCTCAAACTGCCGCTGCCGGCGAGGGTGTAGTTGCTGTTTGTCGCGTTGAACGTGACCGCAACCGGACTCAAGCTGCCGACTAGATTTACATTCGTGTTGGCGTTGCCTCGATCATCAAAGAGCGCGGTGGCGACTCCATTGGCGAAGACATAGTTGCTGGTGGCGTTGGGCAACAACAGCCAGTTGGCGGCCGTGGCCGTGTCCCAGTTCGCACCCGAGCCGCTCCACAGCAAACCCAGTTCGCCCGTGCCGGACAAGTTCACGACATAGTTCGTATAATTGGCGTCGTCGCTGACCATGGTGAGGAGCGCGGATCTGGCTCCTCCGCCGCCCGGAACAAACTGCACGGTGAAGGTCGTGCCGCCACCGCCGGCGATGGGCGTGGCGGGTTGCGCCGTCACGGTAAAGTCGGATGCGTTCGCGCCGGAGACGCTGACGCGCGGTGTGCCGGTGAGGTTGAGCGTGCTGGCCCCGTTGTTGGTGATGGTGAACACCACGGTATTGGTAGCGCCCAAAATGGAAACGGTTCCTAAATCTTTCGAGCCGCCGCTGGGAATGGTGTTCCCGGCGGGTTGCTGAACAGCAATGCCACTCAACTGCAAAGGCACCCGGTAGGAGACAAGCTGGGAATCAACCCAATGGCGCGCCGGGTTTGACGAGTCAATGGTCAAATTTGTGTAAAGATCAGCCGTATACTGGATTGTCGCCGATCCGCCGGGTGTCACGACCGACGTGATGTCTTGTTCCCAGTGATCAACCCGGTCGCCAGGTGCCCAACCGGCACGCGAATATTGCCAGGTGCCCCCTTGGGGCCGGCAAGGATTCAAGTAACAATCGTTTTTCCAGAGCACATTGTAATAGCTGCTTGCTCCTACGGTCAGAGTCCGTCCCCGCACGATGAACTCGGCGGCATTCTGGCTGTTGGGCGATTGGCCGTGGCCCGTGACCATCAGGCGCGTTTTCAGTTTTGTGGCAGTGGGATCAATAGTCACCGTGCGCGGAGTGAAAAAATTCGAGATTGGGTTGTTGGTATCGCCGTAGCGCGGCTCGCCTACCCAGAGGTTCTGGATTTTGAAGGCCTCAGCGTCGGGAACGCCCTCGTAATAGAGAAGGTCAGCCGTGACCAGCCAGCCGCCGCTCGTCACCCAAGTATCAATGTAGGCCTGCATTTGCCGCGTGCCTCGCAGCAAGGTTTGAAAGTCCGTCACATCCACATACCAAGTCCATGCCTTGGCGTAGGGCGTCATGAAGCGCGCGATCTCGAAGCGTTCACCATTGTCGGCAAAGACGGAAATATCCATCTTCCGATCCCAAGGATCAAATCCGCCGACTGGCTCGCTGAGGGTCATTGCGAGCACGATTCGTGCGTAGCTCCGCCCGTCCGGCGGCAGCGCAAACGTTTTCTTGGGTTTCCGGTTTGAGCTCTTCATCAACTCGCTGTCGAACGTGCGGACAATCTGCGGTGCGGGGGTGGTTCCGGGGTCGGTGAACGCCACGTTGACATTGTCCACGCGCCAGACATTGGCCGTGCTGGTCGCCCGCACAGCAAAGGCCACCCTGGATTCATAAGGCGCGATGGCCGCTAAAAAATAGTTCGTGTAAACGGATGTGCCGTTGATGGTCACAGAAACGTTGGCGCCGCCCATCACATAGTCGATCACCACCTGAACCGGCATGGCCACACCGGTCCTAAAGTCAATCGGACAACGCTTGTTGACGCGCTCTAGTCCGTCCCAATGCAGCGAAACTTCGTGTTGACCCAATCCCTGATAGTCGCTCGTATTGTAAGTGTCGAACGCAATGGAGAGACCATTGGTGAAAACCGGTTCATCGAAAAGGCACGGCGGAGCACCTGAAAACGAACTGACTCCATTGCTGCCATAGATAGCCGTGTTCAGCAGGTTAAATGAGAAGCCCTCACGCGCGTTGGGGCAGGTCCAAGTCCACTCGGCAACAATCCGCCGGTAAGTGTTGGTTGCGGTCAGGTCGAATACAACGATGGTGTTCGTGTCGCTGGTGGCCGGCAGACGCAAGGTGCCGGTATCAACCACAGTGCCGGCGGGCGCCGGCCAGCTGGCTACCGAATAGGGGGTGAGACCGCCAGCGCCTGAAAAGTCGTTCGTTGTGGGCGCCGCCGGCGACGTAGCCAGCGTCAGCGAGAGTCCGAACAGGACCATGACTTGCCGGACGGCTTTTTGTAATCTCACGGATTCTAATTCTAACATACCAATCGTCGCTATTTAGTCAATCAATTGTCGTCTTCTGCACGCGATTAAAAACATCGCCTGAACTATGCATGGTGAAAATGCTTACGCTGCTTCACCCGCCAGGCTGACGGCACCCTGCGTTCACAGGAGCTCTCAATTCGCCATCATTTTCGCGCGATAGAAACGTTGGCCGTTGGGCGCATTCGTGTCCGTCACGTTCGTGACCGTTCCAATCATCTTGACCTCCTGCAAGTTGGTCCACGTCTGAAAGTCGGAGCTGTATTCGAACTGATAGCGCGGGCCGAAGCCGCTGGTGATCTGGAATTGCGCGTTAGTCGCGGTGAGAGTCGGTGCCGAGATCCGCGCGCCAAGTCCGGTCTCGCCCAGGAGCCGGTTGAATTCAGACTCGAGGGTGCCGCGCGCGGCGGCGTAAAGCGGGTGGTTGACGAGGTTGGTGACTTCATAAGGATCGCTGGTTAGATCAAAAACCTCGTTGAAATTTTCGTTGCCGGGATACTTGATGAGCTTGTTGGTCATCGTGCGCACCGACAGTTCCGTCCAGACGTTGATGCCGGTCTCGAGAAAATACTCGTAAAAGAATGATTGCCGCCAGTTGGAGACATTGTTCTCGAAGATTGGACGCCAGCTTGTTCCCTGCATGGACGGAGGAATCGGAACGCCTGCCATGTCCAGCATGGTGGGAGCGAAGTCCAGATTGAGCACCATTTCATCACGCACCGCCGGGGTTGGAATCATGGTGGGGTAACGCACGAGCAACGGGATTCTCATGCCTTCCTCATACGCGGCGCGTTTGTCGGACAGGCCGTGTTCGCGCCAGAAGAAGCCGTTGTCGCCGCAAAAAATGACCATGGTGTTGGTAGTCAGCCCCAGCGTGTCGAGTTGGTCCAGTATGACGCCCACGCTGTCGTCCATGCCTTTGACGCAGCGGAAGTAGTCGCGCACTTTTTCGAAATTGTCGGCGACAGGCGCTCCCAGCCATGGTGCTAAAACACCATTCACACCCAGGTTCGGCACATTGCCCGGCACTTGATTGCTGTAAAGCGTCGCGCTGCGCGGCGGCGGCACGGGCACGTCATGCGGCGTCTTGAACCCGACCACCAGCGCAAAGGCTTGATCCTTGTAAGTGTTGATGAAGTTGGTGGCGTAGCTGGCAGTCACATCGTCCACCCAACCCGTGGTCGCTGTGGTGTTGCCGTTGACCACAAACGGGCAGTTGTTGTATTGGCCATGTTCGATATAGCTGGCGACTTCCTCGAAGCCGGGGCGGATGAATTGTTTGCCGTGGTGAAACTTGCCCATCCAGCCCGTCATATAGCCCACATCGCCAAGTTGCGTGGCAAAGGTTCGGTTGCTCGCCGGGAATTCAATGTCGTTGCCGATGACGCCGTTGAAGTGATTGTAGCGGCCGGTGAGAATCGTGGCGCGGCTGGGCGAACACAACGACAGCGTGACGAAGCCATTGCGGAAACGGATGCCGTTCGTCGCCAGGCGATCCAGATTGGGCGTCTCATTGGCGAACCACGGAAACCGCGCCGCCGCGCCTTGCTCGCGCAATACCACACCCATCGCGTCGTATCGTTGATCGTCGGTGATGATCACGATGAAGTTCGGCCCACTGGCGCGTTTCTTGATGGCCAGATTCATGCGGGCAGGTTTGCCGCCCTCCACCGAACCGAGATCCCAGCCGATGCTCGTCCCGCCGGCATCAGCGTCCGGCGTGAACCGCAGGAAGAGATATTTGCCGCCCGCGTAGCCGGGATTGTTGGTGTAAAAATTTTGCAGATAGCCGGTCAACCCATTGGTGATGGAAGTGCTGAGGTTGGTCGCGGCGGTGATGGAGGGTGTGATGACGTTGTCCTCGATCTTCACGGCGTTCGGGTCACCGCTATCGCCCTCGAAGTATTTGAAGAACTGAGCTGCGCTGTTCGAGATGCCGAGACTCCAGAGATCAATGTTGAAAGTGGGCGTGCCGGCGCGGCTGAGAACCGAAAAATCCAGCCGCGCGGAAGTCAGGATCTCATTCGTTTGCAGGACGGGCAGTTCAAAGAGCACCACGGCGTTGCGTCCGCCGACGGGCGCGGTGTTGTTGCCCCCGGTGCGGAGCGAATTGATTCCCAAGGTCGCAAGCGTGTTATCTTCGTTCACGACGTAGTCGTTCACATGCGATGTGGGGCGATACGCTTTTGAAGTCGTGATCTGGAGCACTGGTTGGCCGAGGGTGGAATCCGCAGAGTAAATGGACCAGCCACTCGGGTTGACTGCGGGAACGGCGTCCGGGCTGAGACGCAGGAAAAGATATTGGCCGCCCGCGTAATTCGTCTGGGCCGCGTAAAAACCGTATATCAAATTCCCCAAAACGGTGCCGTTGGTGGTGGAGATGACCCCGCTGCCGCCGGTGCTCGAAGCGATAAAGTTATCATAGAGCTTCGCGTTACTGGGGTCGCTTGCGCCCGCGTAGTAGCCCGTGACGGCGTTCGTGTTCGGTTTGAACCCAAGGCTATAGAGGTCAACATTGTAGGCCGTCGTTCCTGCGAGTCCCTGAATTTGCACGGTCAGCCGCGCCGAGACGACGACCTCGTTGGTCGGCAGCGTTGGCATGGCGAAAATTAATACGGTATTACGCCCGCCCGAGGGAGTTCCGGTGTTCGCGCCAATACGGAGGGTCGTGGTTGTGGGCGAGATGGCCGAATTGTCAAAGGCGAGGGCGTAGTCCCCTTTGTCTCCCGTGACGTAATAGATGCCGGCGCTCGCGCGGTATCCGCCGAGTAAGACAAGCGCAAGCAGCAGAAAATGGTTTCGTTTCATAGATGACATAAATCTGGGCAGTGATGCTGTTTGGAATTGTGGGCTGGAAATTACTTGGATGCGAGCAACTGCGGGCGCTCTTTATGCGTTTTCAAAACGAATTCGCCGAAGATGGTGTTGGCCCACGCGAACCACGGGCGCGTGAACTTCTTGGGATCCTCCTTGTGAAAGGCCTCGTGCATGAAGCCCGTGCCGGCGTGGGTCTGTTGCAAGGTGTCGAGACAGCGGTTGATCTCGGTGTCTGATGTTGCCGTCAACCCTTCGATGATCACGCCCAGCGGCCAGATCATGTCCATGCCAACGTGCGGACCGCCCAAACCAGTCGCCGCTTTGCCGATGCACCAATAGGGATTGTCCGCCGACAACAACAGCTTGCGCGTGTTGAGATAGATTTCGTCGTCCGGCTTCACCGCGCCGATATACGGCAGCGACAACAGGTTTGGGATGTTCCCGTCATCGGTGCAGTAGTAACTGCCGAAGGCGTCCACCTCGAACGCATAAACTTTTCCCGCTTTGGGGTGATCCACCACCGCGTATTCACGCAAGGCCTGCTCCACTTCGTCGGCCAGCGCGCGGCATCGCTTGGCGAGATCGGTGGCGTTTTGAAGTTTTTCCACCATCTCCGCCGCCTGCCGTAGGCTGACCACGGCGAAGAAGTTCGACGGAATCAGGAACGGGAACATGGTCGCATCATCGCTCGGCCGGAACATCGAATGGATCAAACCGACCGGCTTGGCCGGATTGCCGTAGCCGCGACCCGGCAATGAATCCGTCGCAAATTCCGTGCGCCGCATGAAACGATACGGCCCGCTGCCGGTCTTGCGTTGTTGCTCCCGGAAGGTTTGCAGGGTGAGCTTGATGCCGTCGCGCCAGGCGGCATCAAACGGCTTCGTGTCACCGGAGAGTTTCCAGTAGCGATAGCCGAGCCGGATCGGATAGCAGAGCGAATCAATCTCCCACTTGCGCTCATGCACCCCCGGCTTCATGTCCGTCAGGTCGCTCTGCCACTTGCCGCGCTGGTGGTCGTCCTTGTAAAACGCGTTCGCATACGGGTCTTTGAGGATGCAGCGCGTCTGGCGGTTGATGACACCGGCGATCAACTGTTGCAGCGGTTGATCGTCCTTCATCAAATCCAGGTACGGATACACCTGCGCCGAGCTGTCGCGCAGCCACATCGCGTCAATGTCGCCCGTGATGACGTACGTGTCGGGCCGGCCATCCACCATCGAGAAGTCCACGGTTGTGTCCAGCGTGTTGGGGAAACAGTTCTCAAACATCCACGCCAGCTCCCGATTCCCAATTCTCGCGCCCACTCGCTCGATGGTTTGCTCAACCGCCACACTCTTGAACTTGCGCTTGGCGACGGGCGGGCGGACCACGGGAAAGCTGCCGGCCATCTCGGCGAGGCCCGGCGCGGGAGCTAACGTCACGGCGGCGGCGGCGAGGGTGGTGTTGCGGATGAATTCTCTTCGGTTCATAGCTTTTCTCCGGTTAACCGCGTTGATCCAGTTTGCGCAGCGCGAATTCGCACGCGCCGATGGCCACGGCTTCGCTCGTGCCCAGGCGGGACATGCCCACGCCAAGGCGTTGGAGCGGATCGTATTTGACCTTCGCCTTCGTGCCGGGAATCACGATCTCCTTGGTTTCACCCTTGAGGAACTTCTTCAACTGCGCCTTGTCTTCGAGGTTGAAAACCTTGGAGGCGAGGCGGCGGAACTGGTTGCCGCTCGGTCCGGTGTAGTTGCTGTTCAGTTCGTTCACCAGCGCGGGCAGGAACAGCGGCCACGCGCCGGACACGCCACCGCCGATTACGGCCAGACCATCAATCAACGTCAGCGCATTCCCCATCGCATCGCCGGCGACTTCGCCCAAGCGACGGAAGGCTTCGAGCGCGGCGGCCTTCTTGCCGGGCGCTTTGCCACGCCCGATGTCGAAGATGACTCTTGGTTCCGGCGCTTTCGCATAGGGAATGCCTGCCTTCTCGGCATACGTGCGCCGCACCGCGCGGATGCACGAACCTTCCTCGGCGTTCATCCCGCGATCGAGCTTGTTGCGCAACAGCCAGACTTCGCCGGCCATGGAGTTGTCGCCGATGAACAGTTCACCGTTTCGGACGATCCCGCCGCCAAAGCCCGTGCCCATCGTCACGCCAAACAGGTTTTTGTATCGCTTCGGACTGCCCGCCTTTTCCAGCAGCCCGTTCACGTAGGGCAAAAACCCGGCGATGGCTTCGCCGTAGACGAACAGGTCGCCGTCGTTGTTAATGAACGTCGGGATGCCGAACTTCTTTTGCAGCATCGGCCCGAGCGCCACGCCGCCGCGAAATCCGGGCAGGTTGCCGAGGTCGCCGATGATGCCATTCGGATAATCCGCCGGCCCAGGAAACGCAAAGCTGATGGCCGCGGGCGGTGTGGGACATTGCGCTTTGACCTTGGAAAAACCCTCAACGATGTCGGCCAGGCAGTGTTCCAGGTTCGCGCCGCGGGAAGGAATGCTCACCCTTGCGGTCACCGCCCTGCCCGCGCGCATGGCCGAGAAACGAAAGTTTGTGCCGCCAGCATCCAGCGTCATAACAACGCGATTATCAGTATTTAATGACATTTTAGATTCCTTTCCCTCGAACGTGTGGTGATGGTTAAATTCAGGCTCTAACAGGCTTCTTTCCACCTTTCAGCGAGATCAGCAACAGATAAGCAAAACAAGCGACCGGCACTACAAAGGAGATGGATTTTTGCCCCATGTCCACCAATTGTCCCATCAATAGCGGCACCAGAGCGCCGCCGGAGATTGCCATGCACATCAAGCCGCTGAGTTCACTGGCGCGCTCGGGCTTCTCTTCAACCGTGATGGAGAAAAGCATGGGCCAGATGTTGGCAAAACCCAGTCCGGCGGCAAACACCCCGGCAATCGCCAGCGGCTTTGAGCCGCTCATCAGCAACACGCCGCCGACCAGCCCCAGAAAAGCCGACAGCCGGAAGCATGTGCGCGGTTTCATCACCATGAGAACAGCCCCGCCGGTGAGACGGCCAACGGTAAGCAGCGCGAAAAATAGGGCAGAACCAAACTTGCTCGCCGTGGCTTCATCCAGGCCAATCTCTTTCATGATGGGGAACAGGAACCTGGCCATACAGACTTCCGCGCCAACGTAAAGAAAGATGCCAAGAACCGCTAAAAAAAACACCGGCTCCTTCAGCAAACCCAAACTGGAACCCAGACTCGGTGGAAGTTCCGCCTTGGTCTCTTCCACCTTCACCATGCTTACCAGCACAAAGGCCACGGCCATCAGTCCACAAAACAGCGGGAATGACCCGCGCCACCCCATTTCCTTGAGCAACGCCAGGGTCGCAATCGAGGTGACAAGATATGTGGAGGCCGCGCTGCCAAGGCCTTTAAGGCCCTGCGCGAAACTCAGGTTGCGGCTGTAGTTCCCCTGGGCACTGACATCCCTCATCACGGGATTCCCGGCGACCTGAAGGAATGTGGTGCCCACGCCCAGCAAAAAGATGCATCCCAATAGGAGCGCAAAACCGGGCGGCATCAGGCTGGGAACCAGCATCGCCACCACGTTCAACCCAAGCCCAACCAGCAGCAGCTTCTTCTTGCCAATGCGCGCCGCCAGTAAACCGCCCGGCACGCTGAAAACAGCAAAGGCGATGAAGACAAAAAACGACAGCAATGTCGCCATGACATTGCTGATCTGATATTGGTTTTTGACCGCATCCGACATCGGCCCCATGGCATCGGCAACGCCCATGACAAGGAAAGTGAGGAAGATAGGAATCGTTTGGATTCTCATAGATTAGCGATTGAGTAGTTTAGCCCGGAACGTGGGGTTTGCGCCATTCCCCCAAAGATGGGATGTGTCGCGCGGCATAAGACGGCGCGATTCTATTTCGCCTTTGTTCCCTCCGGGTTGGATGGGGTTCCTAATGGTCGGTTTTCAACCTGAGCCTTCGCCCAATCACGCAGCTCGCTGATGGCTTCGATCAGCACTCCAGCCGAGCCCCTGAATTTCCCGGACCCTTTGGGTTGGTTCCCGGGAGTCCACCATTCAAAGAAGCCCTGGTGCTTGATCACCCGATCCAGCATCGGATTCAGCTCGCGATAGGCTTCCTCGACATGCCCGGTTCGCGCCAACTGCCGGACTGTGCGGGCGCCGAACCAAGTCCAGTCGCCGCCATTCTGATAGGAGTAAGGGCGCATGTTGTTATTCTTGAACGCCCCTTCCGGGTAAGTCGGGAACAGCGTCAGACCAATCGTCGCCGCGCCCGCGAGCTTTACGTTTTCCCGCATTTGATTGTATGACGCCATGATTTCAGCTTGGTCGAGCAAGCCGGCCTCTATCGCCACCGTTGTGCCGCCGTGGTAATAGACCTTGTTCTCGTCGAACTCTTTCGGAAAGGGCGAGCCTTCCAGGTAAATGTGCGGGATGAACTTCTTGGCAGTTCCATCCCATAAATGCCCCCGCACGGACTTGTGTAGGCTCTTCTGCCGCTTCACCCACTTGTTTTTTTGCGCGGCGTCCCCGGCACAGACAATGTCGAGATACTCACCCATCGCCACCAGCAACAGGGCGTTGTCGTAAATGTCTATCGCCCGGTGGCTGCTCGCGTCCAACTCGACGCCCCAGGCGTGTTCCGGCTGGACATCGCCCCAGTCCGCAGTCGTTGCGCCCCAGATGAGGCCATGCTTTTCGCTGTAGCGATGGTTTAATGGATATTCCAGAGCCATTTCCATGCGCCGGCGGACGCTGATGCCCTGAACGACTTCGTCGAGAATGTTGGTTTCTTTCGTCTTGCGAACGTAACGGCACACGGCTTGGACCAGCGAACTTTCCTGGTCAGTTTCCACGGTGTTCTTGTGTGCCTTGAGGTCGGGCTTGCTCGCGGCAAAGCGATACTTGTAACCGCCGTTGTTGACGCTCTTCGGGACATAGCCATCAATGATGTTACCGTCCTCGCCCTGGAAATGGAAGAAGGTCAGCAGGGCTTCACGGACCGGCTGGCGTGGCGCAACGTCCAGCAACGGCACGATGAACGTGTTCAAATCCCGAATCCAAACCTCGTTATAGCTGCTGCCCGCGTTTAGTCCCGACTTCAGCAGCTCGTGGCCCATGCTCGCCACCTTGTCCATCCGCTCGTCCTGCAATATCCTCTGGGCCAGCTCGCGATCCGTGTTCAGCCGGGCTGTCTGATCCGATTGGGCGGTCGCCGCTACGGCCATCACAACGGTTGTCAGGACCCACCCGGCAACTCGCACACTCCAGAATTTGCTTTTTTCTTCAGTCATCACGGCTCGAGTTTTGTTGGCAGATTCAGTTGGCGGCGGGTTGACTCACGACAGCCCGTCAATACATCCATCCGGCAGTGCCGGCGAAGGCGTTGAGGTATTGGGCACCAACCGCAGGATCGTAATTCCGGCTCCAGCGCAACCCCCACAAGGCGGGCAATTTGACCGTTCTCGCAGAGCCATCCATGAAACACAAAGCCACCTTCTTCCCGTGCCGCGCCATGGTAAAATAGCCAATCTCGTATCCTGTGGAGTTTCCCGGTTCAGTTGCCTGACCGGGATCAGCTCCTCGTCCGTCCACCCCGGCCGCCGGCGGCTTGAGCGCCATGGCGGGTGCGGATTGATCCGGAACATAACCGGGACCGCCGCCGCGCCATTTGCAATCCCCCATGAGCGGAGTTTCAGTCGGCTGAGTGACTGAATCCATTTTCCTCCAGCAGCCGGTGGCACTACGACCCTGGCTTGTTGCGGCTGACTGATCATAAGCCCAGACATTCATTCCGTAGCTGGATTTGAGTGTCTGACTAACGTTTTGCGGGTCAGGAACCCCGGTGTCGCACATATTAACCGCGGTGCCAAACCTCGCATCATAACCAGGGGCAACCGCTGAGGGCTGGTTTTTCCCGGTGGGGCAGACCAGCAAGTCCGGCTTCTTGCTGTAGTAGGCGTTGAGAACCTCGATCCATTGAGCCCGACTCTCTCCACCGGTTCCCTGGCCATTGCTGAACTTGCCTTCGTGGTCATCGGTGTAGAGA
>Ga0315287_10006481_pt1 | contig 11657 bp, 10 predicted proteins | sample YL17G11_0_MG_FD_205037 | JGI IMG/M metagenome (GOLD analysis project Ga0315287, IMG submission 205037) | Sediment microbial communities from Yellowstone Lake, YNP, Wyoming, USA - YL17G11_0 | ecosystem: Environmental > Aquatic > Freshwater > Lake > Sediment | place: USA: Wyoming | collected...
GAGCGTGAGCAGGTAGAGGTCGAAGCCGGTCCGGGGATCTCCCATCTGCTGAAAGGCAAGCGTCTGGCCATCCGGTGACAGGGACGACGGTTGCTGCGCCAGCATCGTCCCGGGCTGCGTGGCGAGCTTGGTGAGCTGCGCGGGTGCGCCGCGGTCGTCCAGCGGCGTGTCCCACAGGGGAAAGTTGCCTTTGCCGTCCCGATCCGAGTTCGAGACCGCACTCCGGCCATCGCGCGAGAAGATGGGCCAGCCCGAGGTATACGCCTCGTCGGTCAACGCCCTTGGCGCTCGGCCGGAGCGGTCGAACAGCCAGACCCTTCCCCCAGCATAGTCGTCGAAGGGCCAGCCCCAGAACATGATGCGGCTCCCGTCCGGAGACACCCGTGGGGCAAGCCACCAGCCGCCAGGCACCTCAGTAACCGGTTCGATCCGGTCCTGCCGGTCCACCCACACAAGCCGGTGGGCATTCCGGCCTTTCACCGCAAGTGGTTTGCTGTAGACGAGCGTCCCTGAAGTGGACACCGCGTACTCCGCCTGGTAGTCGAGCTCCGACTGTGCGGAGTCGACCACCCGCACCGGCTCGCCGGCCTTCTTGAGCCGCAGCGGATCGAACCGAACTGCCCACAACTCCCCCTTCCTGGCGTACACCAAGGTCTCCCCGTCCACCAGGCGCCCCATCCAAGCCCCTGTCACGATGTCGGTGCGCTGCCCGGTCTCGAGGGTGATGACGGAGAGACGCAGGCCGGGCCCAACCGCGGACACCAGGGCGGCCCGTTCCCCCGGAAGGAACTGCGGTGCCACGAGATTCCACACTTCTCCAGAGAAGGTGCCGTCGGCGAGCGGAATCGGCTCCACTCGGCCCCCGCTCTCAAGGACCTTTCGCAGGGGCGCGAAGGCTCGCCCCCCATCGAGAATGATCCACCCGCTGCTTCCCCAGTCCGCGCCGACTACCGGCCCGCAATCGCAGATCACCTGTGCCTGCCCCCCCGAGTGGGCACCTTCATCAGCTTGCCCGTGCGCGAGTCGACGTAGCCGATCCACTCGCCGTCGGGCTTGAAGAAGGGGGACTGCGCTCCTTCGGTGCCGGCGATAGGCACCGTCACGTCGCTGGCCAAATCGCGGAGGTAGAGGCGGCTTACGCTATCGCTGCCATGCACGCCGATGAAGGCGACGCGCCTCCCGTCGGTCGAGATGTTCAGGGACCTCGCGACCCCTAAAGTGCTGGCGCGGTCCCGCAGGAGGATCGAGTCGCCGGGGGGCGGTAGGATCGCAAACCTGATGGAGGGAAGGTCGCGCGCCGCTTCGGCAAAGTGGCGCCACACAAGAGTGCCAGCCAATCCGGCGCCAACCAGCGCGGTGGCGGTGAAGGCGAGAAGCCACGGCCAACGCGCCTTCCGCGGGCCGACGGAAGTAAGAGCCGCATTCGACTCGCTGCTCGAGAATGTCCGCACCAGGTCCAGCGCTTCGGCAAACTGCTGGGCCGTCGTGAACCGGTCGGCCGGCGTCCGGGCCAGCGCCTTGCGGATGACCTGCTCCAGCGCTACGGGAACCGTGTCCCGCACCGCTCGCAGCGGCGGTATCGTCTCCGTCAGCTTCCGCGCCGTGATGGCCGCTGCCGTGGCCCCCGTATACGGCGGCTGCCCGGCCAGCATCTCGTATAGCACGATGCCCAGGGCGTACACGTCCGCCCGCTGGTCCACCTCCCGGTCCCCCGACGCCTGCTCCGGGCTCATGTACACCGGCGTCCCCACCGACAGCCCACTGTGGGTCAGCCGCGTTCCCCCGGCCTCCGTCACCGCCAGTGCGATGCCAAAGTCCGCCACCAGGGCATGTCCGCCCTGCAGCAGGATATTCTCGGGCTTGATGTCGCGGTGAACGATGCCGTGGCCGTGCGCATGGCCCAAGGCGTCAGCCACCTCCCGTGCAATCCGCACGGCGTCCTCGATTGGCAGTTGCGTCTCACGGGTCAGCCGCTGTCGGAGCGACTCACCCGCCACGAAGGGCATGACGTAGTAGAGGAGTCCGCCCGGGTCCGCGGTTGAGGCAGTGCTCCCCGAGTCCAGCAGCGGCAGGATGTGCGGGTGCTGCAGCTTGGCCGTCGTCTTGATCTCGGCCAGAAAGCGTTCGGGGCCAAGCGCGGCGCCGAGGTCCTCGTGCAGGACCTTGATGGCGACGTGGCGATCGTGGCGGAGGTCGTGCGCCAGATAGACCGTGGCCATGCCGCCGGCCCCGAGTTCGCGCTCGAGCCGGTAGCGATCGGCCAGGGCCGCGCCGAGGCGGCCTAACAGGTCCGTCATAGGGCTTCCCTAAGATGCGGCCCGCCAGCAGCGGACGCCAGAGATTGCCTCGGGCCCTGCGGGCCCTCGCGATGACTTCCTATGACAATGCGGCCCCCGCAATGACCTGCTGGGCCGTACGGCCTGTCGGGCTAGCAGCAGCGGGTTGGGCCGCCGGCGTACTTGGCCCGGACGAACTCCTCGAAGTACTCCCGCTCGCTCGGGACCGCGCACCCGGGGTGGTGCGCCTGGAGATGCGCCAGGTACGCCTGATAGTCCGGCATCCCGCAGATCCGGCGTAGCACGCCAAGCAGGGATGCGGCTCGCCCGCCCGTCCGTCCGCCAGTCCGCCGGTCTGACCGTCCGACCGTCTGTCCGTCCGCCTGAGCATCAGACATAGGCCGATGCCACTGCCGTCGTTTCCGTCGACACCGCGCGTTTGCGGCCCCGCACCACGGCCATCCATTCCCGCATCGAGGCGATCACCAGGACCACGGTGATCAACATGAACACGGCCGCGACCGCCGCGTCGAGCCGGTCATTGACGATGATGCGGGCTCCCTGGGTCGGGTCCATGGCGCCGCCGGCGATCTGCCCGGCGATCGTCCGCGCATGCGACAGGAAGCCGAGCCGCGGCTCCGGCGAGAAGATCTTCTGGTAGCCCGCGGTCATGGTCACCGTCAGCAACCAGCTGAGCGGCAGCAGCGTCACCCAGGCATACCGCGCCCTGCCGGACTTGATCAGCAGGGTCGTGCCGACGCAGAGTGCCACGGCCGCGAGCAGCTGGTTGCTGATGCCGAACAGCGGCCAGAGGGAGTTGATGCCGCCGAGCGGGTCGAGCACGCCCTGGACCAGGAAGTAGCCCCACCCACCCACCGCCACGGCCGAGGCGATGATGATGCTCGGGTACCATGAGGTGCGGCCCAGCGGCTTCCAGAGGTGCGCTCCCAGCTCCTGCACCATGAACCTCCCCACCCGCGTGCCGGCGTCCACGGTGGTCAGGATGAAGAGCGCTTCGAACATGATGGCAAAGTGGTACCAGAAGGCCATCAGGCCCTGGCCCAGCACACCGGAGAAGATGTAGGCCATGCCGACGGCGAGCGACGTCGCGCCGCCGGTCCGCCCGATCAGGGTCGTCTCGCCGACCGCCGCGGCGAGCGACGTCATCCGTTCGGGAGTCACCACGAAGCCCCAGCCCCGGATGACCTCCGCGGCTGTCTCCGCGGTGCCACCCAGCACCCCCAGCGGCGCGTTGATGGCGAAGTAGATACCGGGCTCGAGCGCGGTCGCGGCGCAGAGGGCCATCACCGCCACGAACGACTCCATCAGCATCCCGCCGTAGCCGATCAGCCGGGCGTCCTCCTCCTGCCGGATCATCTTGGGAGTGGTCCCGGACGAGACCAGGGCGTGGAAGCCGGAGATCGCGCCGCAGGCGATGGTGATGAACACGAAGGGGAACAGTTTGCCGGCGAAGACCGGGCCGGTGCCGTCGACGAAGCGTGTGACCGCGGGCATCTGGAGCGGCGGCAGCACGATCATCAACCCGATCGCGAGCAGGACGATCGTGCCGATCTTCATGAAGGTCGAGAGGTAGTCCCGGGGCAGCAGCAGCATCCAGACCGGGAGCACGCTGGCAGCAAAGCCGTAGATGATGATGGCCCAGGCGATGGTCAGCCCGTCATGGCGGAAGAGCGGCGCCAGCTCCGGCGAGTGCGACACCCAGCTGCCGCCGACCAGCGCCAGCATCAGCAGGATCACCCCGACGATGGAGGCCTCGACCGTCTGCCCCGGGCGCCAGACCTTCATCCAGAACCCCATCAGGATGGCGATCGGGATGGTGCAGAGGATGGTGAAGACACCCCAGGGGCTGTCCTTGAGGGCGTTCACCACCACCAGCGCGAGGACGGCGAGCAGGATCACCATGATGGCCAGGATCGCGACCATCGCCACCAGCCCGGTCAGCGGGCCGATCTCTTCCTTGGCCATCTGGCCCAGCGACTTCCCATCCCGCCGCATCGAGCCCCAGAGGATGATGAAATCCTGCACGGCTCCCCCCAGCACCACCCCGAAAACGATCCAGATGACCCCCGGCAGGTAGCCGAACTGCGCGGCCAGCACCGGGCCGACCAGCGGCCCCGCGCCGGCGATCGCCGCGAAGTGATGCCCGAACAGCACCCAGCGCTGGGTCGGGATGTAGTCCCGCCCATTGTTGAGCCGCTCGGCCGGCGTGGCGCGCCGGTTGTCGAGCCCGAAGACCCGGTAGGCCAGGAAGCGGCTGTAGAGCCGGTAGGCGACCAGGTAGGTGCCGACCGACGCGAGCACCAGCCAGGCGGCGCTGATCGTCTCGCCACGGTGCAGGGCCAGGACACCCCAGGCCACGGCGCCGATGACGCCGATGACCGCCAGGAGGATTTTCTGCATGATGGCGAATGTAGGTTGCCAGGGCGCCAGGGTGCTAGGTGCCCTTCCCCCATTGCGGGTCCCCAATTCCGCCCGTAGCTTCGGGAGCCCATGCCATTCTCATCCTTCGGATCGAACTTTCCCCATCGCTCGCCCGAACCGGGGAAGCTGCCCGGTGCCGTCGAGGAGCCGCGGCTGGCCGGGATCCTGGGTCAGGGACATCGGGGCAGGACGGTGCTGGTGACCGGTGGCGCCACCGGGCTGGGCCGGGCGATCTGCCTCGAGTTCGGCCGGCTCGGCTGCAATGTCGCCTTCTGCTTCGTGGGGATGCCGGGACGCGATGTCCGCGAGACCGCCCTGCTGACGGAGGCCACCCTGGCGACCATGGGGGTGGGCGTCTACGCCGACACCTGTGACGTCCGGGACCGCCAGGCGGTCGCCGATTTCGTCTTTCAGGCCTGCGCGCGGTTCGACACCATTCACTACCTGATCAACAACGCCGGCATCGCCTACGACGGCGCCCTGTGGCGACTCTCCCCGCCGGACTGGGCCGAGGTCATCGAGACGAACCTGACCGGGGCCTTCAACTGCATCAATGCGGTGTCCTCGCTGTTCCGGGGGCAGCGATTCGGCAAGATCGTGAGCATCAGCTCCCACCAGTCGCAGCGGCCGGGCTTCGGGACCGCCAGCTATGCCGCCAGCAAGGCCGGACTCGAGGGCCTGACCCGCTCCGCGGCGGTGGACCTCGGCCCCGCCAACGTGAACGTCAATGCGGTGGCCCCCGGGTTCATCCGCACCGAGCGGCTCGAGCAGCTGCCCGCCGAAGTCATCGAGCGGGCCAAGAAGGGGGCCGTCCTCGGCCGGATCGCTGAGCCGTCGGACGTGGCCCAGGTGGTGTCGTTCCTCTGCTCCGATGCCGCCCGGCACATCACGGGGCAGACGATCGTGGTGGACGGAGGCCTCTCCCTCGGGTAGTCGGGGCGGTTATTTTCCGCTGCCATGGACACTCATCCTCCGATCGTTCGCGTCGGGCTGCTGGCCGCCCTGACCCTGTTCCTGGCCGAGCCAGCCCTGGCCCAGGCCACTACCCAACAGACCAACCGGGAACTCAAGCGGACGGGCCTCGCCACCGAAGCCTTGGCCGGCCAGGTCGTCGGCGTCCTGCCCATCACCCACATCAGCCGCGACACGGCGCTCCGCGACTCCCTGATCACGGGCCCGCGGGCCATGGTGATGCACTGGGCCGACTCGGTGCTGGGCGAGAGCCTGATCGGCCAGACGCCCGAGATCAACTGGATGCTGCCGCCGGAGTTGCGAAAGGCGTCCCGCAAGGCGGCGGGGATGGTCCCCGAGCCGGACCGGATGGGGCAGTCGGTCATGCGGTCGCCGAGGCTCGATCAGGTTCCGGATCCATTGCGGGGGTATCTCCGGACCCTGATGGGGATCGCCGGTGGGCGCTTCGTCTTCATCCCCGCCAGCATCACCGCCGGCAAGGATTCGGTGGGGGCGATCCGGCTGACCCTGATGGCTGTCCTGGCCGACACCCGGACGGGCAAGGTGGTCTGGCGGTCCAGCAACGCCTTCGGTACTGGTCGGACGCCGGCGGATGCGCTCCTCGCCGCGGTCAAGACCTTTCTCCCTGACGCAGACAGTCCATGACCTATCAGGCCACGCTGATTGCTGGTGACGGGATCGGTCCCGAGATCACCGCCGAGACCGTCAAGGTTCTCCAGGCGACCGGCGTCGGGTTTGAGTGGGATCAACAGGCGGCCGGCGTGTCCGCCTTGGAGCACTGCGGTACCCCGATCCCGGACGCCACGATCGAGAGCATCCGACAGCGGAAGCTCGCCCTCAAGGGACCGCTCACGACACCGGTGGGAAGCGGCTTTCGGTCCGTGAACGTGGCGCTGCGAAAAGAGTTCGAGCTCTACGCCAACCTCCGCCCGGCCTACACGATCCTGCCGGGCCGCTACGACAACATCGACATCGTCCTCGTCCGCGAGAACCTCGAGGGGCTCTATTCGGGCGTCGAGCATTTCATCGGCATCGACAAGGACCCGCGGGCCGTGGCCATCTCCGAGGCGATCCTCAGCCGGTTCGGGGCCGAGCGGGTGATCCGGTTCGCCTTCGAGTACGCCGTGCAGAACGGGCGCAAGAAGGTCACCGTGGTTCACAAGGCCAACATCCTCAAGATGGTCGGCGGCCTGTTCCTGGAGGTGGCGCACGGTGTTGCCCGGGAGTTCGAGGGCCGGGTGGCGTCTACTGACATGATCGTGGACAACGCCGCCATGCAGTTGGTGCTCAAACCCGAACAGTTCGACGTCATCGTCACCACAAACCTGTTCGGCGACATCCTCAGCGACGAAATCTCCGGCCTGGTGGGCGGGCTCGGACTGACGCCCGGTGGCAACATCGGTGCGGCTGCGGCGATCTTCGAGGCGGTGCACGGCAGCGCGCCGGATATCGCGGGGCAGGGCATCGCCAACCCGGTCGCACACATGCTCGCCGCCGCGATGATGCTCGACCACCTCCAGGAGCAGGCCGCCGCTCGACGCCTGCGCGACGCCATCCGCCACGTGATCGTCGAGGACGGCGTGCGGACCCGCGATCTCGGCGGCACGGCCACCACCAGCCAGCTCGGCGATGCCGTCGCGCGTCGGCTTGCCTGAGGTTCCCTGCGTCCGGTGCCAGGAGCGGGTCGCCGGGCTCGACTGGGGGGACCGGTGCCCGAAGTGCCACGCCGAGCTGAAGCGGCGTGCCAATCAACTCTCCCGGCGCATCTCCCTGGTAGCGGCACTGGTGGCGGCAGGGCTGCTCGGCTGGCGGTTTCCCGTCGGGCCGAATTCGCGGATGTGGATCGGGATCGGCACCATCATGACCTTCTTCCTCGTCCGCAACATCGCGCTCCGCCTGGCCATGGAGTTCCTCCCGGATTGAGAGGGTTACGATGACACGGACGACAATGCTGGCGGGTCTGCTGCTGGTGATCGCCGCCGCGCCGGTGGCGGCGCAGGCCGGGGTCACCCTGTATTCGGACGGGCGGGTGCTGGTCCGCCGGACGCTGCCGATCCAGGTGCCACAGGGCACTTCCGTCCACCGATTGGCGCTGGGACCGCTCGACCCGGGTTCGGTGTTTTCGCTCGATCCCGACCTCTTCATCACCGGCACCTCCTTCGACGCGGCCGTGGATGAAGCCAACACCATGCGCCGCGCGATCGGCCGGAAGCTGGTCTTCGAGACCGGCGGGCGGACCAACGGCGTCCTGGATACCGTCGTGGCCGAGGTGCTCGGCGTCGAGCCCGAGCGGGTCCGGCTGGCCGACGGGCGGATCCTGTTTGCGCGCCCGGGCCGGCCGCGGTACCCCGACGATCTGGTCCAGCTGGCGCCGACCCTGGCCGTCGGGGTTCGGAGCACGGCCCCACGGAACACGCTTTCCCTCGGCTACTTCACCGATGGGGCGTCGTGGAGCGCCGCCTATCAGGTCATCCTTGCGCGTGGTGTCGCCCGGATCACCGGACAGGCGGTCATGCCGTCACAGCGGCTCTCGGTGGATGACGCCGACGTGCAGCTGCTGGCAGGTGACATTGGCGCAGCGCGCCCGGCCTCGCCGTACGCGGCGCGGATGATGGAGTCCAAGATGGCCGCCGATGCGGTCGGGGGTGTCGCCGCCGAACAGCAGATCGGGGAGTCGCATCTCTATTCGCTGCCAGGCCGGCTCACCCTCCGCCCCGGCGTCACGACCACCGCGGCCCTGTTCGAGCAGACCACCGCGCCCTGGGAACGCGTCTACACCGTCCGTGGCCAGGTGCCGTGGTACGGCCCACTGGGGCAGGATGGCGGCGAGAACAAGCAGCCGGTCGAGGTGCACTACCTGATCAAGCGGCCCCGCCCCTCGGAGTTTGGAGACCGGCCGCTGCCGGCAGGCGGCTGGCGGATCTACGAGGCCGATGCCTCGGGCCGCCTGCAGCTGGTGGGTGAAGCGGGGACCGGTCACTCGGCGGCGGGGCAGGACCTCCGGTTGGCAGCCGGCACCGCGTTCGACCTCACTGCCACGCGGGTGCAGACCGACTACGCCATCCGGCGGGACAGCACCCGGACGATCGCGACCGCCGGCTACCGCGTCACCCTGGCCAACGCCAAGGACTCCGTGGTGAGCGTGGACGTGCTGGAGGAGCGGCGCGGCGAGTGGCGCATTCTCGAAAGCTCCCTTCCGGCGGAGAAACTCTCCTCCACGCAGACGCGGTTCCGGATGCGGGTGCCGGCGCGCGGTGAGGTGGTGCTGACCTACCGGGTCCGGGTCGTTTGGTGACGGACGGGCGGTCAGACGGTCAGACGGCCGGACGGTCAGACGGTCGGTCCATCCTGCACTTGTCCGACCTTCATTTTGGCGGGCGGGCGGATCTGGCCCAGATCGAGGCCCTCGAGCGGCTGGTGCCTGAGCTGGCGCCGGCCGCCGTCGTCATTTCCGGCGATCTGAGCCAGCGGGCCCGCCACGGGGAGTTCCAGCGGGCACTGGCGTTCGTGGCGGCGTGCCGGCGGGTCGCGCCCACGCTCGTGGTTCCAGGCAATCACGACGTGTCGTGGTGGGCGAGCCCGTTCGGAATCCGGGGCAGGGGACCGCTCTACCGGAAGTATCGCCGCTACTTCGGTGATGACCTCGGGCCGGTGCTGCAGATCCCTGGGGTCGTGATTGTGGGTACGGTGTCCGCCAACGGGCTGGCCGCGGGATCGGTCACGTGGAATCCTCGTGACCTGACGGTGAAGGGGCACCTGCCGACGGCAGAGACCGATCGGGCGGCGGCAACCTTCGCCAGGACGGATCCCGGACTGCTCCGGATCGTCGTCCTTCATCACAACGTCCTTCGCGGCCAGATCTCCGACCGCTGGGGGCTCGCCCATCCCCTCGACACCCAGCGCCGTCTGCTGGCCAGTGGCGCCGACCTGGTCCTCTGCGGCCACGACCACCAGGAGTGGGTCGGGCAGATCGATGCGCGGATCGTGGTGGCGGCGTCCAGCACCCACACCCCGATGACCCGGGGCAAGCGGCCCTCGGCGTTCAACCTGATCGAGTTCGACGACCAGCGGTTGCGCCTCCGCTTCATGCGGTGGCATCGGAACGGCGCCACCTTCGAGCCCGCCGACAGCTTCGAGTTCGCCCGGGCAACTCGCCGGCTTCCCACGCAGTAAGTCCTTCCGCCAACAGTAGTTGGACCTCGGGTGACCTCGCTTCCAGCGAGGGGTCGTTCGGGGTTACCTTGAAGGGTTCTTCGCGCCCAGAATCCCAGAGGTAGCCATGGCGACCGCCACCGCGTCATCCCGCTTCACCGGCGTGGACTTCTACGCCCTCGACACTCTCCTCAGCGAAGAGGAGCGCGCCGTCCGTGACACCGTCCGGGCCTGGGTGGACGAGAACCTGATGCCCGTCATCGGCGAGCACTACATCGAGGGGAAATTCCCCAAGCATCTCATCCCGCAGATGGCGGAGCTGGGGTTCTACGGTGCCAACCTGCCCGAGGAGTATGGTTGCGCCGGCCTCAACAACGTCGCCTACGGTCTCATCATGCAGGAGCTGGAGCGGGGCGACAGTGGTATCCGCTCGTTCGCGTCGGTGCAGGGCGGCCTGGTGATGTATCCGATCTACGCCTTCGGTTCCGAAGAGCAGAAGCGCCACTGGCTGCCGCGGCTCGCGTCGGGCCAGGAGATCGGCTGCTTCGGCTTGACCGAACCGGATTTCGGCTCGAACCCCGGCGGGATGATTACCACCGCTCGCGAAACCCCGGACGGCTGGGTCCTGAACGGCGCGAAGATGTGGATCACCAACGGGTCGCAGGCGACCGTGTCGATCATCTGGGCCAAGACCGGCGCCATCGACGATACCAAGTCGGTTCGCGGCTTCATCGTGCCGGCCAGCACGCCGGGATTCACCTCCCGGGACCAGAAGGGCAAGTTGTCACTCCGCGCCTCCGACACCAGCGAGCTGGTGCTCCAGGACGTGAAGGTGCCCAAGGACGCGATCCTGCCGAAGTCAGGCGGCATGAAGAGCCCGCTCTCCTGTCTCACCCAGGCGCGCTACGGCATCGCCTGGGGCGCGATCGGGGCGGCCACGGCCTGCTACGACGAGGCGGTGCGATACGCCCAGAACCGCATCATGTTCGACCGGCCGATCGGCCAGACCCAGATCCAGCAGGTCCGGCTGGCGGACATGCTGACCGAGATCACCAAGGCGCAGCTGCTCACCCTGCAGCTCGGCCGGCTCAAGGATGCCGGGACGATGACCCCCCAGCAGGTATCACTCGCCAAGCGCAATAACGTGAACATGGCGACCGAGTGCGCCCGCGAAGCCCGCCGCCTGCTCGGCGCCAACGGGATCCTGATCGAGTACCACTCGATGCGGCACATGGCCAACCTCGAGTCGGTCTACACCTACGAGGGCACCCACGACATGCACAGCCTGATCCTGGGCCTGGAAATCACCGGGCTGAACGCGTTCTGACCGCTCACTTCTCACCGCGGCCTGCCGACCCATGAAGATCGCCGTCTGCCTGAAACGCGTCCCCGACACCACCGCCAAGATCACCATCGGCGCGGATGGAAAGTCGATTGACGAAGCCGGTGTCAAGTTCGTGGCGAACCCCTACGACGAGTACGCCGTCGAAGAGGCGCTCAAGCTCAAGGAGGCCGCCGGTTCCGGGGAGACCGTGGTGGTCTGCCTGGGGACCGACGCGTCCCAGGAAACGATGCGTGGCGCGCTGGCGATAGGGATCGATCGGGGCGTGCTGCTCCAGGCCGACTCCAGGGGCGCCGACAGCTTCGGAGTCGCCCGGGCGCTGGCGGACGAGTTGAAGACGGGGGAATACGACCTGGTCCTTTTCGGCAAGCTGGCGGTGGACGACTACCAGCACCAGGTCGGCCCGATCGTGGCCGAGCTGCTGGGCTGGCCCTGTGTCACCACGGTGGCGCACCTGAAAGTGGCGGATGGCA
>Ga0315287_10006483_pt1 | contig 11657 bp, 9 predicted proteins | sample YL17G11_0_MG_FD_205037 | JGI IMG/M metagenome (GOLD analysis project Ga0315287, IMG submission 205037) | Sediment microbial communities from Yellowstone Lake, YNP, Wyoming, USA - YL17G11_0 | ecosystem: Environmental > Aquatic > Freshwater > Lake > Sediment | place: USA: Wyoming | collected...
TATTACCACTGGCATATTGAAGTGATCCCCAAGCTGACGAGCGTGGCAGGGTTTGAATGGGGCACGGGATTCTACATCAATCCCACACCGCCGGAAGATGCGGCGCGATACCTGGCTGAGGTGAGCGGCGAAGAAACCATGCCCAAGGTGTTAGAGATGAATGCGCCGATACATTAATGTGGGTTGTGGGTTCCTGGTTTATGGTTTATGGTTCCTGGTTCCTGGTTCCTGGTTCCTGGTTCCTGGTTTATGGTTCCTGGGGTGGGGTTGTTCCGAGTTCCGAGTTCCGAGTTCCAAAAGTTGTTAGTAAATATTATAAAAAACGATTTATTCTGATTTCCGGAGATTCCTCATCTCTTCAAGAAACGACGGGGGAACAGGGTACCCATATTTAATTGCGAGATCGAGGTGCATTCGCGCCTTTTGTTTGTCTTTCCCCTGTTGATACAAATACAGTCTGGCGAGATTGTAATGCGCAGTGGCATAATCCGGTTTTAAAAACACGGCCTTTTCCAGCTCTTCGATCGCCTGATCAGGCCTGTTTTTATGAATATAAACCACTGCCAGATTGTTCCGGAGCTCATAATCCAGAGGATCGAGGGAAATCGCTTTCTGAAGAAGGGTTTCCGCCTGGTCATACCCCACATTCCCTATATATCCCAGAGCCACTCCATTCAATGCCCTGATGGAGTGCGGTTCCCGACGAAGCGTGGCTTGCCAAAGGGATTGGTCCGAACGCCATACCTCATTCCGCTTGATCGTGATGCACGCCAGACATAAAAGGTAAATGCCTGCCGCGAATCTCGGATTCCGCCATCGGGTCTTGAAGCCCAATCCTTCATATCGTCTCTTGAAATGATCATAACCCAGGCCGGCCAGGAAAGCAAATCCCACAAGAGGGAGATACAGATACCTTTCAGCAAAGGGATTGGTCAAAGACGGGATATTGGATACCGGCAGGAAAAACAAGAGAATCCAGAGAAGGGCAAAGAGAATCGGTCCTTTGTTTTTTCGCCATAATAATATCAATTCCCCAGCATAAAACAGGGCAAAAAGCCATCCTGCAATACCCCAGGGAGTGACGGCGCCCTTGATATCCCAAAACACATAATCTGCATTCAGCCTCAGAGGGAATAGGAATAATGCCCAGGCTTTCAGAAAAAGGAACCCGGAATGGGATGCGGCAGAGAAAACCGATCCACCCAGGATCCGGGTCTTCCCTTCAGGCTCGGGGACAAGCACCCAAAACCGGATGACAATATAAAAGAGGAGAAGCGCAAGGTGCACCCCAAGGAAGGGCAATCTTTTTTTCCAGGAACGATCTTCATCTTTCCCCTTTTTCATCACAATCATAAGACATAAAATCACCAGGAGGAGCGGCAACGCAGATTCCTTGGAGAAATACGCAAGAAGCGCAAAAATGAAATGAAGGAAAGAAAGACGCCTGAAACGCGGCCCTGTTAACAAGAACAGTTTGAGAGCGGCAAGGACAAACACCCCGGCCAGGAGATCCTCCCTGAAGGAAATCGAATTGACAGGCTCGCACACAAGGGGATGAAGGCCAAATAAAAGAGTGGCAAAGAACCTCGATTCCCTGTTTTCCAGAAAATCGCCTGTCAAAAGAAAAAAGAGAACAGCAGACAGGAGATGGAGAATCACATTGGTCAGGTGATACCCGAGCGGATGATTACCCCATATCCAATGGTCGAGAAAATAGCTTATTGTGACCAGAGGCCTGTAAGATTTTTCCGGAGTATTTTTAAAGTAGTCCCTTGTGAAAAGCCGGGGCAAATTTCCAAAAGAGGTTATAAACCCATTCTCTTCGATACCCTTGTGATCATCATACGTAAATCCGTTGAAAAGCGCATTGGCAAATGCCAATAACATGAAAAAGCAGAGCAACAGGAAGACAGTTTTATCCTGACGATTTCCTCGCATGAAGAGTTTCTCTATACTATTCAATAATATCGCCTATTCCTAAGAAAGGAATCCTGTCTTGTAAAGAGAAAATACTCTGAGGATGAAGGGAAATAATCCTTTACATGAATTTATGAAAGGGATTAAGAACATGTTCCCATGTTGACGAAATAAAAGGAGCCGAAAAGAAAAATGCGAAATGCCTTGTATTTTCTCATTCCCCCCCTCCTGTTTTCAGGTCTTTCTCTTGCACAGGAAAAACCGAATCCCCTTGATGGAAGAGATGATATCCACCCAGAGGCTTTTATTCTGAAATCGGAAGGCATCTGGGAAACAGAATGGAAAGAAACAAATTTTCCCTTCGATGAAGCGGTATATTCGTGGAACATCCGGATTCCCGAGGGGGAAGGTTTTCGTATGTATATCCGGCTGGGATTACCTTATAAAATATTCCCCTGGTTGTATGCCGGATACTGGGGCAAGGTCAAACCGCGAGGGGAATTCATCGAGACCACATTCGAGTGCGGGGAATTGCAACAAGACCATATCCTGTTAAAGGAAAAAGCCCGCTCGTTTCAATTCAAGGTGGTGAGCGAGGGGGACACGGCTTTAAGCATTCTTCCCTCGGTTCACGTTGTTTACACAGACAATACGCCCGGCGCGGAAAAATCGGCAGAGCCAAAATCTCAAAAAAAGCCTCTGAAAGGCATTGTCCTGGATCTGCCGTTCCGATTGCAGTGTGATTCTCAGGGGCAATATATCCCGGACACCTGTCAATCCACCGCCCTTTCCACAGCCATGGAATATTTCGGCAAAAAGATCAATCTGGAGGATATTGTCAAATGGACCCGCGATCCGGAATATGAAATGTACGGCCTCTGGCCCCGCACCCTCGGAGCGGCTGCGCAATTCGGCTTCACATCCTATATTGACAGATTCAGAAACTGGGATGATGTCAAATCTGCACTCGCGGAAAACAAGGTCATACTTGCCTCCATCACCATGCCGGAAAACGACGTATATCTCGATCCACCCTATCCGCGGATGGGCGGACATATTGTGGCTCTCAATGGTGTTACGGACGATGGTCGCGTTGTCGTGACAGATTCCGCCCTGGGTAAAAACCGGAAAGGCTACCGCTTGCAGTGGGTACAGAAGGATTTTGAAAAGATCTGGATGAGAAACAAAGGCGGGCTGGGAATGGTAATCTGCCCCCCGAAAGGTGCGGCGATGAAAACCGTGAACGATTTGCCCCCTTTTCCATCCTATAAAAATACCCAACTCGAAACGAAGAGTCCCTAACTGGCATTTCCCATACGACCAGAGGCAGATTATGGATTGATCAATCTCTCTTTCGTGTCTTTCGCGTTTTTCGTAGTTAACAATTTATCTTTTTCTCAAGAAGGCGTGAATTTTATAGAAAAGGGTGTTTTCATAAGCCCTTTTGATTTCCTCGAGTTCCCCGATTTTTCTTTTGAGAAAACCGCATTCATCATCCAAGTCGAGGATTTGCTTCTCCAGTTTGCCCACAAGGAGCACGAGGTCTTCCCTTTCCTTTTTAAAACGTTCATTCTCCGAAACAAGAGCGCTTTTTTCCTTTTCTGCCCGTTCATAAATAAGCCTGGTTTGCAGAAGCTTCTTTTGAAGACCGGCGAACTCCAGCTCGGTAAAGGGGGCTTGATCCCGGGCAACCTGGACTTTCCTTTCCGAGAGGAAAGGATGCACCCATAATCCCCGAATCTGGGGATGCCAGGCTACGGAACTCCGGAATTCAAAACGGAGAAGCGCGGAACCTTCCTGGATATCAAGCAAGGGTAATTCATACTCAAACCATCCCAGATCCTTTGGCTCCTTTCCGGGAGCAAGATATTTCTCAAAGATCGTCTGTTCTTTTTGTCCCTGGATCAAAACGATGGTATAGCGGAAGGCGCTTTTCTCATCGAATTGCCGCATGACGGGTTCAAGACCGATGCCGAATTTCAGATAGGTCTGTGGCTGGAGATAAACACTCACACTCCATTTGGTATTGGGGATTTGTGCAAGACAGAGCCGGGTTTCCAGACCCAGGGTGAAGTCGTCACAGAGGATTGTTTCCTGTTCATGATCATCGAGCGTCACATGGGAAAAGTTGTGAAGGAAATCAAAGAATCCCTGGGCAGGTCCGGCTTTAATCACCTGCCGTTCACAATTCAGGCTTCGCAATTTGAAATAATGACTCTTCAGAGTCTCAGGAGAGAGACCCGGTATATCCAGGACAGACTCCCCTTCCCCCAGGTTGAGGGGATTACGTTCGGAGATATATTTTTTTTCCCTGGAGTAATTATACATCGGAGTTGTGGGAATGGGAAAAAGAACGTTCACGGAGATTTTATCCGGAGCCAGGGCTTTATTGAAATCATAAGTCTCCCTGATCAATTCTTCCGTTTCAAAAGGAAGGCCGATGAGGTTATTCACATGAACCGCAATTCCAACGTCCTGCAGCATGCGGACTGTGCTTGTGATTTTCTCATTGCCGATATTTCTCCCGGCGAATCTCTTGCGAAAAAATTCATTGCCGGTTTCAATCCCGACTGTGATCCCCTCGCAGCCTGCCATAAGAAGGTATTCGATTGTTTTTTTATCCAGTTGTTCCACAGCGCATGTGATCTTGAAGGGGATATTGACCTGGGAATGATAGCGTTCGGCGAAAGGCGCAAGCCACTCTTTTGATGTGGGAAAAATCTCATCCGCAAACAGGACTCTGGAAAAGGAATAATGAGCGCGCAATTCCAGGATTTCGCCTATCAGGTGATTCACGGAGCGGATGCGATAAAATTCCCCTTTGCCCCTGTAGATATCCCGGATATGAGGCTGGGGGCAGAAAAGGCAATTAAAAGGACATCCCCGGGATGCGAGAACGGGGATCGCCCCATTCGAGAGATCGAGAAGCCGCTCCGTGGAATAAAAAGAGCGATCGGGAAAGGAGAGTTGATCCAGGTTGTCGAGCAAGGGACGCAGGGGATTTTTATAACAATCCAAAAGAGGGGTTTTAAACCAGAAGTTCCGCACGGAGTTATATTCCTTTCCCTTGAGAAAGGCGCCGGCAAATTCCACAAGGGCAGCCTCCCCTTCCCCGATCACCAGGCTGTCCACGCCCATGATCGAGATCACAGATTCAGGATCCAGTGTGGAAAGCGGTCCGCCGCAGCAGAAATGCATTTGTGAAAATATCTCCTTGAGGGAGGGGCTGAAAGCCCTCAGAAAACCATACTGGCGGGGTTCGAGATAATAAAAAACAATCCGCGCCTTTTCCTGTTTCAAGGTTTCCGCAAGGGTTTCAAGAGGGGGCTGATCGTTCACAATCCATACCCCGACCTTAAAACCGCTCATTTTGAGGACTTCGACATAGGTGCCAAGTTCAAGGAGGGCCTTGGGGGAAGGAATTTCATTGATTTGCGGGTAAAGGATCAGAATATCCGTGTCTGCCATGCTTACGCCTCGATCAGCCTTGAAATCATCCCATTACTTCTATCATCAGATCTTGCCATAAAACAGGTCGCGATTGCGGTAAAAATAAACCGCGCCGGAATAGAGGGTCAGGGCAGCGCAATAATATAACAGGATATGAAGTCCCAGGAGATACCACCAGTCCGCCTCCATCCTGCGGACAATGATTTTATCCCAATGACCCGTGTATTCCAGAGTCTCCCGTGCGCAGATAAACACCAGGGTTGCAATGATGGTAATAATCTGGGATACGGTTTTATGCTTGCCCCATTTGTCCGCATGAATCACCCGACCCTGGGTCAGACCCAGGGTCCTGAGCCCTGTGACGACAAATTCCCTGCAAAGAATCAGGATGACAATCCATGCGGGAAAGAGGCTCATTTCCACAAAACCGACAAATGCCACGGTTACCAGCATTTTATCCGCCAGGGGATCGAAGAGCCGGCCGAAGTTTGTCACGAGATTATATTTCCGCGCCAGATGGCCATCAATGAGATCTGTCAGGGAGGCTGCGATAAAGATGATAAAGGCGAGAAATCTCAAAATGACAATTCCAAGGGAATGGCTTCCCTGTGCACCGTAAAGAAGACAGAGCATGAAAAAAGGGATGAGAAGAATCCGGGTAACGGTTAATTTATTCGCAATATTCATTTCTTATTCTAGGTTCCAAGTAGAGCGCGTTCACTTGAATATATGACTGATATTGCCTTCTGTCTGTCAACAGGAAAACGGTTACTCCTCCATGCGGATGTAATCGTAATCGCCTGTCCGCCGTAGTCACGCTTATAGCGTGACGAAGGCGGATAATCACACTCGTTTATAAAGGATTATATTGGTTAATTGTTGATTGTTGATTGTTGATTGTTGAAGGTATTTCCTGAAATCGTGTTGAAGAAAATAAGGGAGAGGAAATGATTATTCCCTGGGTGACAGCGCTCATTTTCTGGTTGGGGCAGATCAAACTCGGCATTACCATCATCAACAAATATATTGTGTTTCTCAGGGATAGTATTGCCAAGCATATTCTCACCATCGGATTCGGCGTGTTCATGACAGCGTGGCCTATCGTTCTCTTTGTCCTTTATCGGGACACAGTTTTCACACGTCATATATTATCATTCCATCCATCCGGGATCCTCGAATATATGTTACTTGTTGGTCTCCTGTATGGAGTATTCCTGCTTATCCAGGCTAATGCAAGAGCCCTGGCGAGGTTTTTTAAAAATCCCCTGCCTGAAGGCGTGAACAGGATCGCGCACAAACGTTATACCCCGGCTGAAGGCGCGGGGTGGAAAATGCCCCGTCTTCCTCTTTTTCTGCAATATCCCCTTCATTTCTTTAATGACTATTATACAGTGGAATTGAATATCTTTGAGATTACATTCGAGGATCTGCCTTCCTCTTTTGACGGTTTCCGGGTGGCTCATATCACAGATATGCATTATGACACCCGGCTTGACTTTCGTTTTTACGAATTTTGCGTGAGTGAAACGAATGCCCTGGCTCCGGATCTCGTGCTCGTGACCGGGGATAATATCTCAAGGCAGAGATATTCCCCCAAAGCATTCGGAATCCTCACGGATCTCAAGGCGCCTGAAGGGGTCTATATCCTGCGGGGGAATCACGATTTCTGGCAGGATGCAAAAACTGTGAAAAGCGAGATCCTCGTGAAAGGGCTTGGGCTTCTGGATAATCGCAGCGTCACAATCACACGAGATGGCGATACGCTTCGGATTGTGGGAGTGGAACATCCATGGAAACGACTGCGGACATGGGATGAAATGCTATTGCCGCGGGATCAGGTTTTCACCATTTGCGCCACGCACACGCCGGATAATTTCCGCCGCGCGGCAAAGGCAGGCGCCGCGCTCACGCTCTGCGGCCATACGCACGGCGGCCAGGTGCGGGTCCCCTTTTTCGGGCCTGTGGTCTGTCCTTCGAAATTCAGCCGGCGGTATGACCAGGGCTTTTTCCGGATCGGGAAATCCTATCTGTATGTCAATCGCGGAATTGGGAGCACGGTTCCCTTCCGGATGCGCTGCCCCTCCGAAATCGCCCTTTTCATACTCAGAAAGAGATAAGTTTTACCTCTGTCCTGACTATACCCCTATCCCTGCAATCAATCCGCCTTCGTCACGCCAGAGGCGTGACTACGGCGCGACACGCAATTAACAATCAACAATCAACATACCTGGATTATTTCCTCTTCATAACCTCATCTTTGATCCGTTTGATATGACCCCGTCCCATGCCTTTGACTTCACAACCGAGCTCAATATACCGGCGGATCTTGTCATCGTCCAGCACGGCGAAACAATCGACAACAGCAACGGGTTTGCCCGTCTTTTTGATCAGATTATCCGGATCAAGACCGAGATAAGGCTGGTGCCTGACGGCGAACACGACAGCATCCGCACCCTTCAGGGCTTTATCCAGATCCTGCTGGATGCGTAAGTCCTTCAGTTTCTCCTGGTTCCGGAAAAACTTCTTTGTCGAGTGCCCCGGGCTGGGGTAGGTTTCCTGGCTTTCAAACTCCCACCAATGCGCGACATACGGATCATGCACGCGGATTTCAGCGCCCATTTCGGAGAGTTTGCGGATCATGATTTCCGAACCGCTGTATCGCGTGTCGCCCACATCCTCCCGATATGCGGCTCCGAGCACAAGCACCTCGGCTGCGGCGATCGGCCGTCCCATGTCTTTGAGGGCGTCTCTCACAAGCTGCGCAGCGTGGAGCGACCGGGTGTCATTGATATCTATGGCGAGAGGCGTGATCTTGAAGATCTCATCGTCAAATCCCAGGATATGCTTGTAAGCCCAATATCCCAGGCCGCCATCCTTCGGAAGGCAATATCCTCCGATCCCGGGACCGGGAAAGATGATATTACTGTGGGTGGGCCGCTTTTTGATCGCCTGAATCACCTTGACGAGATCCACCCCATTGCGTTCTGCAAAAAGGCTCCACTCATCCAGGAATGCCAGAATGGCCGCGCGATAGGAGTTTTCCACGATCTTGGCGGTCTCAGACTCAATGGGGCGATCCAGCACGGTGAGGGGATAATCCTTTGTATTGAGAACCTCGCTGAGAAACTTCACCACCCGATCCCTGGCTTTTTTATTCACGCCGCTGCACACCCGCCAGAAGTCCCGGATGCTCGCAACGTAATTGCGGCCCGGCATGACCCGCTCATAACTATGCGCCAGGAGCGGATCGGAATGAATGCCTTTTTGTTTGAAGATCTTTTTCATGATGGGGAAGGCGATTTGTTCCGTTGTCCCCGGCGCCACAGTGGTTTCGATCAGCACCAGGGCGGAAGGGGGAATATATTCCCCAATAATGCCGAACGAGGCTTCCAGCGCAGCCATGTCCGTTGTCCCTGTTCTCACATCTCCCAGGGATTCCTTCAGATAATCGCACTGGACATCCACCACTACCACGTCCGCAAGGGAGAGCACCTCGTAAATATGGGTGGCGATCAGGGTTTTCTTCTCCAGCACGCAGCGACGGATCATGGTTTCCACTTCAGGATCCTCCGCCTTGACTGGGGATATTCCTTTATTAAGAAGAGGGATTTTCCAATAGCTGCGGGGGCTTGGCCTCTGCATCCCGATCACAAACTTTCCAGGCTTGCCTTTTTTATCCACGGAATCTGCAACAACCGCAGCCATCACCGCGCCGACAAATCCCACGCCCATGACCACCACAATCTCTCGTCCCAGTTTGCGTTCCCCGGCTGCGATCTTTTTCATCCTCTCAAATTCCTGCGTCGATTCCTCCTCGTTCGGTATGACAAACTTCTCCCCTTCCGGGCTGACGGAATATATTCGTTCCATAAAGACTCCTCCTCAAATTGGGATTCTCGCGCAATTATTATGTTCAAAAGAAAATACTTGTTGACTGTCTTTCCTGTCAAGGTCAAGGAGATTTTTCTAATTGACATTATAGCTCCGCAGGAATACATATATATTGTGAGTTTCCTGGGGCGATGTTCGAATTGGCTCTTTTCTGGGGAGAAGTTAAATGACGAAAAAAATTGTTGTGATTGACGATGAGCAGGATGTCCTCGAGATTGTGAAGGCAACGCTCAAGACCAAGGGATATCACATTCTTGCCGCGGATAATGGCGAGGACGGGTGGCAGCTGATACTTCAAAATCGGCCGGATATGATCATCAGCGACCTGAAGATGCCCAAGGCTTCGGGACTCGAGCTTCGGAAAAGGCTCCAGGCGCATGAAGAGCTGCGGGATATCCCCATTATTATCATGAGCGGGATCGGCAAGCAGACCGGGAAACCGGATGAATTCTGGCGCTCCGGGCTTCAAGCGGATGATTTCATTTCCAAGCCTTTCGATCCCCTGGATCTCCTGGGGCGTGTGGAATATATCTTCCGGCGCAAGGAATATGTGTCCACCGGAGCCACAGCCCAGGCAGTGAAATCCGGCGAAGCCCCTCCCCCGCAAAAAATTCCACCATCATCAGGGGAATTGCCCATCAAGGAGGCCTCGCCGGAGAAAGTGGTCAAGGATTTCGTGGAGGCATGGAATTCCCAGGATTTTCCCCGTGAATTCCTCTGCCTGGGAGAGGAAATGACAGGAGGCGTCAGCGAACAGGATTATGTCCGCAGGCGGCTCCAGTGCTACCAGGACACCCACGGACAATACCACACCCAGAAAATCGCGAAAGTGGAAGAGTCTTCCATCAAGAGGAATCTGGCAAAGGTGGTGATCCTCAGGGAGGATGTCCAGGGCGCGCGCTCCACTCAAAGCGCCCAGACCTATGCCCTGAAAAAGACCTCGGACGGATGGAGGATCGTTTCCGTCCGGAGCAAATCCGCTTGAATTCCCAAGGAAATCTGGAACGAAATGTGCGGCGCATTAAAAAAGGCGGAAACCTTGAATAGTTTCCGCCTTTTTTTCATTTCTTCAAAGAATATTATATCGGCTTTACCATGTCTGTCCACCTGGATGTACGATATATGTCGCCAATACTGATAGTACCGTTAGTGGGATCATAGGTAACGGTATGGAATGTTGCTTGTCCATCAGGTCCTTCCACCCGGTTATTGAAAACCCAACCATCCGGTCCGGCACAAACCAGACGCCAGACGCCATAAACCCTTGAAAACCAGTCCCCACCGGCAGGATTCCCGGCGTCTAAGTAATATTGAAGGTTCATGTATTCATACAGAAAACACCTCTCATCCGAGTAGCCATATCCTTTCTTCAAGGGATCCTTGAAAATGATGGAGGATGTGATATAAGCTATGGGTGTTGTCACAAGCGTGATCTGCATGAGATGATGATTGAAGCCGTTATTATCAGGGACAACTTCGGCAGTGGGATAACGGTTTTGATCCGTGGCGTATGCTTCAAGTGCTGTAGCAAGGGATCTCATATCTGCCTTGGCTCGAGAGACCTTTGATCGCACCTGGGCTTCGAGGAAGTTGGGTACTGCAATTGCAGCCAGAATGGCGATAATCGCCACGACAATGAGCAGCTCGATCAAGGTAAAACCAAATCTCTTCTTATTCATAAATTTCCACCTCCTTCTCCTTTTTTATTCATATAACTTTATATTGTAAATATAAAGAGACAAGTCAAAAATCAAGCTTTTTTTTAATAATTCCACTTCTTTGAGGGGATTTTCATAAATTCACTCAGATTTCATGGGTGTAGAAAACTTATAAATATCTGATAACATTGGCTTTATCTATATCATATCACGTGATTCGCAAATAAAAAAAAGTCCGACTCTTTAATGTTAGAGTCAGACTTTAATAATATTGACCCCTCATCCCCTCATTTTACCAGGGATTAATCGGAATTCCCTCGGGCGAGAGCTGGGTTCTATGAATCTGGCCCATGCTTACAGTTCCATTTGTTGGATCATAAAGAACAATGTTTTCATCACGTCGGGATTTATCCGGTCCTGATGAGGTAAGCCTCCAATCCCCATACATAACAATAATATAATCTGAAAAAGCTGGATTTTGCTGTTTGGCATAAACCCAGTTTACATACATGAAACTTTGCGTGTCATAGGGATCGTCGCCCTCAGGCTGATGGAACGGATCCGGGGGTATAGAGGTAATGTATGCTATGGGTGTTGTTACTGGGTATGGTCCTGGAAATGGACTTCCAGTATCATTGTAAGTGCCTGAATAAAGTCCACCGATAAACCACTCGGATACATTTCCTGTTCCATATTGATCTCCCCGATAACTGTAGGTTGTGTAGTGGTATGTTGGATATC
>Ga0315287_10006484_pt1 | contig 11656 bp, 11 predicted proteins | sample YL17G11_0_MG_FD_205037 | JGI IMG/M metagenome (GOLD analysis project Ga0315287, IMG submission 205037) | Sediment microbial communities from Yellowstone Lake, YNP, Wyoming, USA - YL17G11_0 | ecosystem: Environmental > Aquatic > Freshwater > Lake > Sediment | place: USA: Wyoming | collected...
AGAATGCCGACCATCGTCGCCGCGAATCGATCGAAAACGATCGACTTTCGGGATGCCAGACGCCGAAATGAACGTAGATCGCCTCATGAACCCTGTCAGATCAGAACTGCCCTAGCTGATTCCAGGTGTTCGCGCTTGCACCGCGGATCTGCAGTCACGGACACGGCCGTTTGAAAGTACTATCCGCACTCGCAGGCCGATTCGTGCTGGTCCCGTCCTGCTTGTGGCACAACACGACGCCGCTGGTAGACGAGGCGCCGCGCGTGACCATCGCCTTCGACGTCGCACGGCGTGAACCCCTGCCGGCAATCCGCTAAAATTGCGCCATGTTGGATCTGCCCGGACAACCCGTGCTCGACAAGGGCCGCCTGATCGGCGGCTGCGCACGACTACCGATGACCGTCGATGCAGCCTCTCTGCGCGAGGAGGTTGCGCGACTCAATCCTGGCCTGTGGGGTAGTCGCGGCGGGCGGGTCGGCGTGCATCGCGTTGCCGAGGCCGTATTCCTGCGCGGCCATGCGCCGGCCGAAGGGGATCTGCCAATCGAGGACCGTCCTGCGCTCGAATCGCTGCCCGGAATACGCGATCTGATCGAAAGGCAGATCGGTGCGCCGCCGCAGCGTGCGCTGCTCGCGCGCCTGCCGCCCGGTGCAATCGTGTTGCCGCACATCGACCGCGCGCCCTATTTTGCCAAGACCATCCGCGTGCATGTGCCGATCGAGACGCACCCGCGCGCCTGGATGGTGGCCTCGGACCTCGTCTACTACATGGGGGAAGGCGAGGTCTGGGCGCTGAATAACAGCGCCATGCACGGTGTCTGGAACGAAAGCTCTGACCAGTCGCGCACGCATCTGATCTGCGATTTTCTGTTGAGTTCGTCGCTCGGGCAGCAGCTTGCGGACGCGGATCGCAACCTTGGTCTATTGCGGACCGAGGTGCTGCAGCACCTGGCGGCGGGATGATCGTCACCGAACATTTCGCCTACCTGCATCTGCACAAGTCCGCGGGTAGCTTCGTCAACGAGGCGCTGCTGCGCTTCATTCCCGGTGCGCGCCAGATCGGCTATCACCTGCCGCGCAGCGCTTTGCCGCCGGATTGCGCGCACCTGCCCGTGATTGGCTTCGTCCGCAATCCGTGGAGCTATTACGTTTCCTGGTACAACTTCCAGCGTCGGCTGCCGCAGCAGAACGCGCTGTACCGGCTGCTGAGCGACGAAGGCCGGCTGGATTTCGTCGCAACGCTGGCCAACATGCAAAGCCTCGGCAGCGGCGGCGCATTGCTGCAGCCTCTGCTCGATGCGCTGCCAGCACAGTATTCGAACCGCGGGCTCAATGTTCCGAGCGGTGCGATGTCGAGGATTGCGCATAGTGGGCGCGGCTTCTACAGTTTTCTGTATCACCACATCTACGACGGCGCTAGCACCCGCTACATCAGCCGCATGGAGCAGTTGCGCACCGAATTGCCGCGCATGCTGGTGGCGGTAGGCCAGCCAGTGGGGACCGCGCTGCGCTCTTACATCGAAGACGCGCCGGCGCGCAACGCGGCTGCGCATGCTTCGTATGCGGAGTGGTACACACCGGAGACCCGTGCACTTGTCGCGGAACGCGACGCTGAAGTGATCAACGAATTCGGCTATCGCTTCGGAGACTGAGCGTGGGCTCAGCCGCGCACACTGCGGTTGCTTGCCCTGTGGGGCCACAACTGTCGCGCCCTATCGGCAAGACCGCGACGGCGAGCTTGATCCGGAGATGCACCAGACCAAGAAGGGCAACGAGTGGCACTTCGGCATGAAAGCGCACATCGGTGTCGACAGCCGGCACAAGTCGCGGGTGCGCGCCAAGGTCGAACATCCGTTCCTGGTGCTGAAGGTGATCTTCGGCTTCCGCAAAGTGCGCTACCGCGGCATCGCCAAGAATGCGCAGCGGCTCAACGTGGCCTGCGCGCTGACCAACCTTTTCATGCTGCGGCGACCGTTGTTGCGACTGGCATAGGGGCCGTGGGGGTGAAACCTGAGAATGCCGACCATCGTCGCCGCGAATCGATCGAAAACGATCGACTTTCGGGATGCCAGACGCCGAAATGAACGTAGATCGCCTCATGAACCCTGTCAGATCAGAACTGCCCTAGTTTGGCGATCCTCTCAGCCGTGTGCCGCAGTTGCCCGAGAGGCACCGGTCCACGTCGGCGCCGGTCTGCGGGTACGCCTTGATCTGAAATTCGCGGCGGCCGTAGTCGACGACGAACTTCTGCACGGTGCCGAGGACGTCCATGCCCACGATCAGCGCGGGCTCATCCGCCAGCCCCCAGAGCGAAAAGATGTACAGGTCGCTGAACGTCACCGGAATGTTGCGCAGGCGGGCTTCGCCGATCGTGATGCTCGGAGTCGCATGCGTGACGCCGTTGGCTGTTCCCGGCGTGGCTCCACTCACGACCGAATCCCGCCGGTCACCCTTGCGGTTAACGCTCAGCAGAGCCTGCTGCAGTTGCATATTGCCGATCGTGTATTCGGCTCCGGTATCGATGATCACGTGGGTATTGACGTGCCCCACCCGCCCCGCGACGAGCAGCAACCCCTCGTTGATCATGCGCGCCGGCACCGTCAGGTAACCATGCGGCGCGCTCCTGGGATCCGACAGTCCGATCTTGACCCGGTCATGGCGGAAATCGACCTCGATTCGCGACTGCTGCAGACCGTCGATGCCGAGGATCCCGTCGGCGTCGGCAAACACGGCACCGGCCAGGACCGGCATCTGCTGGTCGACCAGCACGATGCTGCCAACTCGCAACTCGTCAACGACTGCCATGGGGACGACGGCGGAACCCGTCACACCATGCACTTCGACCGTGTCGATGCTCGCCGTCGCGAGCCCGAGCAGCGTAGCCAGTCTTGACGACAGCACCGAGCGATTGGCGCCCAGGTCGATGATGAACCGGTATGGTCCCGAGCCGTTCACCTCGACGGCTGCAAGCATGCGGCCGACCCGATCCGGGCGCGTGGGGGCGGCGTACAAGGGCTGGTCGCCCGCCATCACCTGTTCATCGGTTGTTTCCGCCGCCAACGGGACGGGCAGCACCCCAAGCAGCGACAACGCCAGCAGCGGCAGATCACGCGCAAGTCGGAGGATCGTCGGTGGCAAAGGAGGCTGCATGGAATGTTCGACTCCGCGCGCTCCGATAGGTTTCACGAAGCGGTCGCACCCGGGCAACGTGCCCGGTCGCCCTGCCAATATTGGCGACACGGCCGATCTAACTCTCATTGGCGACACGTAGCAAGTCCGGATCAAGTAATGCAGACAGTCGCAACGGCAACCCTGCGTGACCCCGCGCAACACGGCGACCCGCGCCTCGATTCGTCAGCCGGGCGTCGGCCAAGGCAATGGGTTGCCTTCCGCGTCGACCAGCCCAGCTTCCGCGAGTCGTCGAACCACGGGCTGCAGTTGCTTCTCGAAGTTGCGCCATTTCTTCACGGCTGACGTGTAAATCAGCTGGCGCACCTGTGCCGCGCCGGCCGTCGTTGAGGCCACGCGCGACTGATGGAAATCCAGCAAGTCGTCCTGCCAGGGCAGGCCGCACCATTTCAGCAATCTGCGGCACTGCGCCGACGGATCGGCGACCAGATCCTCGTAGCTCACGTCGCAGATGACGCCCGGCATCACGGCATGCCAGTGCGCCATTGTCCTGCGGTACGCAATGTAGAACTGGACGAGCTCGTCCAGCTGATACGAGCAATGGTAGGCATTGACGAAGAGCGTCTTGTACGCCGCATAACAAGTGTCGAGCGGATCGCGCGTGAGGTGCACGATCTTCGCGTTCGGCAGCGCCTGGTGGATCAGACCGCAATAGCGGAAATTGAACGGCAGCTTGTCGACAAAGTGCCTGCGTCCGCCGGCCAGCGGCTGCACGGCCTGCAGGTAGTTGCGCCCAAGTTCAGCGAAGTCCACCTGCAGCGACGCCCGCAATAGGTCCGAGTCCGTCGAGCCAGTGCTGACGTACACCCGCTCGGCCAGCACCGCCATGTCTATCGGGAAATCGACGAGTGCGCCGAGTGAAACCACATCAGCGTGGCTGCCGAGGACGCGCTCGACCAGCGTCATGCCGGTGCGCGGCATGCCAACTATGAAGATCGGGCCGCTCGCAGGCTCCCCTCCGGCTGCATTTGCAAGCGCATCTCCCGTGTAATGGGCCATGACCTTCTGCATCGCGTCGAGGTCGTTGCGCACGTGGTAATCCAGCGTACTGCGCTTGATGCGGTTGCCCTCGCTCAGCGCTGCAAATGATTCCTGGAACTCGCCGATGTCCTCCAGCTCCTTCGACAAGGCGAAGTACGCCGAGATTGCATCCTGCTTGCGAATTTGCTGGTACATCAACGTAGCGCGCAGGTACTCGACGTTGTTCTTCTCAGCCGTCTGGGTGCGAAGCTGCGAGCGGAGGTACAGCGCGAAGCCGTTGCCGGGGGCCAGCGTCAGCACGCGCTCTAGCAGCGTCGCGGCCTCATCAATCTCGTTGAGGTCGCAGTGGCACAGGGCAGAGTCGTAGAGGATGGTCGGATCGGTCGGCAACAGCTCGCGCGCACGCTGCAGGAGCGGTTGGGCTTCGGCGGGTTCGTTGCGCTCAAGGTGAATTCTGGCAATCGCCTGCAGCAGTCGTGCGTCGGGCGGGCAGATCTCCGCGGCGCGACGCGCGGCGGCGACGCCCTCTACGCGCCTGCGCAACTGCATCAGCACCTGCGCCTGCTTCAGCAACAGTTCGGCCTTCTCGCCGTGATGCTCGATCGCCGCGTTCACGATCTCCAGCGCCCGCGGCAGGTCGGGCCGGGCCTCCGCGATGGCGCTGGCGAGTACCGCCGTCTTGACGTTCGGCGTGAGCGCCAGCAGGCCCTGGCACAATCGCTCAGCCTCGTCGATGCGGCCTGCCTGTAGCAGCTCATAGGCCGCTTTTAGGGTGCTGTCGAGCGTGCTCGACGGGGCCGGGGTGTCTGTCGATTTCATGAATCCCGCCTGGATCAAGTCTGCAGAGAGCGCAGGGCCAGGCGCTCGGCGCGACGGGCCTGTGCGTCGATCATCGGCAGCACCGCGTCGATCTCAGCGGCTTTCTGTTGCCATTTGGCGGGATCCGGTGTCGAGACCGTGTAGCCCGAGAGCGGCAGTGTCTGCGGCAGGACGCTGTCCCACACCAAATAATTGGCCGCGCACAGCCGGCGTATTTCGAGGTCCGGATTGGCCACGAACGCCTCGTAGTTTGCCACGGTCCATGAACCGGGCGGCAACTGCTCGAGATCGTCGAGCAGCAGCCCAGTCGTGGTGTTCCACTGCGCGGCGACGACCTGGTGCAGCGGCTGGCCGAGCAGGTCACGCCACCCTGGCACCAGCAGCATCGACCAAGGCAGCCCCGTCCAGCCGGGCAGCTCCGGATAGGTGCGGAACCGGCCAGATTGCCACGCCTCAATCATGCTGGCGAGCACGGGCCGTGGATCCCGATAAAGGTAGATGAAGCGCGCTTCCGGAAACACCCGGGCGAGGAACGGCACACGCAATGCGTTCTTCGGCGTCTTCTCAAGCATCCGCACACGTCCGGCCGCGTCGGGCCGCCGCTGCGTGCGATCACGCAGCGCCGCGAAGAAACTGCTGCGCAGTTCGGCCATGACTTCAGGCGTAGCGTCCGCAGCCACGAGGCGGTTGGACTCGAAGCCGCGCGCCGCGGGCGCCAGTGTAGCCACGCCCTCGATGAGTTGGTGGCTTTCATCACCAATCGTGAACACACCCGGCGACTGCGCCATGGTTTCGAACAGCAGTGTCGATCCGGATCGCGGCGGGCAGACGATGAATACGGGCCGGTCGAACACGCGGTCGCGCTCCATGCCGGCCGCCAAAGGACGAGCCTGGGTTGACGCTGCATCCGGCAGGACAGCCGTTGCCTGCCCTGCCCGCTGGCGGATCTCCGCATCGGCGGTGCGGCGATGCGCCGCCAGGGCCGGCTCGAACACCCAGGCCTGCAGTGCTTCCATCAGGCGCACTCCGTTGCGCAGGTCGACGCTTTCCGCGCCGCACGCGGCGAGCTCGAGCTTCGCCCTGTCGATGGCATCGCGATAGCGCGCCCAACCGTCCGAACGCTCGCCGTAGCGCGCCCACAAGGCCTGCCAGCGGCGCGAGAACTGCAACAGGGCCTGGTGGATCAGCGGCACGGCAGGGTGCGCCGTCGACTCGCCCATCAGGAAAGCGTAATGCGACCGGATCTCCCAGGGTGTCATGACCGCGGGAAAGTTTTCCGCCTCGAAATCCAGCTCGGGCACAAAATTAGGGACGGGCGCACAGGCCTGCGGCAACCAGCCGGGGATATCGGCGTCATGCGGCCGGGCATTACTCACGTGCTCCCAGAATCCGACACCACCGACGGTGTCGGCCACTAGATGAATCCGCGACAGGTAATGGTCGTTGATGACGTTGTGCTCGGCCCATGTGTCGAAGATCCAGCACTCGCCAGCGCGCATGTTCACCTCGGCTTCGCCGCAGACAAAGCGCACCGTCGGTTGGGTCACGATGGGAACGTGCACGCGCGCACGTTCGCGCCAGTAGTAGTTGATGTCGACGTGCGTGGAAACTTCGGCACGGCCAGACAAGCGCATCAGGCGCGACCGCCCCCAAGTCGCGCCGATTTTCTCCATCACCTGCATCAAGTAGGGGCAGCGTCGCAGGTGCTCGGTCGCGCGCATGGGCCCGGAGGTCGAGTCGCTGTTGGGATCGCCTCCTACGGTGACCAGCAGCAGCGCATCGTTGCCGGCGTGGCCGGCCGGGTGCGGTCGCCACGCCGACTCGTCGATCGCCTGCACCTCGGCCGCCAGGGCTTGCGCATCGAACAGCAGTGGAAACTGCAGGAAGGGAACGCCAAGCTTCATGTAAGTCCCCGGCTGCGCGAGCCACCGTCCAATAGAATCGCCAAATGGAATCGCGACGTCCCGCGAACGATCGGGTCGCGCAACTTTGATGGACCAGTTTAGTTCCCGCAGCCACGACTTGGAAGGCAATGCAAGATGAATCCAGGCGCCAACCGCCCCGCCGCTTACGACCCGCTGCCGACGCTGCTGGAATCGCCCGATTCCTACCCGCAGAAGCTCGACTTCCTGCGATCGTGCATCCTGCAGATCGAACTCGACGAGCCGTCGTACCAGGCGGCGAGTTTCCTGGATGACCGCATCCTCGGTCCGGGCACCAAGGGCGCCTGGCTGCCGATCGAACGCGTCGCCGCCAGGGCGAGGCTCGGGCAACAAACCCGGCCCCTGCACTACATCCTGCACACTGGGCACGTGGGTTCGACGCTGCTCAGCCGCCTGCTCGACACCACCGGCTCGGTCTTGTCGCTGCGCGAGCCGTTGCCCCTGCGCACGCTGGCCGAAGCGAGCGACGTGCTCGGCCAGCCGGAATCGCTCTTGAGCGAGCCGCAGTTCGAACTCGTGCTCGATACATTCGTCCGTCTCTGGAGTCGCGGTTACACGACGACGCGCTGCGTCGTACTCAAAACGACCAGCGCCGCCGCGCGCGTGGCTCCGTTGCTCCTGCGACGCAACGATGCGTCACGTGCCGTGTACCTGAACCTGCGGGCCGAACCCTATCTGGCCACGCTGCTGGCCGGCGCGAACTCGCCGGTGGACCTGCGTGGCCACGGCGCCGAGCGCATGCGCCGCCTGCGCTGCCGAATCGCCACGCCGTTCAAGCCGCTGCACGCACTGACACCCGGAGAACTGGCGGCCATGAGCTGGCTGGCCGAATCGCTGACGCGTCGCGAGATCCTCGACCAGTGGCCTGGCCGGGTGCTGGCCGTGGATTTCGATGCGCTTCTCGGTGACCTGTCGCGCGTGATGCAGCAGATCGTCGACCATCTGCAGCTGCCGGCTGACCCGGGCTGGCTGGCGCAGCTCGGCTCGAACCCGGCCCTCACACGCTACTCGAAATCCCCGGACCACGATTACAGCCCCGCCTTGCGCGCGCGGGTGCTCGAGCAGGCCCGACGCGAACATCGGGACGAGATCAGGCACGGGCTCGATTGGCTCGAATCGCTGGCGCGCGCGGAAAGTGCCGTTGCCCGCCTGCTGGACGACGCTTCTGTCTAGCTCGTCGACCACATCCGCATCAGGTTCTGGCGCACGACGTCGAGCCGCACCCGGCTCTCCCAGTTCATCCTGAGCCCCTCGAGCGCGGCGATCTCGTTCAGTTCGTAGACCTGCGACCGCTGGTGCTGGTCGACGATCAGGCTTTCGATGAACGTGATCGACACCAGCCGCATTCCCGCGCGCACGGGCACGACCTCGTGGAGCGTGGTCGACGGATACACGATCGCGTCTCCCGGCCCGCCCTTGAAGGCCACGGTCTGGTTGCCGACGCTGATCGCGAGCTCACCGCCCTCGTACGTCGCAGGATCGGCGATGAACACCGTGCAGGAGATGTCTGAGCGCAGCCGGCTTCCCACCAGCGGGATCATCGCCGAGTCGGCGTGCGCCCCGTACTTCATACCGGGCTCGTAGCGGCACAGCAGCGGGGCCGCGATGCGCTTCGGCATCGTGAAGTCGACGAACTCGCGTGAGCGCACCAGGGCAGCCTGCACGATCTGCGAAGACTCCGCCGACTTCGCGTCGGCTGGGTCGGCCTGCAGGTTGTCCTTGGTCTGGTTGGCCGGGTTCGACACGCGCCCATCGACGAAGCGCAGTTCGCGGCTCAACTGCACCAGTCGCGCGACCTCGGGTGCCGTCAGTACATTCTTGATGCGCAGGAACATGATGCCACCTCGCCGTGCGCAGCTCAGACGTGCGCGGACGGTACCGTGCCGTTGAACGAGTCGGTCGCGGCGATCACGCCGGCAATCGCGGCGCGCTCCTGCGGCGACAGGCGCGGGCTCCAGATGTCGCAAATCAGGATGTAGCGCGGCTGGTCGCTGTCATTCCAGGCCTCGTGCTCGATCGTGTCGTCGAAAACCCAGCCTTCGCCGATCCGCCACTCGCGCGTTTCACCACCCACGCGAAAGCCGCAGCCGCGCGGGATGACGAGCGGCAGGTGCACGACTAGGCGGAAATTCGCCACGCCGGTGTGCGGGGGAATGCGAGTCCGCGGCTGCAATGCCGAGTACATCGCGACTGGGGAGCGCAGCGGCACGTCTGCCTGTGGCAGCGCCTGCACGGCGCGCATCGTGGCGGTCCCACGCTGGCACCGTTCCTCGATTGGCTTGCCACCCTTATAGAACTCGTAGGACGTCCAGCGGGGCGAGTTGTTCAGGTCGCGCCACTGGTCGAGCGGCAGGTGCTCGCCGTAATGGATGTAGGGCGTGAAGTCCGCCTCGCTCTCGCGCAGCGCGTTCATGAGTTCGGCGCGGACGGCATCGGTCTGCGCCTCGAACTCGGGCAGCCACGGGAATTCGCTGCGGTCGTAGAACTCGATCGGCGGCAGACCCGGGTAGTAGTAGTCGGATGGCGACTGCTGGTAGCGCGGCTGGACCCGCAGCGTCATCGCGATGAACGAGTCGAGGCGGCGGCGTTCCGTGGCGGTGCAGCCGTCCTCGGCCTCCGCAATCCTGCCGCGGATGTGTTCGCCCAGTTGTTTCGTGTAGGCGCCGTGCACCTCGCGCCCGCGCCGTATCGCCTGCAGCGTCGGCGCATCGACAAATTCGTCCGCCGGTGCGTTGGCCAGTGCCGCGCCATACGCCAGGGCCGCCGGCACCGCGTGTCCCTCGCGCTCGAGCATGTCGGCGCTCATCAACAGCGCGGCGAAATTCCGACCATCCAGCGTCAGCGCCTGCTGGATTGCCGTGAACGCGCCGTCGAGGTCGTTGCGCTGGCGGCGGACAGCCGCGAGATTGAGCCAGGCCGGCAGGTAATTCTGCGCGACGCCGACGACCTGCAGCAGCGCAGCCTCCGCGCCAACCAGGTCGCCCGCTGCCATGGCGCGCATGGCGGCCTGGTTCCTGCTTGCGGCATCCTGCATTGTCGCTGATCGATCAGACGCGCCCATCGTGTTCATGCGGTCACACCATCGCCTTCGATAAAGGAAAGATATGACCGGTAAGCTTTGCAGGTCGCGATGGCTTAGGCAACAATACAGGCCGAACAATGACATCCAGCACCGACGACACGGGCATCGCCGCCATCGATCGCCTGCTTGCAGCCGATCCGCGCAACGTCCTTGCGCTGATCCGCAAAGCCGACCACTTCGCGTCGACCGGGGATACCCGCTCGGCATCCGCGTTCTACCTGGCGGCGCTGCGCGCAGCACCGCCTGCCGCACAGGCGCCGCCGGATCTCCTGCGCGAGCTCCGACGAGCGCAGGAAACCTGCGCCCGGTACGCACTGGAATACAAAGCCTACCTGCGGGGCCGGCTCGCGGCGCACGGCTTCGACGCGACGCGCTCGAGCGCACGGTTCGCACAGTCGCTCGACATCGTCTTCGGCGAGCGGAAGATCTTCGTGCAGGAACCCCGTTATTACTACTTCCCCGGGCTGCCGAACCTCCAGTTCTACGAGCGCGAGCAGTTTCCGTGGATGGACGAGGTCGAGGCCGAAACCGACGCGATCCGGGCGGAACTGCTCGAGGTCATGCGCAGCCCAGGCGCGTTCTCGCCCTACGTGACCGGCCACGCCAACCGGCCACGAAATGATGAACAGGGCATGCTCAACAATCCGGACTGGAGCGCCTTCTACCTCTGGAAGAACGGCGAGCCCGTGACCGCGAACCTCGAGCGCTGCCCGAGCGTCATGCGAGCGCTGCGCAACGCGCCGCTCGCGGAGGTCGGCAATCGTTCGCCCTCCGTCCTGTTCTCGCTGCTGAAGCCGGGCACGCATATCCCGCCCCACAACGGGTTGGTCAATACCCGGCTGATCTGCCACCTGCCGTTGATCGTGCCGGGCAGATGCCGTCTGCGGGTCGGCAACGGAACGCGTGAATGGGTGACGGGCAAGGCCTGGGCATTCGACGACACGATCGATCACGAAGCCTGGAACGACAGTGACCAGACGCGCGTCATCCTGCTGTTCGACGTCTGGCGGCCCGAATTGTCGGCCGACGAACGAGCCCTGGTAACTCGGTTGTTCGAAGCCATCGATGCCTACAGCGGCACTAAACCCGACTGGGAAATCTAGATATGCCACGCCACTGGGCACGGAGACGTTTCATGACGATGGGCGCCAGGTTTGTGCTCGCCATGGCTGCAGCAATGGTCACGGCGGGCCCAGCCCGCGCGGCGGCGGCGGCCACGACAGCGGGGTTCCTCGCCTGTGCCGCGGAAAAGGACGATGCCCGGCGCCTGGCCTGTTTCGACGCGGCGGTCGGCCAGGCGCAGGCCACGCAGGGGAATACGATCCCGGCCGTCGCCGCAGTGCCCCTGTCGCAGGAAGAGAAGTTCGGACTGCGCGGCGAGCTGAAGCAGGAAAAGGCGCAAAAGGCGCCTGAGCTGCAGGAGCTGGACCAACTGCAGGCACAGGTCACGAGCGTGTCCGCGAAGCCGCATGGCGAGTTGGTGGTGACCCTCGAAAACGGTCAGGTCTGGACCGAGATCCAGACGAATTCGGGCGCTCGGGTCAAAGTGGGTGATCGGGTCGCCATCAAGGCAGGCACATTTGGTTCATTTTTGCTCGTGCCGCCCAACGGCCGCTCCACCAAGGTCACCCGAGTCCGCTGAT
>Ga0315287_10006485_pt1 | contig 11656 bp, 14 predicted proteins | sample YL17G11_0_MG_FD_205037 | JGI IMG/M metagenome (GOLD analysis project Ga0315287, IMG submission 205037) | Sediment microbial communities from Yellowstone Lake, YNP, Wyoming, USA - YL17G11_0 | ecosystem: Environmental > Aquatic > Freshwater > Lake > Sediment | place: USA: Wyoming | collected...
GGCTGGTCCTCGCCCTGGTCAGAAACCTGCCACGATGTCCGTGTTGCGCCGCTCCAACTGCACACCCAGCACAGCACAAACGTTTATGACGCAGTAAGATTAGAGTAGTCGCATAGAGACGTGTGGTTCTAGACAAAATGAAGTTCGAGACGGGAATTTAGATTTTCTCACTGATAGCAGACAATTTTCCAACTCCAGTGGCAGACTAAGCGAGTCATGTAGCGGCAATACATGGCCACTTAATTGCTCTGTCCCTGCCTCTTACATTGCCTCAATCCAGATTTCCCAACTTAGGCGAATTGCCATCGCCTGTGACCCATCCGCGCCGCACTCCCGCTCTTCGTTGCTGGCCTCGGTGCAATAGGACTGATGGCACGGCGCAGGAAACGGAAAGCTGCCGTCGCTGCCTAGACTCCGATCGATTGCCAAGGGCCGACTAGTGGCTCGTATTGACTAAAGCGTTGGGAAAAGATGTTTAAGTTTGATACGTGCGTTTGCGGTTGAGAATTGCCAATCGGCTTTTGCGTGTTGCTTGTTGCGATAGGTTTTCCATGCTTTAATTTCTCGGGTGAGTGTTTGTTTATCCGGGATGCGGCGATCAAGGCACCGCGCGGATAACACGCCGAGTTCGGATTCAGCCATATTTAACCAACTGCCGTGTTTGGGGGTATATATCCATTGGAAGCGTTCAACAAGACGGCGTGCTTGAGCAGGTGGGAAGGATTCGTACAATGAAGCTGCTTTATGTGTATTGAGGTTGTCTTGCACCAGCACAATTTTTTCGCGTTTGGGAAGTGTGTGTCAGATAAGTCTTTTAGCGCGTGCGCGTAATCAATCGCGGTATGGCGATCCGTGACTTTGACATTGCGCCAGCCTTTAAGTGGTGCAAACATCATGAACATATTGACCGTTCCGTTGCGTTCATATTCATAATCCTTACGTCTGGCGTAGCCTTTCTTCATAGCAACGCGAATGCGTGTTTCCTTGATAAGCTGCTTGCTTGCCTCGTCAAAACACACGAGCGGATGAAGCGGATCGCGCGGCCTGATATAGACATCAAGCACCGCTTCCATCGCCGCTATGTAAAATTGCATTCAAGAATGATCCCCTCTGGAAAACGATCTAATCGGTTGTTTTTGAATGATTGTTCGCCAATTGAAAGGGGTCATCATTGGACGCGAAACGTGACCCCACACAAAACAACTATTATCGAATACTACAATGCGTTACCCAACATGTGTGGTGGGGTCATTATTGGGCGCGTATTCACACACTAGTAGCTGGTCCGCCGGCGAAATGAAATTGAGCATTTAGCATCAACAGTTTGGCCCGTTTTGGAGGGCCCGCCTTGGGTGGCCCGGTTGCAATGTTAGTACATGATAGGCCTCTGGTCCATTGGGAAGACGATCTCGTTAGCGCGATGCCAACCGAACGTTTGGTTGTGAGTTGATCACAATAGCAAAAGGTTAAGCCGGCCCTCCTGGGCGGATGGCCGGCTTCTTCACGCCCAGTTCGATATCAGTAGCAGTTCCAGACGCGGCCCTTGATGACCGTGAGGCGGGTGTGAGCGGGATTCCATTTCTTGAATGTGATGACCTCCCATCCGCAAGCATTGACAATGTTGTAGCCCGAGACATAGCCGAGGCCGTAGCTGTTTGCATACGCATGGTTGTAGGCGCGGTTGAAGCAACGGAAGGGATGATTGCTCTGGTTATAGCAGTGATGAATTGCACGGCGGAAATGGGCCCTGCGTCCTGCTTCTGCAGAGGTTGACAAGGTTGTGGTGAATGCGGCAGCAGCCACGATAACAGCCAACGCACCGGTGATGTAAGGCTTTGATAGGGTATTCATTTTGGTCTCCATGGTTTCAATAGAGGCTCGCTCATGGCGCATGGCACTCTAATGTGCCACCTGCTGCTGGCCTTCATGGAGTTAGTCGCAGCGTGCACCAATTTGGTTCAAAGAAATCTTCGGAACTACAGTTCTGGACGGATGGTGCGAACCGGGAGCGCTTCTCTTTCTCCCTTCCACTTGAGCGAGGCGGCGATGTTGGAGAGGCGTATGCGATCATTTTCGCCAAGGCGTCTTGATGAAGATCTAGCCAGGATAGCCCCTCGAAGTGGTCGGGATCCAGTTCCTCATTCATTTGTTATCGGGCCTGCTCTCAAATCCATCCGCTTTGACCATAGCCACCAATCTATTCGCTTTCGTATCGAGCGGCAGGTTGGCGAGAAAATACTTGGCCTCCCCAGATGTGTGGCGCTTGCCGACACATTAGCAGGTTCAGCTGCTTGCCACGGTCTTCTCCAATCAGAAAGCTGATTGACTTGCTCATTTGCGACACATCAGCGAACGCGGCGGCAACGGCTACCACCAGCATGCTGCCAATATGCAAGAAACGGATCTGGCAAAGACGTGACGCGGCCTTTCCTTCCAAGCATGGGACTGAGGTGATAACGGCTCAACCGATCCGTGATTCCCAAACCGCCTATAAGTCCTGATCTTCGGCTACCACAACTCTCAGAATAATGTTAGTCTGGTTGTGAACCCAATCCGCTCTCACCGCGACTAAACTTGTGGACGATCCCCTAAAGGCGGTTTTGCATGACAGAAAGCGCTCAAGACCTGGCCCTGATGGAGCGCCTCGCCGCTGGCGATCACCAGGCCTTGAAGGTTCTTTTCATGCGCTATCGACTTCAGGTTTTCCGCTTTGTTGGCCGCATTGTCCGCAATGATGCAGTGGCCGAGGAGCAGACCAACGAGGTTTTCCTCGATGTCTGGCGTAATGCGGGAACGTTCCAAGGGCAATCGTCGCCCTGCACCTGGATCCTCGCCATTGCCCGCAACAAGGCCTATGGCGCGATCAGGCGTCGGCGCGAGGAAAGCCTTGATGAAGATGAGGGACAGGAACTCGCGGATGAGGGGTTTGACCCCGAAGGATTGGCCATGATCAGCGACAAGGCACTGATTCTGCGCAGGTGCATAGACGCACTTCCGCTCGAACAACGAATGATCGTAGACCTTGTCTACTATCACGAGCTTCCGGTTGCGGAGGTGAGTGCCGTGGCTTGCATTCCCGAGGGAACCGTGAAAACCAGGCTGTTCAACGCGCGGAAGAGATTGTCCACCATGCTTCTCGAAGCAGGTGTGGACCGGGAGTGGCCATGAACGATACAGAACGTCACGAGATTGAAATGCTCTTGCCCTGGCATGCTACGGGCAAGCTCTCGGCAGAGGAGAAGCGCCGTGTTGATGTTGCACTTGCAAGAGACGCCGGTCTGCGTCGACAGTCCGAACTGATCGGACAGGAGCTGGCGCAAACGGTCACGAGCAATGAAGCCTTGATGCCGCCGCGTTCTTTGGATGCTGACAAACTCATGGCCATGCTGGCCCGCGAGTCCAAGTCTCCCGCAGCAGTCGCCTCCAGCTGGTTTGCCCGCTTGAAGGATACGTTCAACGGACCGGCACGTGTGCCGTTACGTTGGGCAACCGTGGCTGCGGCGCTGCTGTTGGTGGTGCAGGGTGGAGCCGTTGCTATACTCGTCGCCCAGCGCGAAACAGGCAGATACCAGACGGCCGGCGACTTAAATGGCACGCAAGCCCCTGGAACCTATGTACTGGCGCGATTGAACGATGCTGCAAGTATCGCCGATATTGGAAAGGCGTTGCAGCAACGCTCCATAAGCATTGTTGATGGCCCGAAGGCGGATGGTTTCTACACCTTGCGGGTAGGAGGTGCTGAAATGTCAATAGCTGAGCGCGATGCCAAGATCAGTGACCTGCGATCTCTTACCGGCCTTGTTGTATTTGTCGCGCCGCTCAAATGACAAGTCGCATCGTCATTCTGTTAGCTTCACTATTATTTGCCATGTCGATGGTTGGTGAAAGCCTTGCAGGGCCGGTGCCATCTCAATTGCCGGGAATGTCAACTGATAATGACACCCGGCTGACCCCCGTTGCCTTCAAGAAGAAGCGCAAACACCCTGGCCAGATGAGGAACAACACAACGCCGGACAAGCCGCCGCACACTAAACCGGACAAGCCCTCAAATGTTCCAAAGGACAATACTTCATCCCAGCAAAAGAGGCCGAAGCATCGTGTCGCCGTGAATGTCGCTCGCAAGCCTGTTGTCATGTGCATCGATGGCCGCTCGACCGGGCAAGGTTGTCGCTGTGCAAATGGTGTTGCTGCCAAGCGCATCGCAAGAGGTGTGCTGCGTTGTTTGCCTCCCCAAGTTGTTCGCAAGCTGAAGGTGCCGGACGACCAGGTGAACAGCTCCACAACAGCGGCGACCCCGCCGAATACTGCTGCTTCCGAGACGTCCCCGGCCCAGAATCCTGTGCTGCAAGCCGTGCCCGATGAAATCCTGGCGACGATCAACCTTGCTACTCCTGCCGCAGTCGAAGTGACCATTGCCCAACGTTATGGCCTGCAGCGACTAGAAGCTTGGCCAATCAATCTGGTCTCGCAGCGCGTGATCCGCTACAAGGTTCCTGATGGGCGTTCAATCAGTGCGGTAGTTGCCGCCATGCAGGGCGATAGGCAGATTGTCGCGAGCCAGCCGAATTACCTGTATGGCCACCAAGCCAAAGCCGGCAATGCAAAACAAGTTTCACTGCAATATGCGCTTGCTAAGCTCGAAATTCCTGCGGCGCATGCGTTGACCCGCGGGCACGGAGCAATCCTTGCCATCGTGGATTCAGGTATCGACCGAGCGCATCCAGATCTTGCAGGAAGCGTTTCTGAAGGTTTCGCGGCGGCGGGTGATGCAGTCGCAGTACCTGAAGATCCCCATGGGACGGAAGTCGCTGGAATTGTCGCCGCACATGGTACTGTGAAAGGGGTAGCGCCCGACGCAAGGCTGCTGGATGTGCGCGTCTTTGATTACGACGCAGGGGGCGCGGAAAAATACGCTACGAGCCTGGCGTTGCTGCGCGGGCTGGACTGGGCGGCGGGCAAGAATGCGGCCATCGTCAATATGAGTCTTTCCGGCCCAGCCGATGCCTTGCTGCAGGAAGCGATTGAGGCGCTGGTCCGGAACGGCGTAGTTGTCGTTGCCGCCGCTGGAAATGGAGGGAAGCTCGCGCCCGCAGCCTATCCAGCTGCCTATGATGATGTCATCGCCGTCACAGCAACGGATTCCTCCGACAGGCTTTACGTGCGAGCAAACCATGGTACATATATCGATGTTGCTGCACCTGGTGTCGACGTGCTGTCAGCATCTCTGGAGAATGCCTATAGCATGACCTCGGGGACTTCATTTGCGGCTGCTCATGCGAGCGGCGTGGTAGCGCTGATGCTGAGCAACAAGCCTGGCATGACGCCAGCTGAAGTTCGCCATGCGCTTGAGGCGGGCGCTTCCGACCTTGGCGAGCCGGGTATCGATACTGAATTTGGTTCGGGTCTCGTGAATGCGCTTAATGCGCTGCGGCAGTAGAGAACAACAAGAAAAGCGGGCGTAGCGATGTGCTACGTCCGCTTTTGGGATGATGCATTCAATTGTGCCGTTTCACGAAGATGCGGGCGGATTGCCAGTCGATGGCGCTATTGAGCACCGCACATTCGACAGGGCCGATGCCACCGTTAGCGCGGAAGACGCCATCGAGTTGGTGAACCTTCTTCTGGCCGCGTTCCAGGCGGAGAAACTCGTTCAAGCTCAGGTCACCCTGGAACGCGCCCTTTATGATTCGGTGCTGCTGGTTGTACTGGCGGAAATTGATGTTGCAGGCTGACGATGCGGTTGCCGAGGCGGCGACCAGTGTTGCTGCGATGAGGATTTTCGAAATCACTTTCATATGGCTTCTCCTTGGATTGCAATATTGATGCCCACCGGTGCTTCAGGGGGTGTTGTTACCGGTTTGCATGGAGTTAGTTGCGGTGGAGGCCACTCCGGTTCACACCTGGATTAAAAAAGCGCTCATCTGTGAATACGCGCCGAACAATGAACCGCACCGGGATTGCCGGAGGCCTGTTTATTTAAGTTATGCTGCCATGGCGAGATTGTCCATTCCCGCGCGAGGCGTTGCGCTTCGGCGATTTGGTCGGGGGTCATTTGCTCGGCTATTTGCTCGGCTAGTTCCGCTATGGGTTCGACAAGCGTGCCCCGGCCGCTTTCGTAGAGGGAACTGAGTGACAATTGGGCATCGATGGGAGCCGCCGCTCACGGTACCCCGGCGATCACTCCTCGGAAAGGGTGAGAGCGAACTGTACAAGCTTCTTGCGCTGCTTTGGCGTGAGCCTCTTCCAAGTCTCGACGAGGAGAGGGTCAATCTCATATCGCTCTACTCTGATGGGGGGTGGAACACCGTCTACATTTCCGTGCAGCAACCACTCCGGCGTGGTGCCAAAGGCTTTCGCATATTCTTTGGCCACGTCCTCTTTGAGACCTCGGTTGCCATTCTCATGCGAGCTGTAAGTTTGCACCATAAAACCGAAGTGTTGAGCCGCGTTTTCCGCACTCTCAAATCCGGCAACGATGCGAGCAGCTTTCAATCTGGCATGTGGAGTATCCATGGGTTCGACCCATAGCACAATCAGTCCCATCCCAGGTCCGTCTCAAAATGTATACACTGTGAGAATTCATTTGACGTGTCTTATTTCATGTCTCATATATGGTTTCTTGCAACATCATAGGAATTTTGAAGATGCCCACTGTCGGATATGCCCGCGTCTCGTCACATGGCCAATCGCTGGAGGTTCAGCGCGAGAAGCTGAAGGCGCTCGGGGTGGACAAGCTTTTCGAGGAGAAGAAGTCCGGGGTGGACAGCGAGCGAAAAGAACTGAAGCGGTGTCTGGAGTACCTCAGGGAGGGCGACACGCTGGTGGTCACCAAGATTGACCGCATGGCCCGCTCTGCCGGGCACTTCCATGAGATCATGAAGACCCTCGTTACGAAGGGTGTAACCTTCAAGGCCATCGATGACCCTGAGGCCGACATGACGAGCCGCTCAGGCAAGCTGTTGCTTGGCATCCTTGCGCTGATTGCCGAATTCGAGAATGACATCCGCAAGGAACGGCAACTGGACGGCATCGCCAAGGCGAAGAAGCAGGGCGTGAAGTTTGGCAGGAAGCTGGAGATCACCGACGCAGTTGTTGAAGAGATCAAGGCCATGCGCCACGATGAGGAACTGACAATCCCTCAGATTATGAAGGCTAAGGGGCTTTCCAAGGCGTCGATTTACAGGGCACTGGGGCGATAGCGCGCAACTTAGCAGAATCCCAAGGGCGTGCGTTCCAGCAAACCTATGCAATCAGCTGCACAGCAGACATGGCGCAGGGATTGGCTGATTTCTGCCCATGACCTTTTGCAGGCATTGGGCCAGTGGACTACAATCCTCTTATGTTCAGAGCACAAACCCGAAACGCGTTACTAAGTATACCTCGAGGTTTCCACGCTGTGTACGGAATCGTTTCGTACCTCTTATCCATATTCTTGACAGACACGGGTTGTAGGCCGCACCGCGAATGCAGACCCCTATGCGCCGATACATCTTTCCACATCGCAAACGTGGCGCGACCGCCTATATCTCAGCTTTCCAGAGAGCAAGTTGCAGGATAAGTCTGGGGCGGCTTATTCGGCAGAGGAGAAAAACATGACCCACATCGTTCACGAGGGCGCATTCCACCGCCTTACCATCGAACCTATAACAACCGCACTCGAAAACCTCGGAGAAATTCTCACCAAGGCTGAAGCGCATGCCGTCGATCTAAATATCAATCCGGATACACTGCTGAATGCCAAATTATACCCCGACATGTTTGGCCTCATCCAACAACTGCAATATGCCCTCTTCATTCCCGCTGACTTCGCCCAACATTTTGTCAGAGAGGCTCCTCCAAAGGTCGGTTACGAGGAGAAGAACTTCGCGGAAGTTCACGCTAGCCTAGAATTGGCGTTGGCTTACCTTCGTTCGGTTTCCCCGGCCCAGATGGACGAGCGCGCTGCTTTGGTCGTGCCGACCTTCTTCGACGGGAGCAAGGGGTTAGCAGCAGAATACTATGCCGCCCACATGATCATGCCCGACTTCTATTTCCACTTGACCATTGCCTATGCAATCCTTCGGCACAACGGCGTGCCATTGGGAAAAAGCGACTTTATAGGCAAGTTGGCGACCGTTCCGCTCGGTTGAGTGCAGTCCCCCATTGATTGCCAAGGACAGGCAGGCCGCTCACTTATTGGGATGTGCTGCTGTCCATTCCCGTGCGAGGCGTTGGGCATGCTTGGCTGTTGCAGGCGAAAGTTTGCTGCCTCTCGAGGACACCAGACACTGGATTCAATCAATCAGCGGTGCCATCCCGGTGCTTGGCGGCTCGTTGGCGACGCGTAACACTCTCCGACGGATCGTTTCCAGTATTTCAATCCGGCGGCTTGATCCGAAAGATATTGCTTCCTGACACCCAGAGCGAGTCGGCTCCGTACCGGATCGCATCCCCCATGCCGAAGCCCTTGTATGCTCGTTTCATCGAATTGGTCCGTGGGTCAATTTGTACAACTGGGTCTCCTTTAAGAGTCACCCAGACATAACCACCGTCGGCCACAATATCCCCGCCACTACGATAGCCGGGTAGGGTCTCAATTGTAGCCACCACCTTGCCGGTCACGCCGTCAATCCGTTGAACGGTGCCGTCACCCTGATTGAGCACCCAAATTGCCCCTTCTCCGGAAGCGAGGAAACGGGGATGATCATGCAGCGTGACGGTCGACACAACGCTGTTTGTCTTTGGGTCAATCCGGTAAAGCTCATTCTTGTCGTTGTTTGTCACCCAGATGGAACCAAAGCCCACCACCGCAGCAATGCTACCCCGCTCTAATGGTATGTTTGCCTCCGCGGCCCCGGTCTCGCTATTAAACCGCGCCAATACGGTTTGAAGTTTTTCACCCAGCGCTACGATCCAGACCGCGCCCTCGCCCACGCCAATACTGCCCTCACTGTCGTAGAAATCGACAGGGATCTTGAGGACAATTCTGTTCGCACCCGGGTCGAGTTTGTAAACTATCTTGCTGCTGGTATCAGGAATCCAAACAGCGCCCTCTCCAACAGCAATGCCGCGAAAGCTGCCGAATGCCCCAGCCACTTTGACTTTTGTGACGTTGTTATCTGCTGAATTGACACGCAACATTACCTCTGCGCCGCTCATCATCCACAGCGAATCGAAGCCATATGCCATGAAATCCCCACCACCGGATATCTTGGCCTGTACTTCGAGCTTGTCGATGGACAGTTCGTTTGCCGCCGTCGCGGGCGCCATTGCTAAAAACCAAGCAATGACCAATGCAAATGAAGTGAACTTCGGCATTTTGGCACCTCCCATGCCCACAATGACAAAGAGCCAATCCGTCTTCTGCTGAACAGAAGACGTGGCAACCTAACATATGTGTCTGAGATTGTCACCGCGGTGGTGGCATCCAAGGCCGATGTTACACACCGGCATCAAGTGTTAGATTCAGTCCACTAGTTCCGTTATCAATTCGTCCCAACAGGTCGCAAGCCAGTACCAAAATCCAATAGCCCCTTTCCTGCCGAGTGTCGCCAACGCTGACTGCTCCACTCACTTCTTCGGATGCGCTGCCAGCCATTCCCGTGCGAGGTGTTGGCTTCGGCGATCTGTTCAGGGGTCATTCTTCGTGTGTTTTGCACCCTCAAGAGACATAACGGCCCATCGGACCAAGTAGAAGGGTGCAAAATAACTGACGACGACATGAAGTTGGCAAAGAAAATGGTTGCGGCTCATCGTGCCGATGGTGACAAGTTTGTGTTAGGACTTATTAATCCCTACCCGCCCGCTCAATACTATACGCCTTCGACGATGACCGAATCGTAATCGGGGGCCGAGGTGCCGCGCGTATCGCGCAAGGCTGTGTAACCCGCTGCGGCCTCGCGTGCCGCTTCGATGCTCGCGAACTCGATGACCACGACGCGGTTGTGGAATGTGCCTTCGATTGCTTCGGTCCGGCCGCCGCTTACCAGCAACGTACCGCCGGCCCCTTGAGTAACCTTCACGGCCCCGTTCACGTATGCCTCATAGCCATCCGGGTCGGTGACGTTAATGCTCGCGACGATGTATGCCTTGGGCATTCGTAAATTCCTCCCTGAACCGACATCCACCGGATGACCGGCGTGTAGAGATTGAGATTTAGACGAATCTGCATCTGATGCAACAGCGGCCCTTGGCGAATCGCGTCGGTGATCCGCCAAAGCCGTGATGTCCGCCTTTCAACACAGAGGGCATCAGCTACTGCCGCAACCGTGATCTTCGACGTCTGATCAACAAGTCGGAACCCCGCTTTTCATTGCATTTGTTGCAGAACCATAAGGTTTCTTATTTTTACTGAGAGTATCAAGCCCACGAGTGCGAATGTGACACCGTTGCCGAGCCAAATTGCCGGAGCACTACGCAAAACACCGTAAACAATCCATATGCTTGTACCCGCCTCGATCATCAGAAGTGTAGTCAGACTGAAATCTTTCGCACTGCCCGTCCGCCATGTCTTCATAACCTATGGAAGGAACGCAAGTGTTGCAAGGGTGCTGGCCACAAGGCCTAAATATTCAATGTTGTCCAAAGCGAATCTCCCAAGAGCGCAAGCATTGAAGACCACTCACGAAATTTGATCTTTCGTTTGAGACGATAGCAACATAGGATAAACATTTGTAGTACGTACAATTAGGACATGTAGCTTCATGGATGATAGTACCTCTCGTCGTTCAAGTCGGCGTAAGGCTGGCCGCACCGGCTGCGCGGTTGAGGCAACACTGTCCGTGATCGGAGGCGTCTGGAAGCCTGTCGTGGTTTTTCATTTGCTGAATGGCAAGTTGCGCTTCAACGCCCTGTGTCGCGCCATTTCCTCCGCCACACCGCGAATGATTACCTTGCAACTGCGTGAGCTTGAAGAGGATGGGATCGTCAAGAGAACTGTGTTTCCCGAAGTCCCCCCAAAGGTGGAGTACGAGCTGACTGAACTTGGTCAGTCGCTGGCACCTGTGCTGTTGAACATGCGCGATTGGGGTGAGCGCCTCCAAAAGCTGGATTCTATAAACAATCAAATGGCATCGCCGAGATTCTGAGAGCACTAACAATTTCTGGCGTTAACCCTAGCCCAATCAAGGTGGGTGACCATCTGCTTGCATTGGAGCCACTCACTTCTTGAGATGCGCCGCCCGCCATTCCCTGCGAGGCGTTGGGCAGCTTCATTATACCCCGGGGTGGGTTACCACCCAATCTTGGACCGTGCGCGTTTGTGTGTGCATCAACGGGTATATTTTTTCGATTTTTCGACCTAGACCTATAATCCTACCCATTTTCCGTGCCGTCAGTTCGCGCCGGACCACAGTGCGAGACTGAGCGGGGAGGAGAACGGCTTGAATTGGACAATAACACCGGCGCACCAAAGTCTGAAGGGACGGTCGAATGCCGCTGTCGATAAACCGAATGTTTCTCACGGCACTTTGTTCCGGTTGATTAGCGAGCCTTGTCATCGGCAAAAAGAAGGAGCACTCTGATCCTATATCCGGAGCACGAAGATGATGAGATCATTTTTCCTCGTTTCTGTAACATTTATGGGGATGACTATCCGGTTCTGCTCAGCTGGTGCCAAGGCGGAGACAACAGAAACACTGTCTTTTATCGAGCTAGGCTACCGCGCCGACGGAAGCCC
>Ga0315287_10006486_pt1 | contig 11655 bp, 8 predicted proteins | sample YL17G11_0_MG_FD_205037 | JGI IMG/M metagenome (GOLD analysis project Ga0315287, IMG submission 205037) | Sediment microbial communities from Yellowstone Lake, YNP, Wyoming, USA - YL17G11_0 | ecosystem: Environmental > Aquatic > Freshwater > Lake > Sediment | place: USA: Wyoming | collected...
CTCCACATTAGGCTCCTCCGAGACTAGGAGGTTGATAGGCCACAGGTGTAAGCACAGCAATGTGTTCAGCCGAGTGGTACTAATAAGCCGAATGCTTATGTGGCACACACCCTGTTCACTTGCAGGGACGAAGTGAATGAGAAGATTCCAGGTGGCAAATGGCGGAGGGGAAACACCCGTTCCCATCCCGAACACGGCAGTTAAGCCCTCCTGCGCCGATGGTACTTGCCTCGTAAGGGGCCGGGAGAGTAGGTCGCCGCCTGGTTTTTCTTTCGCCATTCGGGACGCGGCCCGGCATTCGCCGGGCCGTTTCTGTTTCCTCGGAGACCCGCGCTGCGAACGTTGGGATACTCGTTCGGTTGTAGCGTTGGAGCTTGCCTCCGACGTCGCCACCGCTCTGGACAACGTCCCCGCCATCGGATCAAGGCAAGAAGAGAAGCAGCCACCTGAATCCGCTTCTCCATAGCTGCTGAGCATGACACGAACCGGCTCAGCAGCCAACGTCGCACGCAAGGTGCGACGCTACAGACTGAGACTTCCGCGTTCGAGCGCCAACAGACGCTCCTTGAGGGGAAGGCCGCCGGCATAGCCGACGAGGCTACCGGACGCGCCGATGACGCGGTGGCATGGGACGACCAGCGCGGCGGGGTTGGCGCCGACGGCTTGCCCGACGGCGCGCGTGGCGGAGGCGTGGCCGACCTCTCGCGCCAACTCCCCATACGTCAGCACGGCGCCGTAGGGGATCCCGGCCACGGCGCGCCAGACGGAGAGTTGGAACGAAGTGCCGCGGAGGTCAAGCGGCAGGTCGAAGGTCCGGCGACTCCCGCGAAGATACTCGCGAACCTCTGCCAAGACAGGGGCGTTGGGCTCATCGTCCGGCACGACTCGAGCGCCGAGTCGTTCTCCCAAGGTTGTGAACGGAGTCCCGTGAAGGTCGACCAGGCGTAGCCCCGCGGCGGACGAGAGGACGTGGAACGTCCACCCCTCCCAGTGGATTGCACTCGCGTAGAGCTTCTCCGGGAGCGCCTTTGAGGCTCGTGGCATCTGTCTCCTTCTGCGGAACCGCTTCCAGAGTAGTCGGCGGCACTGGCCGTGTCAAAGGATCACTCGGCGCCCGCCTCGGAGAAGTGATTCACCTGGTAGACCTCGGCGCGCATCAGATCCTTCGTTCGCCAGCAGTTGCTGGGGGCTCCATGCTTTCGACAGAGCTCCGACAAGAAGACGTCCACGCTCGGCAACTGCTCCCAGACTTGGGGTAGAAACGTCGACGTGCCAAATGTGGTTGTGAGGATGACGCCGTCGACCTCGGGACGCAGTGCCGCGACGAGGCGTTCCGGCGGGGAGTGAGGGATGGGGTAGGGCCGCCCGAGGATGCTGATCTCGATCGTCAGCCGGTCCAGCTCGTCAAGACGGACCGGCGCGAAACGTGAGTCGACGGTGGCCGCGAGGACCACGTTGCGAGCCACGTTCCGAATCACCGACTCGTGAGGCTGGAACGAATCGAGAATGCAGCCGCGAAGCGCTCCTCCGTCCGTCAGCGTGACGAAGCACGATGCGTGCTCGCGCAGGGCTCGGGGTAGCGAGGTCTCGTCGATGGATGGCAGGGCGGCGTTCTCCAAGTGCGCTCGGAGCGCCGTCCGCGCCCACCGGAGGAGCACAGCTCTCTCTTCAAACGTCAACTGCAGAGGTCCCGCTTGCATGTCGTCCTCCTTCAACAGCAGGAGTGCTGTCGCCAAGCCCACGAGCAAGAGCGTGCCCGCGGCTCGCCAAATCCCACGGCGGCCGATTGCCATGACGAGACGGTAGAAGAACTGGCGTGCTCCCGCAACAGGGAGCCGACGGATGGGGCTATACTCTGACTACGAAAGCGAGGTCTGCGGATGGCACACAGTGTGGTGGACATGCTCTGCGAGCTCGTGCGAGTCGACAGCGAGTCAGGCAACGAGCGCGGCTTCATGGAGTTTCTCTCCGGCTGGCTTGCGCGAGAAGTGGGGGCGAAGTGCGACTTCGACGCCTATGGGAACCTCATCGGGCGAGTCTCCGCCAAGGACTCCAAGGCTGCGGCAATCATCCTTGGCGCGCACGGTGACACTGTGCGCCCGGGGTGCGGGATCGAGCCGCGAGTTGTCGACGGGGTCGTTCGATCGTCGGGGGCGACGATCCTCGGTGCGGACGACAAGGCGGGTATCGCCGAGATCGTCTACGCGATCCAAATGGCGCGGCGGCGGCCTCCCGTGGAGATCGTGATCACCGTGGGCGAGGAAATCGGACTTCACGGTGCGCGAAACCTCGATCTCAGCAAGATCCGGTCGAAGCGCGCGTTCATCGTTGACGGCGAGAAGCTCGAGGAAGTCATCATCGGCGGCCCGACGCACATCAACTTCGACATTACGATCCACGGCCGCGCCGCGCACGCCGGACTCGAGCCCGAGAAGGGCATCTCCGCCATTCGCGTCGCTGCGTCCGCCATTGCGCGCATGCCCGAAGGCCGTATCGACCACGAGACAACGGCCAACGTCGGCATCATCGAGGGCGGTCTGATCCGCAACGGCGTGCCCGAAACCGTGAAGATCAAGGCCGAGTGCCGCAGTCTGACGCACGAGAAGGCGCTCGCGCAGGCTCGCGCGATGCGCGACGCGTTCGAGCAGGCCGCAACGGAGGCCGGCGCCAGGGTCGAGATCGAGGAGACCATCGAATACGAAGCGCGGAGCATCGATCACGATTGCGCCGTCGTGCAGTGCGCCATGGGAGCCGTCCGCGCCGCGGGCCTCGTTCCCGTCGCCAAGTCGATCACGGGCGGAACGGATGCCCTGGTTCTCGCCAACCGCGGCCTGGAGGCCGTCGTTCTCGGCCTGGGAGGCGAAAACGCGCACACGACCGAGGAATACATCCCGGTCTCGGCGCTCGAGAAAGGGGCAGAGATACTGCGCAACCTGCTCGAGAGCCTAGCTTGATGCCAGTTGACGAGGTTTCCCCGCGGAAGTAGAATCGCTGCATATTCCTCGGTAGCTCAATGGTAGAGCGCTCGGCTGTTAACCGAACGGTTGTAGGTTCGAGTCCTACCCGGGGAGCCAGCCTAATTCCCATCTCCTCTTTCGCCACGCCTGTACTACACTCAATTCTCCGTGGTCCGAGGACGAGAGAAGCTTCCAAATAGCTGCCAGCCAAGCTGCGCCACTTCTGCTATCCTCCTTCACAATGCGATGATCGGTTAGCTGAAGAGGAGGTCTCCGTGGTGCGTCGGGTTCTCGCTCTCATCCCTCTTGGGGTCATCCTGCTGGTCTGCGCCGCGTTCGCTGCATCGGAGACGCTGAGGAACCGGACCGGGAGCACGGCCACGGCGGTGACGGTTACGTTCTCTGAAGAAGTACGGATCACGAGCTACGACGAGAGCGTGTTCCCGACGAAGGAGCCATCGAGCCGCTCCGAGACCTTCCGGTTCAGCGGTGGTCAACTCGAGAACGGAGCGCGATTCACCGTCTCGTGGATTCCGAGCGGTGCGGAGATCACAGGCACGGAGTGGGAGACGACCGGCGCGAACGCCGCAGGCAGTTCGGCCGGCGCCAGTGCTCCGCTGACCTACGAGCAGATCATGGCGCAGATCGCCCACTACCCGGGGCCTGACGAGCCTCTGTACGTGCCCGCTGAGGGCGAGCAGATCTGGCTGACCGACCTCGAAGGGCATGCCGATATCTACGACAACGACTCGATCAAGATCAACTACTCGCAGGGCTTCGACAAGAGCCAGATCACGAAGATCGAGGTGTACCGCAACGGGATCAAGATGCGGTTCCTCCCTGAGAAGCGCGACGTCCTCACCAACGAGCAGATGAAGACGTTTGACGGGGATCCTCTTGAGCGCACCCCCAAGAGCTATCACACCGACCACGCGATATTCGGGTATCAGTACGGTTTCTGGCTCTATGCTGGGTCTTCGGGCACCCCACACAGGACCCTGACGGCAGACATAAAGAGCCCGATCCATCTCGGCTTCGACGAGGTATGGATGGAGCTGAATCTGGATTGGTCAAGCACGCTTGTGCTCTGGAAGCTCACGGATGCCGATCTTGACGCGTTCTTCGGCCGCCTGAAGAGGGATGGATTCACAGGGATCAGTCTCGAACTCCCAACGTTCGTTGATACACCAACCGCGAATACGGCATGGACCCTCGACCACTTGGACAGCGCCATCTCGCCGTACACGTACATGCGGACACCCACCAAGGCCGAGTTTGACCGGGTCCTGGGCGCGATCGGCAGGGCCGGTCTTGCTGCCCAGGTTCGGAACACGGCCTTCATCAGCGTTGCGTACCCACCGGCCCGCGATCGGAAGATATGGAGCTCATACATTGTTCCGAGTAACGTCACGGCATATCTCGAGAGCTACCTGGCGATCTGGCAGGACTACATGCCGTTGTTCGAGCAGCATCGTGTGGCTTTGGTGACTCCGTTCACGGAGATGGACGGCATCATCGGGCAGACAGAGGAGATCAAGTGGTTCTACGACCAACTCACCGTCGGCTACTCCGGCCGGTTGGGATGTGAGACATCCACCGCGCTGTATCTCAACGGCTGGTCCCCCGCGCAGAATGGGCGAACGTTTGCGCAAATGGCGCCATCCTTCTGGGACTGGCGTGACCCGCAGGGGAGGCCATTGGTCAACGAGCTTGATGTTTGGGAGGTTCCTCTCTCGTCAGACAAGGACCAGCGCTATTCGCAGATGGTCATCCCCTTCCTGAAGTTCGTGAGACCCGCGCTCGACTTCTATCACGGGAAGTACCCTGAGAACCCACTGATGTACGGAGAGCTCGGCATCCAGGACGTTGATGGCGCGTGTACTGGTCTGTGGTTTGAGGTGAAGCCGAGGATCTTCGACGAGCAGGAGACAGCCGACGTCTGGGCGGCCATGTTGATCGGCGTGGAGCTTCAGGGCATCCGGAGCGTGAGTGTCTTCTGCATGGCGCTTGGCGACCGCGCGAAGAACGAAGAGCCGACATGGCTCTTCATCAACTTTGACTCGAACCAGTATAGGGTGATCACGAGCCTGCTTGGGAAGGGAGGTACGCCGTAGTCCGTACGCCGAGCCATCCGCTCAGCGCAGGAGCCAATCCTCCACGTCCACTGAGCTCTTGCCGCAGAATCCTAGGATCGCCTGCCACTCCGAGCCCAACAGGGCAGCAGCAGGACGGTCTCGGGGTCGAGTTCTGTGAGAGTTCGAAGCTTGTCCACTACGGGGAGCCAGCACAGGAAAGCCTCTTCTTATCGCGGCTACAGCAACGAGTCATCTGCGCGGCTTCGAACTGGCTCGGTCTCCGAAGTCTCTGCCTCAGCTCGCTGCCTGCGCTTCACCAAGCTTCCCCTCCTACGTATGATCTCCTGCAAGGAGGGCTGGTGAATGAAGAGACTCGCTCCTGCCTCGCTGCTCGCGGTCTTGGGTGTCGTGCTCTTATGCTTCGGAGCGTCTCAGAAGGTTACGAATCAGACGGGCTCGCCTGCATCAGGCGTGACACTCACATTCTCCGAAGCCGTACGGATCACGAGCTACGACGAGAGCGTGTTCCCGACGCAGTCTCCGGCTTCGGGCGAGGCCGAGTCGTTCACCTTCAGCGGCGGGACGCTACCCGCTGGTGCGACGTTCCAGGTGACGTGGTCGCCCAGCGAGGCGAGAATCGTGGTCTCCCGATGGACGGCTGGGCTTGAAGGCACGCAGGGGGCATCGCCCAAGGCGGGTACGAACTGGCGAGGCGTGTGCGCGCGACTGGAGTTGCTGGGGCCTCGGGATATCCAGGTTCTTGCAGAGGACTGGAATGTCAACCTCCTGCGCCTGTACATCGGGATGATCGGGACGCGGGGAATCTTCGCAACGCTGTCCAGCAAGAACCCGAGCGACCCGGTTGCCCTCCCAGAGGACCTGGCAAGGCTGGACGAAGTTCTGGATGAGTGCGCACGCCACGGCATTGCAGTCATCATCAGCCTGGTTCATACGGCAGGCTACCAATACGTCTGGTCGCCGGACGTGCCACAAGACCTCACGCTCTGGAAGAGCGAGCCTCTGCAGCGAAGACTGATCCAATTCTGGGAGGTCGTCGCCCAGCACTGCGCCAGTCGTGGAGCAGAGGTCTATGGGTACGACCTCCTAAGCGAGCCGCATGATGAAGACGGAGTCTGGAACGGCCTAGCGGGGAGACTAACGGAGGCGATCCGGGCACACGATACAGCCCACGCAATCATTGTCGAAAGCATCGACTACGCTAGTCCCAAGGCTTTCTCCAGACTGGCACCGACTCAGGACTCGAACACAATCTACAGCTTCCACTTCTACGAACCGTCTGAGTTTGCCATGCAAGGATGGTACGGGAACCCTCTTGGCGTGGAATACCCGACGCAAGCATGGAATAGGGCACTCCTCGAGAAAGAGATTCAGCCGGCGATTGAATTCCAGAGAAGGTGGGACGTGCCGATCTTGGTTGGCGAGTTCGGTGTCTCGGACTACGCCGACCCGGAGTCCCGCGCTGCGTACTACGAGGATTGCATGAGCTTGTTCGAAGAGAAGGGGTTCGACTACTGCTACTCCGCGTATCGAGACACGGACACGTGGAGTCTGGACCACGACCGGTATCAGGCTGAGTGGGGACCACTAGCGCAATACGTCGGATCAACACCCGCTCTCGATGTCGCAATTAAGCACTTCACTGCTAACAGTCGCTATGAGGTGTCCGAGGCACAGACGGCTCCGAAGTGCGTATTCGATGAAGCGCACTGGCCCAGCGGGAGCAGGCAATTCGATCGGGACAGGAATGTGATGAGCGAACAGCTCGCGTTCAGGGTGTCGAGCTACTGCGAAGTGAGTATCCACGCCTCTGGCGCCATCTCTCCAGACGACCTCAACGGAGTCGACCTCCTTGTGCTAGGAAGGGTCACGCTGTCGCTGACTGCAAGCGAGATCGCTGCCATCGAGTCGTTTGTGACGAGCGGGGGAAGTGTACTCGTCTATGCCGACGTCGGCGTGCCAATGTCCGTGAACTCATTGCTGGGGCGCTTCGGAATCCACTTCGACAACCGGCTTGTCGTGTCATCGACCTACGACTGGGACCCCCCAAGCTTCTGGGTACCCTTTGCGCCGATTGCGGGTGTGTTCAAGAACGGTGGGGCGTTCCACACGAATTGGGGTGGTTCTCTGACTGTGACCCCACCGGCGCGAAGCATCCTTGCGACAGATGCGAATGCATGGATTGACGTTGACGGAAACCAGAAGCAGAGCTCGGCCGATATCGCAGGTCCTGTCACCCTTGCTGCGATCGCGGAGGCAGGAACTGGTCGAATCGCGGTTCTGGCGGACAACCCATTCGCGGACTCTCGGCCGATCTACTTCGTGCTGGAAGTCGTGCGCTGGCTCCTGCGAATCTGAAGCTGTGGCAGCGCGCGGGACCCGGCCGAGTCGACTCGCGTCCATGCCCCCCGAGGGGTGTCTCATGACCATCCTTCATTCCGAGTCTAGGAAAGCAGCACCTCCACGGTCTCGGGGTCGAGTTCGGTGAGAGTTCGAAGCTTATCCACTACGGGGAGCCAGCCCAATTCCCATCTACGTTGCCAGCACCCATATAGCTTATGGGACTCTCGCAGTGGCTCCGACGAAAGGCGCTTCCGATTCTCTGCCGGCCACGCTGCTCCACTTCTGCTATCCTCCCTGACAATGGAGTGCCTGGCTTGACGGCCGGTGACATCGGGACAACAATCAACACGCCATGAACGAGCGCGAGGCGGTGTTGACGAAGCTTGCAGGGCACCGGGCGGAGCTGACTCGGCTTGGCGTCCAATCGCTTGCTCTCTTCGGATCAACGGCTCGGGGCGAGGCCCGCGTCGACAGCGACGTCGATCTCCTCGTTGACTTCGCGCGTCCGGTGGGACTCTTCGCGTTCCTCGAAGTGAAGAGCTACCTTGAGCACCTGCTGGGGAGACCTGTGGATCTCGTGACGGCGAGCGCTTTGCGCCCCGAGTATCGCGATACAGTCCTGCGTGAGGCCGTGCATGCCGGCTAGGTCCTGGGAATCGCGTCTCCGCGACATCATCGATGCCATCCAGAAGATCGAGCGGTACACGCGAGGCATGACTCGAGCGGCGTTTGCCGCCGACGACCGGACGATTGACGCTGTCGTGCGCAACCTGATCGTGCTCGGTGAAGCGTCGCGCCACATCCCGCCGTCTGTGGAGACACGACACCCCGAAGTGCCGTGGGAGAAGATGCGCGGCATTCGCAACGTCGTCGTCCACGAGTACTTCGGCGTGGACGCGGAGATCCTGTGGCAGACGGCGCGGGACGATCTCCCTCCGCTCCTTTCGCTCTTGAAGCGCGTGCTGCGCGAAGCGCCCTAGCCTGTGGGACCGCGCCGCTACGATGTAGGTGCCTGAGGCCGGCGCTGCCTGATCTCCTCAACCGAAGTAGGTATCGGGATTCTGGGATGGCCCCCTATTCCTAGCCTAGAGCGTCAGGATCTCTGCGGTTTCGGGGTCGATCTCGGTGAGAGTTCGAAGCTTGTCCAATACGGGGAGCCAGCGTCGGAAAGTCTCTGCGCATCGCCATGACCGAGGCTATACCCACCCGCGCGGGTCCGAACTAGCCCATCTTCGGCAGTTGCCGCCGAGACCGTTCTAGCCTAAGACTCAGGACTGGCCGGGCCTCAATCGCAGCGTTCAACTCTGGATCTTCCCGATAGCTGCGTCGCTACCTGCTTCGATCCGGAGAAGTGCGGGAATGAGGAAACCAACACTTCCGAGCAAGAGCGCGAGCACGCCTGCAGCGGCATACCAGATCGGGAGCCCCAGACGGTCACTCAGTGGACCCGCGAGGAGGAGCCCGAGTGGCGAAGAGAGGGAGAGGAGACTGAATGTGACCCCAAGGACCCTACCCTGCATGTCCGGGGGAACCGTCGTTTGCAGGATCGCGAGGAAGGGTCCGTCGACCAACGGGATGGCGAACCCTATGGTGAAAAGGCATGCCAGTCCGACGAGAAAGAGGTGCCCGGGCACAAAGGCGAGCGCGGTAATCCCTACGCCGAGGATGAGAATCCCGAGCTGGATGGTTCTGATCTTGCGCGTGAAGCCGCCCCATACCCCGAGAAGGAGACCTCCTGCAACGACGCCAACTCCGAAGAGAGCCTCGAAAGCACCGAGTTGGGAGGGACCGCCATGGAAGTAGTCCTTGACGAGGAGCGGGAGGAGTGAGAAGGCTGGGGTGAGCGCCACTTTGACCAGGATCGCCATGGCGATCATCAGGACAAGCGCTGGCCACGCTCGGACGTAGCGTAGTCCCTCTGTGAGATCACTCCAAACGGATGCGCTGCTACGGTTCGTGGCGCGGGGAGGTCGCGGTATGGGGATGAAGAAGAGCGGCCCGATGCCCATGATCGCTGTCGCCACGTCGACGAACATGACCCCGGAGAGAGGAAGGAAGGAGATCAGGAGCGCCCCGATCGCCGGACACGCGATGCTCAGGCCACCATTCATGATCTGGTTCAATCCCGCAATGCGCGCCAACTGCTCACTCGGGACGAGTAACGAAGTCGATGCCGTCATCGCAGGCCAATGGAAGGCGCCGCCGATGGCCCGAGCGAACAGTGCGAGGTAGACCTGCCACACCTGCACCCGCCCGAAGATGAAGAGAAGCGCAAGCGTTAGGGATACGAGTGCGATGCAGAGATCGGCCACGATCATCACGCGCCGGCGATCCCAGCGGTCAACGAACACTCCGGCGATTGGGCCCAGCGCAATCTGAGGCACCAAGGCGACGAGAGTCGCCCCAGCAAGTACCGTTGCCGAGCCGGTCGTGACCGTTAGCCACCATACGATTGCGAACTGCGCGACCTGGCTCCCGATCAGAGATACCTGCTGGCCGACCCAGATCGTGACGAACGGGCGTTGCCAGGGGCTCGACGGTTCACAGGTGGCTTGTTCCGCCATTGGTCCTCCCTGTTCTGCTCACTTCGCGCCGCGGCGACTGTCGTAGGAGATGACGCACGGCTGCTTCGGGGCGTCAGAGGACGAACAGCACGTCTGCGTTCACAGCTGACGTGCTGAATTGGCCTCAGCTGCTCGTCGTTCTCTCGAACCCAGTCTAGCTTCTCGCGGGACGTTGTAGGTTGTAGGTCGTAGGTCTGGCAGGCAGTGTCCACACCTCCACAGGGTGTACGAGTCACAGCGGCGGCGCCCAGTAGCCAAGGTTGGCGACAACAGCAGTGGAGTTCCAGATTCATACGCCGCTTGAAGCCCCCTGCGTTAGAGCCTCCACGGTCTCCGGGTCGAACTTGGTGAGAGTTCGAAGCTTGTCCAATACGGGGAGCAAGCGGCCCGGTTCCGTTCTGGTCTTGACTTCGGAGTCTGGGTTTCCTGAACCTCCTTTGGCTACCGCGAGTTCGCCTTACTGCGTACTCGTCAGGACCTTGATGCTTTGAGCGCTGAAGGCTACGTGATGGTCGTGGCCCTCGCCGAAGTCGACGCGTTCAACGCGCACGAAGAGGCTCGCCCCTCCAGCCAACGCCGCACGCGGGACATCGTATCTGCCTGCACAGTTGTAGCCGACGGGGTCTAAGTTCGGTGAGTTGTTGTGCACACTGACGATGGCCGTCCCGAGCGCGTCGCTGCCTGGTACGCCATAGCTCAGTCGGACGACGCCACTGAAGCCGCGGCCTCCGCTGACGTGGTTGGTGGCCAACGCAGTGATGTCGAGCGTCACGTTGCCGGTGCCAGCCGGTACATCCTCGAACTCCCACTCGGCATAGTGGGTCAGCGCGGCATCACGCAGCCAGTACCAGCCAGAGATACAGTCGCCATTGGAACGGAAGCTGGTCAGCGTGGCTTGCGCGCCCGTCTGGTCGCCGTCGTTGTCCTGGCCGTTTGTGCCCTCATCGTACCGCTCGTCGCAGGGCACGCCGCTGGCTTCGTCCGACAGCCGGATGCCGCGCTGCTGCACAAAGAGAGCCCGGTATGCAGCTGGGTCACGTGCCAGCAGCATCGTGCCATCGCCCGGGGTGGATGGGTCGATCCCCTGATTACTTTGGTCGAACGAGTTGTCGACCCCGAGCATCAAGGGCAGGACCACGCCATCGGCCGTTAGACTTGAGCCGAGGTCGCGCAGCAGGTCGCTCAACCCAGCGCGAGAGAGGAACGAGAGCTTGATCATCGTTACCGTGTTGTACGCAGGGCGGAACTGCTGCCAGCCGAACTTCTCGTCCATCAGGGCATAACCGGTGTCGTGGATCATCAATTCGCTGTGGTTGAAGTCGTGCAAGGTCATCCAGCAGCCGCTGTTGGGAAAGAGGGTCGGTATGTCGTCGAAGTAGAGCTGAGGGCTGGTGAGGTACGCTGCCCATTCGGAGAATTGCTGACCCAGCGCTGAACGCACGATCCAGTTGTAGAGCCCGGCCTTCATCGTCTCGAACATCGCTTCCACGTCGTCGGGGAGCAAGACCCTGATCGGGTCCAGGAAGATGTAGTCGGAGACAAGGTCCGGCACGCCTATCATTCGGAGCAGATGGTCGGCTACCCATGACCCGAGGATGTCATCCGGCGAACGGAAGTAAGTCGCGGGCTGATGGAAAAACGCGCTGCGGTGGGCTTCGAGGCTCACGGCGGGCCAGGCGCGCAGGCCCTCATCGATGT
>Ga0315287_10006487_pt1 | contig 11655 bp, 6 predicted proteins | sample YL17G11_0_MG_FD_205037 | JGI IMG/M metagenome (GOLD analysis project Ga0315287, IMG submission 205037) | Sediment microbial communities from Yellowstone Lake, YNP, Wyoming, USA - YL17G11_0 | ecosystem: Environmental > Aquatic > Freshwater > Lake > Sediment | place: USA: Wyoming | collected...
TCGGCCTCTTTGGCAGGAAGGGGAAGGAGCACAGGCTGGCCGTGTTCATAGACGGGCCGAACATGATTCGGAAGGAGTTCTCCATAGACCTGTCCGACTTCAGGAAGCGGATTGAGAAGTACGGCAAAATTTCCATTGGCAAGGTTTTCCTTAACCAATATGCCCCGGAAAAGCTGATAGAAGCGGTTGCCAATGAGGGGTTCGAGGTCGTGATAGCCTTGGCAGACCCCGAGCAGAAGACCGACGTTGATGTCCCTCTTACCGTTCACGCGATGGAAGCGCTCAACAACCCGGGCATAGACGTCTTTGTGCTTGCCAGTCGTGATGCTGATTTCCTGCCTCTTATCCAGAAAGCCAGGGAAAGGGGAAAGACCGTCGTCCTGGTCGCGGCCGAACCTGGCTTGGCTACATGCCTGAGGAATGCTTCGAACCACGTCGAGATTCTTGAGAAAGGGAAATGATAGCTCTCCGTCAACAACGGCCTGACGAGGAAAAAGAAAATATTGCTCCGTTAACAAAAATATGACGAGCAAATGAATGATATTTCTCCGCTACAAAGGATGTGACGAGCAAAACGCTTAACAAAGTTTAGCTAATCCTGTATCTTAGAATTGCCCCGATGCCGCCAAGAGCTGCAAGCTGCTCGCCTTCCCTGCTTTCCTTGCTTATCATCTCCAGCTTGGTCCCGAACTGCTCGGCTATCACTTCTACCGCCTCGTGCGCTTCCATCTCTCCCATCAGCCCCGCCTTCTGGTTGTGCTCGTGGCACATCTGCCTTTCCGCCTCCTCTGCCTTAACAAACCGTTTGATTTTGTGTCCGGACTGGCACTCCAGTTCTACCTCAACCATGTTGAACGTTTCCGAAAGCAGTATGGTATTGACAGCTCCCTGTCTGGTGGTCTCCAGGACATTGTGGATTCCGTAGACGGCAAGACCGTTGTTCTTCTGCAAATATTCCAGGAATTTTCTCACAAGGTCCCTTTCTCTTGCGATGCTGGCTTCCTTTATCAGTTCCTTCCCTCTTTCCACAAGCTCCTCCAGTCCGGTTTCGTCCGAGTAGCCCGTCCCTATCGGTCCGAGGACCATCTTCTGTATGTCTGTAGGCAGATACTCCTCCCTAAGGAACGTCTCCTTCGCCGGTCCTGGCCCTCCGAACAATATGGCCTTGACCTCTTTCGGGAACGCCTTGCGCACGTTCTCCGCAATCTCCTTGTAGAAGTCATTTATAAGGCCCTCGCGCACCCGCTCAAATCTGGCAGCCGATTGTCCGCCTTTGCCCGTTTTTGAAGGCACGATGCTATCCAGTTTTCTTACCATCATTATCTTCTTTCCCTTGAGCATCCCGATGGCCGCTTCCTGGTTGTCCATCACCACCAAACCATAGATTTCCTTTTCTGCAGCCATGTCCTGCAGCGGCTCCAGCCTGAACACCTGGTCGCACCAGTACAGCTTGGTCCCCAGCTTCTCGGGCGGTTCTATCGCCCAAAGCTTGATGTCGTCCACCCCTTCATGCTCCGAAACATTGCCGCAGTATATCGCGACCCCGTTCTCAGGTATCTTCTTGTACAGCTTGAGGTGCTGCATCACCTTTTCTAGGGCAGTTACAACATTCTTCTTGGTCCCCTTGCTCTTGATGTTATCCGCCGTTCCTTGTTCATTTCTTAGCTGGTTCATCATATCGATGACCGAACCGCCTGCAGGTATGAGTACGGAAATCAGCTCGGTATGCCTTCCCTTTATTGCCTCCAGCTCCGCCAGGAGCTTCCTCAGTTTGAACAGCGGTTCTTCGACCATACAACCACAAAGTCCCTCAGAGTTTTTATTGGCGTCAGGAACCCGCCTGAACCGAGAATGCGCTTCCGAAGGTCAGTTTCTTCGCCTTCGTGACCGCCAGGATATCGTCCATGAAGGTCTTTATCATTTTTTCCTTCTCCTTCTCCACGGTGATTTCTTTCAGCTCGGTGTTGAGCGGCAGCTTGTTCGCTTGTTTCCACTGCCTTACGGCCGAGATTATCTCGACCGCCGCGTCCCCCTCCTTCTCTATAGTTTTGTCGGTCCAGTCGGGTTCCGGCCATTTGGAAACGTGGATTGATACGTCCTTCTCATGCTCCTTGAACAGCAACTGGTAAAGTTCCTCCGTGACGTGGGGTATTATGGGTGCGAACAGCTTGAGCTGCCCGAGCATCACCGTATAGAGCGTGTATTTTGCCGATTCATCACTTTTCTCATACAGCCTGTTCTTGATTATTTCGAGGTAGTTGTCGCAGAAGTCGTGCCAGAAGAAGTTTTCTGTAGCTCCCTTGGTCAGTGAGAAATCATAGGCCTCGAAGTGCTCGGTGGATTCTTTTATCACCCCGCTCAGCTTGGCAAGTATCCACCTGTCGAACGGTGCAAGAACGTTGGGCTTCTTCGGCTTCTCCTTTATGTGGATGCTCAGGAACCTTGAAGCGTTCCACAGCTTGTTGATTGTTTTTTGCCCCGTTATCACGTCCTTTTCCTGGTATGCGGCATCCTCGCCGAGCCTGGAGCTCCCTGCCCAGAATCTGACCGCATCGGCCCCGAACTTTTCCATCAGTCCATGAGGGTCTATCACGTTCCCCTTGGACTTGCTCATCTTCTGGCCGTGGGGGTCCAGGACATAGCCTGAAATCGCTATGTCCGTCCAGGGGATTGTTTTGAAATGCAGCCAGCTCTTTACCACGGTGTTGAACAGCCAGAACGTTATGATGTCATGAGCTTGAGGTCGTAGGCTCATCGGATACATCTTCTTCCTGACTTTCTCGTCCTTGACCAGTTGCAGGCAAAGCTGGGGTGAAAGGGAGGAGGTCGCCCACGTGTCCATCACGTCGGTTTCCGGCTCGAACTCTGTTGAGCCGCACTTGCACTTCTTCTTCGGCTTTGAGGACGTAGGGTCGACCGGCAAATCTTTTTCATCGGCGAGCATCACTTCCCCGCACTTCTTGCAGTACCAAAGAGGGAAAGGAACGCCGTAATGCCTTTGCCTGGAGATGCACCAGTCCCACTGGAGTCCTTTAATCCAGTTCTGGTACCTGACTTCCATGAAGTCCGGATACCACTTCATCTTCTTCCCGAGTTCCAGGAAAGTATCCTTCAGGTCAAGGTATTTTATGAACCAGCATTTGGCGTTGAGTATCTCTATCTCGGTCCCGCACCTTTCGTGCGTGTTGACGTTGTGTTTTATGGGTTCTTCCTTGGTCAGCAGGCTAGCAGCCTTGAGGTCCTCCACTATCTGCTTGCGTGCCTGCCTTATGCTCAGCCCCGCGTACTTGCCCGCCTTTTCGTTGAGTCTTCCTTCCCTGGTCAGGACCATCTTTAGCGGCAGCTTGTGCGCAAGGTACCATTCGATGTCCGTCTGGTCCCCGAACGTGCAGCACATCACAATTCCTGTCCCTTTTTCGAGCTCGACCCGTTCGTCTTTCAGCACAGGAACCTCAAACCCGAGCAGGGGAACCTTGGCTTTTTTCCCGACAAGCTTCTCGTACCTCTTATCATCAGGGTGGACGAACACGGCCACGCAGGCGGGAAGCATCTCCGGTCTTGTGGTAGCTATCGCCACATCCTTGCCATCGATTTTGAAGATTATGTCATAGAAAACGGACGAGATTTCCTTGTCCTTCATTTCGACCTGTGCAATCGCCATCCTGCATTCCGGACACCACAGGGTGGGGGATTCCTTCCTGTATTCGCGCCCCATGTTGTACAGGTCTATGAAAGACTTCTGGGTTATCCGCCTGCTGTGGTCGTCTATAGTGGTATAGTGATAGGAGAAGTCGCAGCTGACACCGAGCCTCTTCCAATCATCAACAAAGGCCGGCCGTATCTCCTCCAGGGCTTTAAGCACCAGCTTGACGTACTCCTCCCTTCCCATCTCAACCGACTTCACTCCCTTCATCTTTTCTATCATCCTGTCCGTCGCCAAACCGTTGTCATCGGTTCCGAACGGGTAGAAAATTTCGAAACCTTTCATCCGCTTGAACCTGACCATGAAGTCCTGCTGCGTGTACGAGCAGGCATGGCCGAGGTGCATCTTCCCTGAAATCGTGGGTGGCGGCGTATCCACGGAGAATATCTTCTTGGAGGTCTTCGGGTCGAACGAAAACACCTTTTTGTCCGCCCAGAACTTCCGTATCCTTGGCTCTACCTCGTTATGTTCATATCGCTGGGCCAGTTCTGGCATAGGCCTAATTCGTGCTGGCCTATTTAAAATCCCGCAGTGAAAAGCCCTTGGGCCGGTGGTCTAGAGGAAACATGTCATATGACTGCCGTAGCAGCAAAAGCCGCAGCGGCAGAACGTCATGCCTGAATGACGCCTGCTTCGCAAGCAGGAGTTCGCGAGTTCGAAATGACTCGGGAAGGAAAAAATAAGATTCTTCCTGAGCAAAAAAATCTCGCCCGGTCCACCAAAACGTGATTGTATGGAAATCAGGAAGCTGAAGGGAGCGAACATGGAAATCGATTTCTCGCCCGCTTCATGGGCGCAGGACAAGTGCCTATTGGGACCGGAGAACAAATGCGCGGTGAAGGGCGTATCAATCTGCAAGTTCTTCAACGGGATAGAACCAGTTGACAACGTACTTTGCAGCTACCCTGTTCCCAGAAAGAAGAAATAAGAATCCTCTTTTTAAGTCTCGGTTCTATTGTAGAATGGGCCGGTAGCTTAGCCAGGTACCCTCTTGTTCGCTCCTCACACCGGAGCTCCAAGAGGTTAATCAGAACCAGAGGGTTGGCAATTGGAGTACCCGACTGATATCGACATATACCTGCGCACCAGCAAAATATTGCGCGGCAAAAGAAACGTCAGATATCGGGTGGTCGCAGGTTCGAATGAGCACCGGAGTGCCAAAAGGCGCCGTGCGCGAGCGCGCAGTGCTATGAGAATCCTGCCCGGCCCACCAAAGTTTGATATCTCTCCGCTAAAAATTAGCCGGAGCCGCTGAAAAAGAAGTACAACCTTACGCCGATGTCGAGGAAAAAGAACTTCACCTGGTTCCCGAACGTCAGTCCCTCTATCCGTATTCCGTTGCCCCACTCTTCCTTTACGACGGAAACGGGGTCCTTCGAGGAGCTTAACTTCTCAATGACTGCTTTTGAGACATGGACCGCCAGAGTGGAGTCCGGATAGGCCCCTTCCTGGTATCCGGTTATCGTGGCATTCTCGGTCCTTATTCCGAACGTCATGATGCTGCCATCATTCATTTCTATATCGAGCCTTATCGTTTCGGTCCCCAGGGCGGACTTTATGGAATCAGGCAAACCGTTCAGAAAACCGGTGTTCTGGTCGGGCACCACCGTGGCGAATGCCGCCATAGGGACCAACAGAAGGACTGCAAGTATGCAGGCGGCTGCGTTTCGCATGATAGAAGTTGCGGTCTCGTATTAAAAGGTTTGATATTACTCCGTTGCAAGAACATGGCGAGCAAAACGTGATACGAAAATCTACAGCAGCCTTATGGTCTCAAGCAGCTCCGGAGCAAACGAATCGACCTTGAAAATCCTGCTTGCGTTCCGTGCAAATTCGATGCACTTGCTCGCCTCCCCGTGGTTCACGATTATCCTCTGCGGCCTTGAATGAGCACGGCTTATGAAGTTGAGTAGCTGCTTGTAGTCGCTGTGACCCGATAATCCATCGACTGTAGCCACCTCGAGATTTATCGGAAGGCCCCTGGTCCTGCCGTTTTCCTCCATGGGCACTTCCTTCCAGCCTTTCGCTATCTTCCTGCCCATTGTCCCCTCGGCCTGATAGCCGACGAACACCAGACTGTTCTTCTTGTTCTCTGCCAGTTGTCGCAGCCACCAGATGGCGGGACCGCCGGTAAGCATGCCTGAAGTGGAAATTATCACGGCAGGTTCGCCGGCTTCGAGGACTTTCTTGCGTTCTTCCTGGCCGCCTATGTGCTTGAACATCGGCAACGTGAACGGGTTCCATCCTTTCATCACGTCCCTCTGCACCTCGTGCCCCAGAAACTCCGGATAGGCCGTGTTGATTGCTGAAACGTCCCATACCATCCCGTCCAGCCAGACCGGAACGTCCAGTTTTGCCCGTGCCAAAATCACCTGCACGTCCTGGCTTCGCTCGACCGCGAAGCTCGGTATCAGGCAGAAGCCCCCTCTGGCCACCGTCTTTTTGACTATGTCCACAAGAGCCGTTTCCGCTTCCCATCTCCTTGGTTGTATGTCAGTGGGAAGTCCGTAAGTGCTCTCGGTGATTATCGTTTCAGCTCTGGAGAACATCGTGCTCGCCGGGTCGAACAATGCCGTCCTGTCGAACTTCAGGTCGGCCGTATAGAGCAGGTTCGTCAGGCCGTCACCGATGTTCAGGTGGATCAAGGAACCTCCGAGGATGTGCCCGTCATTCAGCAACGTGAGTCTCATGTCCGGGGTTATGTCGGTCACCTGGTCCCAATCGAGCGTTATGCAGCGCTTGACCGCCTCCTTTATTCCCTTTGTGGTGTACGGTGCCGGTCGTCCCTCACGGTTGGCTATTTCAATATAATCCATGCACATCAGCACCAGCAGGTCCCTTGTAGGCATGGTGCAGTACAGGGGTGCATCGCAACCCATTTCGTAAAGGAATGGAATCATCCCGGCATGGTCCAGGTGCGAATGGCTGAGCACTACCGCATCGAGCTTGGTTATGTCGGCCTCAGGCAGGCTCAGATAAGGATATTCGTTGCTGCCCGGCTTCACTCCGCAATCCAGCAGCACCTTGCTTTCCGGCGTTCTTATCAGAAGGCAACTTCTTCCCACCTCCCTGAACGCGCCCAGTGCCGTAAGGGTCGCCCATTCCGTCGGCTTCCAACCCGAATGGATTCTTTTCCCGACCTTGTCCAGCCAAACTCTGCGGAAGTCAGCCTCCTTGTAAATCAGCTCGCGGAGGGTTCTCACCACGTCGCTCTTGATTGCCGGTGCTCTCCTCACCACCGGCGACCAGAAGGTGCTTCCTTTGATTTCCCTGAGGGTCTCGCCTCCCTTCCCTATCACCAGGCCGGGTTTGATCGCCTCTATATTGACTATCCCGAACTCCGGCTGGAAGGTTATGTCGCGGATGTCGGCTTCTGCCGGAATTATCTCCCTTATCCTTTTTTCGGCCGTCTCTATGTCCTCGGTTATGCTGGGATCCGGCCGCAGATGAATCCTTTTCTTCAGCTGCCCGACCAGTTCCCTTACCTGGGAAGAATCGCCGGTGAAGAACTCCCTGCTCTTCGTATAGACCACTATCTCGCTGCCCTCGAACCTTATCTCGCTGATGCTCGCCTCGGCAGGCAATCCGGCCTTCACTTTCTCAAAAAGATCTGCTGTCAATATTTCTACCATTTTCTCAGCTTGTTGGTTCTTAGCTTGATATCATGTGCCTGCCGCGGCAGCAAAATGCAAATGCTGCAATGGCAAAACGTTTACTTTGCGTACTTCGCGATTTCGGCCTCGCTCAGTTCGTGGTAACCGGAACTGTCAATCACGGCGACCGTGAACCCGCGCCCGCCCGATCCTATGTCGCGCTCGACCGCGGCCTTTATCGCGCGGATGGCGAGAGAAACCGCATCCTCGGCGGTCACGTTGTCCTTGTATTCCGCCTCCAGAACGCCGTACGCAAAAGGTGAACCTGAGCCCGTGCTGTAGTACTTGTCCATCGCGGACCAGCCGCCGAGAAGGTCCATGCCGTACACTTGCGGCCCGACCGCATCAAACCCGGCGATTATGAACTGGTTATAATACGGCATCCACTTGCTTCCCTGGAGTATGTTGCTCATGAGGGTGGCTGCGGCCTTGATGGTTATAGGGCCGCGCTCCAGCTTGAACAGCTTGAACTGGGCCTTCAACAGCCTGACCATCGCAAGCGCATCCCCGACACTCCCTGCTATCGTAAGACCGATGTGATCATCCAGCTGGTAGACCTTTCTTGACACCTTGCTGTCGACCAGGTAACCCATCGTCGCCTTCCTGTCGGCTGCGAGCACGACGGCCCCTTTCGCAAGTATGCCAATGGTGGTCGTTCCGGAATGCAGTTCCTGTATCTGAGTCATAAGAATGCTGCAACCAGTTGCTGGCTCATCCTTATAAACCTTTCTTCATTCTGGTCCTGAGCTTTGCCAGCAGCCTGTTCTTCCCCTTCTGAAGTCTCCTCTTGAGCTCCTTCGGTTCCAATGCGCTGTTCGCCCTGTCCCACGAGGACCTGGCCACCTGTAAGGCGTACCTGGATTCCACGAGCACCCTGTCCCTTAGCCTTGCCAGCGACTTGCGCACATCACGCATTTCGGTAACGCGTCCGTAAGACGCTTCAACCGATTCCATGAGGCCTGCCTTCATGTTCTTCGGCCAGGCTTTCACCCTGCTCTTTAAACCGACCCTCTTGTAGGCCGTTTCCATGCCTTCGACGGCGTACTTGTAGCTCCGTACGTGTGCATGCTTCAGCCGCTTCTTCCTCGCATCAAGCTTGTAGGTTATTAACCTCCTCTCCTTCGGTGCGAGCTTGATGTTCCACGTGAGCTCGATCTTGTTCTCGAACACCGCCTTTCCGGACTGAGCGGGCTTGACGCTTGAAATACCGACCCTTGGCATCACGTCCTCGACAACCACGTCCCTGTACGGGTTCTTGGTCCAGTTCTTCACGCTCAGTCTCACCGTTGTTCCCGTAAGCAGCGTCTCCCAGCTCTTCGATATCGTTATCGGCCGCCTTATCTTCCACAGTATGTACAGGAGGGTGGCGAGCCCGACCACTATCAACGCGATGGTAGCTATGTCTCTATAGAAAACCACAAAGGTGGCTTCAGCCGAAGCGAGGACTTCGCCGGCCTGCGAGTATGTTCCGGCGACGGTGTAAGCCCCCGAGGGGAAGTCCGACAACCCTATATCATACAGTTCGATGAAAGTCTGTCCGACCGGCAGGCTTACATCCTTTTTGATTATATTCCTGTTTATCTGGCCCTGCACGCCTACATCCAGCGTTCCGGGGTCTATCGGGACGTTCCCTGTGTTCATGAGAGTGGAATTCAGGAGCGCTACGTCCCCGGTCTGGTAAAGTGTCTTGTCCGTAGTGAGCATCAGACTGACATCCCTGCAGCGGCTCACCACATCAAAGCCGGCTGTGCTGTTGGACATCGGGTAATTCTGCGGATACCACTCCACCAGTACGGCATATTTACCGAACGGCGTCGAGCAATCCACACTGCCCATGTCGGCCTTCCATGTGACGGTGCTGCTTGGCGTTATGACCGTAGTGCGCTTTTCGTAGAACAGCGGTCTTCCGCCTCCCGAAACGGTCGTCACCACTATCATCGGGAGGGCGGCAAAGTTGGGGTTACGGACCGTGTATGTAAGCCCCATCCCCTCACCAAGCTTGTAGGACGTCTGGTTCGGGACCACCGTTAATGTCAGCTGCTGGAGGGTGACGTTCGGTGACGGGGTCGGCTTGCAACCGATGCATGGAGGCGGACCTGGACCCGGCCCGGGACCCGGCGGCTGTGGCGGGATGACCCCTCCGGAGCATGCATCGCCGGTTCCGTCGCTGTTACCGTCAGCCTGGTCGGGATTGTAGGTCGTCGGGCAGTTATCGCAAGAGTCTCCTGCCCCGTCCAAATCACCATCGGCCTGGTCGACGTTATAGACATACTTGCAGTTATCACAGCTGTCCCCGACCCCGTCGAAATCCGTGTCCGCCTGGCTCGGGTTTGACAGCCCCGGACAGTTGTCACAGGACTGCGTGCTCCCTGTCCACAGCGTCGTGTTCAGTCCGTCCGTCTGCACGTCCTCGTCGAAGTCCGCCTTGCCGCAGTTCCACAGCGTTCCGTCCGTGGCGTTGCCTTTGCTGTCGAAATTGTTGCAGGTGAAAATTGCTCTTCTGCTGCTCGTAATTGTGTCGCCGTCGCTGTCCGTGGCATTTATTGTCAAGTAGTACATCGCATCCGTGCCCAGTGCATCCGAGCTTAAGCTCAGCGTCCCGTTGCAGACAGCGTTACTCCCGGAACCCGTCTGCGAAATGGAGGAAGTTTGCATGAGGGTGCCGTTGGCATGCGTCACCACCGCATTGCAATTGTTCCACGTGTCGCCGGTCGCCGTGGTGAAAGTTGCGTTCAAGTCGACCGATGTGAACGCACCGGTCTTATGGAAAATATGGGAAGGATAACTGATGTTTATTGCTGTCGGTCTGATGTTTAGCGTGAAGCTCGAGGTGTTCACCGGCCCGATGTTGGCCGGCTGGTCGACCGGTCTGATGTCCACGTGATGGGAACCTTCCGTGCTAAGCGTGTAGGTTATCACGCAATCCGTGTCGAGTGTCTCGGAAGAATCGTCCAAGGAGAAACGGCAGCCGCATATCCCTGAGTTGCCGGTCAGCGTATCGTTCGGTATCGCCCTGATGGCTATCGTCTGGCCCATGCTTATTGTCGCGGTTCCTCCGGACAGCGGCTCTATCTCTATCGCGCTTATCGTAGGAGCCTGGTTCTCGTACGATGCGAAAGCTATGTTGGCGTTCCCCTGCCCGCTTGCGGTCGAGGTCGTTATTGCAAAAAGGTACGCGTTTATGCTGATGTTGTTCGGTATGCTTACGGTCAGGTCCATGCTGGTCATCGGAGTGTTGTTCTCCAGTATCAGGACCTTGTTGGAATAGGTCTTTGAGAAGTAAGAAGCTGAAGAGCCCGTGAGGATTATCTGATCCACGGTCACGTTGAACGGCATCGGCGAAGCGGGGTATTGACCGAGCACGATCTGCACGTTTCCGCCGCCCAGGTTCCTGCCGGCGACGTTGGTTATACGTATCGTCCAGTTGGTGCTCAGGTTCGCATACACCTTGTCGTTGTACATCATCCGCAGGTCGCCGGCCGTGCTCAATGTTATCCAGCCTGTGCTGCTTGGGACGGTCAGGCAGCTCCCGAAGTTTGGCTGTGGCTTGCAACCGCCTACACCCCAGCAACCGCTGTCGATGCAATCTATGCTGCCGTCCGCATCGTTGTCCATGTTGTCCGTGCAGGCCCCGGCGGCGTTTTCCGTTCCGCACGTCTGCCCGTTCGGTCCCGTCAGGCCGCTGCAGCCGCTGTCCGCGCAATCGGTGCTGCCATCGGCATCATTGTCAAAGCCGTCGTTGCATATCGTTTCGGTCGTGTATTGGCAGCGCTGCATGCTGGACATGCCCCCTATCTCCGCGCGGCAATCGGTGTCCTTGCAGTCCTTTCCGACGGAGGTTGTGCTGTAAACGCCTGCGCCGTTGTCGTAATCGTCGTTGATGTTGTTGGCGCACGAGAATGCGGTGAAGTTCTCTACCGCAGGCAACGGGCCGCAGAGCCCGAACCTTTGCCAGCAGTCGGTCGTGTCACCGAGGCTGCTGTTCGCGTCGAGGCCATCAGCGCCGCCGCGGTAACTGGTACTGTCCGCATCGTCATCTATGACGTTGGTGCAGTAGTTGTAGCTTATCGCGAAGAAACCGAACCTGGCCAGGTTGAACTCCGACGGCGCGCACACCTGGTTGGGATTGGACGGATTGACTGCCATGAAGCAGTCGGGATCGGCACAGTCTTTTCCTGTACTGATGTTCAACACGTAGGTCGCACCGTTCCAATAGTAGGCATCCAGGTCGTTGTCGATGCTGTCGAAACACGCCGCGGGGTTGCTGGTTCCGTTAGCCGCCACGCCCTCCCTAAGGGA
>Ga0315287_10006488_pt1 | contig 11654 bp, 7 predicted proteins | sample YL17G11_0_MG_FD_205037 | JGI IMG/M metagenome (GOLD analysis project Ga0315287, IMG submission 205037) | Sediment microbial communities from Yellowstone Lake, YNP, Wyoming, USA - YL17G11_0 | ecosystem: Environmental > Aquatic > Freshwater > Lake > Sediment | place: USA: Wyoming | collected...
GTCTATGGCAGATTCGAGGAGAGTGCCGAGGCTCAGCAGCTAAAGGAGTTCGTACCGGTCTTGGCTACGGTCAAGCAGTCTGCCAAGGCCGTCAGCTATGACAATACCAGTCTGAAGAATCCAGTGACAGTGTTCCGTGGCGATTTCGACATCAACAACACCAAGGCACGACTGGAGACCATCGGCTACTCACAGACACGTTATAAGGACGTAGGAATCTGGACTCTCCAGGACAACCAGACGATCTTCAAGTCGGTGGCCTTGAGGTCTACCGCCATACTCGTGGGAAATGACTCAGACCTGAGAGCCTGCATCGATGTGATAGTCAAGAGCAACACGCAGTCGCTGAATGGAGACCGGAACATCCGACTGGTGGCTGACAAGCTGCCCAATGGCGTGATAGTAGAGATCGACAGAGCCGACATCTCGCATGGCGAGCAATATCCGGACCTCGTCACCTACGGGAAGTCATACACCAAAGCAAACAAGGACATGCTCAAGCTGACTGCAGTCTACATGTTCAGCGATGGGCCCGCCGCCGGCGCAGCACAGCAGCAAGTCAAAGACTACTTGGCCGCTAGTTACAAAGAGATCAAAGTCCGCCGTGACGGCAACTTTGTCATCGCCACATCGCGGATCTCGATCGCCGAGTTCGCTCAGAGCCTGGAGTTCTAGCGCGTCGCCCCGGCAAAGGCAGTTGCATTCATCACACAACATTGTCAGGGCTTTCACTCCTGCGATCACCCGGTGCTCTCCTAATGAACGGAGTTCATTCTCTCGAAGCTGCACAACACTCTATCGAGGCGATAATGGTTTGCCTAACTACCGCTCTAGATACAGCCTCTCACCTTGACTGACCGCTTATTATGTATAATATATGTCGTCTGTGGCGCAACAGACGCATACGCAGGCAGTGACTTCATCCGTGGTGGAGGAACAACTCTTGCCGGAACAGAAGATCCTGATCGTTGACAACGAGCGGAGTGTGCTTAGCATGATCGCCGATGCACTCGAACCCCTCGGCTACCTGGTCGTGGTTGCCGAGTCTGGCCAAGACGCCATGGCCATTGTCGGACGTGAGAGGTTCGACTTGGTAATGGCCGCCGAAACACTCCCGGATCTCGATGCTGCTGCGCTGATTCAACGCACTCGCGGCGTTAACCCTGATACGAGTGCCATCATCATGACTGAGCGCCACAAAGCTGGAATCGGATCAGAACGCATTGCGATAGGATCCGGGCTGGTTCTACTGAAGCCCTTCGGCAAAGAGGACCTTGAGGCCATCGTCTCGCAAGCCCTGCAGAAGCATGATCTCACTGGCGAGGGACTGCGGCTGAAAACCCTGATGCCTCTGTTCGAAGTAAGCAGCGCTCTCATGTCGGAGGTGAAACTAGACAGGCTATTCAGTCTGATCGTCGACATTGTCAAACGTGAGACGAAAGCTGACAGGGTCTCGCTCATGTTGTTGGATGAGTCTTCCCAGGAACTGGCCATCAAGGCAGCGGTTGGCCTGCCTGCAGAGATAGTGAAGACGGCTCGATCCACATTGGGGCAAGGCATAGCCGGATCGGTAGCCCAGTCGGGAGAAGCTCTTCTGCTGAACGGTCCGGTTGAGCCAGCCGGGCAAGACAAGGAGCAGGCGGTCGCCTCGGCCTTGTGCGTGCCGCTGAAGGTCAAAGGCAAGGTGATAGGCGTACTCAACAGCAGCAATGTCACTGAAGAGGGCTCTTTTACCAAGAGCCACCTGGACATGATGACTATCCTCGCCGGACAGGCAGCCATAGCCATCGAGAACGCCAGGTTGTTTGAAGAGGTCGAGGCGAAACAAGCCACCCTCGAGCAGTTGTTGGGAGAACTACTCAGAGCTCAGGAGGAGGAACGGGAGAGGATATCGACAGAAATCCACGACAGCGTCGCTCAGCTGATGGTGAGCGCTTCCTACCACACTCAGTCGTCCAGCGCCCTCCTCTCACAGTCGAAGTTCGATCAGGCGCGTGACGAGGCAGACCGCGCCACGAAGATCATCGGCACATGTGTGAAGGAGCTTCGAGGAATCGTCACCGACCTCTACCCTCCGGCACTGAGCGAACTGGGCCTCTTGGGAGCTCTGCAGGAGAACGTGGAATACTTCCGGAGGGAGACCGGCGTTGCCTCCCGAGTCCTCAGCACAGCCCTGCCCCAGCAACTGTCCCCAGTCCAGGAAATGGTGATCTACCGCGTGGTGCAGGAAGCCCTGAACAACGTTCGCAAGCATGCCCAGGCGACAGATGCCGAGATAAGCCTCGATGCCAATGCAGGCGAGATCACTGTCCAGATACGGGACAATGGAAAGGGATTCGACGCCGCTGGAATGAGAGGGACCAGGCAGCAATCTGGCAGGGTCGGACTATTGACTATGAGGAGCCGAGCTCAGATGCTCGGCGGCAACCTGAAGATTGAGGCGCGACCTGGCGGTGGAACAACGGTTACCTTGACAATACCCCGGTCAACCCCGGACAATCTGTCGCGGGACAGCCAACCGTCTGTCAAAGGAGGAATAGGTTGAAGTCCATACGGGTGCTTCTGGTAGATGACCATCAGGTGGTGCGTGAGGGTCTCAGGCGCATGCTGGATCTGGACAAGGACATTGAAGTTGTCGGAGAGGCAGCCACTGGAGAGGAGGCCCTGACCAAGGCTGACCAGTTGTCCCCTGATGTTATCCTCATGGACGTGAAGATGCCTGGTATGGGTGGCATTGAGGCTATCCGCGAACTCAAGACCAAGCAGTCTCCAGCCAGCGTTATCGTCCTGACCCTCTATGAAGACAAGTACCTCGCCCAAGCAGCCGAGGCCGGGGCGGTGGGATACCTCCTGAAGGACGTCAGCAGGGACGAACTGATCAAAGCCATCAGAGCCGCCTACCAGGGCCAGTCGCCGTTTGCGCCGGCCATCAGTCGAACCCTGTTCACCCAATATGCAGCCTTGACCAAGGCCAGTCATGATAGCGTTCTCACCCGGCGCCAGATCGAGATACTCCGCCTGATCGCCTCCGGCGCCACCAATAAGGAGATCGCCTCGAGGCTTTTCATCAGCTCGGCCACCGTCAAACGGGAGACCAATGCCATCTTCGCCGCACTGAACGTCAACGATCGGGCCGAAGCCGTCTCCGCTGGGTACAAGACGGGACTCCTGTGATATCGAGCCCTCTCCCCGCAATGCTCAACTGCAATTGACCGGACGCCTTCGTCTGACTTCCTGTGCTCCCTGCCTGTTCCCCAACCCGAGTGGTCGCTGCAACCACGATTCGGTCTGAGCCGCCCATGCCAGCTATGGCGCCCTTGTCTCCCTTCAAACGCAGTCACAGAGTGCCGCCCTCCGCACTACCCACTGAACCAGTAGCCAATCCAGTCAGCCGTGACCACATGGCGCACATTCCATGCTTGAGCTACTTAGGTCACCAATGCTATCCATTTGGGACTTCTCTTAGAGGGGACGGGGTGGAAGAATCTAATCTGTAAAACGTGCAACCAGCAGAGAGTTCGCAGGGAAAGGTCTATGACTCTTGATACGCCCCGGATTGACACCCCAGTAGGCGATGACGTGGACGCTATCCGCGCCATGGTAATCGACAGCCGCGAGGCTATGCGTGAGGGATTGCGCATGATGCTCAGCGGCGACGAGAGGATCACGGTCATAGGGGCTGTGAGCGACGGCCAGGAGGCCGTACAACGACTCAGAGAGCTCTCGCCGGACATCGTGGTAATGGATATCTCCATGCCAGGTACGGATGGCATTGAGACTCTAAGAAAACTGAAGGAGGCTCGGGCCAACATAGGTATCATTGTGCTCAGCGATGACCGCAAGTGTCTGGTGCCAGCCATCAAGGCTGGCGCGGTTGGATTTCTCTCCAGAAACATCAGCCGGGCGGAGCTGGCAGCAGCAATCCAGCTCATCTACCTGTGGCGACTCGTGCTGTTCGATAATGAGGTCTCTCATTTTGCCTTGGTCAAGATCTAGGAGCAGACAGCATCCGCTGGCACTCAGCAATGATGCCAGAGAGTCGCCACATTCATGCGGCGGCGACGGCTCAATGCGTTGCGCTCCCACAATACATCATCCTCGGGGGCAGCCATGAGTGGTTCCTCGGTCCTGCTATATGTCGGGGCCACGACTCTGGCAGCCGCGATCGTCACCCTATGTGGCTTTCAGATCACTGCGATCAAAATGGACCGCAAGAGGAGTCGAAGGTCTCGCACGCTAGAGGGTCCTGTGCCGGGACGCCAGAGTCTGTCGTCGATCGGCCTCAACAGGCCAACCGCGAGACATACCCGCTCCACTTCCAGTCTCCAGGGGCAGCCGACCAGTGCACATCAACAAACGCTGACCGACAGCAACCCGGAACCGCAGCCAAACAAATGGGCTGTTCCGCCATCGCCACAGCCTGTCAAAGACGCCCAGCTCAATTCCCTTCAAACTATCCGAGCGCGATCGGCCGCGCTGCAATCCGATGGCCCGCCAGGCAAGCCAGCAAACCCCAAGTCTCTCCTGCCCGCCTATGCGCCATCAACTCAGCGACCGGTAACACGCGCCGTCCCAGTGCAAGAGCAAGGTTCTGCCGCAACGCGCGCGACAAGCAGCTCACAGCAGCAAGAGAAGGTCGACCGCACTCCTCCGAATGCTGGTTTGGCCGGGAATTCAACAGCGCCGGCGACCGTCCAGAAGACCCCATCGTCCAAACGCGCCAAGCGTCCCAATACCCAGACCGAGCCGATCGAGACTGCTCACCCCAATACCGACCAAGCACCGGCTGACGCCCTGGCCACTGCTGCCGATTTGGAGCTGCTGGGCATGCTCCAATCGAGCATGGTCGGGGGCTCTCCTGATCAAGAGGACGGCATGCTTGACATCTTCGCCGGGCTCAACGAAGCGGAGCTTGGACTCCACGATCTGACGGACGATCTCAACGACATCGACAGCGGCGGCCTTCCCACTGCTGCTCCCAAGACCCATCAGAAGTCGAGACGCTGACCGGTCTCCCCCTTCTGAGCAAACTCGGCAGACCGCCAACCCCTACACCAAGTACTGTCATCCACAGCGCGAGAACACCGCAACCATGTCTATTTCACATACTCGAAGATCCGGACCTGCGGAATGGTGTCACTACTGGACGGCACCGTAATCTCGGAATCATAGCGCAACGCGAAACATTTCAACTCCTCAAGCGGCACCGGGCTGACGAAGGGGTTGTTGCTGACTATGTTGTAGTTGCCTGACGGCTGGCCGGCGATGAAGGCCGATGCTGCCTCATACGTGTCAAAAGGCTGGGGGCTTTTCCCCCTCTTGTACTGCACCCCCTCATATTCCCACCATGTCCACGAGAACACCTTGCAGTCCCCAGGCCCGGGCGTCACGGCCTTCCCATCAAAGCAGTAAAGTCTGACGGACATCGATTGATAGTAGGCTGGCAGATAGAAGGTCGCCGACTGCAATTGCGTCTTGCCCTGTGAGTCTGTCGTCTCCACCACGAAGCTATCAAAGTAATCCTGTTGGGATTTCCCTGTCACACTAACCGCCCCATAGAACTTGCCGGTCACGAAATCAAAGTCCAGGATGACATACCTCGCCCTACGCTCGTCCAGTATCCTTTGACCCTCGCTTTCGTCCTGCGCCAGGAAAAACTCCGCTACCGCAGGTATGGCTCCGCCCGGGTTCTGACTTGGAGGGCGGTGTCCGATACGCACTATCCAATAGCCGTAGTCCCACCATGCCATCACTCCGTATGCCTCCGGATAAGCAGAGTAGTCAAACGGAGTATCATACCGCGCGTAGTAGAAGTCCGAATCGCCGAAGGGTTCAGGCGTATTGTCCTTCAGCCAGGTGAGCGACTCACACCAGGCAGCAGATGGAGCATACCGTGGTTGATCAGGTGTCAGACGAGCCGTAGCCATCGACTGATCGATGGTCGGGAAGTAGAGCACCGAGAAGATAGCTACCGCCGTTAGAGCCACATAAGCATAGCTAGGCTTGAACCGGAAGGAATCTCCTCGAGACTTACTCTTCGACTTCGACTTCCGCACCTTTCCGCGGCTATCCGATTCGACAACAGGCTCCGCTGTTGCTTCCTTGAGTCCAGCAAAGCGCAGTATTTCCCAGGAAAGATACCCAGTGAGCAATGCCACATTCACGACCAGGTAGTAATTGAAGCGCCGCTGCGCCAGGGTGGCCAGTATGATCACCATCGTCCAGATGATGAAAAACACCTTGTCAGGCTCCCAGCGTTTGATCACCAGATAAGCGAGTATGCAGAGGCCTGCCGAGCTGAAGAGTATGCTGGCACGATACGTTTCCCAGAGTGGGCGAAGTGATAACTCGAGCTCCCCGGTAGAAAGACGTTGGTAGAGCGTGGGCACCATCTCCGCAACTGTCGTTCCCTTGTTCCACCTGAATATCTCCAAATGGTCGAGCATCGGTTTCACCAGTGAAGGCGCGGCAGCATACAGAACGCCAAAGGCAGCCAATCCAAGCCCGACCACTGCTATCGGATAGTAGAGCGGTTTCAGTCCCCTGTTTGACATCAGCCGCGAGGCCGCGAACAGCACCATCGGTGCCAGCAATGCAACCGCCAGAACGGCACTGGTGTTTCTATCCTGCCGTACCAGCAAGGAGATCATTAGCGCTGGCAAGAAGGTAGCCACGCCAACCAGACAGAGGTAATCGGTAGGCACTTTCCGGAAGTGGTCAACGCAGAATTGAACCAGAAAGAACGCCGCGATGATGAACACGAATAAGAGAGCACCCCTCCAGGAGGCCAGGTACAGGCCGAGGAAGATGCCGCCGAGCAGGCCGTAGATCGCCGGCTTGGTCACAGCGCCTTTGTTCGGATGTCTGAGGTCTGACCAAGTCATCTGCTCTCTTCTGGCATTCTTGAGCGCCAGTATCAGGAACATCACGGCGGTAGCACTGAACAGCGTCTCACCAACATGGTGATCGGCAAAACCCAGTATTGATCGGCCCAGGAACTCCCCCGGAAGAATAGCCACCAGTCCGGCCGCAACGACGCCGGCCCAGCGACTGAACAGGGTCTTCCCAACGAAGTAGGCGGGGATGATGGTCAGCGCGCCCAGAACGGGGGGAAAGTAGGGGGCAACCATGTCCACGGTGTGCTGGGTGGGCGAGCCCAGTCCGATCACCCATATGATGCCAGCAAGAAGGTAATCTAAGAATGGGTTAGGGACGCTGGTTCCGCTCTCGCCGGGGTACAGCATGTATGGGTCAAAGGAGTTGAGGTGGGGGAAGTTGTGCGCCAGGTTATCAACTATGCGTATGTGCCAGTAGGCATCAACGCCAGTGAACCTGGTAATGGCACCACCGAAGACGACCTCATGGGAGAGGGCGATCCTCAGATACAGTGCGCCAGCGAAGAAAGATGCGATCAGTACACCGACCAAGAGCTTCTGGATTAGCGGCCCGCGTTGAGCTATTCTACTCATCATCTAACTGATCATCCCATCTCGGTCATACCGTGGCAACGATTCTATGCGGGATTGCCGCCATCAGCATAACAGGCGTGTACCCGTTTTGCCGCAGTACAGACCAACGTTTCCGAGAATATACCAGAGAGAGTACTGTCACGGCAAGGTGGAAGTGGATACAAGACCTACAACACGGCATTCCCCTTTGCCAGCAGATCAGCATCCAAGATTCGCCTGCCACACGCTCACCCTCCTTTGACGGCACATGCTCTTGAGGTTAGAATGTGTACTGTCGAGCGGGAGTAACTCAGGCTGGTAGAGTACCTGCCTTCCAAGCAGGTGGTCGAGGGTTCGAATCCCTTCTCCCGCTCCAATCCCGTTCCAACTCTCCGTTGCGCCAACGACAGCGTCCTATCCACTCTTGATTGGCCGCAACTGACGCCAACCATAACTATCCTTCGATCTGAACAGCCAGAAGTTCGAGCATCGGAGCATGTACCCGCCCATTCGAGTATGCCCGTGTCTAAGACTCACATCTGGCCAATCGAAATACAGAGCGAAGGGCTGCTGTCATCAGAGTAGCACTGTCCAACCACCCACGGAGTGACTCGAATCTCAGCATAGGGGACAGCCTGGAGTTCTGGACACGATACCTATTCCGTGCGCCTGCCATTGAATGGCCTTATCGAGCATTGTGGCATCAGGGCACTGAAGAAGCAATAATCTGCGGACTTGTCCATGTTGTTCACGTCAGGAGGCAGGCTTTCGATCAATGATTCCACGGCAGCCTCTTTCAAATTTCCTCGCCCTCCGCGGGCTACTCCCCGTAACGATCGTCTGAATGGCCGCCGTCATCTGGGTTGAAGTCCGGTCTCTAAGTCCTGCGTATTGTACCCTCAGTGCCTAAGCTCTTGGGAACACCCAAGGTCTGTTCCGACTTTGTTCGGGGGCACATCCAGACCGACAAGTCTCTCGGGATAGGCCATGCTGTAGTCGACCAGTTTCCTGAGGGCTACGGCTGCCCCCCGCATGGAGAGGAACAGTGGCAAACCAAGGTCTGCAGCAAGGCCGCGCACATCGATCGAAGCCGCAAAGGAATCGTCATTCCCCATGGAGTGGAGCACCAGCGCTTTGGGCAGTTCACAGGCATTGGCAGCCAGGAGTATAGAGCCTGGACCTCCGGGCGCTCTTGATCGCTCCACTGGCAAAGGACTTATGTCGAAGCCGTGGTGATAGACCACGAGGTCGAGGCCGGGCCATTGCTTCAGCAGCGCGTTCAACCGCTTCGCCCGCGGCATGCCACCGGACGCCGCGATTTCACGCAGGAACTCGGCGGGTGGCCGACTGCCCATGTTCTTAATGAGTTCCATCGCGTCCGGCACAAACCCCGTACCAAGGTCTAGGGGGTTGCGCAGCATGCTGTTCGCCAGATCGACGAACTCCTTCAACTCCGACCTTATGTTCTCCGGGATAGGGGTCAGCCGAAAGCCGGCACGGCTCAATTCATCGGTAGCCATGACGCTGGCACCCCCTCCATGTCCGATGGCACACACGTTCATGCCCTTGGGAGGTTTGACGCGGAGAAGCGCCACCAGCATATCCACCATTTCCTCGATGCTGTAGACGCGTATGGCACCGACCTGCTTGAGGAGGCCATCCCAGACCGTATCGGCTCCCGCCAGAGATCCGGTGTGTGAAGCAGCCGCCCTCAGCCCGTCTGGAGAGAAGCCTCCTTTGAAGACGATGACTGGCTTGGCTGCTGCTGCATTCTTCAATACCTTGAGCAATCGCAGACCATCATGGGCACCTTCTATGTAAGCGGCAATCACCTTCGTCTCTGGGTCTGAGGCAAAGTAGTCGAGGAGGTCGCATTCATTGATATCGCAGGCGTTGCCGTAGCTGACTATCTTGCTGAAGCGAAGTCCTCGCGCGGCTGCGTGTCTGGCCATGAAAGTGACATTGCCACCACTTTGACACAGGAAGCCAACGGATCCCGGCTCCATAGACAAGTCGGGGCTAAGGCCTATCCTGCCTCTGGGGTAGAATATGCCCAGGCAGTTGGGGCCGATGATGCGGATGTTTGCCTGCCGCGCTATAGCCACCAGTCTGTTCTGAAGCTCTACGCGGTCCGGTTCGCCTGTCTCGGCGTAGCCAGACGAGAAGACATGCGCTACCTTGACGCCGATATCACGGCATTCCTCCATGATCTTTGGCGTGTGAACCGCAGGAACAGAGATAACTACATGGTCAACCGGGCCGGGGATGTCTCTTACGCTGCGATAGATCGGTAAGCCATCCATCTCGCCCCCCTTTGGGTTCACCAGGTATACCTGGCCCGGGTATTTGCTCTTGATGAGGGATTCGAGATAGAGTCTCTTTATCCACAACTTGGGCAGGTCGGCTGATATGCCAACTATGGCGATGGAACGAGGATGGAATATGTATTCGATTGGATGGTCACCGGACTGGTTGCTAGAACATGCGATGATACTCACTCAACTGCCTCTCTGTTCTCGTCAATGACCGCTTGAAGTCGCCAGGGGCCGGATCAGATGACCGAGGGGACTCACGGAATCTCGGTGTCCTGCCCAAACTCGATGATAATCGTTTTGTCGTTTCAGCGTCAAAGCAGTGATGGCCTTCCCTGAGTGCTGTCCGTTGATTATTCTTGAGCCTGTAGATCACGGCGACTCAAATCCGATGACATCTTCTGCTCATGCCAAGTTGGGGCTATTGCAGAGGCGTCAAAACTGCCGGTTTCATCGCTCTTTGAATGGGGGCGTGAACCAAGGCGGGCTGGTCCTCGGCAAAAACCGCATCAATCACGGCACAAGGGCACAGGATTGGGGGCATCCATGCACATTGCGACGTCAGCGCCCGCGCCTGCCTTGGATCACGGCCCGCAGAGCCTGATTCTCGGCTCTGAGCCTTTCGATCTCGTGGTTAGCCGTGGCCATGGTCCGCTCTAAAGCCAGCTTCTTGTTAGCCTGGTCCACTGCCTTTTCGAAGAAACCGTGGCGGTCCTCGATGATCTTCCTCATATTGTCATTTTCGGCCTTAAGGAGAGCCACCTGGGCGGTGAGGTTTGAAATCAGCAGCCCCTTTGTGCCTCCGAAGTACTCCTCGGCTTCTTCGAGGTGCCGTAGATGCCGCCACCCAGCCCTTGTCAGGCGCCACCCCTTCGTCCTTCCGTAGCCCTCAGGGTTTGTCTCCAGGAGGCACTGCTTGGTGAGTCTCCACATCTTGCACCGAGCCCCGACCTCCGATAGGTGAAAGGATTGGGCGACGGTCACGACATCGACCTCCCGGCAGCGGGCGACGAACTTCAGGAGGTCCAACTTGGTGGCTCGGGTGTCATGTTTTCTCTGAACTGAACCGCGAGAATAATACTCATGCGGCATATGGACCTCCCTTCGGGCTCTATTGAACCGGAACGTTTCTGTCGTTGTCAAGAGGTTCCTCTGGCCGAATGCAGGGAGAGCGAGTCGCTAAGACCCCAAAGTTTCATGTACATGAAACTTTGGGAATTCGACTCAAGTTGCGTCTCGCTGACTGTGGGTCGGCAACCGCTGAGATGCCATGGTCGCTTGGGGGCGGGATATCTACGTCCACCACTTAATGAATGGCTTGAGGCGTTTGAATGGCACGACCCACTCCACAGACCAGTCGAATGTGACATGCCAAACAACTTGACTATTGTGACCTGCTGAACAATACAAGCAAATGTGCAACTACGGCAAAGTGGTGGTTTGGTTGGGGAACCGCCTGCCTGCAAAGGGCAGCAAAAGCACAGCAAATGGTTTTGAGCGAGACAGAAGGTCACAAGAGAGGAATTCATACTTGGCGGGGCCGAAATCCATGCTTGGCCCTCAGACCTTCTATCCTACATACAGAAGGTAATTAGCTGGAACTGTTGACATGGTGATCAGCTTACAGGGGTTACGAATCTGCGAACTTACAGCCTCCTGGGCCATGGGTTGGACAACTTAACTTGGTGCAACGATAGTACACTTGTCATCTCAAGCCCATTGGCGTGAAGGTTGCCCGGACGCTTTTTGCGGGCAAGAGAGCTCCCAAGAAGGCAACGGGCGCTCAACCGCACATAAGGCGTAGCTCACCATTCAGGCTGAAGGTGGAAATTCTTGAGAGGACCTTTGCGCTAGTGCGGTGAGGATTGAGTTGAGGCTCAGACCAGCTGATTAA
>Ga0315287_10006489_pt1 | contig 11654 bp, 13 predicted proteins | sample YL17G11_0_MG_FD_205037 | JGI IMG/M metagenome (GOLD analysis project Ga0315287, IMG submission 205037) | Sediment microbial communities from Yellowstone Lake, YNP, Wyoming, USA - YL17G11_0 | ecosystem: Environmental > Aquatic > Freshwater > Lake > Sediment | place: USA: Wyoming | collected...
GGACACCTTCTGGACGGTGTGGTCGAAGATGAAGACCGCCGTGCCGAACGAGTGCTCTATGTCATCCATCTCAGACCCCTTCGAAAGGTGGGCGCCGATGATAACCGCAGTCGCCGCTTGTAGGGAAACCCCGCGCCGCCGAGGCGGCGAGCTAGATGCTAAGTCGAGGGGTGGTACTCGCCGAACACGGCGCGGAGCACGTCCGACACTTCGCCGAGGGTGGCGCGGGCACGCAGCGCCTCCTTCATCGGAGGAAGCAGGTTGGCGGTCCCGCGGGCGGCTTCATCGATGCGGCCCAAGGCCTCTTCGACCGAGGGCTGGCTGCGCTCGGCCTTGAGTTTGCGCGTTCGCTCGGCCTGTTTGAGACCCTGCTCTTCACTTATGCGCTGAAGATCGGGGAGGAACTCGTCGTCCTCGACGAATCGGTTCACGCCGACGATGCTGCGGTCACCGGACTCGATGCCCTGCTGGATCTTGTACGCGGAATCGTGGATCTCGCCCTGATAGAACCCGGCCTCGATGGCTGCGACCGGCCCGCCCATCGCTTCGATCTTCTCGATGTACTCCCACGCGCGGGCCTCGATCTCATCGGTCAGCTTCTCGACGAAGTACGAACCGCCCATCGGATCGGCGGTCGCGGCCACGCCAGACTCGTAGCCGATCACCTGTTGGGTGCGCAGCGCTATCTTCACCGCTCGCTCGGTCGGCAGAGCGAGCGCCTCGTCGAACGAGTTCGTGTGCAGAGACTGCGTACCGCCCATCACCGCGGCCAGCGCTTCCAGAGTGGTCCGCACGATGTTGTTCTCGGGCTGTTGGGCGGTCAGCGTCGCGCCTCCCGTTTGCGTGTGGAAGCGAAGCATCATCGACTTCGGGTCCTTGGCACCGAAGCGCTCCACGGCGATCTTTGCCCAGATACGCCGCGCGGCTCGGAACTTCGCTATCTCCTCGAAGAAGTTCATGTGGCACGCGAAGAAGAACGCGAGCCTCGGCGCGAACTCATCGAACTCAAGGCCCGCCGCGATGGCGGCCTCCGAGTAGGCGATAGCGTCGGCCAGTGTGAAGGCGATCTCCTGGACCGCGGTCGAACCCGCCTCGCGGATGTGGTACCCGGAGATAGAGATGGTGTTCCACTTCGGGATGTTGTCGCGGCAGTACGAGATGACATCGGTGATGATGCGCATCGAAGAGCTCGGCGGGTAGATGTAGGTGCCCCGGGCTGCATACTCCTTGAGTAGGTCGTTCTGCACGGTCCCCTCGAGGTCCGCTGCCGCGACGCCCGACTCTTCGCCGACCAGTTCGTACATCAGCAGCAAGATGGCTGCGGTCGAGTTGATGGTCATCGACGTCGAGACCTTGTCCAACGGGATCTGGTCGAAGAGCAGCTTCATGTCCTCGACGGAGTCGATCGCGACGCCTGTCTTGCCTACTTCCCCCTCGGAGCGCGGGTGATCGGAGTCCAGGCCCATCTGTGTGGGCAGGTCGAAAGCGACCGACAACCCCGTCTGACCGTGCTCCAGGAGGTAGCGGAAGCGCGTGTTGGTTTCCTTGGCGTCGCCCATGCCCGCGTACTGGCGCATCGTCCAGAGACGCCCGCGATACATGCTCGGATAGACGCCGCGTGTGAACGGCGGCTCGCCCGGCGCGCCGAGGTCGCGCTCGTAGTCGAGGCCCTCGATGTCGGCCGGCCCGTAGAGGGAGTTCAGCTCTATCCCGGAGTCTGTGAAGCGTGCGTCCTCTTCCATGGCCGCTAGCCTAGCGAATACGATGGGTAGGCCATGGATATCGTGAACCCGGCCGTCGAGGCCTACATGCGGAAGCTCCAGGCTCGCCACGACGAGCCCGTCCTTCTCGAGATGGAGGCGCACGCCCGGGAACACGACTTCCCCATCATCGACAGGCTGTGCGGCGTCACGCTCGAGGTGCTGGCCCGATCCATCGGAGCCCACCGCGTCATCGAACTCGGGTCAGGCTTCGGATACTCGGGGTACTGGTTCTCGCGTGCGATCGGGTCCGATGGAGAGCTGCACCTGACCGACGGGGATACCGCCAACGCCGAGAAGGCGGCCGACTATCTCGGCCGCGCCCGGCTGGACGGCCCGGTGGAGTTCCACGTCGGCGACGCGGTGACCACTCTGGCAGCCCTCTCCGGCGAGTTCGACATCGTCTACAACGACATCGACAAGGACGGATACCCGGACGCCTGGCTTGCGGCCCGGGACCGTATCCGGGTCGGCGGCCTATACCTCTGCGACAACGTCCTCTGGTACGGCAACGTTACCGGCAAGACCGGAGACGACCGAAGACCGACCGCAACTCGAGCCATCATGGAGCACAACAGGCTCATCGCCGAGGACCCGAACTACCTGTCTACCATCGTTCCCACCCGCGACGGCGTGATGGTGGCCCTGAGGCTGCGCTGAACCCATCTTCCAACGGAACCCCTTACGCCGGAAAGTAGAAGAAGCCGCCGGCCCGGGGGCCAGGCGAGCCAAGGCGAGGCCCGGCCCGGCGCGATAGTCTTCCGCTCGGTGGCGAAGAAACGCGATTACACGACTCTCTACAAGGGCCATGAAGGGCAATGGTCTTGGGTCGCCCACCGGGTAACCGGTGTCGCGGTGATCCTCTTCCTCTTCGCTCACATCGTCGATACCGCGGTCATCGGATGGGGGCCCAACGCCTATGACCGGGTCATGCAGGCCTACGAGAACCCCATCGTCCGCCTGATGGAACTCGGGCTGGTGGCGGCCGTTCTGTATCACGCCATCAACGGGATCCGGATCATGATCGTGGACTTCTGGCCGAAGACCGCCGACCGCCAGAAGCAGCTCTTCTACGGCTCGATGGCCGTCTTCTTGGCCGCGATGATCCCGATCACCATCATCATGGGCAAGCAAGCACTGGACCTGCTCTGATGGCCGTCGAGACGCCGACGAAGCCCCCGAGGTCCGGCGACGACTACCGAGCGGGTCGCGAGAGGCCGGACGGTCGCGGGGGCGAATTCTGGTCCTGGCTCTTCATGCGCATCTCCGCGATAGTTCTGCTCTTCCTCGCCGTGGGGCACGTGCTGATCATGCACATCCCGGCAGGCGGCGTGAGTCGGGTGGATTTCTCCTTCGTCGCTACCCGCTGGGACAACCCCCTTTGGCGCACGTGGGACTGGATGCTTCTCACCCTCGCCCTGATCCACGGGATCAACGGCTTGCGCGTCATAACCCTCGACTACGTGCGCAAGCCGGGCCTGCGCGTCGCGCTGAACTTCACCTACTACGTCCTCGGCTTCGCGCTGTTCGTCCTCGGCACGATCATCGTGGTCACCTTCGACAAGGCCAAGTGGGGGCTATGACCACCACCCACACATACGACTCCGTGATCATCGGTGCCGGCGGTGCCGGCCTGCGAGCCGCCATCGAGAGCTCCGACAAGGTCAAGACCGCCGTGATCTCCAAGCTCTATCCCACCCGCTCGCACACCGGCGCCGCCCAGGGCGGGATGTGCGCCGCCCTCGCGAATGTGGAAGAGGACTCCCCCGAGTGGCACACCTTCGACACCGTCAAGGGAGGCGACTACCTGGTCGACCAGCCCGCGGCCGAACTGATGTGCCGCGAGGCCATCGACGCCGTCTACGAGCTGGAGCACTGGGGTCTGCCTTTCAACCGCACTCCCGAGGGGAAGCTCGACCAACGTCGATTCGGAGGCCACACTCGGAATCACGGAGAGGCCCCAGTGAAGCGCGCGGTGTATTCAGCCGACCGCACCGGGCACATGATCCTGCAGACGCTCTATCAGCAGTGCATCAAACGCGACGTGAGGTTCTTCAACGAGTTCTACGTGCTGGATCTGATCATGACCGGAGGTGTCTGCGGAGGCGTCGTCGCCTACGAACTCGCGACCGGCGAGTTGCACGTCTTCAAGGCGAAGTCCGTGGTGTTCGCTACCGGAGGCTTCGGACGCATCTTCAAGGTCACCTCATGCGCGCACACGCTGACAGGCGACGGCCCCGCGGTGGTTTGGCGCCGCGGCGTACCGCTCGAGGACATGGAGATGTTCCAGATCCACCCGACGGGCATCTACAAGATGGGCATCCTGCTGAGTGAAGCCGTGCGCGGCGAGGGCGGCATCCTTCTGAACTCCGAGAACGAACGGTTCATGGAGAGGTATGCACCGACCGTCAAGGATCTCGCGCCGCGCGACATGGTCTCGCGGGCCATCTACCAGGAGATCAAGGAAGGCCGCGGCATCGGCCCCGGCAAGGACGGCGTCTACCTCGACGTCCGTCACCTGCCCAAGGAGGTCATCGAGGAGAAGCTCCCCGACGTGACCGAGTTCGCGAGGCTGTACCTGGGGGTCGAGCCGACGACCGAGCCCGTACCGATACAACCGACCGCGCACTACGCGATGGGCGGTATCCCGACCGACGTGGACGGCCGCGGGGTAACCGGCTCCGAGGAGACCGTCATACCCGGGCTCTACGCCGCCGGGGAATGCGCCTGCGTGAGCGTCCACGGTGCGAACCGCCTGGGGACCAACTCGTTGTTGGACATCGTCGTCTTCGGTAAGCGCAGCGGCGCCGCCGCCGCAGAGGACGCGATGAACGCCCCCGAACCCAGCGCCGCAGAGGCGCCCGAAACCGATACCGCCGCGCTGCTGCAAGGCATCCTCGACAGCGGCGGGGATCAGAAAGTCGTGGACATCCGGACCGAGCTGCAGGACAACATGTTCGACAAGGCCGGCGTCATCCGCACCGACGGAAGCCTGCGCGAGATGCAGGAGATCATCGGGGTCCTGCGCGAGCGCGCAGAACGTGTGGCCATCCATGACAAGGGCAAGATCTTCAATTCCGATCTCATGGAAGCCGTCGAGCTGCGATTCCTGCTGGACTGCGCGGAGAACCTGGTGGTTGCGGCGCTCGCGCGCACCGAGAGCCGCGGAGGGCACTGGCGTGACGACTATCCGGTGCGAGACGACGAGAACTGGCTGAAGCACACGCTCTCCTATCGCCAGCCCGACGGGTCCATCAAGTTGGAGTTCAAGCCCGTGAAGATGGGGCCGTACGTTCCGATGGAGAGGAAGTACTGATGGCCGCCGAGGGCAAGATCGCGCTCAAGCTGCGTATCCGCCGGTACAACCCCGAGGATCGCCCAGACCCGTGGTGGGACGAGTACGACCTTGAGTGTTCGCCGATGGACCGGCTGCTCGATGCGCTAAACGAGGTCAAATGGCGGATCGACGGAACGCTGTCGATGCGTCGCTCGTGCGCTCACGGGATCTGCGGCTCCGACGCGATGATGATCAACGGTCAGAACGCCCTGGCATGCAAGGTCATGGTGAAGGACGTCGCGCCGAAGTGCACCGTCGAACCCATCCGCGGCCTGCCGGTCATCAAGGATCTCATCGTCGACATGGAGCCCTTCATGGACGCCTACAAGGCGGTCTTGCCCTTCCTCATCAACGACACCGAGCCGCCGGACACCGAACGACTACAGACGGAGGAGGAGCACCAGAAGTTCGAAGACACGACGAAGTGCATCCTCTGCGCGGCATGCACGACCTCTTGTCCGATCTTCTGGGGAGACGATGGCTACATGGGACCGGCAGCCATAGTCAACGCGCATCGCTTCATCATGGATTCGCGCGACGAAGCCGGCCGAACGCGGCTGAAGATCCTCTCCGGCAAGGAAGGCGCGTTCCGCTGCAGGACGACCTTCAATTGCACCGAGGCGTGCCCGCGCGGCATCAACGTCACCCGCGCCATCCAGGAAGTGAAGCGGGCAACTATGTTCGACCGCTTCTAGCCGTGATCGTGTTAGTGACCCCGACCGGGGTCGTGTGGAACCTGTCAGCAGCCGGGTTCGCCGGGATGCCCGCAACACCCCTTCAGCAGGACCAGCGCCCGGAACCGGTTGCGAGAGAACAACTTCATCTTGGTCAGGAACGGTCCCTCGTAGGTGTCCCAGTTGGTGAAGAACTGCCTGAAGGAGCCGCGCCCGTCCATCAGGTGAGGCGAAGCTCCTCGGGGAGAAGCTCGTTCTTGCGCCAGGGCTTGATGGTCTCGCTGTAGAAGTCACCGCCGGTGCAGTCGTTGACGCACCACACAGGGAAGTCCTCGAGCACGATCTCCCTTATGGCCTCGGGCCCCAGCTCCTGGAAGGCGATCACCTTCTGAGCCTTGATCTTCAGGGCCGCGAGCGCACCGCCTCCGCCGAGCGCCGCCATGTAGACAGCGGTGTGCTTCTTCAGCTCTTCGCGAACCATCGGGCCGCGGCCGCCCTTGCCGACGATGCCCTTGATGCCGACCTCGAGCATCCGCGGGGTGTACTTGTCCATGCGGCTCGCGGTCGTGGGTCCCGCCGCGCCGATCACGTTCCCCGGCTTCTCGGGCGTCGGGCCAACGTAGTAGAGCATCGCCCCGACAGGGTCGAACGGCAGCGACTGTCCCGCATCGAGCATCTCAACCATCTTCTTGTGCGCGGCATCACGGGCCGCATAGATGATGCCGTTCACCAGAACCACGTCGCCGCAGGCCAACTGTCGCACGTCCTCGTCGGAGAGCGGCGCGCTGACGCGTTTGCGCCCATCGTCCAGCACCTCGACCGACATCTCAGATCACCCTCGTTCCCGTACGGTGGGCGTGGCATTCGATGTTCACGGCAACGGGCAACGAGGCGATGTGGGTCGGCAGCATCTCCACGTGGACGGCCAGCACAGTGTTCGTTCCTCCCAGCGCTTCGGGGCCGAGCCCCAATGCGTTGGCCTTCTCGTAGAGTTCGGCTTCCAGTTCCGCGACTCGCGGGTCGGGTGAGGGCTGGCCTACCTTGCGCATGAGTGCGCGCTTGGCCGCGACCGCCACCATCTCGAAGTTGCCCCCGATCCCGACGCCCAGTATCCCCGGCGGACATGAGTCGGGTCCCGCTATCGCCATCGTCTCCAGGACGAACTTCTTCACACCCTCCAGTCCGTCCGAGGGCTTGAGCATCGCGTGGCGTCCCTTGTTCTCCGATCCTCCGCCCTTGGCGTCCACCTGGATGCGTACCTGGTCGCCGGGCACGATGCGCGTGTGAACGAACGCCGGTGTGTTGTCCATCGTGTTCTTCCGCTCGAAGACAGGCTCCGCGACGATGGAGGCGCGCAGGTATGCGTTCTTGTACCCGGTTCGGATACCTTCGTTGACGGCGTCATAGACGTCGGAGCCGGTGATATGCACGTCCTGGCCGATGTCCATGAAGACGACAGAGGAGCCGGTGTCCTGACAGTAGGGATACTCGCCCTCGGCCGCAAGATCCTGGTTCGCGATGATGAGATCCAGGACCTGACGGGCCAGCGGCGACTCTTCCTTCTCACGAGCTGCCTTCATGAGGTCGATCATCTCTTCGGGGACCTTGTAGCAGATCTCCTCGCAGAGTTCCGACACCGCCCGGGTGATCTCTCCAGCATCGACTGTGCGAAGGTCTTCCATCTCCCTCACATCCTAGTGCGGCAGGCTCCTCACACCGCGGCCGGAGAGGAGAACCCCTGGTGCCCGACGGGGCCCATCTGTAGAGAGAGCCTCCTCAGAAGCCGGGGCTGGCCCCGCCGCCTTCGGGGCCGGTCGGATGCGACTTCCTGCATAATCTCTGCGAACCCCCTCAAAGGAGACCCTGTGGAACCAAACGACTCGGCAAGCACTAGCGGGACGGCAGCGATCCTGGCAGGCGGAGTGTTGATCATGCTCGGATCGACCCTCACCTGGGCCAGACTCGCGATGAACATGCCGGGCTCGGGAGCGAAATCGGAAACGCTGTCCGGGATGAACGGCGGCGACGGGAAGATGACGCTCGCCCTGGGGGCCATCGCCATCGCCGTCGCCATCGCCTCCATGCTGCTCAAGGGGAAGGGCGGACTCGGGGTGGGCCTGGCCGTCGTGAGCATCGCGGCGGGAGGATTCGCGGCGATCCTCGGTGTGATGTTCGCGATCGATGCACGCACCCATGCCCTCGATTACGCCATCGCTCAAGCGGGACAGAAACCGGCTGAGTACCCGGGGCCTGCGCGCACCATCCTCGATCAGGCCACGGCCGTGACCCACGGATGGGGACTGTATCTGGTGATCCTAGGCGGCGTGGTCGTAGCCATCGGCGGGATCCTGGCGGCCGTGGATCTCAGGGCCCGCCTGCTGGCCGATGCCCCGGCCGATGCCCCGGTGGATGCCGAAGAAGGCAGCGACGCGTCTCCGGTGGGCTCGGATGACGATGTCGATGAGCCTCCGGCGGGCGCGGAGACCACAGCCGACGCCGGATGAGCGCCCGCACCCGCGCACCTCGCTTGACCTACTTCGTGATCGGGATCGCCGGCGGTCTCGTCGCAGGGATGGGCTCTATCGCGACTTGGCGAACCATCGAGATGGGTGCAGAGGCCCTAACCAAGGGCGTAGACACGCTTGCCGGGAAGATCACCCTTGGACTCGCCGTCGCGACGATCGTCCTTGCGCTGGTCACGCGCAAGGGGCAGTCTGAGGAACCTCGAACCTGGCCAGTGATCTGCCTGCTCGTGAGCGGCATCGCGCTCACCGTCATCGGCGGCCTTGGCGCCGCGCAGGTTGACGCCGTCTACGGCGATACTCGGGCGGCCGACGCCGAGAGGATCGCGACAACCCTGAACCAACAAGGGATCAAGACGACCGCCAACGACCTGTTGGCCCAGATGGATCGAGTCGGGACGCTCCACCCGGGCCGGGGACCCTGGATTCTGCTCACCGGCGGCGTCCTCGTACTGGTGTCCGCGGGCGCAGGTCTCCTGTGGATCCGCGCCTGGAAGCGCGCGGCCCATCCGGCAACCGACGGCGAGTCGCCGCAGGACGGTTTCGACGTCGCCCGCTAGAGCTTGCCGAGGTCAGCGCACTTGGATCTGATGCCCTCCGCAGCCTGGCGCAACGCCGTGAGCTCGTCTTCGTTCAGGTCGAACTCCACGATGCCCTCGACGCCCTCGCGGCCGAGACGCGCCGGGACCCCCACGTACACGCCGTCGATCCCGTACTCCCCCGTGCACCAAGCGCACACGGGCAGCACCTCCTTGGTGTCGCCCGCGATGGCGTTCACCATCTGCGCGGCCGAGGCAGAGGGTGCGTAGTAGGCACTGCCCTTCTTGAGCAGGGCGACGATCTCGGCGCCACCGTCACGCGTCCTCTGGAAGAGATCCGCGAGCGTCGCCTCGTCGACCAGGTCGACTAGAGGCTTTCCGTTGACCGTCGCGTGACGAGGAAGGGGGACCATCGACTCACCGTGCGAACCGAGAGCCACGGCCTCGACCACCGACGGAGAGACCCCTAGCTTCTCGGCGATGAAGTACCTGAGGCGAGAAGAATCGAGGATCCCCGCCATGCCCATGACCCGGTTCTTCGGGAAGCCTGCGACCTCGGATGCCAGGAACGTCATCTCGTCCAGGGGATTCGAGACCACGATGATGATCGCGTTCGGAGAGCCTGTGACCGTGTTGGTGACGACATCCCTCATGATGGCGGCGTTCTTCTCCAACAGATCCATCCGACTCATCCCCGGCTTGCGCGGCAAGCCGGCCGTTATGACGACGATGTCGGATCCGCTCGTGTCTTCGTAGTCGTTGGTGCCCACGATGCTGGGCTCGAATCCCTCCACCGGGGCTGACTCCCGCATGTCCAGGGCGATCCCCTGCGGAAGGTCCTCGATTATGTCTATGAGCACGACATCGGCGAGACCCTTCTGCGCCACGCGCATCGCCGTGGTCGCGCCGACGAATCCCGCTCCTACAACCGTTACCTGCATGCCACTCACCCCTTCACTAGCTCCCGAACTTCAGGTCCTCATGGTTGCTGGGATGGTTCCTGGGCGTCCAGCTTCTCGATGACGGCGTCCGCGACCTGAGACGTGCCGACGGCCGTCGGATCGTCGCGCGAACCCTTCATGTCATACGTGACCGCCTGGCCCTCCGCGATGACCGCCGCTATCGCTGCCTCAAGTCGATCGGCCGCGGTGACCTCGTCCAGATGGCGGAGCATCAGCATCCCCGAGAGCATGAGCGCCATGGGATTCACCTTGTTCATGCCCTTGTACTTGGGGGCGCTTCCGTGGGTTGCCTCGAAGACCGCCGCATCCTTACCGATGTTCGCCCCAGGCGCCAGGCCGAGCCCTCCGACCAGGCCGGCACAGAGATCCGAGACGATGTCTCCGTAGAGGTTCGGCAGCAGCAAGACGTCGTACTCCTCGGGCCGCTGCACCAGTTGCATGCAGAGGTTGTCGACGATGCGGTCGTTGAACTCGATGTCTGGGTAGTCCTTGGCGACCTCGGCAGCCGTAGCCAGGAACAGCCCGTCCGTGTGCTTCATGATGTTGGCCTTATGCACCGCGGTGACCTTGCTGCGACCGTTCTTCCGCGCGTACTCGAACGCGAACTTCGCAACACGCCTCGTCCCCGACACCGAGATGGGCTTGATGGAGATACCGGAATCCTTGTTGATCCTCTTTGACCCGAGTTCCTCCAGGAAGTCGATCAATCGCCCGACCTCCTCGGTTCCTTCCTCGAACTCGATACCAGCGTAGAGATCCTCTGTGTTCTCACGGACTATCACGACGTCGGCGACGTCGTGGCGCGAGCGGGCGCCCGGGTACAACTTGCACGGTCGGAGACACGCGTACAGATCCAGTTCCTTGCGCAAAGCGACGTTCACGCTGCGGAATCCGGTACCCACGGGAGTGGTGATCGGACCTTTGATGGCGACGCCGTTCCGCCTGATCGACTCCAACACGCTCTCGGGAAGAGGGGTGCCGTATCTTTCTACGACATCGGCGCCGGCGTCCTGCACATCCCAGTCGAACCCGACACCTGTGCCCTCGAGAACCCTTCGCGTCGCCTCGGATAGCTCCGGTCCTACGCCATCACCAGGGATGAACGTCACTCTGTGCGCCACGAGATGCTCCTTTTGGCTGTCGGGAACTTGAGCTATTGTCCCAAAGGGACCCTGCCCCCTCCGGGGCAAGTGGTCAAATAGATGGTTCGTCCCGCACTACATTTAGGAGTGGAAATGACAGGAAAGGGCCTGGCGGACCTAGTTGCGGCTCAAACATCCCTGTCCGACATCGATGGGCAGCGCGGCCTTCTCTGGTACGCGGGCTACGACATCCATGAGCTTGCCGAGCACTCGACGTTCGAGGAAACCGCCTATCTCCTTCACCACCTGAGACTCCCGAACGGCGTCGAACTGAAGGAGTTCGTAGACCGGTTCGTCGTTGAGCGCGATATCTCCAGCTTCCGCGCGAAACTGATGGAGACGCTGGCGGTGAAGACCTCCCCTATGTCGATGCTCCGAACCGGAGTCTCGGCCGCTTCCGCGTACGACCCGGATGGATGGGACGAATCACCCCAGGCGCAACTGCGCAAGGCGATCCGGCTGATAGCCACGACGCCAACCCTGATCGCCATGTACCACCGGCTTCGCACGGGCAAGGAGATCGTCGACCCGAGCCCGACCCTCTCACATGCCGGGAACTTCCTGTGGATGCTCTTGGGTGAGGAGCCCACAGAGCACGCAGCGCGCGTTCTGGACGTCACCCTGATCCTCTACGCCGACCACACCATGAACGCTTCAACCTTCACAGCTCGGGTCGTCGCCTCGACCCTGTCGGACATGTTCTCCGCCGTGACCGGGG
>Ga0315287_10006490_pt1 | contig 11653 bp, 4 predicted proteins | sample YL17G11_0_MG_FD_205037 | JGI IMG/M metagenome (GOLD analysis project Ga0315287, IMG submission 205037) | Sediment microbial communities from Yellowstone Lake, YNP, Wyoming, USA - YL17G11_0 | ecosystem: Environmental > Aquatic > Freshwater > Lake > Sediment | place: USA: Wyoming | collected...
TACCCACGTAAACATTGGCTACGCTAATCCCGGCTCGCGTTCTGATCGGAATTAATCGACGCTTATACCGCGAGCCTTCGAAAGTGTCGATCCGGGACCAAGCCGCTGGCAGTTCCGCCGAAATGAAGAGTTGCGCTTTCTCTTCTTGGCCTGCTGGATTCCAAGAAAATACTGTGAGGCCTCCAATCGAGCACACATCGCCACGGATCAAGCATTCTTCCCACGTTCCTTGAACATCGGCAATGAGTTCGTGATTGAGCTGGCCTGGGGAGAGAGTGCCATAGGACACAAGTTTGGTGCTAGGCTTGTCCAACAGAAACTCAAACAGCTGTTCTTGAAGCGGAACGATCACAGTGCAAACCTGCTCATCCCTATCTCTCTTTGCCAGATCAGGTCCGTAGGGGGTCTTCTCTCCGTGAGCGATATTGGAGCGAACAATATAAAGTAATTCTGCGGCACGTTTGATTAGACATACCTCGGTTTCATGACTCATAGATCGCTCAAGCTCAAGATATGCAGTCGCAAGTTTGCGGTGTTCCTCCGAGGCCTTTCTTGCTAAATGGATGTCTACTTCAATGTCAGGTCTATATCCGTGACGCCTCAGGGTGTCATGGTTCATGATTTGTGGTTTAAGCGACGCAAGAACCCGAAGCGCATCGCTTCGCAGGAAACTGGTGCGGTCATCAGTCTGAAGCCCGTGCAAAATCATGAGTTGGAACCGTTTAAGCTCCCCAGTCTCTAGATCACGATGATGGATAGTCCACTCGGTTTGTAGCTTGTTTAACCCATCGAAGAAGGCCCGTGAAATATCAACTTTCGATAGCCCGCGTTCCTTTTCATCGAGAGCACGGTTGTAATGAGCAATGCACTCGACGAGATGCCCAAGGCTCTTCACTTCAGATAGCAAAGTCATTGTGGATTCTCCTAATGCCCACGCTAACTGGAGCGATGCGCCCCCTGAGGCGAGGCTGTTGTGCCGCCACCATAGTTTCTCGGGAAACTATCTTTTCCGGCGAGCCACAGAAAAATGTCTATCTGTCGGAGTGTGAATCGGCCTAGCCCGTAATGGCTTTGAAAGTCTTTGATGACTTTGACAAAGAGTTCATAGTGCTTCAAATCCGCCTTGTGAAATCTAGAGAAGCGATCAGCGTGATCATAATGAACGAGCATTTTCTCGACAAAGGAGTCGTAGATTGGAAATTTCTCTGGGAAATGGTGACTGCAATATTTTGAAGCGAATGAGTAGAAGTTCCTTGGCTTCTCTCGAAGTATCACTTTGGCCAATTCATTTACGAGCGATAAATCACCGCTCTGAAGGCGTTGGTCAATCTTCATGCTCAAGATGTGTTTGGCGACGGAGTAGGTGTCAAAAATGTTGGTACTGTAGAAGTCGTTTAGCGCGCTGACTTTAAGGAGTATGTGTTCGAGGACTTCATTAGCCGGGCAAAGTTCTTTAAAGAGAAGGCTGAGGGACTGCTCTTGCAACCTGTAGTTCTCAAGCTGTTCCCATTGCTGCAAGTAGCCAGACACGACGCGAGGATTGGGTGCTGAAGGTAGAGACATGACACGCTAGGCGCGCAGAGCCGTTTTGAGTAGTGAAATGCGTCTGGAGAGAAGAAACCGAGTGTAATCTTTCAACCGCCGATCTTTGTCTCCGCGTGTTTGCGCCACTTTCCGCTCATCATCGAAGCCAAAGCCAAACATGCGATCCGGCTTCCCACCTCGCGTGCGGCACGAGGACATAAAGTTCTTCATTTCTTGCTGTGTAAACAAGAGGGTGCAGTCCCGATACCACTTGGGGCCGACCTTCTTTGTCCTGGCAGGATCAGGGGCATACAGGCCGAAAAGCAAAAAAAAGTCAGCTTCTTTGGGTACCTTGAACCGTTTGAACCACGTCTGAAAGCGATGCCGTTTAGTCGAAGTTCTCTTCGGTGGTTGTTGGGCATAAGACCGAGAGGCTTTGATTTGAATCGTGGCAATCCGAGAGATTCGGTTCGGACGGTTCTTGATGACAGCTAGGTCGAAACCCTTTTCCTGGCGCGAGACCGGGATCAGTAGAGAATATCCTTGCGACTTCGGCAATGCCTTTTGAAGGCGGGTCGCCAAGAGAAACTCGGGCCACTGAAGGGTAAAGACAGGGTCCATGTTACGTTCCCGCGCTAGTCAAAGCGTTCGCTCATAAAGCGGGATCCATATGGTTTGTCACTTATCATACAATAATCACCCACTCTGGAGCATCCCAATCAAATCTCTCACATAGGTGCTCGGCTCATCCTTGGCGCAAAGAATATGGTGACTGCGGTACTCGCTCGGGGTCGCCTGGCTATGGGGCGACAACGGACTCGTCCACCTCAGATCGTGCCGATATGTCTGGGAAAGGAGAAAGGATTCAAGCCGGATGTCTTCGCGCTTAAGCGACACCTGAAGCTCCTTGATTCGCCGAAAGAACTGCACCTTGGGGTTGTTGAACGTGTCTGTGAAGTTCCTCATCCCCTTCGGATCGAGGAATGCGATGGTCTGGTGCGAGTCCTTTACCAACCAGAGAATGAAATCCGGGCGGAAGCCCGCTTCGGTGAAGAAACTGATCGCCTTGTCTGAGTTGTGATTTCGGAGAAGGTACAGTTCAGTCTCCGCTAACATCTCTCTAGCTTCGGCTTTGCAGAACGACTCCAAATCGTTCACGAACTGCTTTTCCCCTTCGTTCAAATGCGTGGGGATAATTTTTATTAGCGCCTCCTTACCGTCGTCATGGCTCAAATGGATAAGCGGCTGATACAGGTGGCGGCTTGCCTCAAAAATCTCCAGCTTGTCGAAGGTAAGTGCCTCGAACTCACCTTTCTGGAACTTCTCGCTCAACGTGCGAAGCCGCTGAATGAGCTGTTTCTCGGACTTCTTCACGAGGACCTGATACTCCTTCAGCACCAGATCATCAGTTGGTTTCAAAACCTGGTACTCCAAGAACGGCGCTTCAAAGTCTCGCTTGTGAAATTGATAAAAGCGATCCGTATACCCCTTGAGCAGGTGGATGGCGATATCTTGCCAGAGACCACGTTGCTCCAATCCGCGGAAATCGAGGTAGCCCGGTGGGATATACAGCTCGTACCACCACGAGCTTGAAAGAAGGGTCTTCAGTTCATCTGGTCCGAAGATGAGGTTGTAATACGCTTTGTCCCGCTTGTGTCGCTCTAGCTCAAACCACACCATCTCCCACGGTAAAAAGGCGAGATGCTCTGAGCGCAACGATTCTTTGTTCACCGTCGCGGTAGCACTCCCACCCTGGCTGACGGACGAAGTTTTTTGCAATCGTGGATACCAGTCGGCAATGACCGTATTGTTCAACTTTCCTTCCAGGCTGGCGAGCTGAAACCGGATGGACTTCTTGAAATCAGGCATCTCAGCCTTTGGCCGAATGATGTTCAACTCAAGCTCGTTTCGCTCGAACTCCGGTAGCGTGATCGTGGGCAGAAAGATCATCTCCCGCCGCTCGTCCTCACCCACGCCCTCCTCTTCGAGGTACTTTTCGAATTCCTTCATGTAGTCGCTTTTGATCCCAAAAATATTCAGGGTCTCAAGCAACTCGATGTGTGCAGGATGCGCGTGAGGGGTATCGCCATCTTGGAACTCAAACATATCAATCGCCCCTGTCCGCTTCAGCTTGAACCGGTAGCCTTTGAGCCGAACACCTCGCCCAAACAGCTGGATGATCTCGCTCCCTTCCTTCTTGCCCACATTCATCAGGCCCATTGAAGACACCCGCCACGAACTCCAACCCTCAGTGAACTTTTTCGCGCCCGCCAGCATGCGGATAGTACTGCCGTGCTTTTTGATGTCCTCAAACAATGAGCCGGAGAACTTAAGCTCATCCACGACGTAATGCTCGTCAGTGCCTTTACGCTCGGCGCACAGGTCGCATAGTTTCTTGGAATCGCCAACGTTGACCACTCCGAACCACGGGTTATCTCCAACTCGCAGGCCGATCTCACCTTCACTACCTTGTAGATGAACGATATGCAATTGCCCGCTGCCAGGAGCATTGAACACGTGCGTCAGGATATCCGTGAACAGATCACCAGCCCGCTCCGGCACAAACAAGTCTTCGACATACGGAAAGAAACGGTCGAAGATGCGGTGATTGCCAGCAAGCAAGCTATCTCGACGTTCGAGTAACTTTTTGAGGCGCCGTACCGTTTCCGCACGATCTGTCACAAATGAAGCGAGAAACTTCAAAATTAACACCAAGTCGGTGTCTTCCTGGGTCTGACGTTGACCGGTGACCGAGCCGCCGACGAAAACCATCAACGGCGCCTCAAGAAGATACGGCATCAGTGCTGCCCCACCGTCCGCGAAGCGGCGGCATTGCTGATAGAAGGACAACAAACACGCGGTCAGATACAGCGGGCGCGTCTCTTCCTCATGCTCTTCCGCAAGGTTCAGGATGTTGAAATCCTTGCCATACCCATCGTTGTAGAAGAACTTGTAGGAGTAGTCGAAGAGGATGCACTTTGCATAGGTTTGTGTGAGCGCCTTCTGTTTCGAGCTAGCAACCGCATTGATCGCCTGGCCGAACGTCGCGGAATACTCGAAGGAGAACCCGTTGGCGCAGAGACGCGCCCGCTTGTCCATCCATTCCTCGCCGCCGGAACCACGGTGGCCTTCGTCCACGAGCACGAGATTGTTCCCCTCGAACGTATCCACCGCCACCGTTTTCTCGCCGGATGTCTCCCTCAACTTGTGCACGTCGATGATGTCCACACCGCGACCGGTGAATAGCGTCGCGCCGTCCTTGTCGTAATAGTCGGCCTCGACACCGGACAGTTCAAACTCGTCTTTATGTTGGCGCGACAAACCTTCATTCGGCGTGAGGAGAATAATGCGATTCAAATCCTTCCGCCGCCCTGCTTTGCCCATGTAGTGGAGATACTGCCGAATGTGGCAGTGCATGAGCAGCGTCTTTCCACTGCCCGTTGCCATCAAAAACGCCACCTTATTTAGGTCAGATTCGACGAAACATTCCACTTGGCTGCGCTGATCTGCCTCCTGATTGAACGCCTCCGCTGCCTGATTCAGTGACGCCAACAACGCCTCTGGCCCACGGAAATACCGGTCGAGATATAGCTCGGTGAGGAGCAGCCCAAGGTATTGGAAGTACAGCGGGTAGAGCGTTTGACCCTGCAAATTTCGCTTCAGGGTGATGTGCTTCCAGTGGCCAACGACGTTGGTGTCATACTCGCGGAGTTGATCATCTGAGACCGACCGGCCTTGGGCAGGTTTGGGAAGACGGACTACGAGTTGTTGTACGAACTTCGATCCGCCGTCTTCCGCCCAGCCCTCGAACTCGGGAGCACGGAGCATCTCAGACAAACGGTCGAAATCATCGACGCCGAGCTGTTTCAACGCCCAAGGGGCCAGCACCAGTTTGTCGGCAAAGTGGGTGGACATCAGCTCAGGCTTTCAAAGTTGGTCGTGTCGAACATGAGGCGCTGAAAGATTTCCTCGATGAGGTGTACCTTGTTGTGCGGATCGTTCAGCGTGTGCGAACCGTTCACGTAGATGAAATCATAGTCGGTGTCGGCGGGATTGACGTCGATTGAGACGCGTCCTTTGACCTTTTTCAGGCCCAAGTAAGCGTCCAAGGTTTCATTGTCGGCAATCGGGTCATCAGAGAGCGTTCGCCAGATAATGAGGGTCCGGGTTCGCCCCCCGGCTCTTTTGTAACCCTCCACACGCAAGAATCCTTTCTGTGATTTGATTGAGTCAACCTTTAGGCCGAGCAACCAGTTGAAGGTTTCCACCAGGTCAATGGTCGTTTCCTTGGTTTCTCCGGCGCTAGAAGTAGCAATGTTCAGCTTGTAGGCAAACGGGTCGCGGAACTCCGCCAGGTCCAGCAGACTCTTGCTACCGGCGCTCTCCACGTCGAGGAAATAGCTCATCAGATACAGGTCGCGGATGGGTTCACCGGCCTTAGCGAGGGCGGATTCCTGCTCCGTCGTGCGACGCAGATGCAAATTATTCAGCGTGTCTTCGTAGCCCTCCAATCGGACGATCTTGAAGGCATGGGTAATGCCGGTGTTGCGGTCCTTCGGCTTGCCTTCCTTCCAATTGAAGGAGTAAACGACCTTCTTTAAGCGCGGGACGATGAGCGTTTCAAAATGTTGCCCCATTTCGGCGATTACATACTTCCGCTGACCACCATCCTGCTTGTTTACGGCAATCACAGCATGTGGCGTACTGCCAGAACCAGCGAAACAATCTAGGACACAATCATGCTTCTTGGTGGAATGCAGAATGAAGCGAGAAACAAAATTCGCGTGTTTTGGCGCCAGGAACATGCCAGATCTTCCAAACAAAGCGGATGTCTGCTTTTCTCCATCTGAGTAGTCAACGAACACACTTTTCCCCACATTACTTTCAGCTTCGTGAAGCATACGTTTGAGTTGAGGAACTTTCTTTTCGTCAGTTCCCCATACGATGCGATGGTCACGATCCAACGAAACAAAACTGCGTCTTTCAGGAGAGTCTGCAAATTGATAGCCAACATTCCATCCACGCTTTGGGGGGGGGCAGGGCTTCCGAGTTGTGGGATGAAGCGGCTTATAAAACCTCCAGTTGGGATCTTGAGGATCACGCGTGCTAGGTGACTGCTTTGTTGCAGGCATGGAGATATCACCTTCTCGCCAAACCCTTATTCTCGCCAATTGCTGCGCTGCCTCAGCTTCAGAAACATAATTGCCGTCCGCGTCTCTGTATTCGGCATGGCTATAATTAAAGAGCCCTTTCCATGGGTCATTCCCTTTTTCTTCTTCCCATTCAAACCCTTGTGCCTCAATTTCCTCGCGAAACTCGATTCGGTGCTGTTCATAGAGCTTCCGCAATTCAGCCTCAATTTCTGCGATTGGGGGGTATTGCGGATTGAGGCGAGCTACCATTTCCATTACAGCTTCAAAGCCTGGTTTTGGTTCACGGAACATGTCTTTATCCTGCTCTGCCGTTGCGCGGTCTTTTGCATACACCAGCACATATTCGTGGTTGGTTGAATAGTTCGGAGCTTGGCTGTTGTTGGTGTTCATGGACCAGATTAATTCTTCAATGTGGTTGTCTGAGCCGAAAACCTGGTCCAAAGTGTGTTCGAGGATAGTACGCTCGTGAATATCAATGCTGACAAAAATGGCACCATCTTTCTGCATCGTGCTTCTGAGTAAGCCAAGTCGGTCCCGCATGAGAGTCCCCCATGCTGAGTGCTTGAAAGTGTTCTTGTATAGAATCGCGCTACTCGTCGTGTTGTAAGGCGGGTCAATATAAATGCACTTCACCTGTTCTCGATATCGCTCGTGCATGAGCTGTAGTGCCTGAAAATTCTCGGAGTGGAAGCACACACCGTCCAATGAGGCGTCGAGGTTCTCAATCGAAGCGATCAACTTGAGGGCAAAGTCACGTCCAAAGTGTCGCGTGTCGAGCATCATGAAGGCGTTCGCCTTCAGGAAGTCGGGGGTGCGTTTGGGCTTTAGCTCCGAGATGCTATACAGGTCTTCCCAGTCTTTCCACTGGTCTTCGTTGGCGCAAATATCCTGATAGAGCGCCTCCGGCACGCGGTCGAGTGTCAGGCAGTACCGAGTCTCCACCACGAATTTTTTCTTGAGCCAGAGCTTTTTCTGGAAGTCCTCCAGTTGCGTCAGCATGTAGATGACCGGTAGAGCGCAGCGGCGGATGGCCCGAATCTTGGAGAGATATTCCTCGGCCTTGGCCGCGGCGGTGTCCTCGATGTCGTCGAGGTGCATGACTTCGTTCTTGACATAGAAATCCAGCTCGCGCTGGAGAAATCCGCCAAGGTCTTTATGGATGAAGTAGTCGAACTGGTGTTTTGCCGTGTAGCTGCGCAGGTGCTTCTGAAACATTGTTCGCTGGTCTTTCTTGTCCTTGCCCTTGTAGGTGGGATCGGCAGCAAAGAGCAGCGCCTTCCATTGCCTTGGAAGGCTGTCCGCTAGAGTTTTCTCGGTATCGGCGTTGAGTTTGTCCTGAAGATTGCGCTCGGAGGCGTGTTCACGGTAGCGGAACCGGATGGAGAGGCTATTAGCGTCGGCTTCTTCACACGGTGTTTCAGCATCAAGGGCAAATGCGCGTGTGACTTTGCCATCGGGTTTGCGATTGTCTTTCTCGGTGTCACCCTCTACGAGTTTGAACTGGATGACGACTTCGTCCGGCACATCGTCGAGTAACAGCTCCCCTTGTACAGTCGCCAGGTCAGTCTTGCGGATGTGGAAGGTGTAGTCGCGTAGCAGTTCGGAGGACTTGATGTAGTACTGGTCCATGTTGGCCCAGACCAGCTTCACCTCCTCGCCGTTGTAGGGAATCATGTATTTCTCGCGTCCATGGACCGTAGAGCGTTGCAAGCCAAGGAAGTCGCCCTCCTGGTAGTAGCGGGAGAAGAATGTGAGTAGGTGGGAATAGACCTCGTCGGCGGTGGCATCGAGATCCGCACCCTTGCCGTACTTTACCCGGAGCTCCATCACGCGAGGCGATTGCTCAGGTGCGATACCGGCAGCCTGAGCAGCAGCTTCGGCTTTTCGCAAGTCTTCCTCTATACCGGCCTGTTGCAGGCGGCCATGGCTGGTCAGCACTTCGCGGACGGTCTTTTCGAGATGCTTGTCGAGGAACTCTGTAATTTCTGTATGACGCTGGCGGAGGATGCGGTAGATGCCGAAGTCGAGATCGGCCTTGTCCAATTCAAAGAGCTCGCGGAGCTTTAGCTTGAGTTTCTCAAAGCTCGGCGATGCAGGCGTGGTGGTCGCGGGGTCTGGCATAGGTTCAATCCTAATCGTTCAGTTGGCCCTGCGCGAGGTTTTGTCAGACGCGTCGCGTAAGGACCATCGGATGGTGAAGAGAGAGTCTTTCTGGATGGATGGGTCAAGCTTGCCCCGGATGGCGGCGACGAGCTGGTCGCGCTGAGCGAGGATGCGGTCCTCCACCTCAAATATTTCCTGGCGGAGCTTACGCTGACGACGCTCGGTGTCGGCGATTTCGCTCTGAACTCGGGCCTGTTCGGCCAGGTCGCTAGTTTTTCCGGCCTCGTTGCGCAATTCCCGGAGGCGCTTCTTGATGTCCTTGAGCGCTTTCTCCGATGTGGCGATTTGGTCATCCGCCCAGCCATCGAGCTTGGCCAGCTCAGCCTCAAAGAACTTGGCATTGCGGGCGGAGATCGCTTTGAGCAAGTCGGCTTGTGCCGTCACGCGTAGGCTCTCAAGGGTGTCCGCGCATGCCACCGTAGTTGATGATGCCTTGGTCTGGGCGGGAAGTTGGAACAATCGGGCAGCCTGCTCATAGTCCAGGGGCTTGCCAGCATCCGTTACCGCGGTGAAAATGAGATGATCCTCAGTCTGGTCCAAAGCCTGAACGCTAAGGAGTGAGAGTGTGAGCCAGCCGGTTTCCCCGACCATCGGTTCGAGGATGCTGATTTTCCCGCTGTGGTCGCCGTAATCGAAGCAGACTTCCTGAATAGAGAGCGTACGTTCCCTAGCCTGCGACACCACGGCCTCGGCGAGGGGGTGGTTCAAACGATAGGTGTGTGCTTCGCCGGAGCGGCGCGGGAGTTCGTACAGCCCAAGCGGAATTTCGCCGGAGACGGATGGGAACGGACAAGACTTGAGGCGGAAGGAGGAGTCGTTGACGAACTCGGCGTGCCCGATCAGCTCATGCTGGGTCAGTTGAATAAGCCAGCGCTCTAATCGGTTCAAGTACGCCTTGGAATCACTGTCGCGCACTTTCAGTTTCTCCCGTACCTCATCGTCAAAGTTCTCAAGCAGCTTGCGGCGCGTCTGCGTCATAGCCTCATTAATCTCAAGACTGAGTTCGAGTTGGAGTTGGTCGAAAGCAGTCTTGATTTCCTCGTGTTTGCGGCAGCGCTGGTAGATGTCGGCAATGCGCTTCTCAAAGTCCACGCCGGACTCTATGGCGCCCAGCACTTCGTCGCTGGCGCCGAACACCCCCTCGAAGAGTTGGAACTTTTCGGATAGGAGTTCGAATACGCGCTTATCCGCCTCGTTTTTCCTGTTGAGAAAGTTCACTACCACCACGTCGTGCTTCTGACCGTAGCGATGGCAGCGGCCTATCCGTTGTTCGATGCGCTGGGGATTCCACGGGAGATCGTAGTTCACCACAAGTGAGCAAAACTGGAGATTGATGCCTTCCGCACCAGCCTCGGTGGCGATCATGATCCGGCCTTCTTCGCGAAAGTAATCCACGAGCGCCGAGCGCATGTCGGCGGTCTTGGAGCCGGTGACCTGATCAGTTCCCTGATGTCGATTTAGCCAAGCTGTGTAGATGGCCTTGGAACGGTCGTCGGTGTTCGATCCGTTAAAGAGGACGATGCCGTCTTTCCACGGACTGTCCGCCAGCACGCGAAGCAAGTAGCTCTGTGTTTTCCTCGATTCGGTAAAGATGATCGCCTTTTGCACGGCCCCAAGTTCAGTGGCCTTGGCAAAGGCAACAGTCAGCGCTTTGACCAGCGCCTTCCCCTTTGCGTTTTGCTCGATGGACGTGGCGAGCCTGGCGAATTCGTCGAGATCGGCGATTTCAGCCTCGATGGCCATGCGATCGGATTCTGTGAGCGGTTCGGCCGGCTGGTCGTCTTCCCACTCCTCGGCGGTCTCGTCCAGAGCTTCGTAGTCCTTGTCGAGCTCCTCTTCCATCGGCTCAGTTGGTTCCTGCTTGCGTAGCTTGGCCTTTAGTCGGTTCGAAATGGACGTGAGCGCGCCAGCAATGGCAAAACTCGAAGAGGCGAGCAGCTTGCGCAGCACCATCGTCATCAACGAGCGTTGGCTGGCCGGGAGCGCATGGAGATTCGGGCGGCGCAGATACTCCGACACAAGGTCGTACAGGCGGTCTTCGCTTTCCTCCGGGGTAAACTCTTCGACGAGCGGCCACCGCTTCGTGAATGGAATGTAGGCGGTGACCTGTCTGCGTAGTGTGCGATGACACAACGGTTTAAGCCGTGACTTGAGCGTCTGAAAGACCTGCTCCTGGGTCAGATTGGCAAACTGCTCGCGAAAGCTCTTGAGGTCACCGAAGGCGTGCTCGTCAATGATGCTAACGAGGCCGAAGAGTTCAAGGAGCGAGTTCTGCAGCGGCGTTGCCGTAAGCAACAGTTTGCGGCGGTCCGTCAGCGCCAACTTCAGCGTGTTGGCGATGACGTTGGACGGCTTGTAGACGTTGCGCAGCCGATGGGCTTCGTCAATGACCACGAGATCCCATGGTGTTGTCGCGACATCGGACGCCTTGTTGCGAGCGAATTGGTAGGAGCAGATGACGATGCGGTCTTTGACTTCGAATGGGCGGAAGTTTCCCTGCTTAATTGCCTCGTTGTACGGCTTGGTCTCCAATATCCGGCAGGGCAAGAAGAACTTCTCCGTCAGTTCCTGGTGCCACTGTTTGCGGAGATTGGATGGAGTGATGACCAGAAGACGCCGCTTCCGTTCGGCCCACTTCTGTGAAAGGACCAGTCCCGCCTCGATGGTCTTCCCGAGACCGACTTCGTCCGCCAACAGCGCGCCTCGTGAGAGTGGCGAGTTGAAGGCAAAGAGCGCAGCGTCCACTTGATGGGGATTCAAGTCCACCTGAGCGCTCGCAACCGCTCCAGCCAGCTTTTCAATGCTGTCCGATG
>Ga0315287_10006491_pt1 | contig 11652 bp, 8 predicted proteins | sample YL17G11_0_MG_FD_205037 | JGI IMG/M metagenome (GOLD analysis project Ga0315287, IMG submission 205037) | Sediment microbial communities from Yellowstone Lake, YNP, Wyoming, USA - YL17G11_0 | ecosystem: Environmental > Aquatic > Freshwater > Lake > Sediment | place: USA: Wyoming | collected...
GTCGACCAGGCCTCCGGCCACGAGCCGGCGGACGGACTCGGCGAGGTACACGGGGTCGGTGCCGTAGAGCTGCAGCGAGCGGACCCGCTCCGACGGGTGGAACCGCGCCAGGTCCCAGGACACCTCGTGACCCTCCACCAGGGCCCGGGCGGTGACCATCTGGTTGACGAACAGCCCGCCTCCGAACTCGGCGCACAGCACCCGGAACGGCGCGTCGGTGACCCCGGCCATGGGCGCGAGCACCACCGGGGGGCTGACGTCGATCGGGCCGATCCGCAGCGTGCTCACCCCATCAGGGTGCCACGGTCGCACCGGCGACCGGAACGGTGCCCGGTCGACCCCCGATCCGGAGCGCTGACGCGTGCGCGGGTCCGAGCCCGCGCGCGGGCCCGCTCGCGGGTCAGCCCGAGACCTTCGTGGTGCTCCCGCCCTTGTCGGCGGCGATGTCGGCGTCGGTGAAGCGCACCGTCTTCCACTGCTTGGCGGCGAAGTCCTTGGACTGGGCGGTGAAGGCGGGGCTCGTCGGGTTGCCCACCTCGCCGTAGGTGAGGATCGTGCGGGCGGCCGGGGCCCCCTTGGCGTAGTCCACCGCCATCAGGAAGCTGGTGCCGTAGGACACGGGGTAGCCACCGGTGGTGAGGGGCGAGTCCTTGGTGAGGGGCTTGGGGTTGTCGGGCTGCACCTGCAGGGTGGAGGCCGAATCTCTGCCGTTGTCGACCACGTTGGTGACGCCCTCGCTGCCCAGTCCGCCGGGGATGGGCAGGCGCTGCTGGGGCACCCGGGCGTCGTACTGGGCCTGGCCGAGGGGCGCGTCGAGGGCCACGCCGGCCTTGTCGAGCAGGGCGACGGCCGTGGCCAGGCCGGTGAGCACGAGGTCGACGCCGTCCTTCTGCGCCGGGCCCAGGCCGGCGGGCGTCGTGGCCGGCAGGGCCTTGTCGAAGGGTGTGGCCCACATGTCGGCGGGCGGGACGGCCCTGGTGAACTCGCGCCACAGCACTGCGCCCACACTGGCCACGTCGTACCGGCCGTCCCACGCCTCGAGCACGCCACAGGCGCGGCTGATGTCGACGGGGCCCGCGGGGACCACCACCGCCCCGGTCTTGTCGGTGAGCTCCTTGCCGGTGACCGGCCCCGCGGCGGCCTTGCAGCGGGCCACCACGCCCGCGCGCCACTGGGCTTCGGTGTAGGCGGCGTCGCGCAGGGCGGCCGCGGTGAGCTCGTCGAGGGTGAACTTGCCGTCGTCGCCCGACGGGCCGCCGGCGGTTCGGTCGTCGAGCACGGCGAGGTTCTCGAGGGTGCGCACACTGCGCGCCGTCTTCGGGCCCTGCAGGATCGAGTAGTCGCCGTCGATCGTGGCCGAGGCGTTCGGCACCCAGTAGCTGTCGTTGGCGTTGAGCACGTAGTCCTTGCGCTGCACCTGCGGCAGCTTCGACCACGGCAGCACACCAGGCCAGGGGGCCTCGGGGTCGTCGACCCACCGGTCGCGCGAGGTGCTGCCGTCGAGCAGCACCGCGTTGGCCTGCGCGGCGATCTTGGTGAGGCCGTCGGTCTCGAGGCGCTGCTGGTACGCGGCGAGCGCCTCGGGCGACAGGTCGGGGGTGGCGGAGGTGTCGGCGTACCAGGCCGTGCCGTCGGCGTCGGTGGCGATCGTGTTGAACAAGGGGATGCCCTGGAACTTGCGGTGGGCGGCCTGGAGGTCCTTCAGGGAGTGGGAACGGTCCATGGCCAGGTACTGGTCGAGGAACCTGGTGTTGTCGATGTTGGCGTCGCGGTACGAGGTGGTCGCGGTGTCGGTCCAGCCGACGCCGGGGAAGTCGAGCACCGGCCCGAACTCGGTGGCGTAGTAGGGGCGGGTCTGGTCGGCCGTCGAGCCGTCGGCGGCCTTGACCTTGATGGTGATGTCCTTGCGCACCATCGGCTTGGCCTGGCCGTCGACCAGGTAGCTGGTGGGGTCGCCGGGGGCGAGGGCCATCTTGTAGGCGGTGAAGCGCCGGCCGGCCGACACGGTGTGGGTCCAGGCCACGCCGTCGGTGAAGCCGATGCCCACGCCGGGCAGGCCGAGCAGCTGCGCGCCGTACACGTCCATGCCGTCGGCGGTGGTGAGCTGCACCTCCCAGAAGCGCAGCTCGCCGATCCAGGGGAAGTGGGGGTTGCCGAGCAGCATCCCCTTGCCCGACGCCGAGCGCTGCGACCCGATGGCCCAGCCGTTGGAGGCCACTGTGGCGGCGTCACCGCCATCACCCCCTCCCCCATCGGCCGCGCCAAGGGCGGCCTCGGTCGTGGGGGTGCCCGCCGCGCCGGCAGGGGCCTTGGCCTTGGCGATGTAGTCGACGAGGCGGGCGCCGGAGGCCAACAGTGTGACCGACCGGGCGTAGGTGTAGAGCTCCTCGGCGGTGATGGGGCGCAACCAGTCCTGGCCGGCGCACCAGTCGGTGACGCCCTTGGCTCCGGCCTTCTTCATCTCGGCGTTCCACCCGGCGGCGAAGGACTCCACCAGGGTGCGCTGGCTGCCCTTCACCTTCGGCCAGTCGGCGCTGGCCCGCTCGGCGATGCCGAGCGCCGCCCACCCGAAGTCCGACTGGACGTTCTTCTCCGCCTCACCGGCACCGAAGGTGGCCGCGCGCCGGGAGGTGACCTTCAGGATCTGGTCGACGAGGTCGCAGGGGTGGTCCTGGGCGGAGGCCCACCCCTGGCCGAAGGACACGCCTTTGATGTCCTCCGCCCAGATGTGGGGCACGCCGTCGGACGTGCGGCGGATGACCGCGCCGTAGCCGCCGGGCCCGGCGCTCACCTGCTGTCCCCCCGGTGCCGACGACGCGGTGTCGGAGTCGGACTCCTGGGTGCATGCCGCGCCGAGCACGGCGAAGGTGGCGAGCATGGCGACCGCGGCGGCGGAGGCGGGGCCGGGAAGGAAGAGGACGCGGCGGGGATGCAGGCGGGACAGACGGGGCAGGCGCATGGCCGCAGTCTCGCGCCCGGGGTGGTTCCGGCGCTCTCGATCGGGTCGGTGCCTGCGGGCGGGCCGCGGCGGCGGCCCCACGGTCTCAGGTGGGGTAGTCGTTGGCCCCGACCTGCTCCGCGGGTGCGTGCTCGCCGAGGCGCATGGCGGCAGGGGCGTGGATGGCGTGGCTCTGCAGGTACTCGGCCACGCCGGCGTCGCCGAACTCGCGGCCGTAGCCCGAGCGCTTCCACCCGCCGAACGGCGCCCGCAGCGACATGCCGGCGCGGTTGTGGCAGTTCACGAACGTGAAGCCGGCCTCGATGCGCTCGGCCACGGCGAACGCCCGGTCCTCATCCGCGCTCCACACCGACGACGCCAGGCCGAGCTCGTCCGCGTTGACGCGGGCCACCACGTCGTCGACGTCGTCGAAGGTGAGCAGGGGCACGGTGGGGCCGAACTGCTCCTCCACCACGATCGCCGCGTCGTCGGCCGTTCCGGTGACGAAGGTGGGCCGCACGTACCAGCCGGTGCCGAGGTCGATGCCGTCGGCCACGGTGCCGAGGGTGTGCGCGGTGGCCCCGCCGGCCACGGCGTCGGCCACGAGTGACTCGACGAAGCCCTTCTGCTGGGCCGAGGCCATCGGCCCCATGGTCACCGCGGGGTCGAGCGGGTCGCCCACCACCAGCACCCGCTGGGCGGCGGCGAGGTAGCCGTCGAGGAACTCCGCGGCCCGACTGGTGTGCACGAACAGGCGCTTGGCCGCCATGCACACCTGGCCGGACGTGAGGAACGTGCCCCACACGAAGCGCTCCATCATCTCGTCGGTGAGGGGAGTGTCGTCGAGCACGATGGCCGCGTCGTTGCCGCCGAGCTCGAGCACCACCGGGGTCACCTGCCGGGCGGCGGTGGCGGCGACGAGCTTGGCCACGGTGCCGCCACCGGTGAAGGCGACCTTGCGCACGAGGCCGTGGCCCACGAGGGTCTCGCCCACCTCGGCGTCGCCGTGCACCACCGACAGCACGCCCGGGGGCAGCAGCCCGGCGATGGTGGTGAGGGCACGGGTGGCGGCGAGGGGCGCGAGCGGCGAGGGCTTCACCACGATGGTGTTGCCGGTGGCGAGGGCGGGGGCGACCTTGAGAATCGCCAGGATCAGCGGCGCGTTCCACGCCACGATGGCCACGCACACCCCGAAGGGCCGGCGGATCACGCGCAGGCGGCCCTGGGCGTCGTCGATGTCGGTGGTGGCGCCCACCCGGCCGACGGCACCGACGGCATGGCGCATGTACGCCGCGGCGAAGCCCATCTCCCCCTTGCAGTCGGCCACCACCTTGCCGAGCTCGCGGGCCAGCAGCGGGCCGAGCTCCCCGGCGGTGGCGGCCACCGCATCGGCGGCCGCGAGCAGCAGCTCGCGGCGCTCGTCGGCCGCCATGGCTGCCCACGGCCCGAATGCCCCATGCGCGGCGCGCATGGCGGCATCGGCCCCGGCCGCGTCGACGGCAGAGACCCGGCCGACCACCTCGGCGGTCCACGCCGGGTTGACCCGCTCGATCCACCCGCCGGCCCCGTCGCCACCGACCGGACCACCGCCGGCCCAGGAGTGCAGTTCGATCGGCTCATGGGTCATGGTGACCATCCTCGCACCGGGCCGGCAGCCCCGCCGTCCCATGCGCCGGTCCCCCTCCCCGGACCCCGGGAGGAGGGAGGGAGTCAGAAGCCGGGCATGCCGGGGGCGAAGGTGCCGGCGGTCCAGCCGGCGTCGACCACGAAGTCGGCACCGGTGCAGGTGCGGGCCGCGTCCGACAGCAGCCAGGCCACCATCTCGGCCACGTCGGACATGTCGGTCTCGGTGGGCCGTCCGCCGAGGTGGAGCTTGGGCCCCGGGGTGCCGTTCATGAATCGCTCCACGTCGAAGTGCTGCAGGAACGGGGCGAACATCTCGGGGTTGCCCATGGAGGGGCAGACGGCGTTGACCCGGATGCCGTCGGGGCCGAACTCCACCGCCGAGGCCTTGGTGAGGCCCCGCACGCCCCACTTGGAGGCGGTGTAGGCGATCGTGGCGTTGCGGCCCTCGAGGCCGGCCACCGACGAGATGTTCACGATCGAGCCCCCGCCGTGGCCCCGCAACACGGGGGCGACGGCGCGGATGCCGAGGGTGGGGCCGACGAGGTTGATGGAGATGAGTCGGCTCAGGTGGGTGGGGTCGAGCTCTTCCAGGGGGCCGAGATGGAGGATGGCGGCGTTGTTCACCAGGCCCTCGAGGCCGCCGAAGGCCTCCTTGGCCTCGTGGATGGCCGCCGCCCACGAGTCGGCGTCGGCAACGTCGAGGCGCACGAAGGCGGCGCTGTCGCCCAGCTCCGCGGCGCGGGCGGCGCCCGCGTCCTCCTGGATGTCGGCGATCACCACCTTGCCGCCGTCGGCGATGACGCGCTCGGCGATGGCCGCGCCGACACCCTGGGCGGCACCGGTCACCAGCACCCGTCGACCGTCGAGTGATCGTCTGTCAGCCATGAGGACCTTCCCGGCGGCCCCCCGTGGCCCGCCTGTGCGCCGCGATCATGCCACCCGGCGGGTGGCCGGGCACATGGGGCCGGTACGTTGGCGCGACCGGCTGTTCAAGGAGGGCCAACGATGGCCAGGGTCAGTACCTACCTGAACTTCATGGGCGACACCGAGGAGGCGTTCGGCTTCTACGCGTCGGTGTTCGGCACCGAGATCGACGGCCCGATCTTGCGCATGGGTGACACGCCCCAGGACGAGACGTCGCCGCAGATCACCGAGGCCGAGAAGCAGATGGTGATGCACGTCGAACTGCCGATCCTCGCCGGCCACGTGCTCATGGGCACCGACATGCTCGAGTCGATGGGCCACGGGCTGCGGGTGGGCAACAACGTCACCATCAACCTCGAGCCCGACACCCGGGAGGACACCGACCGGCTCTTCGCCGCCCTGTCCGAGGGCGGCGCGGACTCGTTCGGGATGATGGACATGTTCTGGGGCGCCTACTGGGGCACCTGCCTCGACCGCTTCGGCGTGCGCTGGATGTTCAACTTCACACCGGCCGACCCCGGCTGATCCTCCACCCGGCGTCTGGAAGAATGGGGCCATGTCCCCGGTCCCCCTCCCCCGCGGCTTCACCGCCCACGTCGCCAACGTCGGCATCAAGGACGACAGCGACGACTTCGTGGTGATCGCCGCCGAGCGCCCGTGCACGGCCGCGGCGATGTTCACCCGGTCGCGCTTCGCAGGGCCCAGCGTGGTGCTGTCGCGCGACCACGCGGCCGACGGGGTGCTGCAGGCGATCGTTGTGGTGTCGAAGAACGCCAACGTGGCCACCGGGGCGCAGGGCGCGGCCAACGCCGCGGAGCTGTCGGCCGGCGTGGCCGCGGCGCTCGACTGCGATCCTCGCGACGTGCTGGTGGCCTCCACCGGGGTGATCGGCCGGCAGTACCCGATGGATCGCATCCGCTCCCACCTGGCATCGCTACAGGCCCCGCTCGCGGACACCGACGCCATGGATGCGGCCAGGGCCATGATGACCACCGACACCCACCCCAAGGTGGCCACGGCCTCGGTGGCCACCGTCGACGGAGGCACCGCCTCGATCGTGGGCATCGCCAAGGGCGTGGGCATGATCGAGCCCGACATGGCCACGATGCTGGCCTTCGTGCTCACCGACGCTGACGTGCCGCTGATGGAGCTCGAGGAGGGGTTCGCCCACGCCGTGGAGCGCTCGTTCAACTCCCTGTCGGTCGACACCGACACGTCCACCTCCGACACCGCGGCGTTGCTGGCCAGTGGCGCCGCCGGCGGCGTGGAGCCCCACGACTTCAACCTGGCGCTGCAGGCCGTGTGCCTCGACCTCACCCGCCAGCTCGCCGCCGACGGCGAGGGTGCCACCAAGCTGCTGGTGGTGGAGGTGCACGGCGCCCGCGACGACGCCCAGGCCAGGGCCGTGGCCAAGTCGATCGTCAACTCACCACTGGTGAAGACCGCCGTGCACGGCGCCGACCCCAACTGGGGCCGGGTGGCCATGGCCATCGGCAAGGTCGACGACGACGACATCGACCAGGACCGGGTGCGCATCTCCTTCGGTGACCACGAGGTCTACCCCGCCACGGTCGACGAGCACGGCCTGGCCGCGCTCGAGGAGTACCTGCGTGGCGACGAGGTGCACATCGGCGCGGAGCTCGGCATCGCCCACGGCCACTGGGCCGTGTACGGCTGCGACCTGTCCGACGGCTACGTGCGCATCAACGCCGACTACACCACCTGAGCACTGTCCGCCCGAGCACTGTCCGCCCGAGCACTGTCCGCCTGAGCACTGTCCGCCCGAGCACTGACCGCCCGAGCACCGACCGCCCGGGCTCACTGGCGGTCGGACCGCCCGGCACCGACCGCCCGGCCCACCGGCGATCGGCGGACGCCCTGTCGTCAGCCCAGCGCGTCCTCGACGACCAGGCGCTGTCGGTCGCCGAGGTCCTGGCCGGGAAAGACCCGCCGGTACACCTCCATCGCCTCCGCGGCCGATCCGATGCCGAGGTTCCCGGCCAGGAGGACGATGTCAGCGACATCTGTCGGCCGGGCTGCGGCGACCTTCATGGCCAACAGGTGCTCAGCCGATGCCGCCGCGACCCTGAGGTTCGGATGGTCGAACACCACGGTGGCCGCGCCGTCGCCGACCGTGGAGACGTAGGCGACGGCCTGCTCGTTGAGCCATGTGGACGGGAGGCCGCGCTCCCGAGCGATGGACCTGACCTCCTCGATGAGCGGGCCGTGTCCCTCCAGGACCATCGCGTCGATGTCGCGGGTGGCCCTTCGGGAGTCGAACGCCAGGCTGATGGCCGCGCCCCCGACCACGTAGACACTGGCCGACACCCCGCGCCGGGCAAGGCGATCCGCCAGGAGCCCGAGCAACGCGACCAGCTCGGTGCGGGACCACAGCTCGGGGTTCACACGCGTGACAGGTCGCGACGGTCGAGGAACACGCCGCGCCGCGCCAGGGAAGCCGGAGCGTCGCGGAACGCCATGGCCCGCACGGAGGGAAGGTCGACGGGGAACCAGAACGACTCCAGGAACCTGGCCGGATCCCGCACCCATGCCGGCGCCGGGAACCCCCGCACGAAGGCCAGGTGCTCGACGAGGCCGGCCACCATCGCGTCCCACCGCCGGTCGCCGCACGACGGAGGCTCCGCGGCCACCAGGTCCGCGACGACGGACGTCGGCTCGAGGTGCAGCAGCTCGTCGGCCCAGCCGATCACGGTGCGCAGCCGATCGGCGTCGAGCGGCTCGGCCTGCAGCACACCCGAGATGACGGGCGCCGAGGAGACCGTGTGGGTGGGGACGGACATCACCCGAGGCTACCAACGCCGTGTGCCACCGGATCCGGTGGACGGGCTCAGAGCACCTGCACCTGCACCTGGGGGTCGCCCGACTGCAGCGTGAAGCGGGCCGACTCCACCGGCAGCGCCGAGCGCGACAGGGCGCTGTTGGCGTGGTAGCTGACCGTCAGCTGACCAGCCGTGGCCTCGAGCAGTCCGTAGCCGTTGCGCAGCGTGTCGATGTAGTTGAAGCCCGGGGTGTACGGGCCGTTGGCCCCGTTGCCGTAGAGGTTGTTCTCGGCGAAGGCGCCACCACCCGAGGAGATGGCCCCCGCTGCGAACTCGTTGGCCACGAGCGGCGCGGTGGGGTTGTCGTAGTCGGGGGTGAGGCCGGCCTGCCAGAAGCTGTGGTAGTCGCCGGTGACGAACACGGTGTTGTCGATGCCCTGGGTGGCGAGGTGCGACAGCACCAGGTCGCGCTCCCACGTGTAGCCGTCCCACGAGTCGAAGTTGGTGTTGGTGTACAGCCCGGCGTGGGTGGGCAGGCTCGGGTCGGCGAGCCGGGCCGCGGGGGTGTCCTCGTCCAGCACCCTCAGGGGGGCGATCATCACCTGGTTGCCGATGATCTTCCACGCGGAGGCTCCCTGGGCGGCGGTGAGGCCGTCGAGCAGCCACTGCCTCTGGTCGACCCCCATGATCGAGCGGCCGGATGCGGTCTCGTACGAGCTGATCTCGCGGGTGCCGAAGGGCAGGGCGCCGCCGCGGTGGGCGTCGCGGTACTGGCGGGTGTCGAGCATGAAGACGTGCCCGACGCTGCCCCACGGAAGGTCGCGGTAGATTCGGTTGCCGCTGATGGGCCACACCGGCTGGTACTCGAACCACGCCTGGTAGGCCGCGGCGGCCCGGGTGGGGTCGGTGCTGAAGATGGTGCTGTCGTAGTCGTTGCGGATCTCGTGGTCGTCCCAGATGGGCACGAACGGATGGGCCGCCTGGGCCGCCTGCAGGTCGGGGTCGGAACGGTAGAGGCGGTACTTGGTGCGGTAGTCGGGCAGCGTCGTGGCCTCGGTGAGGCTGTCGCCGCTGCGGGCCACGCCGAGCAGGTAGATGGAGGTGGACTCGTAGATGAAGTCGCCGAGGAAGAGCACGGCGTCGACGTCTTGCGTGGCCACATCGCGCCAGGCGGCGTAATAGCCGCTGTTGTAGGCCTGGCAGCTGGAGAAGGCCAGCTTGAGCGACGTGGTGGCGGCACCGGGGAGGGGCAGGGTGCGCGCCCGGCCGACCGTCGAGTCCTCGCCGGGGTGGCGGAACCGGTACCAGTACGAGCGATCGGCCACGAGGCCACCCGCCAGCACCTTGACCGTGTAGTCGGTGGCCGCAGTGGCGGTCTCGGTGCCGGTGGCCACGACCGTGGAGAACGTGTCGTCGGTGGCGACTTCCCAGGTGACCGAGAAGTTGCCGGCCGCCTTCTCGGGAGCCACTCGGGTCCACAGCACGACCTCCGCGGGGCTGTGCAGGCCGGAGGCCACTCCGCTGGCGAACACCCGGGTGGGGGCGACGGTCTCGGGTGCACACGAACTGAGGGCGGCGACCGCTCCCAGGGCTCCACCGCCCACTCCCAGACGCAGAACATCTCGACGCAACATATCGTCCCCCCGTTCACCAGCCGTTCATCGGCGGTTCAACCTGGATGACTCTACGCGACCGTGCCGCCCCGGGCTACCCGGAGCGGCACGTCGGTCACCGTGATGGGGTTCTGGTGGACCGGCCGGGGCCGGTCGACGGGGGGGTGTGTCAGCCGTGCACCGGCTGGCGGCGACGACGGTGCAGCAACACCAGGCCGAGGCCGAGGGCCAACTGGGCGAGGGCAAGGGGCACCAGCCAGCCGCGGCTGTTGCCCGTGACGGCCAGCCTGGCCGCCGTCGCGCTCTGCACTGACACGCCGGCGGCGATCTCGGTGGTGGTGAGCACTGCGGCGTTGGTGGCGGTGCAGGTGGTCTTCGACGGCGGCCTCGCCGTCTCGAAGCTCATGTCGCCTGGGGTCAGGGTGATCTGCTCGCCGGGGTTGCCGGTGACCTTGACCGACCCACTGGAGGTGGGGATCGCGACATTGGAGTTGGTGGCGACCGGCGTGGTCACGGCCCCGTCGTTCATCTGCACCGTCGGAGGTGAGCCGGCCCCGCCGACCTTCACCGCCGCCTGGATGTTCTGCACGCCCTGGGGCAGCGGCACCGGGCCGGTCTTGGGACCGGGGGCGAAGGTCATCTGGAACGACAGCGTGCCGCCGGGAGCGACCTTGTCGACGGTCTTGATGGTGACGTTCTGCGTGTCCTGCTGGGTGGTGATCAGGTTGGAGCCCGAGTAGATCTTGCACTCGTAGGTGACGGCGGCGGTCTTGGAGATCACCTGCGCCTGCACTCCCGCGGCACCGCCTGACTGCGGGGTGATGGCCGCCGGGGCGGTCGTGGTGGTGTTGGTCTGCGCCTCGGTCGCGGGCGGCGCTGCGGGAGTCTGCGCCGGAGCGGGCGCCGCCGGCGGCGGGGTGGACTCGGCCTGCGTGAGCTGCTGGTCGGTGAGTGCCGTGGAGATCCTGGCCGCGGCATCGCTGGGCGGTGAGCACACGACGGTGCCGGCCGACACGGCCGGGATCACGTCGGGCATGGGTGCTGTGCCCACCACGATCTTGCCCGGGGTGAGCGTTATGGAGTCACCGGCCTTGCCCGCCGCGGTCACCTGGCCGCTCTGGCGCGGCACTGCCACGGGGGCGAACGCCCCGATCCCCTGCGTGTTGGTGCTGTTCTCCTGTACGAGGGAGGCGGGGGTTCCGGGAGCGGCCACCAGGACCTCGGAGGTCAGTTCGGTCACCTTTCCGATCGGGATCTCGAAGGGGCCGTTGTTGATGCCCGGAGCCACATCCATGTAGATGCCGTACGAACTGCCGGTGGTCGCCTTGTCCGGGGCCCACAAAGTGATCTGCAACGGGTTCTTCTGGCCCGGAAGGTGGAAGCCGCTGGCGTAGTCGATGTCGCAGGTGTAGTCGAGGTTCACCTGGACGCTCTTCAACGTGGCCGATCCCCCCGTTTCGGGTGGGGCCGTCGTCGTGGTGGTCGGCTTGGCCGTCGTAGTGGTCGAGTCCGTCGTCGTGGTCGTCGGCTTGGCCGTGGTCGTCGTGGTCGTCGTCGAGCTGGTGGTGGACGAGGTCGGGCCCGGGATCGAGGGCGCGCTGGACGACGTGCTCGAACTCGTCGGGGGGGCTTGGACGCCGATCGTCACCGTTGCCCGGTTGCCGGCGGCGAAGAAGCAACGGCTCTGGGCGACGACCGCAGAGGTCCCCGGATCGAGGGTGTAGTAGTCGACGCGGGCGACGCTGACCGTGGTCGCACCGCTGAGCGAATG
>Ga0315287_10006493_pt1 | contig 11651 bp, 8 predicted proteins | sample YL17G11_0_MG_FD_205037 | JGI IMG/M metagenome (GOLD analysis project Ga0315287, IMG submission 205037) | Sediment microbial communities from Yellowstone Lake, YNP, Wyoming, USA - YL17G11_0 | ecosystem: Environmental > Aquatic > Freshwater > Lake > Sediment | place: USA: Wyoming | collected...
GCTGGAGAAAGTGGTCGGCTTCTACGACAGCCGGCAGGAGGCCGCGCTCGAGAACCTGCTCTCGGTTAACACGCAGACCGGGCTGGTCGGGCGCACCTTCGGCTTCGGCGACGTGATCGTGCGGACATTCACCGGCGAGATCCTGTTCGACAGCATCAACGACCCGCTGCATGCCGCAGCGATGGTCGAGGAATATTGGGGGCGCACCAAGAACGAGCAACAGGAGGTCCAGAGGACAGTTCTCCGCGATTCGCTGCGCAAAAAAATTGCCCCGCCCCTGCCGGACGCGGCAGCCCAGGCCGCGCCGGACGCGAAGGCCGCTGCCGCCGCGGGGAAAATCTCCAAGAAAACGAGCAACGCCACCGGCCTGCAGCCCATGACCTTTGAATATTTCCTCAAGACACACTGGGAAGTCAACAACATCGTCACCTACCGCAAGCACCTGTTCATCCTGGCGGCGCGCAGCGTCCTGCCGGCGGGAACGCTCGCGCTGGTGGTATTCCTGCTCGTGTTCTGGCTGTCGAAGGGCGGCGTGCTCACCATCGGGATGGTGGCGCTCGTGCTGCTGGTGTTCGGAATCATCTTCCTGTGGTGGACCTATAACTACGTGGAGTGGGCCAACGACCTTTACATCATCACGACTGAGCAGATCGTGGATATCTACCGCAGGCCGCTGGGAATGGAGAACCGCCAGTCCGCACCGCTGGAGAACATCCTCTCGGTCAGTTACGAGCGCAAGGGCATCTTTCCCATTTTGTTCAATTACGGCACTGTCAAGATCGCGGTCGGTGAGATCAAGCTGGATTTTCTGAACGTCTTCAATCCCACCGCCGTTCAGCAGGATGTGATAAGGCGCATGAATATGAGCATCGCCAAGAAGAAGGAAGCCGATACGATGGCCGAGCGCGAGCGCATGGCCGAGTGGCTGGCCGCCTATCATCAGGTTGAGAACGAATTGGGCGGTATGGAAAACAAGCTCAATCCAGAGTAAAATCGGGCACATCCCTCTAGAGGTAAAGCGATGGCGCTCAGAACAATTGTGGCAATTCCCGAAAAAGTACTCCGGCGCAAGGCAAGGCCGATCACCAAATTTGGTGACGATCTCCAGGTGCTGGTCGAGGACATGATCGACACGATGCGCGACGCCCCTGGCGTGGGTCTTGCTGCGCCGCAGGTGTCTGAATCCATCCAGCTGATCGTGGTCGAGTACGGGGACGAAGAGGATGAGACCGTCCCCAAGAAACTGTACGTCATGGCCAACCCGGTCATCACGCGCATATCGACCGATGCTGAGGTGGGGGTTGAGGGCTGTCTCTCCGTCCCCGGCATCGTCGGCGAAGTGGAGCGCCCTCTTGCCATCACAGTCAAAGGACAGAACCGCCACGGGCAGCCGATGACGGTCAAGGCCAAGGGCTGGCTGGCGCGCATCTTTCAGCACGAGATCGACCACCTGAACGGCGTGCTGTTCACTGACCGCGCCGACAAGATCTGGAAGCCGACAGGACCGATCGAGGATCGTGTGTAGGATCATCCCGCAAGTCTTCAACTCAAATGTATCTCAAGCATCTCTCGCTGACCAACTTCCGCAACTTCGCCCGCCTGGATATCGATATCCCAAGGCGGGCAGTTTTGCTGGTTGGCAACAACGCACAGGGCAAGACCAGCGTGCTGGAAGCGGTTTATTTCCTGGCGGCGTTCACCTCGTTCCAGACCTACGCCGACCGGCAGCTGGTCAACTTCACGGCCGCCAAGGATAAGGATGCGCTGGCGGTGGCGCGGCTGGTCGCTGAATACCAGCGCGGGCTTTCGGCGCACAAGCTCGAGGTGCGCCTGATCCTCGAACCGGTCGGGACGAACAACGGCCAGCGGCTGCGCAAGGAGATCCTGCTTAACGGGGTCAAGCGTCCGGTCGGCGAGGTCATCGGTCATTTCAACGCGGTGATCTTCGTCCCGCAGATGTCCGCGGTGATCGAAGGCGCGCCTGACGACCGACGGCGCTACCTCAACCTGGCGCTGGCGCAGACCATCCCTGATTATGCCCGCGCGTTGAGCGAGTACACCCAGGCCATCACCCAGCGCAATGCGCTGCTCAAACTGCTCGGTGAGCGCGGCGGGGATGCCTCCCAGCTGGATTACTGGGACGAAAATATTGTCCGCAACGGCGCCCGCCTGATCCTGTGGCGGGTCGACGCGGTGCAGGAACTTGAGAAGCTGGCGGCGCGCGTCCACCGGGAGCTGACTCACGGTTCCGAGGTCCTGCGCCTTGCCTATGAGCCCTCTTACGACCCGCTTCCGCGCCCGGATGGGCAGATGGGCTTACGGCTGGATACTCCGGTCGACCGCTCGGGGCTGGACTACGACACGGTGAGCGCGGGGTTCTCCGCCCGGTTGAAGCTTGTGCGCGCCGATGAAATCTCGCGCGGCGTGACGACCATTGGTCCGCACCGCGACGAGCTGCGCTTCCTCGCCAATGGCATCGACCTGGGCGACTACGGCTCTCGCGGGCAGGTGCGTACCGCGCTGCTGGCGCTCAAGTTGGCCGAGGTGGATTGGATGAAACAAAAGACGGGCGAGTGGCCGGTCATCCTGCTGGACGAGGTCATGGCGGAGCTCGACCTCCAGCGCCGCGCCGATTTGCTTTCGTACCTGGGCAATGCCGAGCAGGTTATGCTCACCACCACTGATATGAAGCTGTTCACCGAAGAATTCGTCAAACAGGCGGTGGTTTGGCAGGTGCAGAGCGGTCAGGTCGTGCAGAATTCATAATTTCCAATGGAGGTTTCCATGACGGTCAAACATGTTGCGGAGGTTGAAGCCAAAAAGGTCGCCGCTGGAGAGCAGACAACGATTCAGGTACTTATCTCTTCCGGAGAAGGTCCCCACTTTGCCATGCGGCGTTTTGTCATGCAGCCCGGTGGGGGCATGCCGCTCCACACCAACACGGTGGAACATGAGCAGTATGTTCTGGCGGGCCATGCGCGGATTGGCATCGCCGGCGAGGATTTCTTTGTCCAGCAAGGTAATGTGGTCTTCATCCCGGAGGGTGTGCCGCACTATTACCAGAACATCGGCGACGAGCCGTTCGAGTTCCTGTGCATGATTCCCAATAAACCGGACGAGATCAAGCTGGTCGGGGAAGCGTGTTGAACCCTCTCTCAGCGAGTTGACAGGCTATTTGAAAAACAGTAAGAGGGTGACTTGAAACGTAAAATAATTGAGCTTTCCAAAGGAATTACGACTGACCCCTCCATTCGGTTTGGGCGGCCTGTCATTCGCGGTACTCGTGTGCCGGCGGATGTTATCGTTGGTCGCATTGCCAGTGGAATGTCCGCTCAAGCTGTTGCCGAAGAATACGAAATCACCGAAAAAGATGTGTTTAATGCCCTTCGATATGCCGCCAAGCGTCTTACCGAGGAAAATATATGGGTGACAGCCGGATAAGCCTGCGCTTTCTGGTGGATGAAGGTGTCCCGCGTTCAACAGCCCGCGTTCTCCGTGACGCGGGCTGTTGAACGCTGTGGATGTGAGAGATGTTGGTTTACGGGGGGAAAAGTGATCAAATTGTATTTGATTATGCCCAGCAGGAAAACCGACTATTAATCACATGCGATCTGGGTTTCTCAAATATTATGAATTTTCCACCATCAAGGAGCAGCGGTTTGATGGTAATCCGAATTCCCGATAGTGAGACAATAGAAACTTCCAACCATGAAGTATTAAAGGCTGTGAATGAAGTTGGGGAACGCTTAAAGCAACATTTGGCGATTGTTGAAATCGGCAAAGTAAGGTTGCGTGGAAGATAAGATTACTTGGACAATATAATATCAGCGGTGGGTGAACACCCGCTGATATTTGTTTAAAAATGATTTACTGTAATACTTGTTCGTGCCTCGTTAACTGTCCCATACAACAGTCAGCTCATGCAACAGTGGTTCGACTTTGATCGCCAAATCGTGAACCTCATCGGCCTCGCGTAATAGTCCTTCGATGGCACAGCCGAGCGCGCGCAGCAGTTCGTCCCTCTCCAGCGAAGTTACCAGTGCACTGATGAAAACGTCGCGGATTTCAGGAGGAAGATCATCAAAACCCCTGCCGTGCAATGCTGGAAGTCCGCGGCGGCGACAAGCGAGGCTGAGAGCGTAATCGCGAACACCGCTGATCCAATACTCGGCCTGCCAGGTACGGCCGCGTTCGATGCAAAAGCGCGCGCGCAGCGCATGATGTACCGCATAGCCAAAGAGTTCCTGCGCTGACGGCGGGTGAGCGTAGGGCTTTTCCACGGAACTTCCGAAGAGCAGCTTGAACTTCGGAGCGCTGGCTCCAAATTTGGATGCGGGGGTGAATGAGAGGTCGAATTGCAGGCAGCCGGGGAGCAAAAACACCCGGTAGATGGATGCTCCACTCGGCAGGTCGAACAGGTGAACCGCGTCGAACTCTTTGACGAGGTTCCGCGTCCAGTCCTCAAGCACCTCGGGAACTGGCACGTTGTCTGCGACGGCGAAGGTGAGGTCGAGATCCGACCAGCGATCCCCCTCGTCCAGCGCGAGTGATCCGACGACCGCCCCGGCGGTGACCCGCGCGTCGGATGCCGCCAGTTGGAGAATGTAGCCCCGAATGTGATTACGGTCTTCAACGCTGAACATGATGATTCCTATGGCCGCTTCTCGGCGGGGTCAGCCAGCGAGTCTCTCTGTTTATTTACTGACATCATTTAACTTCGAGCCGAATGACCACGCTGTCGCCCACATCAAGTTTTTCCTATTTTTGGACGCTCATCCGAATGGGCACAAGGTAGCGGCCGTCTTAAGGGAACAGGGAAGTCAATGGCCAGTTCAAAAGTTCCATATCCATCATTCCCTAACCAGCTTAGTGTTCCGCGAGAAATTCCGCTGTTTGTCTTACCAGCAGCACATCGCTTCGTCGGGCTTCTTCCAACAACGCACTCGCCGCAGGCGACATGAGGTGCACGGACGCGGTCAGCATATGGGCCTGTGTATCGCTGTCGATCTCACGCCGGAAGCCGGCCAGAAGGGCTTGATCGGCGCGCGGGTGACGCATCCAGACCAGGGGAAGGAATGCGGCGAGGCGGGCCTGCGGCAGATCGTCCCCCAGCGCGCTCTCCAGGGCATGGATGAGCACAAGGACATCCGGCGCGGAACCGCACTCGACTCCCATATAATTCGTTGCATGGAACAAGCCTCGCAAAATCCATCGGCGCGACCAGCCATGCGTCAGCTCAATCCATGCGGCCAATTCAGAAAAACAAGATTCCCGGGCCAGTTCCACCCATGAGAGTACAGCGGCATACTGCACCTCGGGGACGGTGTCGCCAACCGCCGCTTTGACGACTGGAATGGCCTGGGGAGCTTCCGTCGCCCCGAGCACTTCCAACGCCAACTCTCGGATTTCGGGATTCCCGGCCTGCAGAGCCACGGCCAGAACCGGTACTGCGGCAGGGTCAGGGTGGTTGGACATGCTCCAGACCGCCGACAAACGCAAGGCGTCACTGCCGTTCTGTAAAATTTCAGTGGCGAGGCAATAAGCCTCCGGCAGCCTCATCTTGCACAGGGCGAACACGGCCGACTCTTGCACCCGCCCGTCCTCATCCTTCAACGACTGGCGGAGAAGCGCCTCGGCCGTGAACCAGGAAAAGCGATGCAGGTGCCTGACGGCGCTGGCGCGTTGATGAGGCGTGCCGGTCTGCAGGATGTCCTCGAAGGCCAGCCGTGCCGCCCGGTCGCCTCGCCGAGCCAGGGAATCGGCCGCTTCAAAGCGCACCAGCGCATCCTTGGAGCGTAAATCGGCGCTTAAAGTATCGATAGAAGCGTTCTGCCTTGGGGTAATCCAATTAAAAAAGGTAGTTAATCTCTTAAGGCTGATGAGCGGCCTGCTTCTTTCGCGTTTCACCAAAGAAGGCTCGCAGCCCGACAAGGTCCCGCCATCCGATGCTGGTCCCGATGCAGGGACTGCAGTCGGCTTCTCAGGCGTGACCACGATGGTGTCGTTGATCAATGTCCGCCTCGTTTTCAAATCCAGGATGGATACCCTCAAGCGGCGCAGGCTGTCCAGGCTGAAGTCGGCGCGCAGGCGTTCCTGTCCCGGTTGGCCGGGCGGCGCGAGGCGCACCTGGAGCGGCTGTTCCGCATTGAGCAGGACGATTTTTGGCGCCGAGACTCCTGACTGGGCAATGACCGCCGCCTGCCCGTTTGCGAAATTTACTTCGGCCGCGGCCAGCGCCTCCGTGTCGATTTGACCGATGACCAATTCCACGACCTCTTGATCCGGACGGGAGGCGCCTAGAGTCACGCTGACAGGTTTCCGGGTTGGGTAGGCACTCCCCATGGGAATGATTTCGTCGAAACGATGCACGCCGGAGGTGTCCAAATAACGGAGCCCGTAGCCATGCGCCAGTCCGTCAGCCAGCTGGAATCCCGCCGAAACCTGTAAAGCACCCTCAACAACCGCCGTGAAAGGCCTTTCCACGTGGATGGAGGTGTTCTCCACGCTCCACGAAGTGGCCGGCCAGGCAGGCATCTGGGTGATGGCTTTGCGCTGGCGCTGCGTTATGGCGCGAAAATAGCCATCGAGCGTTTGCTGAATGGATGGGACCAGCGATGTCCCGCCCACCAGCAGGACGTGCTGGATGTCCTCGCGGTACGCGCCTTTTTGCGCGGCCAGCCCCATCACTTTTTCGAGGGCCTGTGTCAGCGCCGTGAACAAGCCATGCTCATTCATCAATGCTTCAAGCTCCGCCCGAGTCAGCGGGAGGAAGATAGGTTCCCCCTCACCGGCCACGAATTGAAGCGTCGTTTCGCTCAAAGTCGAGAGAGCAATTTTGGCCTGTTCGCAGGCGGAAAGCAGCGCCGGGTAGCCTGATCCCAGGGATTCGGGCGAGAGTTCTGCGCGGCGCAAGACCTCCTGCAGCAGCCACTGGTCGATATCCGACCCGCCCAGGTTGACTCCGGCTTTGGCGATGACCCGCGCCTTCGCACCGTCCGTGCTTTTCGCCACAGCGTGGAGATTTGTCCCCGCCCGGTCGCGATCCTCCGGCAGGCGGACAAGCGACAGGTCGAGCGAGCCGCCGCCGAAGTCGATCACGAGCACGGTCGCACCCGGTTCGACGACCGCATAACCCAGAGCCGCCGCTGTCGATTCGTCCAGGATGCGGATCTTCCCGGCCGGGAGGCCGGTCACCGCATGGTTGAGCCAGGCTACGTACGCTTCGAAGGCGGCGACCGGGACAGTGATCACCAACTGCTCGATTTCTTCCGCTGGATAGGGGAGCGACTCCAACAATCGGCGCAGGAAGATTTGTCCGGCCTGCGCTTCGGTCCAAGGAGCCCCGTCGATGAGCCGCGCATCGAAGGTGGATTCGACGGTGAGCATGCGTTTGAAGTTGCGGAACAGGCGGTTGCCCAGGTCGCGATCGAGCCCCTGTTCGCGCACCGCCTGGCCGATGACGACGTCCCCGGTCCGGCCATCTTTCACATAGAGGAGCGTTGGAATTAAAAATGCCCCCGAAGCCGTGGATGTGCTCAAGGGCTTAACGTCCAGCGTCTGCGCACTGGCGGTGGACGTATCCCACCGTGCGACAACGGAGTTGGTTGTGCCAAAGTCAATGGCGAGTTTATGACCCATGCGTATTGCGATTTCCCCTCTTATAGTTTACAGCATCAGCAGCGTTTTGACATCAGGCTGGACACCCTCCCGGCCTTCATTGAAATCTAACTTCAAGCTTAATGCCCACGCTGTCTCCCACATCAAGATTTTCCGATTTTTGGACGCTCACCCGGATGGGCACGAGATAGCGGCCATCTTTGGGGAACAGGGAAGTCTTCCATTCCGTTTTGCCAATCCGTGCGTGGACCGGGATGACTCCCCAGCCATAGGTGGCAATGGAAGAGATCGCTTTTATGTCACGACTCGGCTCTTCCGGGACGGGGACAAAGAGAAAGGGGGCCGGGCCGCGCCAATAAAAATTTTTTGCCTTCGAACTCGATGATCATACTTCCCTTACAATGATTTTTTTCGCCGGTATGCCTGGTTTGTGTGGGCAGGCAGTTATTGATTTTGTCTCAATTTCGTCATAAGCGCCTGGTAAAACGCATCAATGTCGCTGTTCAGATAAAAAGCGAATGTAATCTGAGTTGAATCGTCTAGATGAACGACAAGTTTTTTACCTATGCCACCGACTACAGTTCCACCCTCGAAATGCCCCAACTTCTCCACCTTCAAAATCCTCGGCAAATCAGATTCCCATAATCTTCCAAATCCCAGCGAAGCGAACTGGTTAGGCACTAAAACCAACCGCAAATTGGTCAGATATAAATCGCCTGCTGTTTGTGGAAGGCCTTCCGCGTTTTGTGCTTTCGCCTGTGCCGAAACCGTTTCGCCTTGATGTAATTCGAGAGAAGCCATTTCAATAAATCTCCCTCTTTCTTGTGGAGTTTAGGGTCAAATTTCCATTAAGATGCCATATTTTCCAGCGGTTTCTTGGCCGGGATGCCCGGTTTGCGCGGGTAGGCGGGCGGCGTGGCGGCGAGTTTGTCCACCACCACCAAATAGCGCTCCTCCACCACTCCCGGCAGCGTGACGGGAATCAACTGCCGGACCTGTCCGCCCAGCAGTCTGAGGGCTTTTTCAGCGGATTGAGTCTCGGCAGGCGCGCTTTCCCCCTTCTGAGCCAGCATCGCCCCGCCGAACTGCACCAGCGGCAGCAAGAATTCCGCCAGCACGGGCATATCCGCCACGGCGCGGGCCACAGCCCAGTCGTATTTCTCTCGGTGGGCGGGATTCTGCCCCGCCTCTTCGGCGCGGGCGGTCAGCACCGTCACCCCATCCAAAGATAATTTGCCCACCATATGGCGGCAGAAATTGGCCTTCTTGCCGACCGATTCCACGAGGGTCAGTTGCATGCCGGGGTAGAGGATCTTGAGCACAATGCCGGGGAAGCCTGCGCCCGTCCCCACGTCGATCAGGCGGCGGGGAGGCCGGTCCTTCCATGCCAGGGCGCACGATATCGAATCGAGAAAATGCTTGGTGCGGATCCCCTCCGTGTCCCGTATCGCCGTCAGGTTGAACTTTTGATTCCACTCGAGCAATTCCTGCTCATAGATGGAGAGGGCTGCCAACTGGCGGGATGTCAGGCGGATTCCAAAGGATGTTTGCGCGTTGCGGGCCAGTTGTTCCATCGGCAAAATTATACCCCTCTCCTTTTTGGGGAGAGGGGCGGGAGGTCAGGGTTACTGTGCGGCAGCGGGCGGTGCAGGCGGGGCCGGGGTCTTGTTCTTCTTCGACCGGCGGGCGATGGCGCGCACGGCGAGGTAGATCAGCCAGATCGGCAGGACGATGACCAGACCGATGAGCAGCAGTTTTGGCAGGTAATAGATCACTGCCCAGATCAGGAAGTCTACGAAGTCCTGCAGGAAGTTGATCAGCGACGTGATGGCATCATTGACCACACCCTGGGGCTTCCAGCCACCGATCTGGATCGGCTTGACGGTCTCCTCGGCGATCAGGCGGGCGGTGATGGCGGAGTAGGTGGCGGACTGCTCGTAGTACTGCATCTGCCCCTTGACCAGTTCGATCTGCTCGCGGTAGTAGACCAGCTGGTTGAAGACATTGAGCACGTCCTCGGTCTTGTTGGCTTCTTCCATGATCTTGGTGAGCTGGGCTTCGGCAGCCTGCAGGTTCTTCAGGCGCGACTTCAGGTCGACGTATTCCTGGGTCACGTCCTGGCCTGAGCGGTTCTCGTTCTGGATCTCAACCACACCGGCCTTGACCTGCTTCAGCGCCTCCTCGAGCCGGTCAGCCGGCACGCGGATGACGATGGAACCTTCGGGCACCTGCGTGCCATTCGGCGCGTAGGTCTGGTACAGGTTGGCCGAGACGACGAATCCGCCCATGGCCTGTGCCATGGCGGTCATCTGGTCCATCTTGGCTTTCGTATCCTTGACCACGAGCGCGAGGTCGGCGTTCTGGATGACAAGCCGGTCTTCTTGCGCAGGCGGGACGGCGTTCCCGACGGCGTTGTAGCTGTCCGCTGCGGATTTTTCGGGTTCCATGGGAGCTGCAGGAGCCCCCTGCGGCATCTCGGCGACGCCGCGATCGTAAGCAGGTTGTTCCAAATAGACTTGTGATGCGGCGCGAGAACCGCAGGCGGTAATCAGGATGGAGGTAATTAGAACGAGGGCGATCAGCAGGCGTTTCATGGTTTCTTCTCCTTTGGATTTGGGTGTATCTCCTGCCGTAATGACGCTGTAGTGTTTGGAAAGGTTCCGGCTGGCTTGGGGAAAATAAAAAGCGGACATATCGCTTGATTGTCCGCTTGAGACTTCTACCAGCCTTCCGCCAGGCGCAGGGCGTGCCGTTCCGGCAGTTTTGCAGCGCGGATTCGCTTTTGAACGGCTTCAAAATCATAGGCCACCCGTCGGGGCTGCCATGTCCCCTCCTCGGGGTCGTAGATGGCGTATGCAGCGCGCGGGTCGCGGTCGCGCGGCTGGCCGACCGAGCCGGGGTTGAGGATGGCCTTGCGGTCCAGCCGGTAGGTCTCGCCGGCGGGAATGAAGTTGAGCAGGACGCGGTCGGTCGGAGGGTCGTACTCGAACGCCATCTGCAGGTGTGAGTGGCCGACGAGGCACCAGCGCGTGTCGAACGCCTGGAAGTTGATGCGCGCGCTGAGCATGTTCAGGATGTATTCCCAGACCGGGTCGCGCGGGCTGCCGTGCACCATGGTTACATCTTCAATGATGATCGGCTTCTGGGGCAGGTCATTCAGAAAATCCACGTTCTCCTGCCTGAGTGTGGCGATCTGCCATTCGAGCGACAGGCGCGCGTCGCCGTTGAAGGCCACCAGCGGCATCTTGCCCAGCACGGCCACGTCATGGTTGCCCAGCACGGCGGTCAGGTTGAGCAGTGAGGCGATCTTATCCACACATTCGTTGGGGTCGGGACCGTAGCCGACAATGTCGCCCAGGCACCAGTTCTCCTCGACTTCCCCGGCATCAGCGAGGACGGCTTCGAGGGCAGTGATGTTTGCATGAATATCGGATATGACGAGGATGCGCATTAAATCTCCAGCAGCGCGGCCGCGCGCGCGACGATGATCTCGGCGATGTCGGATTTGCTTGATAGCGGTAATTCTTCGTGCCGCCCGTCTGCGAACAGGAGCGTGACACGGTTCGTATCCACGCCGAAGCCGGCGTCGGACGATGAAATATCATTGGCGGCGATGATATCCAGTTTCTTGGCAGCAAGCTTGGCGCGTGCGTTATCGAGCAGGTCGCGGCTCTCGGCGGCGAATCCTACTGTGACGCGCGGGCGTCCCTTTTTGCCCCGCAGGCTTGCCACTTCGGCGAGGACATCAGGCGACAGCTCGAGGGTGATCTGGGGGATCCCGTCGCGTTTCTTGAGCTTGTCCGGTGCTGACTGGGCTACTGAGAAATCCGCGACCGCGGCGGCCATGAGGATGATATCGGCATCCGCGCACTCGGCCAGCACGGCAGCCAGCATCTCCTTAGCCGTGCTCACACGGACCAGCCGCGCACCCACGGGCGGAGTCTGCGCCTCGGCCGTCGGCGTGGTGATGAGCACGGCATGCGCCCCGGCGTCGAGCGCGGCCTGTGCCAGCGCGAAGCCCTGCTTGCCGCTGG
>Ga0315287_10006494_pt1 | contig 11651 bp, 10 predicted proteins | sample YL17G11_0_MG_FD_205037 | JGI IMG/M metagenome (GOLD analysis project Ga0315287, IMG submission 205037) | Sediment microbial communities from Yellowstone Lake, YNP, Wyoming, USA - YL17G11_0 | ecosystem: Environmental > Aquatic > Freshwater > Lake > Sediment | place: USA: Wyoming | collected...
CGTCGGAATGGGGGCGGCCGATCTCCTGAAGCCCGACTATCAATTGGCCGAGGGCTGCCTCGTCGATCAACTCATCGGCCAGCTGCTCGCCCATGTCGGGGGATTGGGATACCTGGTAAAGGCGGAAAACGTCCAAACGACGCTGTCGAGCATTCTGAAATATAATCGCCGGGATTCTCTGCAAAGCCATTTCAACAATATGCGCACGTTCGCCCTGGGCGATGAGGCGGCCCTCCTCATGGCCGGCTATCCCGATGGCCGGCCGGCCAACCCTTTTCCTTATTTCACCGAAGTGATGACCGGCTTCGAGTATACGGCCGCGATCGGGATGTTATACGAAGGCCTGACCGAGGAGGGCTTGCGCTCGATCGCCGACGTCCGGGCTCGGTATGACGGGTTGAAGAGGAATCCTTATGACGAGGCCGAATGCGGACATCATTACGGCCGGGCGATGATCAGCTGGGCCGCGGTCTTGGCGTTGACCGGATTCCGGTACTCGGCCGTCGATCAATCGCTGTCCCTGGCGGCCAAAGAGGGAACGATCTTCTGGTCCAACGGTTATGCCTATGGAACCGCGACTTTGAAAAAAAGCGCGGGCAAGCTGGCCGTGACGCTGCGGGCTTTGAAGGGGGAGATGACCTTGAAGAGTTTCTCCGCGGCCGTCGGAGAAGATTTGCGAGGGACTTATGTCTTCCGTTCACCCAAGCCCCGGACGGTTAAACCTGGGGTGGACGTTATATTTGAGGCCAGCCCGGCCCGCTAGGAAAATTCCGCGGACGGCGGCCCGGTCCCTCTCCGTTGATCAATTGAGGTATAATCCGCCCATGACCACGGCCAAACCTCGAACCCTGACCCCTTTGGCCGAACGGATGAGGCCCGTCGGCTTCGAACGCCTTTACGGCCAGGATCATCTTTTGGGCAAAGGGAAACTCCTGACCCAACTCATCGAGGCCGACCGGCTGGTCTCCCTGATTTTCTGGGGACCGCCGGGTTCCGGAAAAACCACTTTAGCGATGATGCTGGCCCGGCATTTCGACCTTCCGCACACGTTTTTCAGCGCGGTCCTTTCGGGAATCAAGGAAGTCAAAGACGTCATGGCTCAGGCTGAAAGCCACAAACGCCTTTACGGCAAGCCTTCGATCATTTTCATCGATGAGATCCACCGGTTCAATAAAGCCCAGCAAGGGGCGTTCCTCCCCTATGTGGAACGAGGCGACATCATTCTTTTCGGTTCGACCACCGAGAACCCTTCCTTCGAAGTGATCGCCCCGCTCTTGTCGCGAACCCGGGTGCTGGTCCTTCAGCCCCTCACCGACGAGGCCTTGGGACGGATTCTGGACGACGCTTTGGCCGATGCCGACCATGGGCTCGGCGGACGGGACCTTCGCCTCGATCCGTCGGTCCGGCAACTCCTAATCGATCACGCCAACGGCGACGCCCGGCGGAGTCTCAATACGCTGGAAATCGCGGCCGATTTGGCCGGATCCGGCCTGATCCAGGCGGAGCATGTCCAGGAAGCGCTCCAGAAACGGATGCTCCTCTACGACAAGGACGGGGAGGAGCATTACAACCTGATTTCGGCCCTTCACAAGAGTCTTCGGAACAGCGACGTCGACGCCGCCCTGTATTGGCTGGCCCGAATGCTCTATGCCGGCGAGGACGCTCTCTATATCGCCCGCCGGCTTGTCCGTTTCGCGACCGAGGACGTCGGATTGGCAGATCCCCAGGCCTTGGGCTTGACGCTCGACGCCAAGGAAGCCTACGAATTTCTCGGCTCGCCGGAGGGCGATTTGGCTTTGGCTGAAGCCGTCGTCTACCTGGCTTCGGCGCCCAAGAGCAACCGCATTTACGCAGCTTTCGGAAAGGTCCAAAAGGACATCGAAGAGAGACCGCACGAGCCCGTTCCGATGGCCATCCGCAACGCGGTCACGAAACTTATGAAAGAGGTCGGATACGGACAGGGTTATGCCTATGCCCATGACCGGGCCGAGGGCACGACCGATCTGGAAACGATGCCGGAGCGTCTGCGCGGGCGGACGTATTACGAGCCGGGTGGACTCGGATTCGAAAAGGATATCAAGAAGCGGATGGAGTGGTGGGCGGCCCAGAAATCCCGCCTGCGGGCCGAGAAGAACGAGGGGAAATCCTGATCAGGATTCGTCTTTCTCCTTGATCAGATAATAAATTTCCCAACTGATATCCGTGGCCAGGCAATCGAGACAGGAGCTGGGGGTCGTCGCGATTTCACCCAAGGCGACTTTGTCCTTGATCATCGCCTTGACCTTCTTCTTGACTTTGTAGAGCAGAATATAGTTAACCATGGTGAGTCTATCGAAATAATAGCATTTTCGTCCGGACTTGTAAAGAATCAACCGGCCCGGGTCGTGGTATAATGGCCGGGTTCGCCATGACTGCATCTAGGCTTTCGCCCGGTCCGATGTTCGCCGCCGCGGTTTTTTTACTTCAGGCCGCCTGCGGGGGGTCCGCGATCCGAGTCGCTCCCCGGCCGGCCTTGACATTCCCCTTGATTGAAGAGGCGAGGATCACGTGTCAGGGGCCGCTCCTTCCCCGCCTCGTCGAGGGACCGGAGGGGCTTCTCCTTCTCACGACCAAGACCGGCCGCCTCCAAGCTTTGGATACGGAAAAGAGGATCGTTCGGTGGACGTTTTCGGCCTCCTCCACCTCGGTTTCGCCCGTGGCCGCATCCGATCGCATCTTCCTGGCCGTGGCCGATGGAACGCTCTATGGAATCAATCCTGCCGGGCAAATGGTCTGGGAGCGCAAACTTGAGGACCCCGTCCGCGGCGAACTCATGGTGGTCGGAAGTCAATTGATCTACCGGGCGGATCAGGACGTCCTGGTTTCCCTGAATGCGGCGGATGGAACCCGGCGCTGGCGGATTCCTTCCGCTGTCCGAACAGACCCATCAATCTGGGGGGACCGGTTTGTTTACGGGACGACCGACGGAAAGTTGCGCGTCGTCGATGCGGAAGGCCGCCTGGTTCGAAATTGGCCTCTCGGCGGGGCCGCGGCCGGTCGGCCCTTCGTTCTCGGCGATCGAGCCTTCGTAAGTCTCGAGGACGGCCGTTTCGAGGCTTTCGATCTGCCGACCGGGAAAAAGCGATGGTCGATCCGTCTCGGGGGAATTCCGATCGCTCCTCCGGCGTTTGACGGCCGGAACCTCTATGCCGTTCTCTCGACCCACATCGTGACCGGGATCCGAGCCAACCGAGGCGACCTGCTCTGGTGGCATCCTCTGTCCGGCCGAGCCGCCTTTCCGCCTCTCCTCGAAAACAAGGCTTTGATCGTCGCTTCCCGCTCGCCCGTCATGCAAGCCTTCGTCGGACGTTCGCTGACCCCGACGACGGCTCTGGAAGCCGGCCGGGAAATCGCGACGACGCTCTTGATCCGCGGCGGGATCCTCTACCTGGGACTGAACGGCGAGGCCGAGGGGACCGGGACCTTGGTGATGTTGAGACTTGAACCGCCCGCCCTTGAAAACAAGACGACTCCCGGAACACGGGGGGAAGGAGATCTCCGATGACGCGCGAAGACGCTTGGACGCTGCTCCAGACGCATCTGCACAACAAGAATCTGATTAAGCATTGCCTGTCCGTGGAAGCCTGCATGCGGGCGATGGCCGTCCGGCTCGGACACGATCCGGAATTTTGGGGACTGGCCGGGCTTTTGCACGACCTCGATTATGAAACCACGGGGACGAGTCCCGAACTTCATACGACGGAAACCGTGAAGGTCCTGGAGGCGTTGGGAATCGAACCGGCCGTCGTCCACGCGGTTCGGGCTCATGCGGGGAAGGCGCCCTTGGACTCGCCCATGGACATCGCCATCTTCTCCATCGATCCGCTGACCGGCTTGATTATCGCCGCGACGTTGATGCACCCCGATAAAAAAATTCGGGGGATCGACCTTGAATTCATCAAGCGCCGGTATAAGGAAAAAAGATTCGCCCAAGGCGCCCGTCGCGAAGAGATCGAGGAAGGCCGCAAGCTCGGCCTGGACTTCGACGAATTTATCGGTATCTGTCTCGGAGCCATGCAGGGGATCGATCGCGATCTCGGGCTCTGATTCCCGGGCGCGTTTTTTACGCTCTTTCTCTTCCGGCCGGTTTCGATGAGATTGACATCGGGCCGGCGTCTCGCCTAGAATCGGACCTCCCTCAGAGGACACCGGTAGACCGGAGCCCCTCAGGGATTACGGCCAGGACTGTCGGGCCCGGCATTGTTTGTCCGGTTTCCAGCCTTTCAACCAGGAAACCGGTCGGACAAGGAGCCGCGGACATGAATCTTCGACCGAAGTCGGAATACGTCACTTCGCGAAATCTTTCTTCGAAAACCGGGAGATGGGTTTCCGCGATTCGCCCTTACCTTCGTCCTTATCGAGCCGAAACGTTTCCTTTTTATCCGGAAAACGCGGCCCTGATCCTCGTCGATGCTCAAAAATATTTTTTTAACCACGGTTCGCCCGCCTTTCTCCCGGCCGCCCCGGCGATTCTGGATAATCTCGCCGCCCTGAAGAAGGCTTTCTCCGACCGCGGATGTCCGGTTGTTTGGACCCGCCAGGCCTCCTCGGCCGGGGATCAAACCGGGATGATGGGGCGGTGGTGGAAGTCGATCTTGCTCGAGGGCGATCCCCTGGCCGAGATCGTCGATCAACTTCGTCCCGATCGTCCGGACTCGGTCGTGACCAAATCCCGATACAGCGCTTTTCACGAAACCGATCTCGAGCGGCGTCTTCGAGCCTGGGGAATCGACCGGATCGTGGTGGCCGGAGTTTTAACCCACCTCTGCTGCGAATCGACCGCCCGGGATGCGTTCCAGCGCGATTTCGAAGTCTTCATCGTCCCGGATGCCACGGCCAGCCGGTCGGAGGAACTCCATCTGGGAAGCCTGAAAGCTCTCGCCGACGGATTCGCCCGGCCGCTGACGACCGGTGAAATCCTCGCTTTTTTCGAATGATCAATCTTGACGTTCTCGTCATCGGCGGAGGACCGGCGGGATTGTCGGCCGCGGGACAATTGGTCCGCGCCGGTCTGCGGACCATGGTTTTCGAACGGGGGAGACCGGGCGGATTGTTATGGAACGCGAACTGGGTCGAAAATTATCCGGGTTTTCCGGGAGGAATAGCGGGTCCGGAACTTGCGTCCCTCTTCCGGGATCAAGCGCTGACCCTGGGGGTCAGGATCGAGGCCCGTTCCGTCCATCGATTGCGCCTTTCGGGAAATGGATATTTTTTAGCCGAGGTTGACCGATCGTCGGTCCGGGCCGGGGCCGCGATCGTTGCTTCCGGAACTCGTCCGATCTTGGCCCGATGGCCGGGTTGCGCGGCGATGCTGGGTCGTCGGGCTTTCACCGAAATCGCGGATGTCGAGCCGGAAGAGATGAAAGGACGCCGAGCTCTGATCGTCGGCGGCGGAGATGCCGCCTTCGATTACGCCCTCCGCTGGCTCGGGAAAGGCGGAGAGGCTGAAATTCTGATTCGCTCGAAACCGATCAGCCTCGCCCTTCTCGCCGAACGGGCCCGGGCCGGGGGAATTCCCGTTTTCATCGGATCCCGTCCTCTCCGGGTGACGCCAACACTAAAAGGAATTTGCTTGCAGTATATTCAAGGGAAAACGATCCGGCATCGCGAGGCCGATGTTCTCCTGCTCGCCCTGGGACGCGAGCCGGACTTGTCCGGACTCTCTCCTTCCCTCCGGCCTTTGCTTCGAAAGAGATCCGTCGAAATCCTGCCTCCCGGCCTTTTCGGGGCCGGCGATGTCATTCAAGGACGTTATCGTCAGACGGGAATCGCCGTCGGGGACGGGCTCCGGGCGGCCCTGGCGGCGATCGATTATCTGAAAGGAGCGGGCGATGGAAATTCTTGAACAGTACGGCCGGGACGACTTGGCCCGTGTTTATATCGCCCGATTCCGAGGGGCCGGAGGGCCCTCGGTCGAATTCGTCGAATCCGTCCAGCCTCCGCATCCCCGGGAGCGGAAGTGGGTTCTGATCGTCTCTTCGCTGTTCGGTTGTCCGATCCGCTGCCGGATGTGTGACGCGGGCGGCGCATACTCCGGCCCCTTGAGCGCGGAAGAGATCGTGGCTCAAGCCGATTTCATGGTTCGGCGCCGTTTTCCGAACGGCCGGATTCCGATCCCAAAATTCAAAATTCAATTCGCCCGCATGGGCGAACCGTCCTTGAATCCGGCCGTTTTGGACGCTTTACGTCTTCTTCCCGAGACATGGGAGGCCCCCGGCCTCTATGTTTCACTTTCCTCGGTCGGACCGGCGGGACGCTATCCGCGAAAATTTTTTGATGAACTGATCAATATTAAAACGTCTCTGTACGGACAGGGGCGGTTCCAACTCCAATTTTCGATCCATACGACCGACGAAGGACGCCGGCGTGATCTGATCCGGACCGACCTCCTCTCGTTTGACAGCCTGGCCGATTTCGGTCGGCGTTTCGTGAGGACATCCGCGGGGGATAAAAAGGTGACGTTGAACTTCGCCCCCTTGGCCACGTTCCCTCTTGATCCGGAAGTGATCCGCCGTTTTTTCGATCCCCGCTATTTCATGATTAAACTCACGCCTTTGAATCCGACGATTCGCGCCGAACGGGAAAAGCTCACCTCGGATTTGGATCCTGAAAATCCGGCCAGCGGGGCATTATTCGTCAACCGGTTCCAAGAGGCGGGATTCGACGTGATTTTGAGCCTAGGCGAACTCGAGGAAAATCTGATCGGAAGCAACTGCGGCCAATACATCCAAGCCGCTCTCGGCCGGGGACAAGCCCCGGCCGGGAGTTATCGAACCGAAGATTATGGTTTGCAGCCGCCTCCGGGACGGGGCGCCATGGGGGTGGAAACGGGGGAAGGATAGAGAGGCCGGCGGCGGGGGGATCGAAGTCCGGAGCTCGAACCGTTTTTGACTTCGGAATTGCCGTGTGCTATCAATAATCAGCACATGATCATCGTCGCGATCGTCGGCCGTTCGGGCGCGGGAAAAACCGCGTTCATCCGCGATTTGATCCGGGAATTCCGCCGCCGGAAAAGGTCCGTCGCTGTCGTCAAGCATTGCGGAGACGGATTTGACCTGGGGGGGGAAGACAAGGATTCGAGCGTCTTTCTGGCCGCCGGAGCGGAGACGGCGACCCTCTCCGGTCCCCGAACCTTTGCCGTCCTTCGCCCGCGGCGTCGGCGCCGGCGCGACCTGGACTTGGCCGGGGCTGATCCCACCGCCGAGATCGTCCTCATCGAAGGCGGCCGGGTCGATTCCGGGATTCCGACGATCGAAATCGTCGGCCCGAAATCCTCGGATCGAGTGCCGATCGCGGATCGGGATCGCTGGCTCGTCGTATCCCGGGGGCCGATCCAATCCCTGAAGCCGGTCTTTTCGCCCGCGGCGATTCGGGACATCGCCGACTTGATCGAGACGAAGGGACCATCGCCCGCCCAACCGGCCGGCGAACTTCGGAAGATTCCTTTCTTTGCCCGCCGCGACGCCGATCTTCTGGCGGTTTTAAGAAAGAGCGTCGTCGGGATCGCCGGGGCGGGCGGACTGGGCTCCAATGTCGCGATCGCCCTGGCCCGGGCGGGTCTCGGCAAGCTCATCATCGCCGATTTCGACCGGATCGAACCCTCCAATCTCAACCGCCAGCAATATTTCGGCGATCAGGTGTTCCGGGTGAAAGTCGAAGCCCTGGCCGAAAATATCCGAAGGATCCATCCTTACACGGACCTGGTCGTTCACGGGGTGCGGGTAACGGCCCGAAATACCGGCCGGATTTTCGGTGAGGCGGATGTTCTTGTCGAGGCTTTCGACCGGGCCGACCAGAAGCAAATGCTGATTGAAGCCTGGATGACCCGGTTTCCCGAACGCCCGGTCATCGCCGCCTCGGGGCTGGCCGGATTCGGGGCCAACAACCGGATCCGCGAGCGCCGGATCGGGAAGTTGACTCTGCTCGGTGATGAATCGAGCGAAGTCCGTCCGGAAATTTCACCCTTGGCTCCGCGGGTGGCGATCGTCGCGGCCATGCAGGCGAATCGAGTCCTGGAATGCCTGTTTCAAATGAGGAAATCGATCTGTTCCAGGTGAACAAATATTTCGACGGGAACGGTCAAGTCTTTAAGAACTCACGTCTCCTTGAGTCCACGTTCCGTCGATCAAGCGCCACATCGTTCCGGTGGGATTCCTGTCTTGGAGCTCGGGCGGGAGACGGTTCGGACGGACGTTGTCGTATCCGCGGAGGGCGGAAAAGCGGAGGATCGAGGCTGGAATTCCGACCGAAGTGAAACCCGGATGTCCGGTCGCCGGAAAAGGGCCGCCGTGGACCATGGCCGGGACGACGGCCAACCCGGTCGGCATTTTGTCGTTGAGAAGACGACCGGTTTTCGGCCGCAGAATCAGGGCCAGTCGATCGTGCAGGGCTTCGTCCCGACCGTCCGTGCCCGAATAAATGCTGGCGCTGAGGTTTCCTTCGAGCGACTCGGCGATCCGTATCAGGACCTCTTCGGATTCGGCGAGAACGATCATCGTCACCGGACCGAAGGCCTCGGACTGGAGCGGGCCCGCGCCTTGGAGAAAACGCTCTCCGGACATCGTCAAGAGGGTGTTTTCGAACCGGTACCCGGGTTCGGGGAGCGGATGGCCGCCGGCGATGAGAATGGCGCCGTTTTTTATCAATTCCTCGACGGCCGCACAAACGGATTCCCTGACGCTGAGGTTCAATAGATATCCGGTGGGTGAGGAATGAAAGCGCTCCCGGGCCCACTCGAGAAAATCCCGGCCGGCGTCACCGTCGAGGACAACCGCCAATCCCGGCTTCGTGCAGAATTGTCCCATCCCCAGGCTGCAGGAGGCGAATAGATCAGCCGCGAGAGCGGCGCCCCGCTCCGCGACAGCTCCCGGAAACAAGAACAGGGGATTGAGACCCGACATTTCGAGGTAGATCGGCTTACCGGCGGAATCGGCCGCCTGTTTCAGTCGGAGGCCGGAACGGCGGCTTCCGGTGAAGGCTGTCGCGCCGATCCCGGGATGGGCGACCATCTTCAATCCGTCCGCGGGATCTAAATGATAGAGAAGCTGAAAGGCCGCCTTGGGAAATCCGGTTTCGACGAGCGTGTCTCGGGCGATTTCGGCGAACAAACGCGTTGTTCCGGGGTGGGACGGATGACTCTTGGCGATCACCGGGTTCCCGGCGGCCAGAGCGGCGGCAAAATCTCCCCCGGCCGCGCTGTTGAATGCGAAGGGGAAGTTGTTCGGGCCGAAGACCACGACCGGTCCCCCCAGCGGGCCGCGGATCGAGCGGATGTTGAGTTTCGAATCGATCGCGGCTTGCCGCCAGGATCCATCCCGGACAGCGGCGGCCGAGAGTCGGAGCTGATGAACGGTCCGGGGGAGTTCCGTTGTCCGTAATCGGGGTTCTTTTGCAAGGGCGGTCTCCCGGTGGGCGATCTCGACAAGGTCGTCAACCCGTCGAAGAATGCCTTCGGCGAATCGATCGAGAAAGGCGCCCGTCAGGGCGGGAGGAATCGTTTCCATCTCCCGGGCGGCTTGACGGGCGAAAAAGACGGCTTCCTCGATGTCCTGAAAATCGGAAATCGGATAGTGATCGGAGAAGGGGAGACCGGTCGTCGGATCGAAAGCCGTGAACACGGCGCTCGCCCGGGCCGGTTTCCATGAGCCGTTGAGCAGAATCGGGGCGGGAATCCCTGTCTCCTTAAGGTTCATCCGCCGGAATAGAGCGGCGCAATGGCGATCCGATCTCCCTCGGTCAACGGTTCGTCCGCGGAGACCGCCCGTCCATTCCGGGTGACGATCCGCGGACGTTCCAGCGGAAAGCCGACGGTTCGAAGGACGGACTCCGGGGTCGACCCCTCCGGGAGGACGATCGATTTTTCACTGAACCCGAGGGCTTGGATCAGCGGGCCGATCAGCTTGATGGTGAGAGTCATGTCAGCTTGGCGACCTTTTCGGCGGCCGCGGCCTCCTTGGTCAAGCCGAGTTTTTCGAGCGTGGCCTTGGTCGGAATGCCCCGGTTGTCGTATCCGCGCTGATCGTAATAATGCTGGAGAAGTCCATCATATTTCTCGAGGTCGAGAACCTGTCCCTTGATCGGACCGTCGGTATCGGCGTTGGTCGGGTCGAACCAGACGGCCGGGGGATAGTCGTCCTTGCGGGTGACGTTCGGGAATTCCCGAAGGTAATGAAGCTTGATCAGGCTGTAGATCCGGTCGGCCCGGAGCCACATGTCGTCGAGCGTCCAGTTCAATCCGGTGATCGTGTTGAAGTAATGGGGATAGTGATCGAGCGGCCAGCCCAATTCGATCCAGGGGAACCGGCAGGCGACGAGGAATTCGAACATCCCGCCCCGGATGCGTTGGAGCTCGATGACCTTGGCCGCTTTTTCCGGCCCATAGGATTCCCGGGTGGTGTTCTTCAGTTCGAAGGTGATGATCCAGGCCTCGCGGTGGTGGGCTCCGATCGCGGCCACGCCGAACGCCAGGGCCTGACCGGGGATGAACTTGCAGTTATAGGCCGCCACATCGAGACCTTTGACCTGCATGGCATACGCTTCGGATCCGTGGCCGAATTCCTTGGCCATGCGGAGAGAGCCATCGGCCAAGAGATTCCCGACTGGACCCTCTCGATGGGCAGCTATCCGGAGGAGTTCCTTGGCCCGCTCTGCGTCGCCGAATTTGAAATCGCCGGTGATGACCCCGTGATCGATGGCGTCGGCATAAAAGCTCAGGGTGCAGCCGGCAGACATCGTGTCCAGGCCGTAGTCGTCGCAGAGATAATTCAGGGAGCCGACTTGGTCCAGGTCGAAGATTTCGAGATTCGATCCGAGCAGGCCGATGTTTTCGTAATCGAGCTCGGATTCGCGCCCCTCGCGATCGTGGATCGTGATCCCGCAGCGCATCGTGCAGTTGGGACAACCGTACGTTGCGATGCGGCTGTTGTTGAGCCGTTCCCCGTCGATTTTCCAGGCGTCGGGATGCTGGGTCTTGCGGAAGTTGCGGACAGGCAGGCCGGCGACTTCGTTGCACCAGGCCAGGACGCCGTTTGTGCTCTGGATCGACCAACCCGTTTGCTTGTCGAGTTGTCCGACTTTTTTCAAATCGCCCGAGCCCAGGGCCCTCATGGCCTCCGGATCGGCTTGGGGGATCGGTTTCGTGCCCTTCACGACGATGGCCTTGAGGAGCTTGGAGCCCATGACGGCGCCCATCCCGGGCCGTCCGCCGGCCCGGCCCTCGAGACTGCGGACGACGGCATACCGGCTCATATTCTCACCGCCTTGGCCGATATTCAGGACGCCGACGCCCTTGCCGTATTTGCCGTAGATATAATCGTTGGCGGCATAAGTGCCCTGGCCCCAAATTTCTTCGGCGGAGAGGAATTCGACGTTGTCGTCTTGGATATAGAGCATCGTCGGCCGATCGGCTTTGCCCTCCACGATCAGAGCGTCGTAACCGGCTTTCCTCAAATGTTCGGCGACCCGGGTCCCGATATTCCCGTCCCCGTAGAATCCGGTCAGGGGAGACTTGGCAGCGACGACGGCTTTGCCCGTGTTGGGCGCCGGGATTCCGGCGATCGGCCCCAAGGCGACGACGAATTTGTTCTCCGGGCCGAGGGGATCGATCCCCGGGC
>Ga0315287_10006495_pt1 | contig 11651 bp, 10 predicted proteins | sample YL17G11_0_MG_FD_205037 | JGI IMG/M metagenome (GOLD analysis project Ga0315287, IMG submission 205037) | Sediment microbial communities from Yellowstone Lake, YNP, Wyoming, USA - YL17G11_0 | ecosystem: Environmental > Aquatic > Freshwater > Lake > Sediment | place: USA: Wyoming | collected...
GAGGTGAGCGCCATCGAAGCTGCCATCCGCTCAGTCGGCGACACGCTCGGCAGCGCCGGCCCCGTCATCCACACCACCCGACTCGCCATCACCGGCCGCACCATCGGCCCCGGCCTCTTCGAACTCATCTCGGTCCTGGGCAAAGCCCGCGTCCTCGCCCGCATGAGCAAGGCGGAGCAATACGTGCGAGGATCGTAACACTCAATCGCGCAGGCCGCACACCCGGCGTTGCGGGCAACCTGCCTCCGTCAGCCGGCGCATCCAGCCCCGTGCGGTGCGGGTATGACGCAGGCATGCCCACCGAGAGTCCATGCTGGCGTTGCTGTCTGAGCAGTTCGATCGAGGAACCATTCCAGGCGATTCTGTAGCCGAAAATGTCACGTTTCTCGCCAAAACCATGGAAGAATCAGACTGCAAACAGTTTCCGACGTCCGATCGGGGACGCACGATGAGCGAGCATGAGGCATGTGCCCTGCTGGGCCAGCTATTGCTGGCGAGCGGAGCCATTACACCCGAAGATCTGAACGAAGCGCTCTACCGGCAGAAGGTGAGCGGCGAGCAGCTTGGCCAGGTGCTCCTGGAAATGGGCGCGCTCGCCCCGCGCCAGCTCGAGCGCGCCCTGCACGCCCAGAACCGCCTGCGCGGCAAGCCCGCCCAGGATCGCGCCTTCATCCTCGTGATCGACGACGACCCTGAGATTGGCGCACTCCTCGGCGACATTCTCGAGGGGGCCGGCTATCGCGTCGGCATCGCCTCCGATGAGAGCGAGGCCATCGCCGCCATCATGGCGCCCGATGGCTGTAATCCAGCCCTCATTGTCCTCGATCTTGGGCTGCCCAGTTATGGCGGCATTGAGTTCCTCACCATCCTCAGAAAGAGCGGCACCACCAACCGCATCCCCGTCATCGTCCTCACTGGCCGGCCCGACCTCGAAGCCGATATCAGCGCGCGCGGCCTTCAGATCAGCGAGTTCCTGGCGAAGCCCGTCTCCGCGCGCAAGCTGCTCCAGATAGTGGAGAACGTGCTCAGCAGGGATCGGCGAGGCGCACCCGCTCCAGCGCGGTAGCAGCCCCCTCGACCCGTGGCGCGCTCATGATCGCGCCGTTCCAGGCAGGCGATTTGCTGAGCCAGAAAGGTCTTGGCCGCCGAGCGGAAGAATTTGGGCCTATTCTTCCTGAAGCGCGCTGCTGGTCGTCGCGATCGTGCCGTCCCTGAGTTCCCTCGCTGAGCATCCGTGCGACGCCGCGAATGTGCCGCCAGAGGGGGAGCTTACATGTCAGGTGATGCTCAGCCACAAGGTAGGTCGGCCAGGCCGACACGCGTACTCGTCGTTGAAGACGAACCCGAGGTCCTCAACCTGCTGACGGACCTGCTCGCCAGGCATGGCTACGAAGTCATGCCAGCGCGTAACGGTGTCGCCGCCATGGTCGCCCTCACCGCACCGGAGCCCGATGGCCCTCAGGTCGTCCTTCTCGATCTCGGCCTGCCCCTTGAGGGTGGCGCCTCAGTGCTTTCCTTCCTGCGTAACGTCGTCCGCAGTGGCATTCCCGTCGTCATCCTCACCGGCCGCGCCGACATGGAGGAGGAAAGGACTGTGCGCGCACTTGGGGTCAGCGACTACCTCCACAAGCCCGCATCCCCCCACCAGATCCTCTCCGCGCTCTCCACGGCGCTGATCTATTGACGGTCTGTGGCCGTCTCACCGTTCAGTGGCGAGGCGTCTCGCCTGTGCGAAGGGGCGAAGTCCCTTCCTGTTTGGCCGGATTCTCCCGGCGATCTCCGTGATCCCTCCGACTCTCCGGCTGTTCGGACTTCGTCGTGCAGGTATCCCCCTCACCGCTCCGAATAGGCACGCATACCCCTGGAAGGAGACGCGGAATGAAGATCAGTTGCGCCGGTTACACGTTCAACTCGTATTTCCGAGAGAAGAAGCTCACGCTCGAGCAGTACATAGACGTCTGTGCCGACATGGGCCTCGAAGGCGTCGAACTCACCCAGTACTACTTCCCCGAGACCGGCAAGTCTTACCTCAACAAGCTGAAGCGCCAACTCCTCAAGCGCGGTCTCTCCCTCGCCGGCGCCGCCATTGGTGGCTCCTTCTGCAACGCCGCCGAGGACGACCGCAAGAAGCACGTTCAGCTCACCAAAGAGTGGCTCGATATCTCCATGGCCCTTGGCGCCCCCTGCCTGCGCGTCTTCGCCGGCCCCGCCCCGGAGGGTCACACGGTCGATGAGGCATTCAAGTGGGCCGTCGATGGCCTCAAGGAATGCGCCGCCAAGGCTGAGCAGGTCGGCGTCGTCATCGGCCTCGAGAACCACGGTGGCCTCACCGGCACCGCCGATGGGCTGGTAAAGATCCTCAAAGCCGTCGGCTCCGACTGGGTCGCCGCCCTCCTCGACTTCGGCAACTACTCCAAGGACCCGTACGCCGAATTCGAGCAGACCGCGCCCTACACCGTCATGACCCACGCAAAACCCACATCCGATTTCGCCGAAACGCACGGCTGGGTGGACTATCGCCGGGTCAAAGACATCATGACCAAAGCCGGCTACCGTGGCTTCCTCTCCATCGAGTACGAGGAGCCTGGCCAGGACGCCATGATCGAAACCCCGCGCTTCGCCGGTTACCTGCGCGGTATCACCAGCCTCTAGTATTCTGCGATGCGTGTGCCCGTCTGCCGTTCGGCGGGCACACGCATTGATCTGCGTTCATCTGTGGCTGTATTGCCGTTCATACCCAGGAGTCCATCATGCCACACAATCCGCTTGGTCTCTCCATCATCGGCTGCGGTGACATCGCCCCCAGACACGCAGAGGCCCTCCGCACCACCACCAACGCCAGACTCGTAGCCTGCATGGACGTTGTCGAAGCCTCCGCCAAGAGCCTTGGCGAGACGTATGGCGTCCCGCACTACACCAAGCTCGACGACATGCTCGCGCGCCCCGACGTCGAGGTTGTGCTCATCGCCACGCCCGCCTTCACCCACGCCCCCATCACCGAGCAGGCCGCCAAGGCCGGCAAAGCCGTCATCTGCGAGAAGCCCCTCGCCCCCAGCCTCGCCGACGCCGACCGCATCATCGCCGCCTGCAAGAGCGCCGGCGTGCCCATGTCAGCCTGCCACCCTCTCCGCTACCTCGAAGACGCGCAGTACGCCCGCGATCTCATCACCACCGGCGCCATCGGCACAGTGATCGAGATCCGCCTCACCAGCCTCGGCGAGAAGAAAGAGAGCTACTGGCAGGGCGGCTACTCCGGCCGCACCCCCAGCGACTGGCGCAAGTCCAAGGCCTCCAGTGGCGGCGGCATCGTCATCACCAACCTCGTACACAACATCGACCTCGCCCGCTTCGTCACTGGCATGGACGCCATTCGCGTTTCCGCTGAGGCCGGCACATTTTGCACCGACGTCGAGGTCGAGGACATCGCCCTCGCCTGCCTGCGCTACGAGAACGGCGCCATCGGCATGGTCGATGGATGCTCCTGCTTCTACGGTGGCCTCGACACCTGGGACGTGGTCTTCCTGGGTACGAAGGGACAGATCAGATTTGGCTTCTGGCGCAAAGTGACCGAGGTCTACCTCGCCGAGCCATTCGGCGACCTACCGGCCCGAGAGTGGATCAAACGAGAAACCGGCAACGACGCCTGGGTGGACTTTCACAACGCCTTCGCCGCCGCCTTTCGCGCCGGCCAGACCCCGCCCGTCACCGGAGAAGACGGCCGCAAGGCTATCGAAATCGTCCTCGCCATCTACCGCGCCGCTGAAACCGGTCAGCCGGTAGCACTGCCGATGTAGCTGCGGCGCGGCTTCTGTTGTGGGAGCGGTTCCCGCCCTGCAGAAACCCCCATCGCGGAGGGAGAACTATGAGCCTCACGCTAGCCATCATCGGCCTCAAAGGCCACCAATACATTGTCCTCGACGCGCTCCCCAGTATGCCCGAAGTCGAACTCGTCGCCGTCGCCGATGATGACCCCGAAGCCATCTCCCGCGCGCAGGACCTCCGCGGCGCAACCCCGAACACCCGCGCCTACGGGAACCTCCAGGACCTGCTCGCCAATCACAAGCCCGATATCGTCCTCGAAGCCGGCACCGACCGCGACCGCGCCGGCGCCATCATCGCCTGCGCCGAGCGCGGCATCCACCTCATCACCGAAAAGCCCCTCGCCAACCACCTGAAATCCCTCGATCGGGTCGTAGACGCCGTCACCAAGTCCGGCATCACTCTCACCATGCTCCTCACCATGCGCTGCGAGCCCACTTACATTGCGCTCCGCGGCGCAGTCGCAGCCGGCGCGATCGGCACAGTCACGCAAGTTGGCGTGCAGAAGTCATATCGCCTCGGCGAACGTCCCGCGTGGCAGAAGAGCCATGAGACCTTCAGCGGCATCATCCCCTACATCGGTATCCACGCCATCGACCTCATCCGCTGGTGCTCCGGCCGCGAGTTCGCAGAGGTCATGGCCTACTCCGCCAACACCGGCCATCCCGAGATGGGGGACCTCGAGGATAACGGCTGCATGGTCGCCCGACTTGATAACGGCGCCTCTGCCGCCATCCGTCTGGACTACTGCCGCCCCGCCGCTGCTCCCACCCACGGCGACGATCGTCTCCGCATCGCCGGCAGCCGCGGCGTCATCGAGTCTATGAACGAGCGCGTCACCCTCATCACCAACGACGAAGGCCCGGTCGAGGTTCCCCTCCCCGCGCCTGTCAACTTCTTCGCCGATTACGTTGACTCGCTCAGGGCCGGCCGGGAACCATACATCCCATTCGCGGATTGCGTACGCGTCACCGAAATAGGCCTCAGCGCCCGCCAATCCGCCGAAACAGGGAAACCGTATACGCTGTGAAGAATGAGTAGTTTCGCCAGGAGTTCGCTCCCGACCGGCGGGATCCGAGCCGACCTGCGTAGCGTGCGGATGACGTCAAAGGAGACAACCCGATGCGCCTGCTCTCACTATACCTGTTGCTCCCGCTGGTCTGCGCTGCTCTCCTCTTCAGCTGCGCGTGCTCCCGAGCCTCCGACCAGCATCTCACCAAGCGCTGGCTCTTCGTCTGGTCCGACCTCACCGAGCCTGCCACCGTTGACCGCATCATCGCTCTCTTCCCGCGCGCCGAGGCCGCTGGCTACAACGCCTGCGTCTTTCCCTATGCCGTCGCGCCCACCAAGCTCGAGGCCTTCAAGTCGGCCGCCAGGCAACATCACCTCGACCTCATTCCCGTCGTCATGGGCAACTCCCACGACCAGAACTACACCGAGGGCCTGCCCGCCAAGGATGCCCTCTTCATCGCTCGCGGCAAGGCTGCGACCTTCATCGCTGACAACCCGACTCGAGCCGCCAACGCTGGTTTCGAGGATGTCACCGGCGACCACTTCAACGGCTGGGCCCTACAGGACAACGAAGGGAAGGCCACGTTCGCCGACCATGAAGTCGTACACGGCGGCAAGACCTCCCTCCGCATGGAGAACGTGAGAACCGCCGGCGAGCATGGTCACTGTCGCCTGAACCAGATCCTCAAGCTCCAGCCCTTCCGCCAGTACCACATCAGCGTCTGGACAAAGACCGAGAACTGGACGCCGGCCGAAGCCGAGGTCAAGCTGATCGTCGGCGATCGCGAGATCAGCTTCCAGACCTTTCCAGTCAAGCGCACGGAGGACTGGACCAGGCACGATATCGTCTTCAACAGCCTCGACCACACCGAGGCCACACTGTACCTCGGCAACTGGTCGAACTCCACCGGCCGTCTGTGGTGGGACGATCTCGCTATTGAGGAGATTGGCCTCGTCAACGTCCTCCGCCGCCCTGGTTGCCCGGTCACCGTGAAGGGCGAAGATGGCACGGTGTACGAAGAAGGCAGAGACTTCGAGTACGTCCGCGACCCCGAGCTACACATCTACCGGGCCTATCACGGCCTGCCAACCATCCACTTGACGCCCGATACCCGCATCAGAGAAGGCGCGCGCCTTAGAGTCAGCTATTACCATCCCGCCATTGTCTATGAGGACCGCCTCACGAGCTGTCTCTCCGAGCCGAAGATATTCGATGAATGGCGTCAGGAGATCAAGCAGGCAAACGACCAGTTTCACCCGCCGGCGTTCTTCATGTCCCATGACGAGTTGCGCGTCATGAACTGGTGCGCGCTGTGCCAGAGCCGCCACATGACCCCGGGCCAGCTGCTCGCTGACAACGTTCACAATGCCGCGCAGGTCATACGCGACATCCGCCCCGACGCCGAGATCTGGGTCTGGAACGATATGTTCGACCCGATGCATAATGCCCGCGATGACTACTACCTGGTCAATGGCGCCGTCAAGGGCTCCTGGGAGGGCCTCGACCCCGGCATCGGCATCGTCAACTGGCATGGTGGACTGCAGGGGAAGAACGCCAAGTTCTTCGCCGACCGGGGTGAGAAGCAGGTCCTCGCCGGCTACTACGATGGCAGCGCGAACGGCGAAGACATCGTCGAATGGCTCAAAGGCGTCGAAGGCGTCCCCGGCATCGTCGGCGCCATGTACACCACTTGGCAGGAGAAGTACGATGCCATGGAAGCCTGGGGCCACGCAGCCTGGGGCAAGCCATGAAGATCGGAGACGGACAGTGCTCCGCTGTCATCCTGAGCGCAGCGAAGGATCCCGCCGTTTTGCCCTCCAGCGGTGACAGATAAGGATAAGAGAACCATGACATCTCGCGAGCGCGTCGTCGCCGCCCTCAACCACAAAGAGCCCGACCGCGTCCCCATCGACCTCGGCGGCAGCTTCACCACCGGCATCGTCGTCACCACCTACGCCAAGGTCCGCCGCGCCCTCGGCGTCAACAGCACCCCTCCAAAGGTGAACGACCTCCTCCAGATGCTCGCCGAGATGGAAGTTCCCGTCATGGAGAAGCTGGGCTGCGACGTCATCTCCCTCTACCCCCGCGGCCGCTTCTTCGGCGTCGCCCCCGAAAACTGGAAGACCTGGACCACCTTCGACGGCACCGACGTCCTCGTCCCCGGCGGCTTCAAGTACCGCGTCGATGGCGACGGCAGCCTCCTCATTTCACCTGGCGGCGACGTCAACAGTCGCCCCAGCGGCCGCATGCCCAAGGATGGCTATTACTTCGATATCATCATTCGCCAGCAGCCCATCGACTGGGACCGCCTCGATCCTGCCGAGTTCTCCGAGCAGTTCACCGTCTACACTGACGAGATCCTCACTCACCTCCAAACCACCGCCGACTCCCTCTACCGAAACACCGACTACGCCATCCTCGGCAGCTTCGGCGGCGGCGGCCTCGGCGACATGCCTCTCGTCCTCGCCTCCGATATCGAGAACCCCAAGGGCATCCGCAACTACAGCGACTGGCTCGTCGCCCACATCACCCATCCCGAGTACATAAAGGGCGTCTACCAGCGCCAAACCGAAATCGCGCTTCAGAACCTCGAACTGTACCGCCAGGCCGTCGGCGACAGGATCGTTGCCATCTTCATCTCCGGCACCGACTTCGGTACCCAGCGCGGGGAGCTGATCTCCCCGGACCTCTACCGCGAGCTCTACTTTCCCTTCCACAAGCGCCTGAATGACTGGGTCCACCAGCACACCCCTTGGAAGACCTTCTATCACTGCTGCGGCTCGATCTACCACCTCATCCCGCATTTCATCGAAGCCGGCGTGGATATCCTCAACCCCGTGCAATGCTCCGCCGCTAACATGGAACCGGCCCGCCTGAAACGCGAGTTCGGGGACAAGATCACCTTCTGGGGCGGCGGAGTAGACACGCAGAAGACGCTCCCATTCGGCACGCCCGACGAAGTCCGCGCCCAAGTCGCCGACCGCATCCGCACCTTCGCCCCCGGCGGCGGCTACGTCTTCAACCCCATCCACAACATCCAGGCCAAGACCCCCGTCGACAACATCCTCGCCATGTTCGACACCGCTCGCACCGCCGGCGCATACCCGATTCTGTGATCGGCCGGGGCAGGGCTTCAGTCCCCTGCGGCGACCTGCCCTGCCCCCTCTGTCATTCCGAGGGAGAGAGAGTCCGCATAGGCGGACTCGACGACCGTGGGAATCTCACCGTTCCTCTGGTGTTTCGGGACTTCAGTCCCGAAACCGCTAACCCCGTTCCCCTCCCGGCAGGACCCTCCTCGCCCCCCAACGAACCTCCGTCCAGCCATCACCGATCAAGGGAGACACCATGGCCGACAATACCCGCGTCATCGTCTGGAACGAATTCCGTCACGAGAAAACCAGCGAAGAGATCAAGGCGATCTACCCCAAGGGTATGCACGCCGTCATCGCCGATCACCTCAATAAGCAGACCGGCATCACCGCCACCCTCGCCAGTCTCGACGAACCCGAGCACGGCCTCACCGACAAGAAGCTCGCCGACACCGACGTGCTGATTTGGTGGGGGCACATGGCGCACGGTGAGGTCGAGGACGAAATCGTGAACCGCGTCCAGCAGCGCGTGCTCAACGGCATGGGCCTCATCTGCCTTCACTCCGCCCACTTCTCGAAGATCTTCCAGAAGCTCATGGGCACCACGTGCAACCTCTGGTGGCGAGAGATCAACGAGAAAGCGCGTTACTGGGTCGTCGCCCCCAACCATCCCATCGCCGCCGGCCTCGGCCCATACTTCGAGCTCCCCCACGAAGAAATGTACGGCGAGTTCTTCGACATCCCCGCGCCTGACGAACTCGTGCTCATCGCCTGGTTCGCCGGCGGCGAAGTCTTCCGCGCCGGATGCTGCTACAACCGCGGCCACGGCAAAGTCTTCTACTTCCAGCCCGGTCACGAGACGTACCCGAACTACAAAGACCAAAACGTCCTCAAAGTCATCACCAACGCCGTCTGTTGGGCCGCCCCCATCCAGGGAATCGCCACCCGCAAATTCGGCAACCGCGCCGTGCCGTTGGAGAAGCTGGGCTGACCAGCACAGCCAGTGGCACAGGCGTCTCGCCTATGGTCGCCCCGCAAGGGCGACCTGTGGGAATGGCTTCGCCTGCTATCTCGGCACTGCAGTCCCGAAACCAAACAGCGGGCATCCGCCCCCAGTCGGCGGATGCCCGCGCTCTGTCGTGGTGAGGTCACTCTCGCCCTACATCATCACCCACAGCATCACCGCGCTCGCGCTCACCACTGCCAGCATCCCCGCCGTGACCGCGCACAGTGCGAACACTCGCGCCTCCAGCCACTCCAGCATGTGCCCCTCGGTCGCCCGCGCATGCTCCTCGAACGCGATCAGCAGTGCCGCTACCGCCCCAGCCAGCAGCGGCCACTTCGCCGACACGAAACTGCCAAGACCGGCCAGGAGCCGAAATAACGCTGGCGCCGCATCACCAATACTGGGATCTCCCAGCACAGCCACCAATCCTCTTGTCAGCAGAGGCAACAGTCCAAGCAGAACAACCACCGTCACAGCCGCGAGCCACATCCTCGCACTGATCGCAACAACGCGTCGCCGCACCACTACTTCTTCCTCCCGCAGGTGCTGGTGCTTCGACGTTCCCGACCCGCTCGCGGTTCCCCCGTTCCCTGACTTTCTTCACCTTTCAAGCAAGCCCTCAGTGGCGATTGCAGCGGCGCTTCTGTTCCGACATCGCGCCTGAACCGGTGCAGGTTGCGCATACGCCTGTGCCGCCGCAGGCGCTCATCAGTGTTCATCTGTGGTTGCTCCGTCGTTGCCGTTCGGCCTCTGCGCCGCGCGGTTATGCTATAATCCTCCACCATGTCCACGCGATTCGAGGTCAAGCAGAAACACGTCATCATCATCATGGACGGCGCCGCCGACGACCCCCAGGCCGACCTCGGCAACATCACGCCCCTTCAGGCCGCTCGTACGCCCAACTCTGACGCGATCGCCCGCGAAGGCGTCTGTGGCCTCGCCAAGACCATCCCTGATGAAATGCAGCCCGGCTCCGACATCGCCGCGCTCTCCATCCTCGGCTACGATCCCCTCCGCTATCACACCGGCCGGGCCCCGCTCGAGGCCGCCAGCCTGGATGTCCCCATGGACGACGCCGACGTCGCCTTCCGCTGCAACCTCGTCACCTCCGACGGCGAGACCATGATCGACTACTCCGGCGGTGAGATCCCCACCGCCGAGGCGCACGCTCTCATCACAACCGTCAATGAGAAGCTTGCCACCCGCCGTTTCCAGTTCTACCCCGGCGTCAGCTACCGCCACATCATGGTCTGGCGCGATGGGTCCGTGGAGGTGGAGACCACGCCGCCACATGACATCATCAACCAGCCTATCGAGCCGCACCTTCCTCGCGGCGACGGAGAACAGATGCTCCGCCAGCTCATGTTCGATTCGCTCGAGATACTGGATCGGCACGACATTAACCGGCGCCGTCGCGACCAGGGCAAGCCGCCCGCCAACATGATCTGGCTCTGGGGGCAGGGCCGGCCCTGTATTCTGCCGTCATTTGCCGCGCAGCATGGCACGCCTGGCGTCGTCATCGCCGCAGTTGACCTGCTTCGCGGCGTGGCCAAAGCCGCCGGCCTCCATGCCCCCGAAGTCCCCGGCGCCACTGGCAACCTCGAGACCGACTTCGACGCGAAGGCCCGCGCCGGTATCGATGCCCTCGAACGCTTCGACTTCGTCCTTATCCACGTCGAGGCCCCCGACGAAGCCGCCCACCAGGGCAGCGCCGAACGCAAAGTCTGGGCCATCGAGCAGATTGACAGCAAAGTCGTTGGCCCCGTCCTGGATCGCCTCCGATCGCTGCCGCACAGCAAGCTTATGGTCCTCGCCGACCACTACACCAAGCTCAGCACCCGCACCCACGCCCGCGAGCCCGTGCCGTTCGCGCTCTGGGGCGACGGCCGCGATGATTCCGAGGCGTTCGACGAAGTGAACGCGGCCGCAACCCGGCGGTCCATTGAGGAAGGCTGGCGACTCCCCGACCTGCTGTTTGAGGGCTGACGTGAACCCTCTCCTCCGCCGCGTCGCCGCCACCATCGCCCGCTATCACATGATCGCGCCCGGCGACACGGTCCTGGTCGCCTATTCCGCGGGCGCCGACTCCACCGCGCTCCTCCACGCGCTCGTGCAGCTTAGAGGGAAGCTCGGCTGCACCATCTGCGCGTGCCACATCCACCACGGCCTGCGGGAGCGCGATGCCGATGCAGACGCCGAGCACGCGGCATGCTTCGCCGAATCCCTGGGGGTCCCGTTCACGTCGGCCCGCGCCGACGCATGCGCATATGCAAAAGAGCGGAAGCTCTCCACGGAGACCGGCGCCCGCGAACTCCGCTACCAACTCCTTGATCAGGCCGCGGAGACCCACGGCGCCACCCGCATCGCCACCGGCCACACCGCCGACGACCAGGCCGAGACCGTCCTCCTCAACCTCCTCCGCGGCGCCGGTCCCGCCGGCATCGCCGGTATGCCTCCCGTGCGCGACAACATCATCCGACCACTGATCGGCCTCACCCGCGCCGACGTCGAGGAGTACTGCCACGCCAATGGCCTTGCCCATCGCCTCGATGAGTCCAACCCGGACCTGCGCTTCACCCGCAACCGCATCCGCCACGAGATCCTGCCGGCCCTCGCGCGCATCCGACCCAGCGTCGCCGCCGCGCTCTGCCGCCTCGCAGACCTCATGCGCGAAGAAAACGACTACATCTCGACTCAGGCACGCACCGAGGCCGACCGCCTCGAA
>Ga0315287_10006496_pt1 | contig 11650 bp, 12 predicted proteins | sample YL17G11_0_MG_FD_205037 | JGI IMG/M metagenome (GOLD analysis project Ga0315287, IMG submission 205037) | Sediment microbial communities from Yellowstone Lake, YNP, Wyoming, USA - YL17G11_0 | ecosystem: Environmental > Aquatic > Freshwater > Lake > Sediment | place: USA: Wyoming | collected...
CGAATCCTCACGCTTGCGCGCAAGGAGTTCGCCGAGTATGTCATTCCCGAAGACGAGGAGCTTGTAGACTATTTCGAGACGGACATTCACAAAGAAATCTCTGCCCGGATGAAGCCGAAGGACTATCTTCGTGAGTATCGCGGCGCGACGGGAATGACTCTCCAGCAGGTCGCCGACCGTGTTGGTGTCAACGCTCAGCGGGTCCACGATTGGGAGCAGGGATACAGGGATATTTCCAAGGCGTTCGCTCACAAGCTGGCGGACCTGTTTAGCACTAGCCCCGCTGTGTTCATCTGAGCGCAGGCGATTGCCGAGACAATGGAAGATTAGCGGGGGTGAAATGGCTTCGGCTCAATGCGCATTGCACGCAACCGCGCAAACGGACGACGTGTCCGGCTTCCGGCATGTGCGAAGCGAACGCCCTTTGTCCGGTTGTGTGTCCGCGCGCCTACAGCGGCACCATCAAGCGGACGGAACAGGGTGAGGGGAGCTTGTGGCGTTGCAGTTGACTCGCTCGCATACGCAGCTTGGTTCTGTCTGCCCGGCAGACTGTTGCCCGTGGAGTGGATCTGGTGCAGGTGCAGACCAATTTCGAGATTGGTCGGCACATTGTTGAGCACGAGCAACTGGGCAAGGGCTTCCTGTTTGAGGCACGACAGAAACGCTTTACTTTTGACGAAGATCATTTCTTCGCCGATCTGGTCTTCTACAACCGACTACTGCGCTGCTACGTGCTCATCGACCTCAAGATCGGCAAGCTGACGCATCAGGATCTTGGGCAAATGCAGATTGGGCTTTGGCTTCTCGGCAGCCATCGGAATCTTCTTCGGGTGGTACCCGGCGCGCAAGGCTGCGGCACTCAAGCCCATCGATGCGCTGCGGTATGAGTGATCAAACCCTCCTGCAGGCTGCTTCCAGTGGGTGTTCACCTCGCATTGGCAGCCTTCTTCGGGGCACTCTCCGACTTGACAACAGGAATACTCCGTGTTCTCCGTTCCTCGTGACCCACCAGGAACATGGCGCCCTCGATGAGCACGAACTCATCACCCGAGCCAATCACCTTCCCGCAGTTGCACGCGCACGGACCCCACACCTTGCTCGCCTTCATGGGTGTTTCCTTCCTGCAGTATCACGGAGTTTCGCCGATTGCCACCTGCTGTAAAATGCATCGGTTCTTCCGCCGAATCAAGAGTCGTCCGCTCTACCGGGGATCCGGGAGTCCCCACGCGTTTACCATTGTCAATGTCGCGTACGGAGACATCGCGGAGACGACGAATCGCTGAGTATTCGCGACGTGCTCGAAACATGGGGCGCTCTCCCGCACGGCTCTCAGCGCAGCCACATTGGTGTGCACATCGGGGAGAGCTTCCCGGCTGTTGACGCTGCGCGCACAGAAGGGCTGCGGTGGTCCGCCCGGCTGAGGCTACGAGGGCGTGGCGATGGCCTCCCTGAAATACGCGACGGTCTTGACCAACCCCAGGTCAAGCGAGACCGTGGGTTCCCATCCCAGGGCAGAGCGTGCAAGCGTGATGTCGGGCTTGCGCTGCCGCGGATCGTCCGATGGCAGGTCCTTGCACACGAGCTTGGACTTGGACGCGGTCTGCACAATCACTTTCCGGGCAAGTTCCTTGATGGTGAACTCGCCGGGGTTGCCCACATTGACCGGCCCGATGAGTGTCGGGTGATTCATCAGGCGAACCATACCCTCGATCAGATCATCCACGTAGCAGAATGAGCGGGTCTGCGAGCCGTCGCCGTAGAGCGTGATGTCCTCGCCGCGTAGCGCCTGGACAATGAAATTGGAGACCACACGGCCGTCGTTGGGGTGCATGCGCGGGCCGTAGGTGTTGAAGATGCGCATCACGCGGATGTCAACGTCGTTCTGCCGGTGGTAGTCGAAGAAGAGCGTTTCGGCAACGCGCTTGCCCTCATCGTAGCACGAGCGAATGCCGATGCAGTTGACATTTCCCCAATACTCCTCTTTCTGCGGATGCACGGTTGGGTCACCATACACCTCTGAGGTCGATGCCTGCAGCACGCGCGCCTTCACCCGCTTGGCCAGCCCCAGACAGTTGATGGCGCCCATGACGCTGGTTTTGACGGTCTTGACCGGGTTGTACTGGTAGTGCACAGGTGAGGCCGGGCAGGCGAGGTTGTAGATTTGGTCGACCTCCACAAAGATCGGCATGGTGATGTCGTGACGCAGCAGCTCGAAGTTCTTGCAGTCCATCAGATGGGCGATGTTGGCCTTGCGGCCGGTGAAGTAGTTGTCGAGACAGATGACATCGTGGCCCTCGGCAACAAGGCGTTCGCAGAGGTGCGAGCCCAGAAAGCCTGCACCACCGGTCACCAGGATTCGTTTGGACATGCTGAATGACTCCTTGGGTTCGGAGTGGCTCTCCCCCTGCGCCACTCCCGGGGTCATATAGCATACTTCACGCCGATGGGGCGGCGCAAATGCGGGCGGACCACGAGTGTGGCTCCCCGAACCCGTTCGACGAGCATGTGTCAAGCATCTTCCTAGAGGAAACCATCGTCCTGTCGAGGCCGAAAAAAAGATTGTGATACCTATTGACACGCAGCCCTGTCGCTAGTATAATGAGAGTGTAGGTTTGATTGACTGTTTTGTTTAGGTCGGCCTGCAAAGGTTTGCGGGTCAAACAAAGCCTGGCCTGACAGCCGGGAAACCTGTTTCAATCAGGTCTTGGGCCGCTGGGGACTCTCCTGCGGCCCTTCTTTATTTGTGGGGGCAATGCGGTTCCGTGCAAGTGCATGTGCGGTAAGCGAAGTCGGGCACGGATCCCGACGAAACAATGCGCCTTGCAGAGGCCTGGCACGATGGTCGCGGGTGTCGCGCACCGGATCAGAGCTCCAGGCATTGAGCGGAGCGATGCACTGAGCGGCGCAGAAGTGTCGAAATGCCACCGCCCCATGACGCGCCACACATCCGGCTGGGCTCAGTGCGGCGCCCGGCTTTGCCACCCAACACGATTCTCCCCTTCATACTACTACCGGGCAATTTGTTGTCTTCTTGCGCAAAATTCTGGACCGCATTCAAGGCATATCAAGGACTTGTCGATGCTTGTCTGACCGCTGACCTCTGACTGTGGTTCCTGAGCGGAGTCGATGGACTGACCGCTTGCTGATCGGGGCAATGCAGCTCCGCAATCCAACGCTGTCGGTTCGGGTGTCGGCTCCGCCGCGCCATGAAGTCTGTTGCCGCCCCCGCGTCCGACTGCCAAACAATGGTATTTTCACAAAGCGACGGCTATCTGCGCATGTCACACCCCGGACCACCCAATGCTCATCTACCTCCTTGCCTTCATCCTGCTCATCCTGCTGAACGCCTTTTTTGTTTTCGCCGAGTTTGCCTCGGTCAAAATCCGTGGCTCGCAAGTTGAGGAGCTGATCGACCAGCAGCGCCACGGCGCCAAGCTGGTGCAGCACATCCACGCGCATCTCGATGAGTATCTCTCCGTGTGCCAGGTCGGTATCACCTTCGCCTCCATTGCGCTGGGTTTTATTGGCGAGCGCATGGCTGTTGAGTTCATTGCGCCCCACTTCGTCAGTTTCGGCGGAAACGTTGCAGCGCACGCCGCCGCAACAACCATGTCCGTGGTGATGGTCAGCTACGTGCATATCCTGCTGGGCGAGCAGGTTCCCAAGCTCGTGGCCATACGCAAGGCCACCCGGGCAGCTCTCTGGTCTGCGGTACCTTTGCACGCCGCACGGGTGCTCTTCGTCATCCCGCTGTGGGTGCTCAATGGCTCGTCAGGCCTTATCCTTAAGGCCATGGGCATGGGTGAGATGCCCAAACACGACCACGTGTCCGAAGATGAACTCCGCATCATCCTGGAGCGCAGCCAGAGCACCGGGCTCATGAGCTTTCGGCGGCTCCTCATCACCGAGAATGTCTTTGACCTCGGCGAACTCCGTGTGAAAGATGCCATGCGTCCCAGGTCGCAGGCCGTGTGTCTTGACAGCGGCATGTCGTGGAAGGAAGTGGATGCGGTGGTCGGCAAGCACAGGTTGTCGCGCTACCCGCTGCTGTGCGCAGGAGACGATCGGCCGGCGGGTTTTGTGCATGTGAAGGATCTGCTCATGCAGACCAGGATCGGCGGCGCCCCGGACTTCTCCAGGATTACTCGCATGCCCGTGATGACGGCCGAGAGTACCCCGCTGGAGGAGCTGCTCACCCGTATGCAACAGGGCCGCGACCACTTGGCCGTTGTCGCCCGCGATGGCGCGTGGCTGGGCATCATCACCATGGAGGACATCATTGAGGAGATCATCGGCACTGTGGGCGATGAGTTTGAGGTCGAGCCTGCGGTGATGCTGGGCGATGTGCTCACCCGGTCGCGCGTTGTGCTGGGAGTGGAGGGACTCTCGATTGTGGACACCGTGCGCAAGGCTCTCATGCGTGTCGCGCGGGTCGACTTGCCGGTTGCTGCGGACGTCATCATGCGAGCGGTCTCCGAGCGCGAACGTGTGGCCAGCACCTACCTGGGACAGGGCATTGCCATCCCGCATGCGCGCTTGTCGGAGGTCGCGAAACCGGCCCTGGTGGTGATTCGCAGCGAGAAGGGAATTCCCGTGGAATCAACGCAGGAGCGGGCTCGTCTGCTCTTTCTGCTGGTCACGCCCACCGGGCAGCCCAGGGTGCACCAGAAGCTGCTGGCCCGGGTAGCAGCTCTGCTGGAGAAGAGTGACTATGTTGAGGAGCGCCTGTACAAGGCGCAGACTGCGGATGAAATGTATGATATTATCTGCACCGGGGAGCAGACGAGTATTGATTGAGGCGGGCGGGACTCCCTATGCCACAATCCCCATGGCCATGAGGCCCAGCATCACCGCGCCCAAGGCCAGTCGGTACCACGCGAACGGCACGAAGTCGCGGCGCTGGACGAATTTCACCAGCCACACCACCGAGAGCCAGGCTGTCACCGTCGCCACGACAAAGGCCAGAATTGCCGACGGAGCAACGAGCGCCGAAGCTTGTCCTGCGTCAATGGCTTCTTTGAGCTGCAGAGCCCCGGCCGCAAACATGGTGGGGATGCCGACGAGGAACGCAAACCGAACCGCGGCTGGCCGGGAGAGGCCCAGTACCAGCGCTGCCATCACTGCTGCGCCCGAGCGGGAGGTTCCCGGAAAAATCGCCGCCAGCAACTGACCTGCAGCCACCGCCGCCACCACTGCCCACGGGATGCTCTCTGAAAGCACCTTGCCGTGCGCGCGTCGCTCGATCACAAAGATCGCCACGCCACCGATGATCGTGGCCAATGCGATAGGGAGCATTGTCTCCGGCAGCTTGAGGCCCAGCTTCTTGGCCACCACGCCGCCAATACCCGTGAGAATGAAACACGTCGCCAGTTTGACCACCTCATCCCGCTTGAGCGGATCGCCGAGCCCCGTGACCAGTCCGACAATGTGCTTCCAGAAGACGAGCGTGACGGCAACAATGGGCCCAACCTGGATCAGCACGTTGAATGCGTCGGTTTGATGGCTCTTCAGCAGACTCTCGGCTATAAGCAGATGCCCGGTGCTGCTGACTGGAAGGAACTCGGTGACTCCTTCGACAATGCCGAGGATGAGTGCGCTGAGGTAGAGTTCCATGGTCGTAGGGCGTCCTTCCGGGAGACGTGGAGTGAGGGAATCCGGGCTCCCCAAAATACTTGGCGCGTCGGAGCCGCAGCCAACGCCTCGCTCCGGCGATGCAGGCCGTCGCGCCCCTGCTTCGCTGTGGCGCGACTCTCAAAGGACCGCAGTCAGCGGTCGGGCAAGTCATTGGTTTTCCGGGGCCGCCGGGGAACGTCCCACCCGTCTCGCGAACTATTTTACGTGGACGTATTGACAGACGAGGCCCCGTCGGTAGGGCGCTCGACAAACTCCCACCAAGGACAATCGCACCATGGAACGGCTCTGGGCGCCCTGGCGCATGCAGTACATCACGCTGATTGACAAAGTCGACGACGGCTGCATCTTCTGCCTCAAACCGGGCATCGCCCAGGACCGCGAGCATCTCATTCTCCACCGCAGCAGCCGCTGCTTCGTCATCATGAACCTCTACCCCTACAACAACGGGCACCTCATGGTGGTGCCCTACACCCACTGTCACACCCTCGATGCTCTCAGTACCGAGGATACCGCCGACCTGTGGGCGTTGGTCCGGCAATGCTCCAGCGCGCTGTCCGCCGCGTTCCATCCCGACGGATTCAACATTGGCATGAACATCGGCCGCGTGGCAGGCGCGGGCATCGATCGGCACCTGCACATGCACATTGTGCCGCGCTGGAACGGAGACTCGAATTTCATGCCGGTGGTGGGGGAGACGAAGGTGATCTCGCAGAGCCTGCTTGACGCGTACGATACGCTGCTTCCCTACTTCCAGCAGGTGGCCTGAATCGGGGTCGGGTTCGCCCCGGGCGAGTGCTCCCACAGGCTCATGACACCATCCTCCATGATGGCATAGGTGTAGCGCCGGATCCATTGTCCGGAGTTGCAGTAGGTCTTTTCGCCCCATTGCGACAGCTCGGGCGCGTGCGTGTGCCCGAACACAACCACGTCGCTGCCTGCATCGAGGTATGACTTGGCTGCGGCGCGGTACTCGGCAATGCGCTCGTTGTTGATGCGCAGACGCAGGAGTTTGCGGCTGGAGCCCGAGAAGAGCCCTGCCAGAGGAATGCCCAGGTTGGGATGCAGCATGCGGTAGAAACGCTGGCCTGCGGGGTTGCGCAGCACGCGCTTGAGCACGCGGTACCCTGCATCCGCCTTCACGATGCCGTCGCCGTGGTACAGGTGCAGCTTCTTTCCCTGAAGCGTCATGTCAACGTGGTCGCCGGGAAGATCGATGCCGACGGTGTCGCGCAGAAACGAGCCCAGCGCAAAGTCGTGATTGCCGACTACATAGTGCACACGTGTTCCATTGTCAATCAGATCGGCGAGAGCGTGGACTGCCCGGAAATAGTCGGGACGAATGGCGAACCGGTACTCGATCCAGAAGTCGAAGAGGTCGCCCAGAATGAACAGGTCGCTACTGCCCGACACCGTGCTGCGCAGAAACTGCAGCAGGTGCTCCTGACGAGCCTCACACGTGGGTATGCGCGCCCCCAGGTGAGCGTCGGAGATGAAGAAGGCCCGTTGGGTGGTCATGGGTCGGAGGCGGTCTCGCACGGTTCGGTGTTCGAAACAGAAACGATGCTCCCGATCCACCGATGGCGAGGCGCCCGTCCGCGAACCCCGCGTCGACCTCATCGTGAAGTGAAAATGGCCTGACACTCACGCCGAGGGTTCCGGGATGAGCCCCTACTGCCAAAGATTGTCGTCTTCGCCGAGTTCGTCGGCAATCTCCTTGAAATGCGCATCCTGGTCTTGCTTCGAGCCGAATTCCAGCTCCTTCATGTCATCTTCGGAAACCGGGACCTCCGGAACTGTTGCTTCATCAACGTCTCGAAGAATCTCGTCTGCGTCAAAATCGTCGTCACGTGCCATGTCGATTGACCTCCCTGGATGGTTATGTCGCCTCAATAATAATGCATCTCGGCACCGATGTCAACTGCTCTCGTCCATTTTCTTTTGGGCTCCCTTCATACGCCGGACCGACGCACCACGAAGTCTGGACATCGCGCCCAGTCCGGGAGGCAGGGATCCCTTGGCGTGCACCACCACGGCTCTGCGGTGCTCCATGGTCTCAACCAACACTCCGTACCAAGACAGAGCGGTGCTCCGTCCGGCTTTAGCGCATAACTTTTCGTGCGCGGGTAGCGGGATATTGTCGACAAGCAACAATGCTCTGTCGTCCCGCGTAGTGCGATGCCGTTTCCGGCACTTGGGCGCTCAGATTGGGCCACGCCGCCGATCCCCCCGCATGAACCGCGGCGGGGGTACTGCGCAGTTCCCGACGCTCCGGTATCCGCCAACCTACCGGGTGCCGCTCTTTCTGATGATGTCGTCGATCTCTTTCTGGAGCTGCGCCTTGTAGAGCATGTCTTCCAGATTGACCACGTTCTTCTTGCCGTCTTCAAGCACTTTGGCCCGGCGATCGAACATCGACAATTCAAGTTGCCGCTTCCGGTTCTCTTCTTGCCGGATTTTGTATACAAGAATCGACTTGCCCAGCGACACCGCCAGCAGGACCACCATGATTTGCAGAATCCAGACTACCACGTTGAGATCGGTCATGGCGAAGAATCCTCGCGTTTTGTCGCACCCACACGCACGCTGTACTACTTCTGCCGGGCTCCTTCGATTGCCCTCACCCGTTAAAATATCTCGGGGAGTGTTGTTCTGCAAGTGCCCGCGTGCGTCGCCCGCGCCTACGTCACGGGGAACGCGTCGGTGGCAAAGTTCATTCGCCTGCTGAATGTGAGCAGACGCAGCAGCAGCGCCTTGTTCTGTGGGGACGCATCCCGATAGGTGCGGTACTCGTCGTACAGCGCGTGCACTCTCACCGTGAACACCGGATAGAATGCGTCTTCGAGCACATGCTTGCGCACCGGGACTGCAAAACGGTCGACAATGTTGAGCAGGGAAGTCATCCGGTCGCACGTTGTTTCGTCGATGGTGGTGGTAAGCTTCGAGAGCTTCTTGACAAGCGCGCGTTCCAGAGCCGCCGAGCTCTCCGACAAATCAATTTTCACGCCGAATCGCACCGCCTTCTGCCAGATCTCCAGCAGCAGCGTCAGAGGGTCGCCGTTTCTCACCAACTCCTCAATCCGTGCGATCTCGGCGTTCCACTGCGCATTGAGCACGAACTGCAAGGGGCCGTACAGCGATAGCGGCAGGGAGTTGGACAGCACAACCATGGTGTCGAGCACTTCGCAGTTCTCTCCCAGCCAGCTCGTGTAGTGCTCCAGGGTGCGTTGCGAAATGCGACGGAAGAAGTACTCGGAGAGTTTCTCGCGCGTGGAGGCGAAGAGAGCGCTGTATCCGAGCCTGATCGCCTGCGGATGGCTCTCCCACGAATCGGGTTTGTTCCGGTCAAAGGCCCGTGCCCGGGTGATGGCCGTCGGAAGCACCCAACCAACCATGTCAACGCCCTGCTTGTGCGAGATCAGTACCGACAGGTCGGCAGACTCACCCTCCACATCGTTGCGAATGAGTACACGGAATACATCGTGGTCGTGCCTGCCGATGCGCCTGTGCCATACGTGTTCCGAGTGCACATCGTAGTCTTTGCGGATCTCGTACAGGTCCACCTCGCGACCCAGAGCCTTGTCCGCAGCGGCTGTGAACGCGGCAATCTGCAAATGCGCGAGAAACGGCCGCACGTGTGCCTCGAAGAGCGTCTTGCCGGTCTGGCCCCCCCCGTTCCCGCACGCTTTGTCAAGCGCATCGAGGAATTCGCGCAGTACGGCGTCGCGTGCATCGTCGCCAACGCCGTTCTGGATGGCCCGGCCCGCATACGCAAGGTTCTGGATGGTCTCGATGCCTGCCACGTCGGAGAAGAACCACCCGCACGACGTGTAGGAGAACAGTTGGTACTTCTGGGCTTGCAGCAGTCTGCGCGTACGAGTCACATCCTCGTTGGAGAGCAAAGCCTTGGCGCCGCAGCCCTGCAAGAAGGACGCTGTGTCGTCGAGCGACCGGGTGTCCACGATCTGCTCGAACATGTCGCGCACTGCCCAGGGGTCGGCAAACAGCGCGCCGAGGTCCCGCTCGAACACCGCATCGACATGTTTCTGGGCGCCTGTCAGTGCTTCCCGCAGAGGGCCACGCCACTTCTGGTTCCAGTTGCTCTGTCCGCCGGTCTGACATCCGCAGTCGCGGCACCACCGGCCCACACCATGCGCGCAACTCCAGGCCGTGCCCTCGCCATCGGCGTTTTTCAGACGCACTTCGTAGCGCGGGGGGAAACGCTCCAGCAGATAGCCGAAATTGACTGGTGCGAGCTGCTGCGCCGGGGCCGACGTCGTGAACATGTATGCCAGGCACATGTCGCCGTATGCCTTGTGGTGGCCGAATGTCTCGCCGTCGGTGGCCACCACCACAGCCTGCGACTCGGTCGGGTGCTTGTCGAACGCGCCTGCAACCGCTGCGGTCAGGTTCGCGGCATTGGTGAGCAAGTCGCCGAAGCTGATGGCCTTGGAGAGCCCCTCGTCAAAGAAAAAGACATCGAGGAAGTCGTTGGGTCCGCCACCGACGAACACGCGGTACGCGCGGCGGGTGTCAATAGCCACGCCCGAGGTGCTGGCCCACGGCCGCGTCTGGTCGAGTGGACGAATGGCTTCTGCTTGATTCGGCGAGAGTACGGTGAAACGAATGTCCTCCTCGATGAGGCAGCGAACCGTGTCGGCGTTGATGGCCGTCTCGGCAAGCCAGATGCCCTCGGGTTCGCGCTGGAAGTGTCGCCGAAAGAACGACTTGGCCCACCGTATCTGCGTGAGCTGGTCGCGACGCGAGGCCAACGGCATGATGATGTGGTTGTACACCTGCGCAATGGCATTGCCGTGTCCGCCCAGCCGCATCACGCTCTCGCGATCGCCCTGCACTACGCGCTCCGCCACTTCGGGATGTGCATCGAGAAGCCATCGGAAGAGTGTGGGGCCGAAGTTGAAGCTCAAATTGCGGTAGTTGTTGTGGATGCCGCGAATCATGCCATGCGGGTCGAGCAGGCGCGAGAATGCGTTGGGCCGGTAGCACTCGTCAAAAACGCGTTCGTTCCAGTCGTGCGCAGGCTTGGCAGAGGGCTGCCGCTCGATGAGGCTGAGCCAGGGGTTCTCTCGCGGGGGCTGGTAGAAGTGGCCGTGAATGACGAATAGCCGGGCGTCGTTCGGGATCGTGTCGTTGTGCATGTGGCGTGGGGTAGGAGGTTACTTCCAGTCGTAGGGCTTTCCGTCGGGATAGGTCACCTCGCGTCCCTCAAGTCTGCTCTTGAGGATGTCGATGCCCTGCGTGATGATATCGTCGCGCGTTTCGAAGGCGTTCTCGAACCACTGCTCCAGCTCTTTGCCAATGCGCGTATAGCACTTGTCGCCGATCTTGCGTTCGCCCAGTTGCAGCTCCAGAGTGCTCTTTTCGCCGTCGATGACAAGATTGCGGATCCAACGAATACTCATGGGTGCACCTCGCAGACTATGTTCTGTCAATCGAGCCGAGCAGGATGCGCGCTCTGCCAGAAAATACATCGTGAGGATGCGCAAGCATGAGGCCTCGAAGCACCTCCCGGCCGCGTTCCAGCTCGCCGCGTCTCAGCAGGGCCTCGCCCAGGTAGTAGCGCAGTTCGGGCGTGTGTTTCTCGGTGGGTACGGCGCCGAGGAGCCCGATCGCCTCGTCGAGCTTGCGGTCGCGGATGAGCGGCGGGACAATGCGTGCGGCCAGCACGATTTGCGCATCGCCGGTCACGTGTGCGTCGGCCAGCAGCGATGCAGCTCGCGCGGGCTGTCTCAGGTAGAGAGCGAGCTCGACGCCACCCCAGCACCCGAACGCTTCCTGCGATGTCCTGATGCGTTTGGACAGGTACCGGTAGCCGATGATCTCGTCGCCCGCAGGTGTGCCGGGGCGGATCGCAGCCGAGTCGAGCAGCCGCGACGCATCGGAGGGGGTGCCGGAGTACAGCGTGGTGCGCAGCATCCACCGGTACGACTCGTCGCTCAGAGACCGCCAGTGGGTGCGCTGCCGCAGCAGGCCCGCCTCTCGAAGCGCCTCTGGCAGC
>Ga0315287_10006499_pt1 | contig 11647 bp, 12 predicted proteins | sample YL17G11_0_MG_FD_205037 | JGI IMG/M metagenome (GOLD analysis project Ga0315287, IMG submission 205037) | Sediment microbial communities from Yellowstone Lake, YNP, Wyoming, USA - YL17G11_0 | ecosystem: Environmental > Aquatic > Freshwater > Lake > Sediment | place: USA: Wyoming | collected...
GCAGCAGTCGCGCGACGAGTTCGACGACGTGCGACTGGTGCGCGGCGCGCTGCCGTGGCCGGTGGCCAATGGCAAGGTGGTGCAGGGCTTCGGGGGCATCCGCGACCCTCGCTACGGTACGATGACGGTGTCCAACGGCCTCGATCTGGCTGCGCCGTCGGGTTCGCCGGTTCGGGCGGTCGCCGCCGGGCGGGTCGTGTATGCGCAGTTCATGAAGGGGTACGGCAACGTGGTCATCGTCCACCACGGCAGGGAGGTCTACTCGCTCTACGGTCGGCTCGCGAGCTCGTTTCGGGCCTCGGGGGAGCGCGTCGGCATCGGGGATGCCGTCGGGCAGACCGGCCCGAGCGTGGGTACGGAGGCCAACCTGTACATCGAGATGCGGGTCGGGCAGAAGCCGCAGGACCCCTTGGCCTGGCTGAAACCGACGGGGAGGTAGCGTCATGGTCAAGGGTCGTCATGTCTTTCTCGGTGTCTCCATGGTGCTTGTCCTGGTCGTGGTGGCCGTGGCGAGTGGCGCCGCCGGCGCTCTCGGTAAGGGCCTCGTGCGCCTGGTCGGCATCTTCGGCCAGTCCGTGGCGCTGGTGCGCGGGGACTATGTCGAAGATGTCCCGGTCGAGACGCTCGAGCAGGGCGCCCTACGCGGCTTGGTGGCGCAGGCGGACCGTGGCGGGGCCTGGATTCCCGCCGCCGCGCGCGATCGCTACGCGAGGCTCGAGGCGCGGACGCTCCCGGCGTTCGGTCTCGTCCTCGGTGAGCGTTCCTCGTACCCGTTTGTCCTCGAGGTGTTGCCGGGCTCGCCGGCGGCTGCCGCCGGTGTCCTGGCGGGCGAGCTCGTCGAGCGGGTCGGGGACGCTGTCGCCAGGGCCCAGCCTCTGTGGCAGACCCGCCTCGCGCTGGCGGAGGCCGAGAGCGAGGGACGCGCAGTGCGGCTGGCGGTCATCGACCGGGAGCTTCGCGGCAAGCGCGATGTCGAACTCAAGGCCGCCACCGTCGCCGTGGCGCTGCCGACGGTCGAGCGCCGCGGTTCCGTGGTCGTGGTGCGGGTCGCGTCGGTCGACCGTCGCGCCGCCGAGTGGCTGAGCGGCGCCCTGGCGGGCCAGGCCGACGCGAGTGGCGTCGTTGTCGACCTGCGCGGGACGGCCCTGGGCGACAGGGTGGGGGCGGTGCGCGTTGCCGCCGCGATCGCCGGCGGTTCCGCGGAGGTGCGGTTCGGTCGGAAGGGCGGGGAGCCGAGCGCGGTGAAGGCCGAGGGCCCGGCTCGGACGTGGCGCGTGGTGGTCTGCGCCGACGCGACGACGGGCGGGGCGGCGGAGGTGGCGGCGCTGGGTCTCAAGCTGCGGGGCGCGACCGTGACTGGCGGGGAGTCCTACGGCGACACGGGCGAACGGGCCGCCGTCGCGGCGCGGGACGGAGAGCTGTGGCTCGCGACCAGCTGGGCGCTGGGACCCAACGGCGAGCCACTCCTCGGCGCCGGGTTGAAGCCGGACGAGGTGGTGCGCCCGAGGCGGGGCGGGGACGCCGTCCTCGACCGGGCGGTGGAGCTCGCGAGTGCCCAGCCGGTCCGTCAAGCGGCGTAGCGGGCGGACGGGATCGCCGCGGCGACGCCGTGGAAGTGGCGCGCGCGCGGTCGTCGCGCTGGTCGCGTTGACAGCCGTCGTGGCGCTGGCCGTGGGCATGGCCGCTTGGTGGCGATCGCGGCAGCGCGGCGCGCCGATCGAGCTCGCTGGTCTCGTCGTGCAGGCCGCGGTGCGGGCGGGCTGCCCCGCGGCGGCGGTGGTCGTGGGCGAGCCGGGGCATGGCGCCGAGCCCCGGCAGGTGACCGTCAACGCCCCCAGGGCCTTCGACCTAAACCGGTTCGTCCTCGACGTGGAGGCGGCCGCCCACGATCTCGGCGGCCGCGTCGAGCCGCGGCCGTTGTCCGAGAGAGGCGGCTACGGCCTGGCGCGGCTGGAGGGTGAAGTCGCCGGCGAAAAGTGGCGGGTCGTGGTGGTGGGGGAGAAGGTGGGGGCGCGCGGTCGTGCGCCGCGTCGCGCGGCGCCAAGCGGTGCCCGGGGGCGACTGGCGATCGTTCTCGACGACGCCGGCAACTCGCTGGCTCCGCTTGGGGATCTGGAGCGCCTGCCGCTCGCTGTCGCGGTGGCTGTCCTGCCCAATGCGGCGCAGGCCGGGGAGGTGGCGCGAGCCCTGGCAGCGACAGGACGCGAGGTGCTCGTCCACATGCCGATGGAGGCCTCTGGCGACAGCGAGCCGGGACCGGGGCCGGGCGCGATCGAGGTCGGCCTCGATGCCCTTGAGGTGCGGCGGAGGCTGGAACAGGCGTTCGCCGTGATGCCCCAGGCGCGCGGCCTGAACAACCATATGGGCTCGAGAGCGACCGCCGACGCGGCGACGATGGGGATGGTGATGGCGGTCGTCGCGGAGCGGGGGCTCTACTTCCTCGACTCGCGGACCAGCGCGGACAGCGTCGCAGAGAGGATTGCGCGCCAGTCCGGGGTGGCGACCTTGCACAGGGACGTCTTTCTCGACGTGGTGCAGGAGCCAGGCGCCATCGCCCGTGCCCTCGACGAGGCGGTGGCCGAGGCGCAGGAGTCGGGAAGCGCCGTGGCGATCGGGCACGTCCACGGGGTCACCGTCGCCGTGCTGGCTGCGGAGTTGCCCAAGCTGGCGGACCGCGTGACGCTCGTCGCGCCGTCGCGACTCGCCGCAGCCCGAAAACCCAGACTGGGTTCGTATCGAGAGGGCGGAGATGCCGATGATGAGGGGCGCAGGTAGGGGCGAGCCCCGGAGCCGTACTCGAGAGCACGGCTGCACGGTGCGAAACCCGAGTCCGCCCGCCAGTGCGGCTCGATCCGCCCTCGTAGCAGAAGCCAGTCGGGACTTCCGGGCTTAGGGCTCGCTGATCGCGATCGAGCTGGTGACGCGACACTCGGGTCGAAGCGATGCGAGGGCGGAGCAGTAGGTCGAGTGAGAGAGCTCGACCGCTCGCTCGACCTTCTCGCGCGTCAGGCCACGACCCACGAGGCGATAGGTGAAGTCGATCGCGGTGAAGCGCTTGGGGTTGCTCGGAGCGCGTTCGGCACGGATCTCGACGGTGAGCGCCGCGGCGGGCTCGCGCATCTTCTCGAGGATCGCGACGACATCCATAGCGGTGCATCCCGCGATGCCGGCGAGCATGACCTCTATCGGGCTCGGACCGAGGTGGCCTGGTCGCGCCGGCGAGTCGAGAAGGAACGAGTGACCGGAGGTCACCGTGGCCTCGAAGCGAAGGGAGCCCTTCCAGATCAGTGTCGCGCTGAGGGGGTCGGTCATGCCGGCGAGTCTAGACCCAGCTGAGAAGCCCGGCCACCAGGAGGAGGAGCAGCAGCCCGGACGCGAGGACCTCGAGACCTCCGGCCGGCTCGACCGACCGTACTGGATTCGATGCCACCGTGACCTCCCCGACGCAGGCTCGCGTCGTTTCGTATGGGTTTACGGGCGGTGGCGAGCAAATGTCATAAAGGGATATGTCTCATGCTATTTATGCATACACCAGCATCGTACAATCCCGCCGTGACCAAGGACGAGCTGACCAAGCTCACGCACGCCGTGGCCTGCGCCGGTTGAGCCTCGAAGCTGGGTCCGGCGGACCTGCATCGGGTGCTCGACGGTTTGCCTACCAGTCACGACCCGCGGCTGTTGGTGGGCAGCGGGACGTTCGACGATGCGGGAGTCCTGCGCCTCACGCCGGACCTCGCCCTCGTCCAGTCGGTGGACTTCTTCACCCCGATCGTCGACGAGCCCCGGGACTTCGGTCGCATCGCGGCGGCGAACGCGCTGTCTGACATCTTTGCGATGGGTGCGCAGCCGGTGTCGGCGCTGGCCGTGTGCACGTTCCCGTCGGCCCAGTTCCCACTCGCCGTCCTGCACGAGACGCTCGCCGGCGGGCTCGAGGTGTTGCTCGCCGAGGGCGTCGTGCCACTCGGGGGCCACACGATCAAGGGGCCGGAGTTCTCCTACGGGCTGGCGGTGACCGGGTCAATCCACCCCGACCTCGTGCTGACCAATGCCGGCGCCCGGCCCGGCGATACGCTGGTACTGACCAAGCCCCTCGGCACCGGCGTGCTCGCGACGGCACTCAAGCGTGGAGAGCTGGGTGGCGCCGAGGCTCGCCGTCTGGTCGAGAGCATGGCGACGACCAATCGCCGGGCGGCCGAGTTGTGCCGCGAGCTTGGCGTTCACGCTCTCACCGACATTACAGGGTACGGACTGCTCGGCCACGCGCTCGAGATGGCGGCGGCGAGCGGCGTCGCCGTCGAGTTGACCGCCTCGGCGCTACCGCTGCTGCCCGGCGCGCGCGAAGCGGCGAGTCGCGGTGCGACTCCGGGCGGCCTGGCCTCCAACCGGGAGTGGGCGGCCGCGCATTCGATCTGGGACGGCGTGAGCGAGGTCGACATCGCTCTGGCTTGCGACCCGCAGACCTCCGGTGGTCTGCTGGCCGCGGTGCCGCCTGTGTCGCTGCCTCTTCTTGCCGAGGCTGCCAGGCGACTCGGCGTGAGCGCCACGCTCGTCGGCGCGGTGCGCGAAGGGCCGGCGGGCCGCGCCCTCCTCCTGCCTTAGTCGGTGTGGCCGGTGATGACCCCGGCGTAGAAACCGGGATAGAGTCCGGCGCAGCGCTCGATCTGGGCGGGGAGCAGCGTGCTGCGTGCGAAGCCGGCGTCCGCGAGGACGCGCGTCCACGTGGCTGCAGTTTGGAACCCCGCCCTCGGCCGGCTCTGGTCCTTCGCGCCTGCCCGGTAGGCCTCGAGCAACGTGAACGGCAGCTCGAGATGGACCGCGCGCTCTGCCGGTGGCCTGACCAGCTCGCCGATGACGAGACAACCGCCCGGGCGCAGGAGCGCCCGCAGCTCGCCGAGGCAGCCGACCAGGTCGAGGGCGAGGTGGAGCGTGTTGACGCCGAAAATCACGTCGTAGCTCTCCGGGGCCAGGCCCTGCCCGAGCAGGCCGGCATTGATGTCGACGCGCCTCGGCTCGAAAGCGCACCCGGGCGGCAAAGCGCCCTGGAGGGCGCGGGATCCCCGCCGCAGGAAGGCGGGATGCAGCTCGGTGAAGGTGTAGCGGGCGGGCGCGCAATGCTGCTCGGCGAGCGCTGCGAGGGTCGCGAGCGCGGCGCTGCCGGCGCCGCCCCCGACCTCGAGGAGTGCGACGCCGGGCTTGGCGCAGCGGGCGACGGCGATGGCGGCGAGCACGTTGTTGGGCGCATAGTGGGGGTTGTCGTTGGAGAAGTAGTCGAACCACACACCCATCGCGGCTGGGCCGAAGAGCGCGTCTTCCCCTCGCGCCTGGCCGGCGAGAACAGCGGGGAGCAGTTGGGCAGAGAGCTCGAAGACGCGGTATGCCGGTTCGGACGACGGGAGCGCGGCCACGGCTTCCTGTCTCAGGGCGGCCGAGGGCGGCAACGAGGTGGAGAGCTCCACGAACCACCCGGGGTCGTGGCGGCGGGCGAAGGCGTAAAGCTCGAGGGTCTCGAGGAGCCAGCTGACGGCGAGCTCGCCGTCCCGCGACCAGCCGCGTGAGGCGACCAGCTCGGACGCGTTCGCGACCTCGCCGCTGGTGATTCCCAGCGCCGCCGCGAGCTCGACCGTCAGCGAGCCGATGTAACGGTCCATGCGCTGGGAGGCCGCCCGGAACGTCCGGTCGAAGACGTCCGCGGGCACGTCGGAATACAGAAGGTGGAGATCGGGCGGGATGTGCATGGGCAGGTGAAGCATCTAGGCGGCACTCCGCGAGAGGAAGTACTCCTCGACGGCGTCCAGGACCGCGCCGGCAGTGTCGAGCCCCGACAGTCGCCGCCGCAGAGCACGGCCCTCTGGCAGGCCGTGCGTGTACCAGCCGGTGAAGGTTCGCAGCTTGTGGAGCGCGGTCCGTGGGTCCTCGCGCTCGAGCACGTCGCGGAAGTGGGTCGTGACGAGTCCATGTCGCTCGGCGAGGGTGGGGTCCGTCGCGGCAGATCCGGCGAGCAGGCTGGCCGCCTGGCGGAAGATCCACGGATTGGTGAGCGCCGCGCGCCCGATCATGGCGCCGTCGCAGCCCGTCGAGCTGAGCAGCCGGGGGACATCTTCCGCTACGCGCACGTCGCCGTTGCCGACTACCGGGATGGTCAGCCGCTCCTTGAGCCGCGCGATGTGGGCCCACTCGGCGGTGCCCTTGAACTGCTGGCGCGCGGTGCGGGCGTGGATGGCGACGCCGTCGACGCCCTCGCCCTCGAGCATGGCCCCGAGCTCGAGGTAGGTGAGCGCGTCGTCGTGCAGGCCGAGCCTCAGCTTGACGGTGAGCGGAATCGAGATCGCCGCGCGCACGGTCCTGACGATGCTCTGCGCGAGGGGGAGATCCGCGGAAAGCGCCGCCCCGGCGCAGCCCTTGAGGACCTTGTTGGCTGGGCAGCCCATGTTGATGTCGCACACGTCGGCGCCCATCGCCGCGACGAAGCGGGCCGCCTCGGCCATGCGACCGGGCTCGGAACCATAGATCTGGATGGCGATGGGGCGCTCCTCATCGACGAAGTGGAGCATGCGGAGCGTGCTCGGCCGCGCCCGGGTGAGGCCTTCGGCGGAGATAAACTCCATCGACACGAGCCCACAGCCGCCGAGGCGGCGGATGGCGAGACGAAAGTCACGGTCGGTGATCCCCGCCATAGGTGCCAGCACCAACGGCGGATCGACCGTGACCCGGCCAAGCGTGAACATCGCGTGAGTATATAGCACGGCGAGTGTGCGATGATGAACTGGAATGCAGGTTCGCGGCCTTGAGTGCGTCGTCACGGGAGCCTCTGAAGGGATCGGTCGCGCCGTGGCTCTCGAGCTCGCCTCGCGCGGATGCCACATCGTCCTGGTCGCGCGTCACCGGGACGGCCTCGAGCGCGTGCGGCTCGCGGTCGAGCAGGGCGGCGGCCGGGCCACGGCCGCACCTCTCGATGTGCGCGACGGGGCGGCCGTCGCCGCGCTGTTCTCGTCGCTGGCGGTGCCACCCCGTCTCGTCGTGGTCAACGCGGGCATCGGCGTTCACGGGCCCGCCGAGGAGATGACGGCGAGCCGGGCGAGAGAGGTCCTCGAGGTCAACACGCTGGGGGCATTCCACACCGTCGCGGCCGCGCTGCCGCTTCTGCGCCAGGCGTCACCCGCCGCCCTGGTCGCACTGTCGTCGCTGTCGGGGCTGATTCCGTACACCGGTGGAACAGTGTACGGCGGGAGCAAGGCCGCGGTGATCCACTACCTGCGCTGCCTCCGCCTCGAAGTGGCCGGCAGCGGCGTCGCCGTTGGCTGGCTCTGCCCTGGCCCCGTGGACACGCGCATGATCGTCGACGGCGTCCCGACCGCAAAGCTGCCGCGCCTCGCCCGCATGCTGGTGCCGGTGCTCTCGCCCGAGCGGGTGGCTCGCGAGGTCGTCCGCCTCGCCGAAGGTGGCGGCGGGGGGCGCGTCGTTCCCTGGACCGCGGCGTTCTTCGCCGGAGTGGCGCGCCACATGCCGCGCCTCGCCGAGCGCGTCCTGCTCCTCACCGGGGCGGGGGAGGCGTAGCGGCTCACCGGGGATACTCTTTGGGGTTGCAAAAGGACGGCGAGTGACGGTACAGTGACGCTGTCAAGGTTGCCTGGGGGAAAAATGGCACTCTTCTCGGTCGAGTCCGAGACGGGCGCGGTGCTCACGTACCGGCTCGCCAAGTCGCAAATCTCGGTCGGATCCGCGGCGCGCAACGACATCGTGGTGCGCTCGCCAGGTGTGGCTGACCGTCACCTCGTGATGCACCGTAGTGGCGAGGTGTTCACGTTCGTGACGGTCGACCGCCTTAGCGTTGTGCTCAACGGGGAGCGACGCGCCCGGGGTGTGCTCAACGTCGGCGAGCGGGTCCGCATCGGTGGCGCGAGCCTGACTTACCGTGCCGAGGACGACGGGGCCGTGGAGTTCTCCGCCACGGCGGGCGAAGGGGTGGTGGCGGAGGCGCCTGTCGACGACGTGATCGTCCGTCCGGGTCCGGCCCCGTGCCCCGACCTGCAGCGGGGGATTCTCGAGCTCTTTTCCGGTCGGCGGGCGGACCGCCTGCCGCGGGCCCTCGCGCTGGCCCGGGAGGCAGCCCCGGAGGTGAGCGTGTCCCTGCTCGCCGTCAACGCGGGTGAAGCCGCAGTCGTGCTGGCGTCGAGCGGCTCCGACTCCCCCGAGAGTGGGGCCCGCATGGTAGTGGAGAAACTGACGGCGCCCGGGCGGTGGGCTGCGGTGAGCGACGGCATGGTCTCAACCGCCTTCGTGCCGGTGTTCACGCCTCACGGAGAGCTGGCCGCGTTGCTCGCAGCGAGGCCGCTCGCTGCCATCGGCGACGAGGCGCTCTCGCTCCTGGGCGAGCTCGCCTTCGGCCTCGGACTCCACTGGCTCGAGCCGGCCGCAGCGGAGGTCACGCCGAGCGCGTGGGAGCTGGAGGCGCGGCATCGCCTGGAGACTCTGCTGCCGGGCAGTTCGCAGGCGATCCAGGTGCTCCGCGCGGGGTTGCTCACCGCCGCCCACGGTCTCGAGCCGGTCCTGATCTGCGGGGCCGACGGCTGCGGTCGCACCGAGGTGGCACGTATCCTCGCCACCGTCGGACCGATCGCGGGACGGCCGGTCGTGGTCTTCGATGCGCGCGAGGGAGAGATCGACCGGCAGCGCGCCGAGCTCCTCGGCTCTCCTGGGCGTGGCGGCGACGAGTCGGGCCATGGAGCGGTAGGCCGGGCCAAGGGCGGGGTGCTGGTGGTCCGCCATGCCGACCGGCTTCCCGCCGCGCTGCAGGACGAGCTGGCGCCGGTCATCGCCGCCTCGCAGCGCGAGGGCTACCCGGCGCGCGCCATGCGCTGGGTGGTGACCTGTGGTGAGGACCCGCTCGCGCTCGTGCAGCAGGGGCGGTTCACATCGTCGTTCTTCATGGTCTTCTCGCAGAGGATGCTCCGCGTGCCGCGCCTCGCTGAACGCCGTGAGGACCTGCCGCTGCTCATCGCCGCCCTGCTGCGCCGGGTCGCGGCAGAGCAGCAGAAGAACCTGCGCGGGATCACGCTCGAATGCCTCAACGTCTTCCTGGCAAGGCCGTTCGCCGGGGAGATGGCCGAGCTCGTCGGAGAGATCAACCGCCTGGTCACGGCCACCGCCGATGGCGAGTTGGTCACGTGCGATCCGCTCGGCGTGGAAATCGCCGCCGGCGCCGCGCGCGGGGGCGAGATCGCCGCCGAAGCCGTACAGATCCTCTCGGCGGACAACCTCAAGGAGGTCGTTCCCCGCGTCGAGCAACTCCTCATCGACAGGGTGATGCGCAGGGTGAAAGGCAACCAGTCCAAGGGCGCGGAGCTGCTCGGCATCTCCCGGGGGGCGCTGATCGCCAAGCTCAAGGAGTACGCCATCCCCGACTACCGCTACCTGCGTCGCCGGGGACGCCTCTCGTAGCCTCCTAGCGGCGGAAGCGAAACGCGCTGGGAAGGAAGGCCGAGAGTGGGGTGACGCGCCGGTCGTCGCCATCGGTCGCCGCAAGGATCACGGGCATGTCGCCGGCGAACTCGGCGAGCACCTGGCAGCACGCGCCGCACGGCACGACATCGCGGTCGGCCGCGACCACGGCGACAGCCGTGGGACGGGCGCCGGCGGCGACCGCCGCGGCGACCGCGTTGCGCTCGGCGCAGATCGTCAGACCGTACGAGCTGTTCTCGACGTTGCAGCCGACGAAGGTGCGGCCGTCCTCGGCGAGAACGGCGGCACCGACGAGGTAGCCGGAGTAGGGTGCGTAGGCGTTCTCGCGGGCGCGGCGGGCGAGTGAGACCAACCGCTGGGCGACGCTGGGTGCGATGTCCACGGCGCCACGATAGCGGGGACACCGTCCCGACTCAAGGTGGCGGCTTCCTTGACCTCGCTTCTGCCCGCCGTGTAGGCTCTGTCCGGCACTGGCGTGCCAGAGGGAGGTCCTGCCATGGAAAAGTACGGTGACGTGACGATCACCGAGCAGGAGCTCTGGGACGCCCACAACGGCAAGATGCCGGCCGGAAAGAAGGTGCTGGTCAAGGACCGCATCGCCGACTCGCCGTTCCAGCAGGCCCTGCTGCGGCCCTCGGAGTACTCGGTGGTGTGCACGCCGAACCTCAACGGCGACTACCTCTCCGACGCTCTCGCCGCCCAGATCGGTGGCCTGGGCATGGCACCTGGGTCCAACGAGGGGGACGAGCACGCCCTCTTCGAGGCCACGCACGGGACGGCGCCGAAGTATGCCAACCAGGACAAGGTCAACCCCGGCTCGCTGATCCTCTCGGGCGCGATGATGCTTCGCCACCTCGGCTGGCGCGAGGCGGCCGATCTGGTCGCCAAGGGCATCGCCGGCGCGGTGGCGGCCGAGCAGGTGACCTACGACCTCCACCGGCAGATGGAAGGGGCGACGTTGGTTTCCTGCTCCGGGTTCGGCCGGGCTGTGGTGGACCACATGTAGAGAGTCGCGGCCGCGTCTCGGGCCGACCCGGGACCCGGAGGTTCACCGCGCGGAGGAGCCATGCACGACAGTTCGGTCGCGCCGAGTCCCCCGTCGATCTCGGCGGTGGTCACGACCTTCAACGAGGCTCATAACATCGGCGACTGCCTCGAGTCCCTGCTCTGGTGCGACGAGATCATCGTCGTCGACTCGTTCTCCGCCGACAAGACGCTTGAGATCGCCAGCTCGTACGGCAAGGTGAAGTTCCTCCAGCGCCAGTACATGGGCTCGGCATCGCAAAAGAACTGGGCGATGGACCAGTGCCGGGGCGAATGGATCCTGATTTTCGACGCCGACGAGCGCTGCACGCCCGAGCTGCAGGCCGAGATTCAGGAGCTCCTCCACCGCGGACCCGAGTGCGAGGCCTACACGATCAAGCGCCGCGTCTTCTTCATGGACAGGGTGATCCGTTTCTCCGGCTGGCAGCACGACCGCGTCGTGCGCCTCGTCCGCCGGGGCTCGGGGCGCTACCCGAACCGGCGCGTTCACGCTGATATGCAGACGCGGGGGTCCGCCGGTGTTCTGCGCAACCCGATGCTCCACTTCATGATCGAGTCCTTCGAGCAGTACCTGCCCCGTATCGTCCGCTACGGCTTCTGGGGCGCCGCGCAGGGGTGGAAGCAGAACCGTCAGGCGGGGCTGTTCCAGGTGTTCATCCGGCCGATCTGGCGCTTCATGCGCATGTATGTCTTCCAGCTCGGCTTCCTCGACGGGATGGCCGGCCTGGTCTTCTGCATGCTGCAGGCATTCGGGACGTATCTGAAGTGGGGGATCCTGTGGGAGTGGCGGGCCAATGCCGCTCGCGGGCGCAGGCCCAACCTCCCTTCCTTCGACGATGACGAGACCGTGTGGCGGTGGCCGTCGCCGGAAGAGGACTCGAGCGGCTGACGGGCGGGACGGCTACGGCCTCACGGCGCGAAGGCGAGCCAGGAACGCCTCCGGCGACTCGAAGCCGGTGAGGCGGGCCGACTCGATCTCCCGGCCAGCGGCAAAGAAGGCGATCGTCGGCACCCCCGCGACAGCGAAGCGCGCCCGTGCCGCCTCGGTGGCCGGCGAGCTGGCCGTGAGGTCGACCTTGTAGCGGGCAAAGCCGCGCAGGGCGTCGGCGACGCGCGGGTCGCTGAACGTCTTCTCGTCGAGTTC
>Ga0315287_10006500_pt1 | contig 11647 bp, 10 predicted proteins | sample YL17G11_0_MG_FD_205037 | JGI IMG/M metagenome (GOLD analysis project Ga0315287, IMG submission 205037) | Sediment microbial communities from Yellowstone Lake, YNP, Wyoming, USA - YL17G11_0 | ecosystem: Environmental > Aquatic > Freshwater > Lake > Sediment | place: USA: Wyoming | collected...
CTGCTGAGACCAGGCGGTGTGGGGGGGGTGCCTCTCGGTTGTCCTCCCCACACGATCATCTCCGCTCCCGTCCAGATCGCCGTATGCGAAAGACGCGCGGCCGGAACGGCCGTGCTCGTCGAAGTCGCCACCCAGCTATCGCTCGTGGGGTTGTAGCGGCCGCCGGTATTCTCGAATCCGAAAGAGTTACCGGTATAGCCGCCCCAGACCACCATCTCCGTTCCGGTCCAGATCGCCGTGTCGGATTCCCGTGGCTTCAACGTGGTTGGCGCCGTAGTGACCCACGAATCGCTGCCTGGATCGTAGGCTGCGCCGTCGGTCAAATAACCGGACGCACTACCGCCCCACACGATCATCTTGGAGCCGGTCCAGACGGCCGATTGCCCGGAGCGGCCGGCCGGGACGTTGGCTCCAACCGATGTCGCGGCCCAGGTGTCTGTCGATGGCTTGTAGCGACCGCCGGTGTTGAGCGCGGCGCCGCCGCCGACGGGCCAACCGCCCCAGACGATCATTTCCGTCCCCGTCCAGACCGCCGTGCAGCCCGAACGAGGCGAAGGCACGTTGGCGCCCATCGACATCGGTGTCCAGCTATCCGCGACCGGATCGTAACGCCCGCCGGGACTTGCGAAGACCATCATCTCCGTACCCGTCCACACGGCCCCACAACTGGAGGGTGCATAAGGCACGTTCGGTCCCGTGGAGGTCGCCGTCCAACTGTCGGTGATCGGGTTATAGCGGCCACCGCTTAGAGGATCGGGGAAAGCCAGGCCCCCCCACACGATCATCTCGGTCCCCGTCCAAAGGGCGATGTGTTGGTAGCGCCCGACGGGGACGTTCGCTCCCGCGGACATCGGCGTCCAACTGTCGTTGGCCGGATCGTACCGCGCTCCGCTATTCAAACGGACCTGAGCGCCCGTCGTCTCGTCGTTGTGCAGACCGCCCCAGACGATCATCTCCGTGCCCGTCCACACGGCGGTGTGGTTCTGAGTCGCGAGCGGCACGTTCGCCCCGGTCGAAGTCGGCGTCCACGTGTCGGTCGCCGGGTTGTACCGAGCGCCCGTGTTCAACTGATAGCCCGCGTTGCTTCCACCCCAGACGATCATTTCCGTGCCCGTCCAGACCGCGGTGTGGTTCGAGCGAGGGTCGGGAACATCCGTGAGCGTCGGGCGCCAAGTATCGTTCGTGCAACCGGAGAACTCGAGCATCGGAAGGTCGTACCGCCTCGTGACCACGTGCAGCACGGTCGGCGCCGCTTTCCGCTGACTTCGCCACCACGCGTCGAACGTCGGCTTGGGAGACGACGTCGTCTCCCCATGGAACCGCTCGTCGCTTGCATACCAATTCCGCGCCAGCCGCTCCACCAGCACCGGACGTGCGAGCGTCTCCGCGATCACGAATGGATCGTTGCCGAGTGCGTCGAACAATTCTTGCAAGACCATGGGATCGCGCGAGCCGCGCGCCATGCGATCGAGCTCGGCCTGAAGTTGCTCTGCCGTGACCGGGCGCCGCCACCAGACCTCGAGCGCGTTGGACTTCTTGAGGTAATCCTCGACCTTCGCGCGGATGGCGCTCTCCGGCATCACGGTATCGAGTGACGGCTTGGGATTCGGGTTGTCCTTCGGCCAAATCCGATGGCGCCAGTAGACCTCTTCGATCGCACGTTGAGCGGCGACACGCTCGGCGACGGCGAGGGATCGCAAGGATGCAGCGGCCACGTCCAGGGTCGATGACGTGAGGACTGCGAGCGCGACGAGGAGGAGCCCGTAGGTTCTTCGCATCAGGAGGGGAATATAAGGCCAGAATTGCCTGGACGCCGGTCCGCGTCGAAGCTCCCGCGATCCTCGACGGGGGCGACGTGCTTCCGGGCCTGGCGATCTCGCTCGAAGCGGTCTTTTCGCGTTGACTTCGCGCCGGCCCTACTCCCCCACCGCGACCGGCCGCAGGCCGTCCGCCGTCGCGAACTCGTCGTTCTCGGCCCGCCTCGCGGCCATGTGATCCTTCGCGATCAACATGTAGAGCGACGGCACGATGAACAGCGTGAACAACGTGCCGATCGCCATGCCGGCGACGAGAACGAGACCGATCGAGTTGCGGGCGATGGCGCCGGCGCCGGTGACGAGGACGAGCGGGAAGTGGCCGGCGACGGTCGCCACGGTCGTCATCAACACGGGGCGGAGGCGGATGCGCGCGGCCTGCCGGATCGCGTCGAGCTTCAGGAGACCCCCGCGCTGCAGCTCGTTGGCGAACTCGACGATCAGGATGCCGTTTTTGGAAACCAGCCCGACCAGCGTCACGAGCCCGACCTGCGAGTAGATGTTGAGCGTCGTGGTCCAACCGTCCGTGAAGAAGGGCATGTTCGGGTTCGGCATCTTCAGGAACGTCATGAGCAAGGCGCCGAAGATCGCCAGGGGAACCGAGCCCGCCAAGATCACGAACGGATCCCTGAAACTGTTGAACTGCGCCGCCAGGACCAAGAAGATCAGAATGATCGCCAGGCCGAAAGCGGGTAGGAATTTGTCCCCCTCGGTACGGAGTTGCCGCGACTCTCCCGTGTAGTCGATCTTGTAGCCTTCGGGAAGGATCTTAGCCGCCTCGTCCTCGAGGTACTTCAGTGCTTGATCGAGCGGCAACCCGGTCACCCCGCTGAGCTTGACCGCGTTCAACTGCTGGAACCGGTTCAGCGTCCTGGGCTGGGTCGAATTTTTCAAGGTGGCGATCGTACTCAGCGGGACGAGGCGTCCGTCGGGGCCGGTGACGTAGAGCTGTTGGAGTTGGTCGGGCGTCAAGCGCGCGGCGCGCTCGACCTGCGGGATCACCTTGTAGCTGCGCCCTTCGATGTTGAAGCGGTTGACGAAATTGCCGCCGACCGCGGCGGAGACGTCGGCACCGACCTGCTCGAGACTCAGACCCAACGACGCCACTTTGTCCCGGTCGATGACGATCTCGGTCTGGGGCTGGTCGAGCTTGGTGTCGATGAGCGGAGGGAAATAAAACTTACCGCTCGCGGCCGCCGTCTGCTGGAGCCGTGTCGCGAACTCCAGGATCCGGTCCGGCTCGGCGGTCGACGCGAGGACGAACTCGACGGGAAACGACCCTCCCCCGGGGAGAGCGGGCGGCATCACCGGGAAAATGCTGATGCCGGCGATCGTCGAGAGCTTTTTCGAGAGCTCCGGGAGGATCTGGAACGCGGTGCGTTCTCGCTCGCTCCAGGGCTTCAAGGCGGCGCCGCCGAAGCCCGAGGTCGGGAACGTGATCTGGAAGGTGTACGCCGTCTCGGGAATGCTGCGGAAATCATCGTCGACCTTGTTCGCGTAGCGGACCGTCTGGTCGATCGTGGCGTTCGAGGGTGCTTCCACGATCCCGAAGATGATCCCCTGGTCTTCCGTCGGCGCCAGCTCTTTCGAGGACATGTTGAACATCGGGATACAAAGGAGGGTGAGCACGATCCAGACGACGTAGACGGCGGGGCGCATGTTCAGCGTCGCGTCGAGCAGCCGGCCGTAGAACTTCCGGAAGCGGTCGAAGTCGCGGTTGATCTTGCCCGCGAAACCCCGATGCTCCGCTTCGGCGGTCAGCAGGCGCGAGGACATCACCGGGGACAACGTCAGAGCGACCACGCCCGAGATCATCACGGCGCCGGCCAGGGTGAAGGCGAACTCACGAAACAGCGAGCCGGTGAGGCCGCCCTGGAGCCCGATCGGAGCGTACACGGTGGCCAGCGTGATCGTCATCGCGATGATCGGGCCGAACAACTCGCGCGCGCTCAAGACGGCGGCCTGAATGGGCGTGTTCCCTTCGCGGAGACGCCGCTCGACGTTCTCGACGACGACGATGGCGTCGTCGACCACCAATCCCACGGAAAGCACGATGGCCAGAAGGGTGAGCAAGTTGACCGTGAACCCGAACACTTGCATCAGGAACACCGCTCCGACCAACGAAACGGGGATGGCGACGATCGGAACGAGCACGGAGCGGAACGACCCGAGGAAGAGGAAGATCACGATCATGACGATGAGCAGCGTCTCCATCAGCGTCTTGAAGACTTCGCTCAGCGCGTCCCTGATGTATCCCGTGGCGTCGTAGGCAATGGCCGCCTTCATCCCGCTCGGGAGGTCGGCCTTGATCGAGTCGATCTCGGTTCGGACGGCCTTGATCACGTCCAGCGAGTTCGCGTTGGGGAGAACCCACACCCCCATGAAGACCGCGGTCTGACCCGAGAACCGGACCTCGGTGTTGTAGTCCTCGGCCCCGAGCACGACGTCGGCGACGTCACCGAGCCGGACCAACGTGCCGTTGTCCTGACGGATCACGAGTTGCTTGAACTCGGGGACCGAGCGCAGGTCGGTGTTGGCCGTCAGGTTCACCTGGATCAGCGATCCTTTGGTCTGACCCACGGCGGACAGAAAGTTGTTCGCCGAGAGCGCCTGTCGCACCTGGACGGGGCTGACGTTGAGCGCCGCCATCCGGTCGGGCTTGAGCCAGATGCGCATCGCGAACGTGCGTCCGCCCAGGATTTCGGCCCGCTGCACGCCGCCCAAGGCCGACAACCGCGGTTGCACGACACGCACCAAATAGTCGGTGATCTCGTTCTGCTGCAGGATGTCCGAGCTGAAACTCAGGTAGCACGAGGCGAACTGCGAGTCGGCCGATTCGATGTTGATGACCGGAACCTGGGCCTCGGGCGGCAGATCGCCGCGCACTTGATCGACCTTCGAGGCGATCTCGGCCAAGGCCTTGCGGCTGTCTTGGTTCAGCTTGAGATGCGCGGTGATCGTCGAGAGGGAGAGGGCGCTTTGCGATTCGAGATACTCGATGCCGTCGGCGCCGGCGATCGCGCGCTCCAACGGGGCGGTGATGAACCCGCGGATCAGATCGGCGCTGGCCCCGACGTAGACCGTCGTCACCGTCACCGTGGCGTTTTCGCTGCGTGGGTATTGCCTCACGTTCAGCGTGCGGATCGCTTGCACGCCGGCGATGAGGATCAACAGGTTGACGACCAGCGCCAAGATGGGCCGGCGGATGAACAGATCGGTAATGGATCGCACGACGGCTCCCGTCAGGAATTCGGAGGGCGCGGCGTCGACTGCGCGTCGGGCGCCAATGTGTTGTCCACGGCCACGGGCGATCCATTCCTCAACTTGAACACGCCCGAGGTCGCCACCGTCTGCCCCGCCTTGAGTCCGGCGGCGACGGCGACGAAGTCACCTCGGGTCAACCCGAGCCTCACGGTCGTCATCTGGACCTGCTTGACGGTCTTGCCGGACTTTGCGTCCTTGACGTCGCTGATGACGAAGACCGAATCGCCGTAAGGCGCATGCAGGACGGCCGTGGACGGAATCGCGAGAATCGGATCGGTTTCCGGGAGGACGAGCTCCACCCGCGCAAACATGCCGGGGCGCAGGTCGCCGTCGCCGTTGGCGATGGTCGCTTGCACTTTGATGTTCCGGCTGCTGGCGTCGACCTGGGGATTGACCGCGGTCACCTTCCCCGTGAACACGCGGCCGGGGGTCGCGTCGGTCATCACGCGCACCTCCATGGCCCTCTGGACTTGCGCCAACTGCTGCTCGGGAACGCTGAAATCGACGTAGACCGGGTCGAGCGAATGAAGCGAAACGATGGCGTCACCGGGATTCACGAACTGGCCCAGGTTGACCGACCGGATGCCGAGGCGGCCGGCGAACGGGGCGAGGATCGTCTTTTTCGCGATCGTGGCCTCGATGACCTCCACGTCGCCCCCGGTTTTCAGAAACTCGGCCTCGCGGCTGTCCAAATCCGCATTCGAAACGACCCCCTGCTCGTGGAGCCCGCGGGCGCGCTCGAGGTTGAGACGCGCGAGTTCCGCCTGCGCCTTCGCCGCCCTGAGCTGCGCCTGCTCCGACGTCGTGTCGAGGCGCACGAGGACCTGCCCCTTCACCGCCGTCGCGCCCGAGACGAACGCGATCTCGCGGACGGTGCCGGCCAACTCCGCGCGCAACTCGACGCCTTGAACGGCCGTGATCGAGCCGACCGCCGGCAAGAGGGACTCCCACGTCTCCTGTCGAACCTCGGTCGCGCTCACGGTCTCGGCAGGCACCGAAAACTCGGCGCCCGATGCGATGAGCGCGCGGATCTGGAACGCCTTGATTCCGGCCAACGCCGCGACGACCAAGACGAGTCCGGCGACGGTGAAAGCGATCGTTTTCTTCATGACTGACCCTGTTCGACACGCGCCGGGGGCGCGTTGCGTGAAAAAAGAAGTGGCCAGAGCGTGCGAAGCATCGCCAGCTGACGCTCCCTGATCTGTGTTGCGGTCAACGTGGACGAGTCCGCGATGGCTCGGATCATCATGCCGCGCGTCGAGTCGACGATGATCTCGGCGGCGGTCCGGGGAGTCAACCCCGGCGGGGCTGTTTTTGCCTCATCCGAAGCGGCGATCAGGTCGGTGACGCTCTCGATGAAGAACTGCGTGACGTCTCTCACGAGGACTCTGACCTGCTCGTTGCGGGCGGCCTCCGCAAACAGGTCCAATACGAGCGAGAGGTGAAGGTGCTCCGGCTGCTCCTCGCAGTGACGGATCGAGACCAACTCCAACGCCTCAAACAACGTGGGGGCGCGGCGCGCTTGCTCGAGAACCCGGCGCAGGTCGTCGAGATGCTCGCTCGCCATGAAAGTGATCACGGCGTCCTTGCTGTCGAAGTAGCGGTAGATCAGACCGACGCTAATTTGCGCCTCGGCGCTGATGTCGTTCATCGTCGTTTGGTGGAAGCCGCGCCGGGCGAAGCAGGTCATGGCCGCGCGCAGGATCTGGTGGCGCCTGTCCTCGGAGTGGTCGGGGACCGTGGGTGATTTGTGGGTTGTTTCCATGTGAATGAATACTCATTCACATGGTGAACGACGAGCCGGAATCGGTCAAGGCCTGCGCCGTCTGACCTAGACTAGCCCCCGACGATGGCTCGAAATCCCTGCCTCCGCCCGGTGGCTTCGCTCGGCGTGGACGCTGTCGCGGTGATGTACTCGATCGTACAGGCCGAGAACAAGACGGAAACCGACATGCTCGGAAGCTATCTCTACGTCTTCGGCCCGAACCCGGTGAAGCGGGACGACAACCCGAGCCTCTACTGGACCGAGCACCAATATTCGGGGGTTCAGATCAAGTTCCGCGACACGTTCGACGCCGACTTCGCGGGGTTCGCGAGCGTCGTCAGGGCACTCGCCGAAAAAACCGGCGAGTACCTCTGACGAGAAGACGCGCGGCGCGGAGTGAACCGGGCGGATCAGGCTAGAACCGCCACCCCAGACCGAGCTGGTAGGTGAGAGGATCGAAATCCACGGCGGTTCCCGTTGTGCTCTCTTGAGTGCCGGTTTGCGAGTAGCGCACCGCCATCAAGAGGGCGAGCCCATTCTTCGTCAACGCGATGTCGAACCCGAGAACTCCTCCGTACCCCCAATCACTTTCGAGTTCCTGGCTGAAGTCGGTATAGCTCCCGAAGAGCCCGAGGTAGAGATCAAAGCGGGATCGTCCAAAGAAGTGAAAATTGGGGCCAAAGGTGCCCGTCCAAACGGTCAGGTCCGTCGACGCCGTTGAGTTCACCGTCGTCGTGTCGATGGCCGGCTGGGCCCAGAGAATCTGCGTGTCGAGACCGAACCACGGAACGATCCTTCGCTCGTAATCGGCATAGAAACCGTAGCCATCGTTCGTTTCGAAGGTGGCGTTCCCGATGGTGGTCGGGTCGCCGCCGGGTACAACCCAGGCGAGACCGAAGCGGAGGATGTTGTTGGGCATGTCATCCGACGCGCGAACGACGTTCGTCGAAACCGCGGCCAGAACCAGGGCGATCAGAGTCAGGGATACGAAATGACGTCGCATGGCAGGTGCTCCTTTGGGCGCGAAGGTGTTCCGCGGGGAAATGCTAGCACGGCGATATCGGGCTACGGCTCGATCGCAAGCCTCCCGCGGTCCGGAACTTCCTTGAGGTACGACAGCAGGGCGTGGATGAAGATCACGAGCCCGGCCACGAGTGCGAGGACGGGGATCAGCCAGAGGTAAACCCCCAGAGAGCTCTCCAGACCGAAGTGCTCCGAGATCCAGAAGCCCATCGTCTCGTGGAGGCTCGCGTTCTCGTCCGCGGAGCTGTAGACGAACACCCCCGCGAGGAACTTCCAGTGGCGCGAGAACCGGTCGCCGGGCTCGCAGGAACTCCCGATCTTCCAGAGGAGCGCTCCGCTCGCGAGCAACAGGAGCGTTCAGACGCCATTGCGATCTAGGCCCATCCTTGGCTCTCGTAGGCTACCGCCAAGTTGAAGTGCGCGTCCACGTGCGGTGGTGATGTTCGTTGACATCGACGAGCGAGAGACTTACGGTCAGCGCGACTGCGACGGCGCCGCGGTGGAGTAGCTGCGATGAAAACTCGTGTCCCCATCGGCCTGCTTCTTCTTTCCCTGGCCTCGACCCGTCAGGCGTCAGCCGAGGACGCGTGGTCCGTCGCGGAGTCTGCCTGGAAGGAAAGATGAAGGGGTGGAAGACCCTTCCACCTCCCCACGGTGGCTTCTGGGCGAAGCTGGACCTGAATCTGAAGGCGAAGTAGGGTCCACCACGATGAACACTCCTGAGTACGACAGCTTCGCCGACATCTATGCCGTGTGGACCGACACGGCAGGGTCCACGCGCGCCAACCTTCCCTTCTACCTGGACGCCTACTCCCGGGCCGACGGGCCGGTGGTGGAATTGGGAGTGGGAGACGGCCGCATCGCCGTGCAGGCCGCGGCGCGGGGGTGCGCCGTGATCGGCGTGGATTCCTCGCAGGCCATGCTCAACCTCTGCCGCCGTCGCGCCGAGAACGCCGGCGTAGGCGAACAGCTCACCCTGATCCGCGCCGATTTTCGCAGCTTCGAGCTGCACTCCCCCGCGGCGCTCATCGCGTTGCCGTACCACAGCATCGGCCATCTGCCGACCTTAGAGGACAAACGCAACGCGATCGCTCACGTGTATTCCCAGCTCAGGCCCGGTGGCTGTTTCCTTTTCGATGACTTCGTGATGACGCCCGAGTTGATGGCGCACATGCGAACGGTGCAGCTGCGCGCGGAGTATCGCACCGCATCCGGCGCTGAGGCGTTGCTGTGGGTGACGTCGCTGGTCGACGAACCGGCGCAGTCGATCCGGGTGGTCACCTGGGAAGACGAGCTCGAAGCCGATGGCGTGGTGCGACAGCGCCGCTACCGCCGCCTCAGCCTGAGCTGGCTCAGACCGCCGCAGGCGCGCGAACTGCTCCTTGCGGCCGGCTTCACGATCGAAGCATGCTACGGCGATTTCAACCGCACGCCGTTCGCCGACGCGACGGCACTCGAACAGATCTGGATCGCGCGTCGGCCGGGGCTTCAGGAGACGGGACGATGATCGGCACAGCCGGACTCAAGAGCCTGAAGATCGACTGCCTCGTCGGCATCCTCGATCACGAACGGCGGATACCGCAGACCGTGATCCTCGACATCGATCTGGACTACGACTTCGCCTCCGCTGCCGGCTCGGAGTCGATCGGCGATGCGGTGGACTACGCCGCGGTGGCCGACAGGGTGACCGACTTCGTGCAGCGCCGCGCGTTTCAACTGATCGAAACGATGGCGGAAGAAACGGCCGCGATGCTCTTGGCGCAGCTCGCACCGGTGCAGACCGTGCGTCTCGAGATTCGCAAGCCCGCTGCCGTGCCCGCGGCAGAGTGTTCGTTCGTGCGCGTGGAGCGCCACCGGCGATGACCCGGCCCGCCACGCCTTCGCATTCGGCCCCCCTGGCCGTCGTCACCGGCGGTGCGCGCCGGTTGGGCCGGCATCTGTGCACGGTCCTGGCCGGGCGCGGCTACGACGTGGTGATTCTGTATCGCGAGTCCGAAGCCGATGCCCGCGCGCTCGCACAAGAGATCGCAAGCACCGGCCGCCGCGCGCGGGTGCTCGCTGCGGATGTGGCCGTCAACGCGGACGTCGCGGCGGTCTTCGCGAACATCGGCGCGAACGAAGGCCGCGTCGACCTGCTCGTGAACAACGTGGGCAACTACAACCCGCAGCACGTGAGCAAGCTCGATCCGAACGTATGGGACGCGACGATCGCCACCAACCTCTCCGGCGCTTACTACTGCTGCTACCACGCGCTCCCCCTGATGCGCCCGGGGAGCAGCATCGTCAACATCGGGACGGCCGGCCTCGAGGGCACGAGGGCGAACGTGCAGGGCGTCGACTACTACGTCAGCAAGACAGGCCTGCTCTCGCTCACGCGCTCGCTCGCCGCCGCCTACGCGGAGCGGGACATCCGCGTGAACATGGTTTCTCCGGGCCAGTTGGAAAACTCGATCGACCTTCCGCCTCCGGAAGAGATCGGCCGGTGGGTGCCCCTCCGGCGCGCGGGTTCGCTCGAGGACGTCTCCCAGGCCGTCTTGTACCTGCTCGAGGCCACCTACGTCACCGGCGTCAACCTCGACGTCGCGGGCGGCTACCGGCTGTAGCCGGCGCCCAAGGATGGTCACCGCCAGCGCGCTGCTGCCGCTGTGGAATCGCGCCGACGAGTGGGCGCACCGCCTTGCGATGATTCGCGAAGCCGCGTCGTTTCTCTACCTGTCGACCTACTACATTGAATACGACGAGTACGGCGTCGAACTACTCGACGCGCTCGAGGCGGCCCAGCGGCGCGGCGTGGCGGTGAACCTGTTGATCGACGGGTTCGGCCAGCAGCTTGGCGGCGTGTTGATGTCTCGAGACAGTCGATCGGCGCTCGCGTCCCGGCTCGACGCCCTGAGGCGAGCGGGCGGAGTCGTGACGATCTACCGCCCCGAACACAGGCTGCAGCGATGGCTCGGCGGCGGCCAGCACGTCAAGATCCAGGTGTCCGAAGCGGGGGAGGCGTTGTTTTGCAGCAGCAACGTCACCCGAATGTCGTTCGAGGGCTGGAATGAGTACGCGGTGGCCCTGCGCGGTCCGGTCGTGCCGACGCTCCTCGCGAGTTACCGGGAGATCGGCGGGTCGGTGGAGGAGTCGCACGTCGATCATCTGCGCACCGGAGCCCTTGCCGCAGAAGCCGGCATCGCCCTCGACTACTGGCTGTGCAACCCGAACCTGCTGCAGGGCGCCGGTGGTCCGCTGGGATGGAGAGGGGCGAACATCGTCACCGATCGCCTCGTGCAAATGATCGCGGACGCGACGTCTTCCATCGCGATCACGAGCCTCTACTTCAAACCCGTCGAACCGCTGATGGCCGCACTGGTGGCGGCGGCGCGACGCGGGGTGAACGTGGAGATCCATCACTCGCATCGGGCCGCCCTTCCGGCCACCGAGTTGGCGTGGATCGCCGCGGCCGCCCACTACCGGCGGCTGTTGCGCGCGGGAGTACGCGTGTACGAGAACCGGCACGGCGAGCACTCGAAGATCGTCGTCACCGACGGGACCACTGTGGCCTTCGGGAGTTACAACTTCGAGCACGCGGCGCACGATCGCCTGGCCGAAGCGATGCTCGCCAGTCGCGATCCCGCGGCGGTACGACCGGCCCTCGCGATCTTCGAAGAGCTGCGGCAGCATCCGGATAACGTGCCGGTCACGTCGGAGACGATGCGCGAGTTACCGATGCGCCTGCGGATCAAGCGCACGATCCTCGGACCCTTCAAGCGGTGGATGTGAGCTTCCGTACTTC
>Ga0315287_10006503_pt1 | contig 11644 bp, 10 predicted proteins | sample YL17G11_0_MG_FD_205037 | JGI IMG/M metagenome (GOLD analysis project Ga0315287, IMG submission 205037) | Sediment microbial communities from Yellowstone Lake, YNP, Wyoming, USA - YL17G11_0 | ecosystem: Environmental > Aquatic > Freshwater > Lake > Sediment | place: USA: Wyoming | collected...
CCAGATCGTTTTCGGAGAACCCCAGCTCATCCAGGCCGATCAAAATTGAGCTGGCGTCCAGCAGACGCATGACCACGTTTTCCCCGTAGATGGTGGGAAAGGAAGAAACCCTCACGTCAATATTTTTTCCTTCGACATTATACGAGAAGCGCCCGTCCTGGGGGGCGCGTTTGATGGCGATGTTTAAGTCAGACATGATCTTGACGCGGGAAATGATCGCCGCCTGCAAATATTTGGGCAGGGTGGCCACGTCGTAGAGAACGCCGTCGATGCGATTGCGCACCCGCAGCATGTTTTCGTCGGGCTCGATGTGGATGTCAGAAGCGCGGTTGCGAAAAGCCTCAACGATGATGTAGTTGACCAGTTTAATAATCGGCGCTTCTTCGGCGATGTTTTTTAATTTGGAGAGCTCCGCTTCATCCCCCACGCTGACCGATTTAGAGTCGATGGTTTTTAAGATTTCCCCCATGGAGCCGGTCATCTGGTAACGGGCATTGATGGCCGCCATGATTTCCGAATCGGGCGCCACCTCCACCTTGATCTCCAGGCCGGTCCGGAATTTTATTTCATCGATGACGATCACATTCAGGGCGTCGGACATAGCGATGGTTAAGGTGTTTTCTTTTCGTTTTACCGGCACCAGGCGATAACGGCGGGCGATATTTTCGGGAATGAGATCGGTTACGGCCGGATCGATTTTTTCCAAACCGGCCCGGGGAAGGCCGTGTTGCTCGGTATAAAAATTAATGATCTTGTCTTCATTGGTCATCCCCAGCCGGACCAGGACCTGGGCCAGCGCTTCGCCGGTTCGTTCCGCTTCCAGATGGGCGGTTTGCAGCTGCGCGGTGGTTATCGCCTGGGTTTGCAGCAGATATTCGCCCAGCGTGCTTTTTTCTTGGTTCATGACGGCAATATACAATTTATCTAAACAAATGTCAACTTGACAAAAATCGGCGCACAAGTATAATGAAGATGAGGAAATAAATCGCATGAATGTAAATTTAATTACAGATATTATTTCCGGAGTTAATCTGTTTTTGGTGGTTTCTTCGGTAATCCTGGTGTTAGCGATCGTTACCATCCTGGGACTGAAGGAGTCATATATCCTGGCCAAGGGCTGGCGCTTTTTCCTGCCCGCCATTCTGGTGCTGGGGGCGATTCGCGTCTATGATTTTTTTATTCAATACGGTTTTCTTTCCCGCGCCGATTTAATCCGAGAAAGTATGTTTTTGGTTTTTAATTTTTGCCTGTTCATTGGATTGTTCATACAGTTTCTTGCCATCCGGCAAACGATCGAGCAACGCCGATGATTTTAACCATTCTTCCCTTTATCACCGATATCCTGACCGCCATTAACATCATCCTCATCTTTGGTTCAGCTTTTCTGGTGCTGGAAATTGTGACCGGGGTGGGGAGCAAGGGGGGATTTATTCTGACCAAAGGATTGTGGCTTTTTCTGCCGGCGGTGGTGACCATTGCCGCTATTCGTATCTATGATTTTTTTCTAAAAAGCACGCCCCTCAGCGCCTTTTTTCGCGAACTCCTTTATCTCGTCTTCACCGCTTTGCTTTTCACCGGATTGCTGGTTCAGTTCCTGTCAATTCGCCGTTCAACTGAAAAGCGAATGTAGTTATTTATCCCGACGGAAAAAGCGGTAAAACCTTCTAAAAACAAGGGGAAAATAGGCCATTGACACACTAGGGGTGGCGTGGTAAATTTCCATCCACTCTAGATCAGGGGGTTAAAGGATGAAATGTCCGTTTTGTCAAAGTGCAGATGATAAGGTCTTAGAATCAAGGGAAATTGATGAAGGCAAGGCAATTCGGCGCCGGCGGGAGTGTCTTAATTGCCGGGGACGTTTCACTTCTTATGAAAGGGTGGAAGAGAAACCGGTTTTAGTGATCAAGCGCGACGGGCGACGGGAGCAATTTAGCCGGGAAAAAATTCGCTCCGGCATTTTGAAGGCCTGTGAGAAAAGGCCGGTTTCGCTGGCGCTGGTGGAAGAGATGATCGATGAAATTGAGAAAGAAATTCATCGGGAGGAAGGGCGTGAAGTGACGACGGCTAAAATTGGGGAAATGGTAATGGAGAAGTTGCAGCGGGTGGATAAAATTGCTTATATCCGTTTTGCCTCAGTTTACCGCAAGTTTGAAAGCATGGCGGAGTTTGTAAAAGAAATAGAAGAAATAACCATAGGAGGCTAAAGAAATGCAGAGACAAGTTATGACCGAGAAAGGGATGGACGCAACCGATCTGGCGCTGTTTGTCAGGACCTCAGCGGACGATATCGTCTGCTGGGATCGGGCAAAGATTGTCGCCGCCCTGGTGCGTGAAACCAATATCGACCAGGAAATGGCGGAAGTTATCGGCGAAGAGGTGGAGGAACAGATAAAGCAGTTGAACCTGAGAACGGTGACCGCCCCCCTGGTGCGCGAACTGGTGGACGTGAAATTGCTGGAACACGGACTGGAAGAGGCGCGGCGCCGTCACACCCGTTTGGGAGCGCCGCTTTTTGATGTCAAACAGATCATCATCAATCAAAACAAAGAAAATGCCAATGTTCCGCACGGACCGGAGGCCACCAATCTGACGCTGGCCGAGGGAATAAAAAAAGAATTTGCGTTGCTGCATGTTTTCAGCCAGGATATCGCCGATGCGCACATGTTTGGCGACATCCATCTGCATGACCTGGGATTTATCGACCGCCCTTACTGCAGCGGGCAATCGGTGGAATATGTAAAAAAGTTCGGTCTGGATTTACCCAACGCGCTCTCCATTGCCAAACCGGCGAAACACCCGGAAGTGCTGCTGGCACAGATGGTTAAGTTTTCGGCCGCGCTGCAGGGGGTCTTTGCGGGTGCGATCGGCTGGGATGCGGTCAATATTTTCTTTGCCCCTTTTCTTAAAGGCCTTTCCGATAAAGAAGTTTACCAGATCGCGCAGATGATGGTTTATGAGTACAGCCAGCAGGCGGTGGCGCGCGGCGGGCAGGCGATTTTCTCTGACATCAATATTTATTGGGAAGTGCCCAAACATTTTGAGACGGTGCCGGCGATCGGCCCCGGGGGAGAATATACCGGTAAAACCTACGCCGACTATATCGATGAATCACAACGCTTTGCCTGGGCGCTGTTCGATGTCTATAAGGAGGGTGACGGGTCAGGCCGACCTTTCTTTTTCCCCAAACCGCTAGTACACATGACCGAGAAATTTTTCCAGACCCCGCGCCACGAAGAATTTCTCATGCATATCGCCGAGGTTTCATCGGAGATGGGCACTCCCTATTATGTGTTTGATCGGGGAGAAACGGCCAAGATTTCTGAGTGCTGCCGCCTCTCTTTTAAACTCGAAAAATCGGACCTTGAAGACGCCCGGGAACCCTGGCGCATGCGCTACTCCGCGCTGCAGAACGTCACCATCAACCTACCGCGGCTGGCCTACAAGGCGGGCGGGTCGGAAGAACGACTCTTCCAGTTAATGGGTGAATATCTGGAACTGAGCGCCCAGGCCCATCTCCAGAAAAAGAATTTTATTTCCGAGCTCCTGGCGCTGGGACCGAACGGTCCGCTTTCCCTGCTGGCCATGCAGCGTGACGGCCAACCTTACCTGCGTATGTGGCGAGCAAGTTATTTAATGGGGATCCTGGGATTAAATGAGCTGGTGCAGGCCCATCTGGGTAAAGAGCTGCATGCCGATCCGGCGGCGATGAAATTTGGATTAAGGGTTATTTCCTTCATGAAATTGAAATGTGAGGAACTTTCCAAACGTTATAATATACATTTTGTCTTGGAGCAAACCCCGGCGGAATCCACCGCCTATCGTTTTGCCAAGCTGGATCTGGAGCATTATTCCGCCTTCACCGAACCGGTGATCAAGGGCAACCGGCAGTCGGGAGAGGTTTATTACACCAATTCAACTTATTTTAATGTTACGAACGCCATGGATCCGATCGAGCGCGTTAGACAGGAAGGTCTTTTCCACCCCCTGATCGATGCCGGCGCGCTCACCCATGTCTGGCTGGGAGAAAGCAAACCCAGCCCGGCGTCGATTGCTAATTTTGTGGTCAAGACTTTCAAACACACCCAGAATGCGCAGATCGCTTTCTCGCCTGAATTTACCTCCTGTAACGCCTGCGGCAAGATTGTCCGGGGCTTGCAAGAGCGTTGTGCCTACTGCCAGTCAGAGAACGTGGATGGGATTACGCGCATCACCGGTTATTTTTCCCGCATCTCGGGTTGGAATAAGGGTAAAAAAGGCGAGCTGCGCGAACGCTTCCGCAACCGGGAGTATTTTAATTCATGATCAATGACACCCTGACCAAACCCGGTTCCCTGGCCGCGACCGCCAGCCCGGCGGAAGAGGCCACCGATCTCTCGGTTTTTGTCCGGACCTCACGGGATGATATTGTTGGTTGGAACCGGGAAAAAATTATCGAAGCGCTGCTGCGCGAAACCGGTTTAAGCCGTGAAATCGGCGCGATTATCGCCATCGAAGTTGAGAAACAGGTGCGGGCGATGGCGGTGCAAAATATCACCGCGCCCTTGATCCGGGAACTGGTGGACGTAAAGTTGCTGGAGTACGGGCTGGAAGACGCGCGGCGCAAACACACCCGGCTGGGGGTCCCGGTTTATGACGTTAAAAAAATCATCTTCCACAAAAATAAAGAGAATGCCAATACCCCCCATTCCCCCGAAGCCACCAATTTGACCCTGGCCGAAAACATTAAAAAAGAATTTGCCCTGCTCAATGTTTTTTCACTGCCGGTGGCGGATGCCCATATGAACGGGGACATCCACCTGCATGATCTGGGCTTTGCCGATCGGCCCTACTGCAGCGGACAATCGATTGAGTACGTTAAAAAATTTGGGTTGGATCTGCCGGATGCCAGGGGAACGGCCCGCCCGGCGGAAGATGCGGATGAGCTGATTTCTCAGCTGGTAAAATTTTCTGTCGCCCTGCACGGACACTTTGCGGGAGCGATCGGCTGGGATGCGGTCAATCTTTTTATCGCTCCCTATCTTGAGGGCGATAGCTACGCGCACCTGAAACGTCTGGCCAAGAAATTGATCACCGAATTTGCCACAGCGGCGGTAGCGCGTGGCGGGCAAGGGCTTTTCTCCGATTTGAATATCTATTGGGAAGTGCCCAAACATTTCGAAGAGGTGCCGGCGATCGGGCGCGGCGGCCAGTACACCGGGAAAAAATACGCGGAGTACCAGAATGAAGCCCAGGCCTTTGCCCGGGCGCTGTTTGAGGTTTATAAAGAAGGGGATGGCACCGGCCGGCCTTTCTTTTTCCCCAAACCCCTGGTGCACATGACCGAAAAGTTTTTTGCCACACCCGGACACGAGGAGTTCCTGCGGCTGATTTCAGAAGTCGCCGCCGAAATGGGCAATACCTATTTTGTTTTTGATCGGGGAGAGACGGCCAAGATCTCCGAGTGCTGTCGTTTGTCTTTTAAACTGGATTATTCAGACCTGCAGGATGCCAAGGAACCCTGGCGCATGCGCTATTCGGCCATTCAAAATGTTACCCTCAATTTGCCGCGCATCGCTTATTTAGCGGAGGGCAATGAGGAGAAGCTTTTCCAGGGGATTGAAGAAAAGCTGGCGATGGCGGCCCAGGCGCACCGTGAAAAGAGGGACTTTATCGAAGAGTTGCTGAAAGAAGGCGCGCGCGGGCCGCTCTGTCTGCTGGCAATGGAACGGGACGGAGAGCCTTATCTGCGCCTGCGCCGTGTTACCCATCTCATCGGCATCCTGGGATTAAATGAATTAGTTCAATACCATCTGGGCCAGGAACTGCACGAGAGCGAAGGGGCGCTGCGCTTCGGCCTAAAGGTCATTTCCTTTATGAGGATTAAGTGTCAGGAACTTTCCGAGAAGTACGATTTGCATTTTGTGTTAGAGCAAACCCCGGCTGAATCCACCGCCTATCGTTTTGCCCGCCTCGATTTAGAACACCATCCTCAACCCACCCGTCAGGTGGTTAAAGGGAATTTGCAGAGCGGTGAAATTTATTATACCAATTCAACTTATTTTAATATCGCGCATTCCATGAGCGCCGTCGAGCGGGTTAAGAAGGAAGGGCTTTTCCATCCGCTGATCGATGCCGGCGCCCTGACCCATGTCTGGCTGGGTGAATCCAAGCCCAGCCCGGATTCGATCGCCAATTTTGTAATTAAAACTTTTCGCAGCACCGAGAACGGGCAGATCGCCTTTTCTCCCGAATTCACCGCCTGCACTGATTGCGGGCGAACGGCGCGGGGATTGCACCTGAAATGTCCTTTCTGTGCTTCGGAGAAGATTGAAGGGATTACCCGTATCACTGGCTATTTTTCCCGGATCCCGGGATGGAATAAAGGTAAAACGGGGGAACTAAAAGATCGGTATCGCGTGACGATCGAAGGAGGAGCTTGAGATGAGTTTAGAAGTAAAAGTTTTTGGAAAACCGGGTTGTGAATTTTGTAAAACCACCATGAAAAAATTTGAAACTTTTTTTGGCCGGTGGAAGATTGATCAGGATCGGGTCAAACTTAATTTTTTTGATATGGAGACGGTGGATGGGCTGGCGGAAGGGGCCTTTTATAGCGTATTGAAAATCCCCTCCACTGTGATCGAAAACCGGGAAGGGATTCTGGCGCGCTGGGACGGGAACGTCCCCCTCTCTGAAGAATTTAAAGGTTTTTTTGCGGGGTTTGGCAACGAAGTGCCAGCCGAAGAGCGTGTCATCAATTAAATTTTAGGCCGCACCAACAGGGCATTGCTCACCCGCCGCTGCGAACCGCTGCTGGGATGATTGACCACCTTGTCTTTCACCACCATGGTGGAAGAGCTGCCGCCATCCAGGTTCATGGCGTCCACCGCACCCAGGCTCAACATCAAGCTGGATAATTCTTCCAGGGTAGCGCCGATGGAGGCTTCTTCATTTACCGCTTTCCCGTTTTTTCGATGGTTCCCGTCCACCGTTACCAGCAGCAGTTGGTTCTGCCGATCGATGCCGACCGCGGTGCGCGCCACCCGGCTGTTGGCCACATCCGACCTGAATTTTTCTCCATACTTGGTTACATAAAAGACACCGGTTTTGAGCAAACGCGGACCGCCCGAAATGAGATGCATGATCGTCTTGGGCGAGGAACTAAAAGGCACTACTTTAATGTGAACGTCGAGTTTTTCCCCTACTTTCACAAAGTCGCCAATCTGTTCCACTTCCGGCCCGTTAATGGAGATGACATACCCATCCTCCGGGATAGACGAATTGCCGATATTAATTTGCGTTACCACTGATTTTGAAACCACCAGCTCAATCCCGCTGTTATCAGTTTCGGTGTGTTCCCCCCAGGCCGGGGTGTAGATAATAATTTCATCATTATCACGGTTCTCATTCATGCCTTTGATCGGCAGGCTCACTCCGTTGGATAATCGGGCGTAACTGGAGATATAGACATTGTCGATGTAAGGCTGGTTTTCTTCATCGAAAAAAAGCGCGGTCCGATCATTAATGGAGAAAGATACCATTTCACGCGCGATCATCAGCGCGCCCAGCGGCTTGCCGTTATAGGCAAAGAAGGTCCCGTTAACTCCCGCCACCCCGCCATTATCCTTGACGATCGTGCTGACCTTGTCGATAAAGAAATGGCGGCGGTTTTCCTCTTTTTTCCAGGGCAGGATAAAGTTGATGAAAGATTCAAAAAGATTGGGTTTTTGTTTTTGGGCCAGCGCCGGCTCGATCTCCGTTTTCCGCGGATCAATTTTCAGGACGCTGGCGGAAAAACTACCGTCGGCTGAGCCTTTCTTGACCTTGAGGAATTCAATCCCATCGGCAATCATTCCACCCGAAACCATCTTAATGAAATCTCTCCCAAAATCGATCACCAGGCGGGGTGGGTCGCTCAAGTAAAAAAGTTGATAGTCGATAGGCTCTCCCAGGGGAATCGAAACGAGGAGATCCGCTCCTTGTTTTTCAATTTCAAAGTATCTGACGATCAGATCGTTGGCTTCCACATAATTTGAAATGTCCGCCGTGGCGGAGCAGTTTTTCAGGAGCAGGATAATTTTCTCTTGGGTGGCTTCCTTGACCGCATAAGAGAAAGCGCCGTTAAAATCGAAGACGGCGCGGATCTTTTCCGGATAGCTGGCAAAACGGACGCGATAAAGGGAGGAGGCGTCGGCCAACTGCCAGCCGGCAAGTAACAAGAGACAAAGAATAATAATTTTTTTCATGGTTTTATTTTTTCCACAACTTCCCGGATAACCCATTCAGGGGTGGAGGCGCCGGCGGTGATGCCCACCCTCTGTTTGTTTTTGAGCCAAGCAAAATCTAATTCGCGCGCGGTTTCCAGCTGGTGGGTTTCGGTGCCGGTTTTAGTACAGAGTTCGGTTAAGCGTCGCGTATTGGCGCTCATTTTATCTCCCACCACCAACATCAGCTCAACCTGGCGAGCAATTTTTACCGCCGCCGACTGTCTTTTGGAAGTGGCGTCGCAGATCGTGTCATATTCTTTTACCTCTTTTACCATTTTTTTGATCCCGGCCACGATTTGATCAAAGCGTTCTGTTGCCTGGGTGGTTTGGGCGAGGATCCCAACTTTTGCTTCCGGAGGGATGGAAATTTTATTCAGCTCTGCTTCGTTGCCGATTACCAGGGCTTGATCGTGGCTCCAGCCCACCAGCCCTTTGACCTCCGGATGGCCTTTGTCGCCAACGATGATCACCAGCCGTTCTTCATCCGCCAGCTCTTTGGCGATTCTCTGCGCTTTTTTCACCCAGGGGCAGGTGGTATCAATAACTTCCAGATGCAGCTTTTTGGCTTCTGCATAAACTTCGGGTGGAACACCGTGGGCGGAGATGAGCAGCGTTCCCCGGCTGCCTTTTGGAATTTCCGAAAGGGAAGTAACCCTTCCCACTCCGAAATTCTTCAATCTTTCGACAACTTGTTTGTTGTGTACCAGGTTTCCCAGCATATAGACGGGTTTTCCGGCCTGAGCTGTATCCAAAGCAATGCGGAAGGCTCTTTCCACCCCCTCACAAAAACCAGCATGTTCCGCCACCAGGATTTCCATTAATAAGATTATAGAAGAATTTTATGCAAAAGTGAAATTTTCCTGAAAAGTTATCGATAAATATACAGCAAGAGATAAGAATGTTCCAAAAAGTGGGAGAGCCTGTTCTCCCGCTTTTTTATTTTCTAATCCTGCTTGAAATTATTTATTCCTTCATTCGATAGATTAATGATGAGTAATGATTTGACCGGAGTAACCGCTACCAGAAGCAGCTTTATTGGCCCACCTAAGCCGACGCGCACCCAAAAGCTTAAAAGCTTTGCCGCCGGCTTCCTGATCGGGATCACTTCTCCGGTTTCGGCCTGGCCAAGTTTAAAAAAGATTGAGATCGGTCTGTCCTGTGAAAAGATTAAATCCGCGATCCACGAAATAAAAGGCAATTCGCTGAGAGAGTTCGGGATCAATCTGGGTTATCTGAGCGTTTCCAGTTTATCCCTGTATTTTGCCGTCCGTTGCGGCGCTTATTTTCCCGAGATAAAAGATTATTTAGCTTCGCTGGCAAACCGTCCCTGGGCCTTTTGGATGAAAAAAGAAATCCTGCAATCAACCACTTCCGCTGATGTTTTCCGTACCTTTTCGGAATCTGATATTTTAAACCGCGCCATCCCTTTCGGACAGTACTTAAATTACTTTACTCCCTATTTGATCGCTCCCCCGGCGGGCGCGGTCAATGAAATCGTAAGAGAGGCGAGCCAAAAGGAACCCATCAGTCCATGGAAAACCGCCTACGTGGCTTTTCGTTTCCTGGTGGGAACGGTGCTGTTGGTAAAACTGGGCGAATTAACCTGGGGGATGTCTTACCTGAAAGCGCTGGGTTATGAGCTATCTGCTTGGAGCATATATTATGGGGCATTTACTATTCCCACCGCCTTTGCTCGCGGTAAGACCCCGGAACAAATCGATCAGATTTTGCGCAAACAGGTTTTTTATACGGCGATCCTTACCAGCCTCGGCCTGGCAACCCTCACCACTCTGGTTAATCCCTTTTTGCTTTCACTTTTCGGCTCCTGGGGAAAACCCGAGAAACTCGGACATCTTATCCCGGTGCTCACCCGGGGGATCTGGGAAATCTTTATCACGCAGATGGTCTTAAGGGCGGAGTTTGGCGGAGATGAGTTTGTTTCCAGAATCTATAATAAATTAATGGGGAAAAAACCATGAGTGATATAACCATCGGTTCGAAGCCGCCGCCGATCTGGGTGGTCTCAAGGCAGATGGATAGAGCCACTGTATACTTTCAGGAAGGGATACGGCAGCAGACTTTATTCAACCACGCAAGAGCGGCTTATCTCTTTGAGCGGGCCTTGCGACGCGACGCCCAATTTCTAATTGCGGCTTATCAGCAAAGCTGGTCGTATATCGCACAGGGTAAATTTCCCGAAGCGATTGATGCTTTGCGAGCCTGTATTATTAAATATGAAGATTTACAAAAGAGTTTTAAGATCGTAGAAAGTGCGTCGGAGATGGAGACCATTCCTAAAGAAGCCTCTTTGTGTGTACTTTATGAGAGTCTGATTTTATTTAATGCTTTATTGGTTAAGACGGAAGATAAATCCTCGGGTGACTGGCTTTTAATTGAATACCTGCTTAATGACCAGACGCTGCCGAAAGAAATAAAAAAGAGAGAGGTGCTGGTAAGAGGATTGTTGGGGAAACAGAGCTTGGTGTTAGAAACGGACGAAGGGAAAAGAAGGGTTGGGCCGCGAGAGCTCTATGAAAAATGCTTAAAATCGCTCTTTATTAATTTAGCATCGAATGTCTTATGTTATTTTGCGGAGACGGATGATTATGCTGCCATGAAAACTTTTTTTCTGGTACACCTAAAAATAATTGCCAGCCACAGGGGGCAAGAGAGCCCTCAACTTGCAGAGACGAGAAAAGGTTTGCAGATAAATTTGGCAAAGATACTCCTTGAAGTTCGCGAAACCACGGAGTGCCGCAGAATTCTGGAAGAGCTTTTTCAAGAAGACCCGAACGATAAAGATGTCCAGCGATTATTAGATAAATTGAACGGTTTAAATTAAAAGGGGAAATAGTATGGGTTTAAGAGTTTCAGATAGAACGATCATCGGCACGATCAATGCCTGTCGATCGGGAAAAGGTCTCTCTGGCCCTGGCCTGCAGGCTGAGGCACGACTGGAAAGGAACCTGGCGCGTCTAACCGCTTTTGTAAAAAATGCGCCCAGAATTGAAATTAATTGTCCGACCGATAAAATCGAAGACTTCTATGCGCTGCTGGCCCGAAAAATTGAAAAAATATTTGGCTATCCAAAGGATACGGTTAAAGTCACCTTATTTTCTTCCCGAACCTATCGTAAAACTACCCAATTTTCACAAATTAGATTATTTGATATCCCTTGGTTGATATTAAAGGCTTATTCCGAAAAGGAGCTCGGTCCGCAATTGTTAAGGGCTTTACGGGAATATGATGGGGCAAAAGCTTTTAGAGAAGTGGAGGGGATTGAGGCCCCACAGGTGGCACAGGTATTTGCCATCAAGGGCAAGAGGCTGCCCGCTTATAATGTGGTGATTGCCGAGACGATAGTTTCGGGGATGCCGGCCCTAAATTATCTGGAACTGGCA
>Ga0315287_10006504_pt1 | contig 11644 bp, 12 predicted proteins | sample YL17G11_0_MG_FD_205037 | JGI IMG/M metagenome (GOLD analysis project Ga0315287, IMG submission 205037) | Sediment microbial communities from Yellowstone Lake, YNP, Wyoming, USA - YL17G11_0 | ecosystem: Environmental > Aquatic > Freshwater > Lake > Sediment | place: USA: Wyoming | collected...
TGCTGACATAGGCCTCTAGGGTCGAAATTTCCAGAGATTGAGTATCCAGATAGATGGCCGGCAGGGTGCCAAAACGCAGAGCCCGCAACAGATCGAGAGGCGTTTCCATTGACGAAAGCGGGTGCAAGTAGCGCGTTAGCGCCCGCCCTGCAAGCAGGTTGGCGCCGCCACGTCGCAGTTTGCGGGCACTTGATCCAGTCAGAACAAAGGCCAAGCGACCCTTGTAAGTCTCGATAAGAGAGTGAACCTCATCGAGCAAAGACGGGAGCTTTTGCACCTCATCGATAGCGACCCACGTCAAAGGATGAGTGGTGCTATTTAGAATAGCGCTAAGCTCTGCCCTGAGCAGCTCCGGCCGGCTGGCATAACGCTGAAACGCTTCGCCATGAAGAAGATCAATGCGCACCGTGCTCGGCCACTGACTCAAGGTCTCAACGAGTAAAGAGGTTTTACCAGTCCCGCGAGCTCCAAACAAGAAGGCCGATCGACCTTTCTCTAGTATTTTCAGAATGTTTTGGGATCGAGTAAGCATGGTCCATATTTATATGATATATATGGAGTTGAGGTCAAGTCGTACGTTGCCAGTGAGCTCAAATAGCACTCCGCCCACGCGGACTTGCAGGCGCCTGGTTGCGGCGGTCGTCGCACCGGCACGGGCGAAGGCCAGGGAAAAGGTGTGGGCGTGGGTGTTGCTCGACGAGCTGAAAGCCTAGCATGCCCCTGAGCGCTATGGAGTTGTAGCGCGATGCAGGTCGCCGACCGTGAAGGCGCTGGGCAGCAGTTTGTCGATGCTGGTGCCAACCTCCGCCGGTGCGTCGCAGAAGCAATGTACGGCCGCGGTCGGACCAAATTCCGCCAGAACCTGGCGGCAGGCGCCGCACGGCGTGGTCGGCGTGACGGTAGGAGTATAGACCACAACGGCGCGTATTTCGCGACGGCCAGCCGCGACCATCTGAGCCACGGCGTTGCGTTCGGCGCAAATGGTCAAGCCGAAGGAAACATTCTCGACGTTGGTGCCTGAGTACATCTCACCATCGCGGGTGAGGATCGCCGCTCCGACCGGAAACTTGCTGTAGGGGCTGTAGCTCAAGTGGCTCGCCGCCGTCGCGGCGCTGTAGAGCCGCTGCAGTTCTTCCTTGGTCAGGGGAGCAGCGGGACTTACCTGGCTGTGGCTATGCTCAGTCATGGCTACCTCACGATGGGCCGGATTGTGCAGACGATGATTCCTGACCACTATGGCTCGGAATAGCACGACCAGGCAAGCTGCCTCCCGATAGAGATTTTCCCTCCAAGAGGCCACTCGCAACCTTGCAATCTAACTCCATGGCCGCTCCTTAGGTCGTAATCAAAACTGATCACGAGGCGGCGGGCGAACAGTTTCCCGCCTTGCTCATGCGCCGGCTAGGCCGTCGATGGCAGAGCTTCGTAATTCAGCGCTGCCCTTTTCAGACTCGCTAAATCACCAAGAATATCGGCGCAAGATGTGCTTAAACCAGAACGCAGCGGTTAGGGTCACATAGTGGTTTTCATCATCATCCGAGATGGCGTAGACCAAAGATCTTCGGTCTAGCAGTTCCCGAAAAATGGTGCGATCGAGAGGACTTGAACCTCCACACCTTGCGGCACCAGTCCCTCAAACTGGCGTGTCTACCAATTTCACCACGATCGCTCATGCCTAACACTAACTTCACCACGATCACATCTAACATCTGAACGGCTTGGTCTGGACCCAATATTGAAACTCACAGGCGGGCGAGAATTCCCTCCCCGACTATATGAGGCCAAGTCACTTGGTTGCTGGTGCCGGTACAGCTGCTGCAGGCGGCTGCGTCGCACCAGCGGGCGCTTGCTCGCCAGCTTCCTGCTTTAGGCGTTGCTTGAGTCCTATATCACCACCCTTACCCTGAAGCACGGTCAGAGTAATCGACGTCAGCATAAAAATGCCTGCCGCGCCGTAGGTCAACTTACCCAGGATGGACGTCGCCCCAGTGGCGCCAAAAACCCCAGAGCTATTACCACCGCCGAAGGCCGCGCCAACCCCGCCGTCATTGCCACCTTGCACCAACACCACGAGGATCATGAAGAATGCGACGATGACATGAATAATTTCGATAAAAACTTCTGCCATCGGACTACCTGCTTTCCCTCGTGATGCTTGAGCGATCGCTCCGAATATACCACGGCCTCTCTAAAGAGGACGGTCCTTTTAATCAAGGAACAAATGGTGGCGCCTCCCAGAATCGAACTGGGGACACGAGGATTTTCAATCCTCTGCTCTACCGACTGAGCTAAAGCGCCATTGGCCCCGAAAAGGAGGTTATTATGTATTATTCCCACCTGTGATAGTCAATGAATAACTCGGACCCTGGAGAGCAAAATAAATGACCCCCGTCCTCAACCGCCCCCTGATCATCGCCGGACCTTGCGCCGCCGAGTCCTATGAACTGATGGATGCCGTAGCCGGCGCCATGGTCAAGCTGTCTGTGGAATTACAGTTTGACTACGTATTTAAAGCCAGTTTTGATAAGGCTAACCGCACCTCCCTGGATAGTGTCCGCGGCGTCGGCCTTGAGGCTAGTCTGCAGTGGTTCAGCGACATCAAGGCCAAACATGGTGTGCGCCTCTTGACCGACGTGCATGAAACCTATCAGGTTGCGCCCGTCGCTAAAGTTTGCGATGTGCTGCAAATCCCTGCTTTCCTCTGCCGCCAGACGGACCTAGTCGCTGCGGCGGCGGCCAGCGGGCGCATTGTAAACATTAAAAAGGGCCAATTCATGGCTCCTGCTGCAATGAGCAGCATCGTCGACAAAGCTCGCGCCAGCGCTAAGCGCGCACAAAAGCACGGCGACGTGTGGCTAACCGAGCGCGGCGTCAGCTTCGGTTACGGCAACCTAGTGGTCGACATGCGCGCCCTGCCAATCATGGCAAAGACCGGAGCCCCAGTCATCCTCGACATCACCCATAGCACCCAGCTACCTGCTGCCGGTGGCGAAGGCGGCACGGTTTCAGGCGCCCAACGGCAGTTTGCCCCCGTACTTGCCCGCGCTGCCACCGCCACCGGGTACCTGTCAGGCTTCTTTCTCGAGGTCCATACCAACCCGCCTCAAGCCATCAGCGACAAAGACGCTCAGCTTTCCATCGCTCAAGCTAGTACTTTGCTGCGGCAGCTTATTCCCCTTTGGCGCCACTGCCAGACCAGCGCCGTCATCGACTCGGAGTTTTCATAGAACCGGCGCAAGGAGCCGCTGAAACGCCAATGAGCGGCCCTTAAAGTTTACTTATAGTGACTTTGTTACGGTTATTAAATACAATCAGGGGATATCACCCTATTCGTCCCTAATAATACAAGGTAACTGTTTGCCACTCCCGAGAAAAATTCTTATTCTTAGCTTAGCTCGCCGCTCCCCGCTTCATGCCATCACCAGACCGCAAGCGTTCCTGTGGAAACACATGACCTGGGTTTACCTTCAAGTCCTCGTCAAACTGCTACGCCTCATGTCCTATCGCATGACCACGGTGACCGACGCCCTAGCTGCGGCAGATGGCCGCTACGCCTGCTTAACCTTTGACGTCGCCGACGAGCACTTGCTTACCGAGGTCTTACCAGCACTTGATCTGCTGCGCACGCCTGGGACGCTATTTGTACCGACGGCACCGGCCGCTCAACAGATGGCCTGGGGGGCACTTCGCGCTTTGGCTATGAAGGGATGGGAAATAGGCAGCCTTGGTCACGAAGTGGCCAATCTGACCGAGTGTAGCTATGTTGACCAGCGTCGTTCAGTGATGCAGTCCAAAGAGCTGCTTACCAACCACCTCGGAACTCAGCCCAAGCTCTTCGCCTACCCATTCGGCGCCTACGACGCCACGACTGTTAGCTGTGTGCGCGCTGCCGGTTTCACCGGCGCCGTCACCTTAAAACGCGGGCGCAACGACGACTATTTCGAGGACCATGCGCCCTTCCATTTGCGCCGCCTGCCCTTGCACGGCTCGCTGTTGCGAGATTTGCCCGGGGTTATCAAGACCGCTTTTTTGCCGTCGCCACGGTCAAAGACGCCTGCTGCCATGCACAGCCGTGAAAGCGTGCCTTCGGCGGGAGTTGGGCTGTGACTTTCTCGATTTCTGGACTCAACCATCTTGGCTTAATCGTCGAAGACATCGCCCTTGCCCGCAGTTGGTTCGTCGACACACTGGGCCTGACGGTTAGCGAGGACCGTGGTGAGTTATTGTTTCTCCACGTCGGACGTGACGTCTTAGCCATTAAGACTCCACGCATGGCGGTGAGCAAACCTGAACATGGCGGTGAGACCGTCACAGTTGGGGCCACCAAGGCTGGTTGGCAGACGCTCGATCATTATGGATTCTTCGCCGCCTCCGCTGCAGAGGTTGACCAGTTTGCCGCGCATGTCAGCGCGCACGGCGCAACGATACTGAAGGGGCCCTACGATCGTAGCGACGGCCGCAGCGTCTACTTCCGTGATCCGCTAGGTAATGTCGGTGAGTACCTCTACTACCAGCCGAAGCTTAGAGACCCGTAAAAACAGCCACCAGGTCTGCAAATGCTGCAGCCTCGCCCCACCACAACTGCTGTGACAACCGCGCTTGCTCTATCAGCATCACGCGGCCATCTTGGGCCGGTAGCCCCATAGCCAGCGCCGCAGAATAAAGTGCCGAGGGCTTGCCATAAACTAAGTCGACGACCGTGCCTTTGTAGCCCTTTAAGGCCGGAACCAAGCTGCTTAGATCATCACCATGCTGCGGTGCACTGCTTGCCTGAATCAACAGACTCGCCTCGTCACTACCGCGCAATGAGTCCTGTAAGCCCTGCACCGACCAAGCTGCAAAGCGGAGCTTGGATTTGGCCGCCGCAGCTAGCTCCAGGTCGCGCGCTGCATTGCGCCGCACGATCTGAATGTCAGACAGTGGACTAAGCTCACGTGCCATATGGTTGAGCAGAGCCACAGTGACACCACCTGATCCCAAGATGACCACCCGTGTAAATGCAGAAAGCGGCCTGCCTAAGCGAGCAAGAGCAAGAGCAAAGCCCTCACCATCTGTAGACGCTGCCTGCCAACCCTGGGCACCCCGGTACAGCGTGTTGACCGAGCTTAAACCGGCAGCTGGAAAAAGCCCCGCTACCAAGCCTTTATGCGGTGCCGTGACATTGAAGCCAACCGCTCCTAAATGCCAGGCCACGCGCAGGAAATCCGCTACCTCGGCAGCTGGCAATGACAGCGGCAGATAGACTTCATTGCGTCCCAGCAACTGCGCCGAACGGTTGTGCAGAGATGGTGACAGGGTGTACGAAATCTGCTCGCCAAGCACCCCTAAAAGCCTTGTTTTGCCGTCTATTCCTGATAGCTGCGCGGCCGTTTGGAGCTGACTCATGAGCTAACCCAGGGCCAAGCGGGATGGCCCGGATAAGCGCTGAAGGAACCTAAATAAGGGCGCCTTCTGCTGAGGCTCAAGCTGAACAAAGGCGGCTTCATTCATATAGCTATCGGCTTTGCTGGTCAGCGCCCGGTGTCTTAAAACTACGATTTCAAACCGACCCGGAGTCGCGGGAAAATCAGGTAACGCGCTCAAATCAATCGTCAACTTGGTGCCAATAGACAAGCACCTTGGACTGATAAAGGACAACTTACGGGTGCTCAAAACCGTAACATAACCAGAAAAATCAAGCGCATTCGCTGGCCGCTTGGGGCCGCCAGAAGTCCCGGCCGCTGCAGCCGTCGATAAATGCATCGGAACACTGAGAAACAACTGCCGTGCCGAAGGCCCCTTGAGTATTTCTACCAATGGTAAGCGGCCAAATCCTGACCACAGGCCGAGAAGTACCAAGACCGTCAGCAGAAAGGCAAAGAAAGAAGCCGACCCCAGGCCTTCTGAGTGGTGCAAAAAAACATTTAGGGCTTCACCCATGCTTGTTACTTCCGCTATGAATACAGGACTAAACTGCCGCGGACGAACCGCTAACGAGCGAACCCTAACAGGGATAGAGGCGTGATTCAAGTTAGCGATTTATCAACCTACCGATCGGGCCCTGGCCAGCGAACCGCCATCACCATCGGCAATTTCGACGGCTGCCATCTGGGCCACCAGGAACTGGTCGCTGCAACCAAGCAATATGCTAATCAATTCGGTGCTAGACCGCTGGCCGTTACCTTTGCGCCGCGCCCCGAGGCCTTTTTTCATGGGCTGTTTGATGAGCCCCTGCTATGCACCGCCGAGCAGAAAACTCGCTGCTTCGACGAGTGCGGCTTAGAACTACAGGTAATCCAGCGATTTGATGCCAATTTTAGCCGCATCAGCCATATTGAATTCTACCGCTGCTACCTACTTGAGCAGCTAGCAGCCCGGGCCTTGGTGGTCGGCGATAATTTTCGGTTTGGATATCAGCGACTTGGCGATACAGCCTACCTGCGGCAATGTAGCATTGCCGACCGCCTCAGCCTAACTATCAGCCCGGCTTTGCAACAGGGCGGTCATAGCATTAGTAGTACGCGTATTCGCGCGATGCTTCAGGAGCACGGCGACGTCAGTAACGCAGCTATGATGCTGGGTCGCCCCTACATGCTTGAAGGCTGCATTGCAAAAGGGGAACAATTAGGCCGCCGCCTGGGATTCCCTACGGCCAACCTCGGAGAAGTACAGCAGCTGTTGCCAAAATCTGGCGTCTATGCGGGCTTCGTCTGGTTGCAAGATGAGACCGGCAGTATACAGAAGCCGGCCATGACCGCCCTCCCAGCCAACGTCTACCCAGCAGTATTTAACATCGGAATTCGACCGACTCTACACCAAGCCTCACCACCCGTACGCGTCGAAGCTCACCTTCTTGCCGGTACGTTTGGCACCGACGCATTATATGGCTTGCGCGCCGGTTTCTACCTTGCCCACCGCCTGCGCGACGAGACGAAATTCGCCGACACTGAGGAACTAAGGCAGCAAATCGCCCGGGACTGCAAGCAGGCCGGCCGACTGTTGGGCCTGACCGTCTAGAGTATTCCTAATGGCCAAGGGCACGGCCCATCATAGCCGCGGTCTGAATCAGCAAGCTTCGCCTGGTTATTGCTCAATGGGTAAAAGGTCTGCTTGCCATCATGCACGTCGAGTACCCAAACCTCTCGATCCCCTGCTTTGAGGCTACAGCTAGTGTCAAAATGCGGTGTTATAGGTGTCGTGTAAATGATGCGGTAATTGCTTTCGGTGGCCTGCCTCATGACCGCCATTTCAAGCATATTGCTATCGACTCGGCTGATCGAGCCGTCGCCGCGCTTGCGATCACATAGCCCACCAGCGGCAAAATCAAACCCATTAATATAGGTATCGCGGTTGCTTTGCTCCGTCGCGGTCAGACGCGGCGACACCAGCGTCGGCGCTTTACTAGAATCTGCGGCGCCAATGACGAAAGCTGAGCCGAAAGCATCGAACTGATCACCAGCACAACGGTAGTAAAAGCGCCCGAGCATAAAGGCTGTCTTGCCGTCATTCGTCAGAGTCGCCGCCGCAATATCATAACCCGGCGTCGGGCTGTAACGGCGCGCCGGCGCAGCCTTCTCTATGGTCCGGTAGTCTGGCTCTGAGCGCACCGGAACCGTAGTAATAGCCAGCGGAGGCGGCACCCAGTCGCCGACTTGGGGGGTCGTCACATCATCCTGCGAGCCATCGTCACGTGTGCTTGTACGCACCAGCAAGACGTTGTCGGCTGTAGCGCTGGGCAGGATGTCGTTTCGCAGTGAAAAGCCGCTGAGCCAGGCCGTCGCCGTCGCCGCCTTTGCCGCGGTCGCCGTGGCAAACGAACGACGGGTCAAGGTGACGCCGCTGAGCAGCGCCAGTGGATTAACAGTACCGACGGCCAAGCTGTAACCACTGGCAGCAGGGATCCAAAAGACCTGCTGTACGAAGTCTGTAGTAGCCGAAACGGTCGCCTGCTGGGCCAACTCGGCAGCTGTACCGCCCGCGATGGCGACCACGATAGCGACAGAGGTCGCCTTATTCGGGGCCCGTGTAACCCAGGCCAACATCTTGCTGTCAGAGCTAAAACTAAAGCCCTGCTCCACCGCACTATCGCTAGTCAGAGCGACAGGGTCATTCTTGCCCGCCGCATCCTGCAGAAAAAGATCGTACTGACCGGCCTTTTCAGCCTGGATGAGCACCCAGAGGCCATCTGGCGACACTTTAGCGAGGCGCTCATTGCCAAGTTCCTTGGCGGTTACCCGAGCTACGGCCTGCGGCGCTGCATCCTTGGACCAGGTTGATTTGTAGGCTTTGCGCACATCGGCGATGCCGGTGATGGAGTCGCGACCAGAGACGAAGACCACCAAGCTACCGTCATCGCTGATCGATGGCAGGCCATCGAAATACTTGGACTCAGTATTAATCAGCTCGCTGCCGCTACGCGCAGGATCAACGCTGATCGCATTCGTCCGTTTGTCGCGGCTGCAGCCGCTGATGACCATCAGACAAATGGCCATCGACCATGGAACCGCCTGAAAACAAAGACCTAAAAATCTAACCACCATACACCCACCCCTACCTTGGTTGCCGTTTTGCGCTGGGTTTTTCCACCCACCTGGCGTACTTTCAACCGTCGCCATTCGGGCGCCGACAACCCCGAGATCCTAATTGATTTCGCGCATCTGGTAAATGGCGCATGCCGCAATCTCAGCTACTCAAAAAAACCATCGCGGCGATCGATATCGGCACCAACTCAGCGCATATGGTCCTCGCTGAGATGGACCATGTCGGTGAAATGCGGATTTTAGACAGCGATAAAGTTAACCTGCGCCTAGGCCAGGCTATCGGCGAAGATGGCAACCTGTCTGAAGACGGAATCCGCCGCACGGTGGAGGCGCTCAAGCATATGCAAGAGATCATCCGTCCGTATGGTGCAGCGATCAGGGCCGTAGCCACTCACGCCGCACGCGAGGCCAAAAACCATAAGCGCCTGCTGCGTGAAATCGAACGCGCTTCCGGCATCAAAGTCGAGATGATCGATGGCATCGAAGAAGCTCGCTTGGTCTTTCTCGGAATGCGCTACGGCTTAGCCTTAAACGGCCTTTATTGCCTCGGGGTCGACGTCGGTGGTGGCTCGACGGAGATCATCGCCGCCCGCGACGACGAGATTGGCTTCGTCTCTTCTGTTAAACTTGGCGCCGTGACCTTAACCGATAAATACTTTAAAAAGGGCTACACACCTGAGGCTGCAGCTGCGATGAAAGAGCACATACGCTCGCGCCTAGCCCCGCTGCAGCAGGAAACGCGCAAGCTGAACTGCCAAAAGATGCTGGCCTCGTCTGGCACCGCCAAAGCCATCGCTTTTATGCACTCTCGGTTATTTGGCAGCACTGCGATGTCGGATCCAAACGGCTACATACTGCCGCAGGCTGACCTGTTTAAAATCGCCGAGCAGTTTGCGCGCCTGCTGACACCACAAAAAATCAAAGAGGCGACCGGCCTGGATTTGGCTCGCTCCGAGATCATCATGGCTGGCTCCGCCGTGTTGGAGGAGTTGACGCGGCTGCTCGGGGTCAAGGAATGGGTGATCACTTCGTTTGGATTGCGTGAAGGGTTGGTCGCCGACACCTTTTACCGCGCCAACGGCTCACGTTTGGGCGAATTACCGGACATCCAGTGGCACAGCGTCTTGCAATTCGCCCGCCGCCTCGGCCTCGATGAAAGTCATGCTTTGCAGGTTAAGCGCCTAGCCTTGCGCCTGTATGAACAACTAGCACCTTGGTGCTTGCCCGGCGCCAGTGAAGAAGCCTTCGAGGCCGACGTCAAATTGCTCAAAGCCGCAGCCTACCTGCGTGAGGCCGGAAAGTTTGTCAGCGCACCGCAGTATCATCACCATTCGCAATACCTCATCTCAAACAGCCGTCTGCCTGGCTTTACCGAGGCCGAGCGGCAGCTGATGGGGTTAGTTGGGCGATTTCAACGCAAAGGCCTACCATCCTCCGAGCATTCCGAGTGCGCGGACCTAACGTTTGGCGATATCAAACGCCTGCGTATACTATCCGGAATCGTCCGCTTAGCCGCCGCGCTCGATCGCACCCGGCAACGGCGCATCGTAGATATCGAGGTGCAGTTTCAGGGTGATCGCGCCTTCATTTACCTCTGCCATCCCACCGGCCACCATCCGGAGGTCGAGCTGCACAAAGCGCAACTTGAGCGCACAGCTCTAGAAAAATCTTGGGATATAGCCCTGACCATCACCGCTAAAGCCATCCCCGTGGAGGCCTAAACATGGCCGCCAAAGGGGTCAAACGAGCTGCTTTTAAGGAGTACACGGCTGCCCTGCGCCAGGCTTTAGATGGTCGCGACTGGAGCGCTGAAGGCCGGCTAATGGTGGTCTATGGCAGCAGTGACTTATTGTTGTCTGAAGCCATTAGACAGCTGCGCGACAAAGCCCTAGCCACCGGCGCGGTCGCCGCCTCGGTCGAGGCCCCGACCCTAACCGAAAATAGCTTGCTGGCTCTGGCGCAGCAGACATCCTTGTTTGAACCCGCTACCTTTTATACCGTGCGTCGGACAGAAAGCGCAAAGAGCCTAGCCAAGGTCCTGACCCGTTTAAAAAACCAAGCGCAGCTGACCAACCCACTTTGTTTTGTCTATCAAGGCGACGCACTGCCGCCGCCGCTAAGCAAAGAATTTACCCGCCTCAAAACACGCTGGGTACCCTGCTTTGCACCCTGGCCCAACGAAGTACCGTTGGTGCTAACCGCATTGGCCGACGGTCTCGGGCTCCGGCTCAGCCAAGACGCTATGCAGCTGCTCATGCAGGCCCATGGCGACGACCTCGTCAAGCAGGCGAATGAACTGCGTAAGATAGCCCTTATCCTGGGCCCGGAGGGCTGCCGTGAACCGCTTAATGCCCGGGTCTTATCGCCGCACCTAGAGATGTTGCGCGAAGATGAAGCTCAACAACTGGACCAACTACTCTTGCAGCATGAGTGGGCGAAAGCGCATGCCTTGGCCACGGCCTTACTGATACGAGGTGAAAAGGCCTTGGCGGTCCTTGCCATCCTCGCCAACCATTGCCGCAACATCATGCGTATAGTCGAAGCGCAAGCCCGAGGCACGCAGGCTGCGAGCCTGGCCAGCGTGACTCGCCTATCACCATTCATCATCAAATCCTACCTGCCGTACATCACCAGAAACCGCGACACTAAACGCTTCATTCGCGCCCTCGGCCTGTGCCAGAACGCCGACCAACTGCTAAAAAGCCGCAAGGTCGCCGAAGAAATGCTCCTAGCCAGGGTTATCGACGCGCTGGCCCAGACGTCCTATACTTAAGGCGTACCAGAAAATCACCGTTGCCAGCCGGTAGCCCGGAAGTATCCGCTGCAACGCGACACTGGCGTGCCAAAGCCTGGAGTAGCGACGATGTCCCGAGTCTTGATGATGTTCCTTGCAGCCGCATTGCTATTTGATTTCCAGGCCCTAGCCAAAGACACCAAAAGGGGTGCGCTCCGCGACCGAGATGCGGCTGCAAGCGGCACCAATGAGGCTGAAGGCGAAGCCCTCGGACGCGCCAGCGAATTGCTGCTACCTCCCTACCAACTCAACGCTCTAACCAAAGACCTGCCGGCTAGCGACCTGCGTTTTACCGACGAGCGTACTTTGACCGTACTCGGGAAGGCTGCAC
>Ga0315287_10006506_pt1 | contig 11644 bp, 12 predicted proteins | sample YL17G11_0_MG_FD_205037 | JGI IMG/M metagenome (GOLD analysis project Ga0315287, IMG submission 205037) | Sediment microbial communities from Yellowstone Lake, YNP, Wyoming, USA - YL17G11_0 | ecosystem: Environmental > Aquatic > Freshwater > Lake > Sediment | place: USA: Wyoming | collected...
CCTCCGCAGGCACGGCTACGGTCGTCCCTCCCTCCGCCAGCCTGCTCCGGACAGCTCCGCCGCACCGTTCCAGCTCATGGCTGACCTGGGGCCAGCACAACCCGGAAGCCGAAGAAGATGAGCCTGAGGCCCGGGACGTAGAGGATGCGGGACGCTGACCGGCAGTACCTGGCAATGGCCCAGTCGAGCCAGAAGTGCCAGCAGCCGCCGCGGATCACGCGGCGCGAGCCCGTACCGGGACCTCGGGGATCAACGGCGATCCCGCCGGGCAGACGATCCGAGAACCAGTCCTGACACCACTCCCACACATTCCCGTGCATGTCATACAAACCCCAAGGGTTGGCCAACTTCTGCCCCACCGGGTGCGTCGTTAGCCCGCTATTGCCATCATACCACGCGTAATTGGTGAGGTTGGTGTACCCTGGGTCATCCCCATAGCTAAATCGCGTTGAGGTCCACCCCCGACACGCATACTCCCACTCCGCCTCCGTCGGGAGCCGATACTCACTGTTGGTCCCAATCCGCCCTGCTAACCGCTCCCGCTCCGACAACGCAGCACAGTAAGCCGTCACATCGTTCCACGATACCTGCTCCACCGGCCGGTTGGTGTCCCCGGTGAAATTGCTCGGGTTGCTGCCCATCACCGCCAGATACTCCCCTTGCGTCACCTCGCACTTCCCCATCCAAAACCCCCGGCTGATCGTCACCGCCGTCTGCGGCCCTTCCCAGTCCATGCGGTCCATTTCGTCCGGCGGGCTGCCCATCCGGAACGTCCCCGGCGGGATGAACACCATGTTGGCCGGCGGTTCCATCGCCACCGCCCGATAGAACCGCTTGCCCGTCGCCGGGGCAGACTTGTCAGCCCAGAGATACGGACTGGCGGGCAGTTGTAGATACTCAAGGCAACGCCAGGCGCTGGGGTCGTTCGCTTGGGCCAAGTCCGTGACGCAAATGGAGTGTGTACCCGGTCGGCTTTTACAGGAAGTCTAGGACATCGCCCCGAAGACAGCGGCCTCGTCGAAAACTTTGGGATTCTCTTTGTGCTTGAGCAGGAGTTTCCGCAGGGTCTTGGTGTCGCTCATGAGGATGACGTCAGCGTCGTTCGTCACCCCCAAGGCTGGGTGTCCAGGAGTCGTGGGCCAGCGCCAGCAGCCCCGGTTTCTTGACCAACTCTCTCTTCAGCCAACCTTGATTGATCCCAACCATCTTCAACGTCGGTTGGATCTGGAACACCTTGACGAGCCTGTGCGGCTTGATCACTTGCTCGTCTCCTTCCAACTCAGTGATGCGGAAGTCCAAAAAGAGAGTGCCGTCCAGGCGGAAAAGATGGGCGCCCAGCAGCGCCTCAACCTGCTCCGGGAGGTGGTTGTCGCCGGCACAGGCTGGGTCATGGTATGTCTCCCCTTCCGCCTCAGAGGACAGCTCCGGGGCTGTGTTGAAGATTAGAACTTCTTTTTGCTGCAAGACACCCGCATATGTGGGGTAAACACCCCATAGAGCCAAACCCGATTTCCCGCGTATCCTGAGTCTGCCCGGTGTCGGTGTACACCAGCGGCCCGTGCCAGCGCTCTGAGGTCCTTCAGGGCGAGTGGCGGGCTGCAGTTCGCCAATCGGCGTGGGTTAGGAAGAGATTGAATGAATGCACTGCTGCTCTACCCGGAGTTTCCGGACACGTTCTGGAGTTTCAAGCACGCCTTGAAGTTCATCCACAAGCAGGCCTCGTTGCCGCCGCTGGGGCTGTTGACGGTGGCCGCGATGTTGCCGAAGCCTTGGGCGAAGCGCCTGGTGGATGTGAACGTGCGGAAGTTGCGCGAGAAAGACCTGGCCTGGGCCGATCTCGTGTTCGTCAGCGGGATGATCGCCCAACGGAATTCGGCGCACGAGTTGATCGCGCGTTGCCGGGCGGCGGGCAAGACGATCGTGGCCGGCGGGCCGCTGTTCACGCTCGAGCACGAGCAGTTTCCTGAAGTTGACCATTTCGTGCTGAACGAGGCGGAGGCGACGCTGCCGGAGTTCCTGCGTGATCTCGAACGGGGCGGCGCGCGGCGCGTGTATGCGTCGGCGAACTTCCCCGACCTGCACCAGACGCCGGCGCCGATGTGGGAGTTGGCAGACCTGCCGCGCTACGCGAGCATGAGCCTTCAGTTCTCGCGCGGCTGCCCGTTCGACTGCGAGTTCTGCAACATCACCTCCATGTTCGGACATCGGCCCCGCACCAAGACCCCGGCACAGGTGATCGCCGAGTTGGACGGTCTCGACCGGCTCGGCTGGCGCGGGGCGGTCTTCTTCGTGGATGACAATTTCATTGGCAACAAACGGGCGCTCAAGGAGGAGTTGCTGCCGGCGCTGATCCGGTGGCAGAACGGGAAGCGCGGCACCCCGTTTTATACCGAGGCGTCGATCAATCTCGCCGACGATGAGGAACTGATGCGGTTGATGGTCGAGGCGGGATTCAACCAGGTGTTCGTCGGCATCGAGACGCCCGAGGAGGCGAGCCTGGCCGAGTGCAACAAGCGCCAGAACCGGGGCCGCGACCTGGTCGCCGATGTGAAACGCATCCAGCGCGCGGGCTTGGAGGTGCAGGGCGGGTTTATCGTCGGATTCGATCACGACACGCCCGCGATTTTTCAGCGGCAGATCGAGTTCATCCAGCGAAGCGGGATCGTGACGGCGATGGTCGGCCTGCTGCAAGCCATGCCCGGCACGAAGCTTCACCAACGGCTGAACCGCCAGGGTCGGCTGCTCGGCCACACGACTGGAGACAATGTCGATGGGACCACCAACTTCATTCCGCGGATGAACCGGGAGACGCTGCGCCAGGGCTACCTGCGCCTCATGGAACACCTCTATTCGCCCGGGCCGTATTACGAGCGGATCCGCACGTTCCTGCGCGAGTACCGGCCGCCGAAGATCTCCCGCCCGTTGAACTGGAGCTCGCTCATCGCGTTTGGCCATGCCAACCTCCGCCTCGGGGTTCTGGGTCGCGAACGTTTCCATTACTGGGGCTTGCTCCTCTGGACGTTCCTCCGCCACCCCTCCCACTTGTCGCTGGCGGTCACGCTCTCCATCTACGGCCACCACTTCCGTCGGATCTCCAAAGAGCTGGGAGCCTGAACGTCCTTGAACGCACCGACGGCGACCGCGGAACTCCCGGCGGTTGCCCGGGCCGGTCACCCGCGGCGGTGCCACCACCCCGAACCCGCCTTGCCTCCCTGACCAGGACGCGTGGAGGGAGGCCGCGGAGTGCGGTGCTCGGGCCCAGGCCGTGGGCCGGGTTGGCGTCTCGGGGCCGGTTCCCCCGCCGCCGCGTAGTTAAAGCCCTCCGACTTCTTCCGCACGATCCCGCGCCCGATGAACCGCTCCAGCGACCGCAACGCGCTGTAGTCCTCCGGCGTGACGAAGCTGATCGCATCGCCCACCGCGTGCGCCCGGCCGGTGCGTCCGATGCGATGCACATAGTCCTCCGGGTGCATCGGGAAATCGAAATTCACCACGTGCGAAATGCCGTCCACGTCAATGCCCCGCGCGGCGACGTCCGTGGCCACCAGCACGCGCACGGCGCCGGACTTGAAATCCTTGAGCGCGCGCAGGCGCTGGTTCTGCGAACGGTTGGAATGTAGCGTCGCCGTCTTGATGCCGTGCTGCTCCAGGTTGCGCGCGATGCGGTCGGCGCCGTGTTTCATGCGGGAGAAGACGAGCACCATGTCCATGCCCGGGTCGTGCAGCAGATGCACGAGGAGTGCGGGCTTGAGGTGCTTGGGCACTTCATAAACGAGCTGCGTCACCGTCTCCGCCGGATTCGCGCGGCGGCCGATCTGGACGGTCTTCGGCGCGCGCTGGAACTCGTGGGTGAGCGCCTCGATTTCCTTCGAGAGCGTGACGCAGAAGAGCAGCGTCTGGCGCTTGGTCGGCAGCGCGCGGAGGATGCGCCGGATGTCCGGCAGGAAACCCATGTCGAGCATCCGGTCCGCTTCGTCGAGCACGAGGAACTGCAGCCCGGTGAAGTTGGCGCAGCCCCGGCCCATCAGGTCGAGCAGGCGGCCCGGCGTGGCGATGATGATCTCCGCGCCGGAGCGCAGCGCCTGGATTTGCGGATGTTCCCCCACGCCACCAAACACGGTGGCCATCCGCACCGGCAGATGCTTCCCGTAGGCGCGCACGTTTTCCTCGATCTGCGCCGCCAGTTCGCGCGTCGGCGCGAGGACGAGCACCCGGGTGCCGCGCCGCGGGCCGCTGGCGATCAACCCGACGAGCTGCGTCAGAATCGGCAGCGTGAAGGCCGCCGTCTTGCCGGTGCCGGTCTGGGCAATGCCGATCAAGTCGTGTCCGGCCATCGCCAGCGGGATGGCCGCCGACTGGATGGGCGTGGGTTCGGTGTAACCGGCTTCCTGGACAGCTTTGAGAACGCGGGCGTCGAGGCCCAGTGCGCGAAAGGGCATGGAGTGAGGAGTTAGGTTGTCGGCGGGTGATCGGACGGACCCTCCGGGACGGGAGGCGGCATCGGGGCGTCCGCTTCACGGGGGTTCCGGGCGCGCTTGTTGCGGGGCAGCGGGCTGAGGATCACATTCAGGTCGCGCTCGCCCAACATTTTGGGCGGGGCATCGGCATGGCCGTAAGCCGCGGCCTCTTGGACGAATTTGTTGACCACGCCGAAGCCGAATTCCTTGTGTGCGCGCTGGCGTCCGCGGAAGCGCAGCTTGACCCGCACCTTCATGTCTTCGCACAGGAACTCAATGGCCTGGTTCAACTTGACCGAGAAATCATGCGGATCGATGCCCGCACTGAGCTGTAGCTCCTTCATCTTGTTTCCGGGATTCCGCGATTCCTTGTGACTCTTGGCTTCCTCGTACAGGAGTTTGCCATAGTTCACGATGCGGCACACCGGCGGCGTGGCGGTGGCCGCAATCTCGACCAGGTCCAAACCCTTGCTTTGGGCAAGACGGAGGGCCTCGCCCAGCGTCATGACGCCAAGTTGCTGCTTGGTTTCGTCCAGGACCCGCACTTCGCGGGCGCGAATCTTCCCGTTCCGGCGGTGCTTGGGTTCGCGGGAATGAAAGGAACGCGAAGGGAATGGGCGGCTCAAGAGATCCTCACGGCTTGAAGGTGGTTCATGCAGCTCTGGTGTCCGGATGTCCTGGAACCAGGTCGGGAATGGAGACTACGGGACGACCCCTGACGCGCCGCACTCAGCGTGCCGGCAGCATACCCGGCAAACGGCGGGACGGCACCTCGGGCGAAAATCAATATGTGTCGCCGGGTCACGTCAACTGGGCTTCCGCCAGGCGATGCGCCTCCTGCCAACCGTGAATCGCAGCGCGCAGACGCCCTCGGGCATCGGTGAAGTCCCGCCGGAGTTCGGCCCTCCTTTCCCGGAAGGCTTCCCTTTGCATTTCGGCGGCGCGGCGGTAATCGGCTTTGCACCGTTCCCAGCCCTCAGAGACCTGTTGCACGCGCTCCTGCGCGGCGTGCAGTAATCGATGAATCGACTCCGAGATCGGGGTGGGTGCTGCGTTCAATTTCGCGGAGAGTTGCCGTTGTCGCTCGGCCACTTCGGCCAGCAGGATGGTTTCGACGGGCTCCTGGCGCAGTTGCCCGACCAAGCCCAGCATCCGGAGGAACCAGATGCACCATTTGGTGGGATCAAACTGCCACGGTTTCACGCCGTTGCGGTAGTCGTCGTCGCGATCCACAAACTTGTGGTGCTTGCGGTGGTCCGCGGCCCAGCGCAGGACGGAGTTCTCAAACGCGGCGGCGCCAAAGACCAGCGTGAACAGCCGCACCGGCCGCCGGGCCTTGAACGTGAGATGGGCGAATAGCCGAGGGTAGCCCGCCGTGATGCTCAACCCCGTCATGGCAACAAAGACGAGGAACAGAATGACCTGGAACCCGTCCAAACCGTGGCGCCAAACGTAGAGGGGCACTCCGGTGAGGGCGAGCACGAGCGTGCTCACCAAGAACAGGCCGTTGGGCCAGTTCACGCGGTTCCAGCGAAAGCTGAACATAGGAGTCTGTTGGGAGCGGAAACACAGCCCGCCGGCCGGACTTCCGAGAAGTCCAGCCGCCAGAACAAGTCGTCCGCGCCGGGATTGGGTCAGTAGCGGCTGGGACGGCGTCCACCGCCGTATCCCCCCCCACCGCCGCCGGTCCGGTCTTCGCGCGGACGGGCTTCATTGACGGTCAGGGCGCGGCCCTTCCAGTCCTTGCCATTGAGCGCCTGAACGGCGGCGTCGGCCCCTTCCTTGGTGGCCATGGTGACAAAGGCGAAGCCGCGGGCTTTTCCCGTCACTCGATCCTGCACCAGGTTGACCTCCGTGACCGGGCCGTGGGGAGAGAAAAGATCCTGGAGCTCGTTTTCCAGGGCGTCGAAGGAGAGGTTCCCGACGTATAGTTTCGTGTTCATGATGACTTTCGTGCCTAGGCGAATTGCTCTTTCCAGACTGTTCCCGACCATCGGGTTTCAAATCATCATTGAATCACGTTCAACTGAGGATTTTCCAGGACTTGAAATCGACAAGTGTCTAGTTCGCCCTCCATCCTACTGGCCACCCGGCGAAATGCAAAACCTGTTTTCAGAAATCCGGCGAAGGGGCGACGTCTCCGGGACACGTCTCCGGGAAGTCGCTGCGGCGGATCGAAGGGCGTGAGAGAATAAGCGAGATTAAGCCTTGTGTTCAACGGCGAATCGCCGATGGTGAGAAGCGTGAATCGCTTTTTCCATCGACGATCGTCCCCCGGCACCCAGGAATCCGCCTTGGCCGCCGTCCAGGCCAAAGCCGACGGGGGCGACGCGGACGCCCAATTCAGTCTGGGCCTCCGATACGGCAACGCGGTTGGCGAGGCGCGCGATTTCGCCCAAGCCGTTCGCTGGTACCGCAAGGCCGCCGATCAGGATTGCGTCTTGGCACAGTACAACCTCGGCGTGATGTTCGCCCGCGGGCAAGGCGTGCCGCAAGACGACGCCTCGTCAGCCGGCTGGATTCGCAAAGCCGCGGAGGGTGGCGATGCCGGCGGCCAATACGACCTCGGCGTGCTCTGTCACCGGGCCAGCGTGAATCCGCTCCGCCCGGGAACGATGGAATCCCGCATTGAAGCCTACAAGTGGCTCCATCTCGCGGCGGCGCAAGGCTACAAGGACTCCGCCGCCGCCTGGGAACGCCTGACGATCACTATGACCCGTACCGAGGTCGTTGAAGGCAATCGTCGCGCGGCCGCCTTCGTCGCTCGCCAGCCGGCCAACCCTCAGATACCATCATGACTCCCTCTCCAACAGTCGAGGGCTCTCCAGCCGCCGGCGACTCGGATGAAACCAGGAATACGGTGCCGCTGGGGACCGAGGTTTTGACGGTCAAAGTCGCCAGAATCCTCGATGAAGAGGACGGGGAGTTCACTCTCGAGTACGACGACACCCGCGGCCAGAAGAACACGATGCGTTTGGATGCGCTCACTTACGAGGGCGCCATCCGTGAAGCCCGGTCCTTCCTGGGAATCCAGGAGGATGATCACGACGAAGACGGTGACCTTTGGGCCGTAGAGTAAACCGTGGACTGAACCCGTTCGGCAGGAAGGCGAGGGTTTCGGGCCAAGCTGCCCATCCTGGGCTTGGTTCTGCAGCCTGCGTCGGCGACCGCGCAAACCACCCTCCCGGTCGATCCGGCCGCCCGGTTTCAAACCATCAACGGCTGGGAGTGCGTCACGTTTGCTGCCCGGGATGAGCCGGCGTTCCCGCTCTTCAAGGACCCGCGGTTCGACCGCGTCGGAGTTCAGTGTGAGCCCTCCCGATCAAACGATCGCGGCTGGTGGTGTGCTCACGACCAGCATTCCCGCAGCCGGCGCTCTGACCGCTGGTTTACTGCGGCCCACGATCACCGCCACGATCTCCAACGGCAGTACGCTCAACCTGACGGTCCGCAGCTTATAGCCCGGTTTCACCGGGTCGATCGAGCGCAACTCCGACTCGTCGCACGTGGACGGTTGGCAAGAAGCAGGCTCGTCCGCCGGCAGCGACTTCCTCTTCAACTGGTCCGAGCCGGTCGGCGCCACGCCCGCCTTCTATCGGTTCCGGCAGCCGTGAACCTCCCCCGGTCGTGTTCCAAGCCGGCGGTGTGGCTGGGCAGCAGCGTGGAGAAGGTGTCTTCCTGGTTCGCCGCGGCCTTCCACCTCCAACCGGTCAAGCGGTCGAGCGGGTCCTGCGCGGCCGCTCCTTCCGGCGGAGCCGGCGCTCGAGTTTCTGGGTTTCGGCCCGAAGCAGGTCCTCGGCAGACCAACGCCGGCCCTGCGCGTAGGCCGCCAAGGCGAACAACCCGCGGGCGACCTCCCCTTTCGAGAGCGGAGGCCGCCTGGCCGCCGCCCGTGGCAGCAGCGCGGCCTTCCGGGCTTTCTTGACGAGCTTCTCGGTGCGCAACAGCGCGGGCAGGTGCTTCGGAATACCGTCGAGGGCGGAGTGGCGCGGCGTCCGACTGCCGGCCTTCTCCGCCTTCTTGATCTGGTCCCACTGCGCCCACACCGCCCGGGGGGTGCGCACGTCCCGAACCTTGCCGAAGACATGCGGGTGCCGGCGGATGAGTTTCTCGACCAGCAGGCGGCACACGGCCTCGAAGTCGAACGCGCCGCGCTCCTTCGCCATCTGGGCGTGGAAAACGATCTGCAGCAGCAGGTCGCCCAGTTCCTCGGCCAGCTCGTGGTCGTCCTCGGCCTCGATGGCGTCGAGCAGTTCATAGACCTCTTCGACCGCGTGGAAGCGCAGGGTGCGGTGGTCTTGGGCGCGGTCCCACGGGCAGCCGTCCGGTGCGCGGAGGCGGGCCATGACGGCGAGCAATTGCTCGAGGGCGGACTTCAGTTTGTTCTTCATGCGGCCCGGTCCTTTCCGGCAGCGCGGTCACAGAATCACCAGGTTGTCCCGGTGCACCACTTCCACCCGCTGGAACCGGCGGGTGCGGAGGTCCTCCGCGGCGCAATCGGCGAGACCGCGGGCGAACTCGGTGCCGTCGAGATCGCAGATGCGGACCACGTCGCCGGCGGTGAACTCGCCTTCGCAGCGGGCCACGCCGGGCGGCAGGAGGCTCTTGCCCTTCTCGCGCAGGGCCTTCTTCGCGCCGTCGTCCACGAAAAGCGCGCCTTGGGGATGATGGAAGAAGGCGATCCAGCGCTTGCGGCCCTTGAGCTTGTTGGACTGCGGCACGAAGTGCGTGCCCTCCTCCGCGCCGTTGAGCAGGCGCGCGAGCACGTCTTTCTTCCGTCCGGACGCAATCACGAGGGGAATCCCGGAGCGGACGACGATTTTGGCCGCCTGGATCTTCGAGGCCATGCCGCCGATCGCGGTGGCGCTGTCGGTCCCGCCCGCCTGTTTCTCCACGTGGCTGTCGATCGCTTCGATGCGGGAGATCGTGCGCGGATTGGCTTTGCCGAAGTTCTCGATGACGCCATCGACCGTGGTCAGGATGACGAGGAGGTCCGCCGGCAGCAGGCACGCCACGAGCGCGGACAGCTTGTCGTTGTCGCCAAACTTGAGCTCGGTGATCGAGACGGCGTCGTTCTCGTTGATGATGGGCACGACCCCGCAGTCCAGGAGGGTGACCAAGGTGTGGCGGGCGTTGAGGTGCCGCTCGTGGTGCCGCAGGTCGTCGTGGGTCAGAAGCACCTGGGCGACGTGAAGATCGAACCGGGCAAACAGCTTGTCGTACGTGGCCATGAGCCGGGACTGGCCGACGGCGGCGCAGGCCTGGAGTTCGGCCAGCGTGGTGGGCCGTTTGGCGTAGCCCAAGGTGCCCATGCCGGCGCCCACCGCGCCGGAGGTCACGAGCACGATCTCCTTGCCCGCCTGGCGTTGGGCAGCCATCTGCCCGACCAACTGCTCCACCTGGGCGAGATCGAGCTGCTTCCGGCTGTCGGTCAACACCCCCGTGCCCAGCTTCACGACAATCCGCGTGGCGTCTTTCAGAGACTCGCGTTGCACGCGGAAGGTGCTAGCAAAGATGCGGACGGCTGTCGAGGCGGGAGGGGAACTGGAGACTGAACAAGCGAGGCGTTTGGGCCTGAACGAACAGGGTCGCTCGGCGCACTGGCTATTGAATCTGGCGCTCTTTCAGCTCGAGCGTGACCGGCTCGCGATCGTCCGCCCGCACCGTCACCTGGTCGCGCAGGATGTCGAGGCAGTGGACGCTGTAATCCCGCGCGGCCAGACGGAGCGGAGCGCTCGCGCCTTGTTCAATAGCGGTGGTGTTGATCATGGCGATGGGGCGTCTCCGGGAAAGGATGATGCCTTGAAGCTCCAGGTGGTCCTCGGGCTTGGCATCGGCCCGTGCGCCGCCCTCGCTGGAGAGCAGACCGGAGAAGAACCGTCCGACCGAACCCGAGACGTCCGCGGCCAGAGAGACAGTGCGCGGAGTGTTCGGCTTCGAGCTTGTGCCGTTCTGGTTGGACTGCCAGATCATCCACGTCAATCCGCAGATCATTAGGAGGAAGCACACCTTGATGAAGCCCTTGGGCGACTGGCGAGGCGGCTTCGGAATGCCGGGTTCGGAACGGCCGGATCGCTTGTCCGGCCGGTCCTTCGTCCGTTCGGGGCCTTCGCGATGCAACACCACCGGTGTTTGTTTTGTGGCTTGCCGCGCCAGCGTCATGGGCTTGAGAAGAGCAGTTTGGCCGCCAGACGGGGGCCCTGCAAAGGTGTCTCGCCCCCGTCTGGCCGCCAGGTTCTCCCCGCGAAACCCAAGGCTCAGGACTCCTGATTCCGTGGAAACTGGCTGAACCAGTTCCTGGCACCACTGCTGGCCAAATCCACAGCGTAACACGCTGGTATTCAATGCACAATCCCGCATGGTGGTGTCAGGAAGATTCCACGACCATGAAAGACCATGCGGTGGGATCAGGAGTCCTGAGGCTATTGTTGACAAAGACTTCCGCCCTCCCCAAGCAGGCCGGGCCTCTGCGTAGAGCAGTTGGCACTCGACTCGATTCCACCGACTCCCTAGCCTCCGGCCATGCGTGAAGCCTCGCTCAGTTTCCTGCGTTCCCTTGTCAACACGCCCAGCCCGTCCGGCCATGAGGTCCGCGGTCAACGGGTTTGGCTCGACTACGTCCGTCCCTTTGCCCAGGAAACCTTCTCGGACGCTTACGGGAATTGTGTCGCCGTGCTCAACAAGGGCGGCTCACCCCGGCTCATGCTGGCCGGACATGCCGACGAAATCGCCCTGGTGGTCAACTTCATCGACCCGGAAGGTTTCGTATATGTGCGGAAGCTCGGCGGCATCGACCCCGCCATCACCAAGGCGCAGCGGGTGGTCATCCACACGCGGCAGGGCCCGGTCAAAGGCGTCGTCGGCAACGTCGCCCCCCACCTCATCAAGGTGGAGAAGGACCGGAAGCTTCCGGAGATCCATGAGCTGTTCATCGACCTCGGGGCCGGCAGCCGCAAGGAAGCGGAGAAGCTGGTGCAGATCGGGGACCCGATCACGCTGGCGGACGAGTTCGAGCTGTTGCGCGGCGATCTGGCCGTTGCCCGCGGTTTCGACAACCGGATCGGGACGTTCGCCGTGGCGGAGGCGCTGCGGTTGCTGAACGAGTCGAAACGCCGGCTCAAGGCCGAGGTCTGCGCCGTGTCGAACATCATGGAAGAGACCGGGCTGTTTGGGGCGCGGCAGATCGC
>Ga0315287_10006507_pt1 | contig 11644 bp, 7 predicted proteins | sample YL17G11_0_MG_FD_205037 | JGI IMG/M metagenome (GOLD analysis project Ga0315287, IMG submission 205037) | Sediment microbial communities from Yellowstone Lake, YNP, Wyoming, USA - YL17G11_0 | ecosystem: Environmental > Aquatic > Freshwater > Lake > Sediment | place: USA: Wyoming | collected...
CAACCCACTGAAGTTGCAGTCTCTCTATCGCCAGGATCAGAGCGGGTCTTAAGGCACGTTATTAAAAAAATTGGCTGATATGCAAAGAAGCAATTTCCGATTATTTAAGAAGAAAACAGATAAGAAGATACCGTGAGGCCTTTTTAATGATGGATAAGGACTGATTCATAAAAAACCCTTAAAATAAATAGTACTATCTAACAAAGGAGGAACGATATGAAGAATACCCTACGATTGATCATCATAGCTCAAGTGATCTCAGGACTAATAGGATGCGAAACGTTAAGCGGCATTATGGAACCAAAAGCCAAGGTCACCAGCGGTGGAGGTCCCAGCATCCAACAGGCACAGCAGGAAGCCTATAACAGTTCCAAGGCACGCATTACGGTTTCAAGATTTACCGACAAGACAGCTAAAGGATGGTGGACCGGTCAAATCGGAGACGGCATGGCCGAGATGCTTGCGACTGCGCTGTTCAATACCAATCGCTACATTGTGTTAGAGAGACAGACCTTGCAGGATGTGTTGGCTGAACAGGACTTAGGTGCCTCGGGACGTGTGAGAAGGGATACCGCTGCTCCCCTCGGTCAGATTGAAGGTGCCGAACTTTTGGTAATCGGGGCTGTCACTGAGTTTGAGCCAGGTTCTTCAGGAATTGGCGGTGGGATAGGGGGAGGTTCTAGTAGCATCGCGGGAGGAATTTTAGGAGGCATTAAGAGATCCCACATTGCCATTGATCTGAGAGTTATTGATGCCAAGACCTCAAGGCTGGTGGCTGCTACCACGGTAGAAGGTACCGCTACTGATATCGCAGGACTCGCTGGGCTTGCGGGTGGACATCTTGCGGGCGGATTGGGAGGGTGGCATAAACAACCCATAGAAAAGGCACTGAGAATAGCAATCGGTACGGGAGTGGATTTTATTGCATCGCAAACCCCTTCTCAATATTATCATCAGGGAGCTAAGTAACCATTAATCTATGAATAGTGGAAGGAACCGGAACGCCTCCTCTTCCTTGGTGATGCAGACATTAAAAGTAAATTCAAAGGTTATTTTAAAAAAGAGCAGGAGTTGATTTCAACTCCTGCTTGCTAATCACCCATGATGCATCCTCAATCATTCACTATCCTTCCGTAGAAGGGGGGGGAGTATCTGCACGAGGAGTTATCACTATGGTAACACGCCTGTTTAACTGTCTGCCTCCCTCGGTGGCATTATCTGCAACCGGGTTCGATTCACCTGCGCCTGCAGTCTCGATCCGTGAAGCATCAACCCCCCTCGCCACCAGTGCATTCTTTACCGCCATTGCACGCTGCTCAGATAATTTTAAATTATAGGATTCATCTCCCACGCTATCGGTATACCCTGCTATTTTGATGTTGGTTGAGGGATACTTGTTGATGATTTGTGCTACCCTATCGATCTCACCCTCACTATACGCCCCCTTCTTTAACTCTGCTGAGTCAAAATCAAACAGCACATCGGACTTAAAGGTTAAGATAATTGCGTCTTGTTCTCTCTGAACCGCCGCTAATGCAGCCTGTTGGTCCCTTTGAGCAGCATCCTGTGCTTCTTGTTGTAACTGAGCATTTTTAGCTTCTGAGGCAGCGAGCTGCGCTTTAAATTCTTTCTCCTGTCTATCCATCATATACCCGATGCCACCACCTGCGAGTGCACCTACTGCGGCGCCAATGGCAGCCCCTTTTCCTCCGCCAATCGCATAACCAACTCCCGCTCCCGCAGCGGCCCCTACTCCTGCACCGATTGCTGTTTTCTTATGTTCTTTCACCGTTGCACATCCCGAGAATAGTAATGAAAGAATCATTATTGAGATTAGTACCTGTTTCATAGTTCCTCCTCTCATTTTGAATGTTGCATTTAGTATCTTCACTATTAAACGCATTGCAGAGTACAAAATTCTTAAGTCAACGTAAAAAAGTAAGACCCTTTTTAAAAAGAATCTCACAAACAGATTTTTATCCTATACAAAAACATAGCATTTGTATATAAGAAAAACAAAGGATATGGGAGGAAAAACTGTTATGCCTTGAATCTTACTCTTACCACTACTTTTGCGGGTGGTAGGGAAAAGATTCCTATCACCTGTATCCTAGAATCCTATTTTTAACTGAAAGATGAGTTACTGGTTATTTTTTATCGCACATCCCCTATCCCGCTTCTCATAGCTTCTGTCTTCACGCGAGACCTCTCGACCCTTTGAATCCTGCTTTAAGAAGTTCTCTTAATTCCTTAACCCTCTTGGGTGTAGGAAGATGGTAGGGGCATTTTTCCACACACCGACCGCACTCATCGCATATCTCAAGCATGGGCAGCATCCTTTTCGCAAGCTCGAGCGTGTAGGTCACATCATCATTCATCTCTTTTCCGTAGCACTTCATATGAATCATGTGAACAAAGGGGATCATGATATTGTGCTCACAGGGCATGCAGTAGGCACAGCGACGGCAGAACTCCTTTCCCAGTTCAGATACTTCTTCTTCCAGACGCGTAAGCTCATCCACTGAGAGAGTCTTTCCTTCATCAATTACCTTCCAGTTATCTTCCACTTCCTTAACCGACGCCATCCCCGGGGTAACCACATCCACCGCAGGGCTTAGGAAAAACCTCAAGGCAAGTGCCTTGTTCTCGATCACACCCCCGGCTAAAGGTTTCATAATGGAACTCGCAACGCCCATGCGGTTCGCTGTTTCAATTAAGGTTTCAAGTGGCTCTTTCTCAATCACATTGAAAGGAAACATCACCATTGCAAACTCCCCTGTCGTAATTGCCTCAGTCAGGGTCACGGGATTATGACCGGTAATGGCAAGGTGTGTAATGCTGCCCTTAGACTTCTCCTCTTTCAGAAATGCAAGTGGTTCCTTCATCACCTGTTCAAGCTCATAAGGTTGATTAACCCCGTGAACACCGTAAAAGTCTATGGTGTCAATCCCCAGTCTCTTGAAGCTTTGGTCAAAGTCTTTTTTAAATCCATCCATTCCCATTTTCCAGGAATGGGAACGGCTGGCAATCACAAAATCTCTCTTTCTTTGGGAAAGCATTCTTCCCAGTTTCTCTTCACTGTCCTGGTAGGCAGCAGCGGTATCAAAATAATTGATGCCCAGTTCCAGCGCCTTGCGTATAGTTTTATCTGACTCCTCCTTGGAGATACGCGGCAGGTACATGGCACCGAACCCCAGCTGTGTTACCTTGATACCCGTTTTCCCTAACGAGACTGCCTTCATCTTATGCCTCCTTATGAATAGCACTTGGAAATACGCTAACAGATTTTTTAAGAATTTGCTAGCAGACTTACAGAAAGGGGACAGTATAGGATGTCCCCTATTATATCTTGACGATAGCTCCTCACCTCAATGTTTTATTGACACACGAGAGTAATTTTCATATGCTTACCCCATTCAAGAGCCAGTTTTATCAATAGTAACCTCCCTTTCCCCGGCTTCCCCACATGCCCAAAAGGAGGGGTTAAAAAATCTTACCAGGAAAGGAGAATGAAATGATACTTGGAATATGCGGGAGTGGAAGGAAAGAGGGAAATACCGGTGCCCTCGTTGAAGAGGTCTTAAAAGGGACCGGATCTGAAGCAGAGCTGGAATGGCTCATAGACCTGAACGTCGGTTACTGCACCGGGTGCATGAGGTGCACTTTCGAGGGAAACTGCTGGCAGAAGGACGGGATGACCAACCTCTATAAGAAATTGATCGACTGTGAAGCGCTGGTCCTCGGCTCACCCTGTTATTACGGTGATGTATCCGGGCTGGTAAAGAGCATGATGGACCGAAGTATTGCCCTCGGTTATATGGGGATCGGAAAAGAATCTGAGCTGCCCATGCACGGCAGGAAGCCCCTCGCTGACAAACCTGTTGCCCTCGTGGCAGCAGTGGCGGGTCACGGGGTTGAACGCGCGCTTGAAACGATGGAGTCATTTGTCAAATTCGCTGAGATGAAGCTGGTCGGAAAACTCGGGGCAGTTGCAGGGATGCAGGATATTAGGGAGCTTAAGCATATCATGGATGACGCACGGGGGCTCGGGGCCAAGATCAAGGAAGCTCTCAATGAAAAGCACACGTAAGGGTATCAATACATTTTTTATCGAAACATATGAAGGGCATACTACTGCTTCTCTCAATCAATTATGTCCTCATTTAATTCCCACATGACTGGTTACTAACGGGCACTGCCCCGATTAAACCTATGGACCCAAAACGCCTCCGGCGGGACCTCGCCGTCATTGCATTTACCGCGTTCCTGAACTTTATAGGACTGACCATCGCCATTCCCATTTTCACACCGCTGTGCCTCGACCAAAATGGTGGAATCATCGCCGTCGGTACCAGCATTCCTGTCCGGACCACCATTCTGGGACTTCTTCTGGGGATATTTCCACTCTGTCAGTTCTTCGCTGCCCCGATACTGGGTACGCTTTCCGACCGTTACGGCCGGAAAAAGGTCTTGCTCTTTTCCCTGGTCGGTATGTCTCTCGGTTACATTGTAATGGCGGTGAGCATAGTGCTCCCGCACCTGCCGCTCGCATTCTTGAGCCGGATCATTATGGGAGGGTTTTCCGGAAGCCTGGCGGTAACACAGTCAGCCATAGCGGATTTGAGCGATGAAAAGTCCAGGGCAAAGAATTTCGGGCTCTTAGGCGCTGCATTCGGCGCGAGCCTTTTCATCGGGCCAGCACTCGGCGGGTTTCTTTCTGATCCGGCCATACATCCCTGGTTCAATTATGCGACGCCTTTCTGGCTTGCGTCTCTCTTAACAGCACTCAATTTCGGCCAGGTGGCATGGCAATTTTCAGAAACCCTGCCTAAAGAAAAACGACGGCATGAGAATTTTCACATGCTGATCGGCCCAATCAACATTATAAATGCCTTTCAAGATGCGGTCCGCCGCGCTATCTTCCTCGTTGTCTTTTTCCTTGGCTTTGGGTTCAATTTCTTCACGCAGTTCTTCCAGGTGTACCTCATCGATAAATTCGCCGCAACTCCATCTCAGCTCGGCATGGTATATTCCTACATCGGAATCTGTTCGATCCTCACCCAATTAGTGATCGTCCCGACGGTATCGAAAAGATTCAGACCGGCCCAGGTCTTGACCGTTTCGCTTCTGCTTCTGGCCAGTATATTTCCCTTACTGCTTCTGGTACCCACGTTCCCACTTCTTTTCGCCGTTATCATCTTCATACCGCTCTTTAATGGTTTATCTAACCCGAATTTAACCGCAGTCATTTCCAGTCTGGGCGGATCTGAAAATCAGGGGGAAATCCTGGGCATCAACCAGTCCGTGCAGGCGATGACTCAATTTCTGCCTCCGCTCATCGGCGGGTTCATAGTAGGTCACCATTTCACTTTGCCAAACTGGATCACCGCCGCGTCGATCCTGATCGCCTGGGTTTTATTTATACGAACCAGATGACTTCATGCCGTGAGCACAGGCATGCAGAAAAGAGGACGGTTCTATTAAATACCCTTTTTTAGTGTGGGAAGTGTAATTGAGAGGATGAGGATACAGCTTCTCAAGGATAAGAAGCTAAGGAAAAGAGTTGCAGAATTAAAAAGAAGTTACTCATGGACCAAGAGCAGACCCCTTATGGGGAACGAGTATCACTATGGCATTTAAAAAATTAACGAAAATGTTTCCCCTGCTTTCGCCTGACGAAAGATACGGGCTGGCAATAGTCCTACTATTTATTCTGTCACGCGTCATATTCTCTCTTAAAGGAGGCTCGTTTCTGGCCACACCACTGTCTTTTGCGAAGCAGTATCTTGATCCTCTACTTCTAAAAAATGATCTTATACGAAGCCTTTTTTACTTGCACTCACAGCCGCCTTTATTCAATTTGTTCCTTGGTATCATTCTGAAAGTCTCACCGATACCATCAATTTCCTATGAACTGCTTTTTAAAACCGCGGGGATAGTAATCCCCCTTCTTTTCTATCGTATTCTTACATCCCTTGGTATACACACTCTCGTGGCTTTTATCGTAACGACCATCTTCATGCTCAATCCAACACTCATCCTCTATGAGAACCTGCTGTACTATAGCTATATCGAGGCCCTATTGGTGCTACTCTCTATATTTTTCCTCCTCTATTGGAGTAGTAAAAAAGGCTTTATGTATCTGCTGCTATTCTGGACGTCATTACTGTGTCTGGGTATGATTCGTTCCCTGTTCCATCCAGTCCTTTTCCTGATAATAGCTGTTGTTTTATCCTTATACTTAAAACGTGCAGGCAAAGGACTACGCCTCGCCAGGCATTTTTTGCTATCCTCACTTATTGTGCTTATACCTATGTCGTTATGGTGCGTGAAAAATTTTTGCCTCTACGACTTTTTGGGAACATCTTCCTGGGAGGGCATGAGCCTGTGGATAAAAACAAATGGCTATGACCCGGAAAAGTTGGAGCAGTTTTATCGCAATGGCATGGTGAGTCAGCAAGCCGTTGTTGCCGGACTTGACACCTTTCAGCCCATCCACCATTTTTATGAAGAGGATTACTTGAAACATATACCGTGTCATCATCCGGCAGACTGCAATGAATGGCGAAGTTCAGGTACTCCAAACTTTAACCACAGCGGGTATGTCTATCTTTCAAAACAGTTGAGGAGAGACGCGATATCTCTCATTCTCTATAACCCAACACTCTTTGCCTTTTATAGTGTGGGGTCTTACAGTCTGATGCTCTGGCATGCATCGGATTCTGTTCAGGCACTTTTTATGGACAACATGCAGATACTAGAAAAACTTGAGAATGTATATCGGTTTTTGTACTTCGGATTTTTAGGTGTGGAAAGCAAACGTTCTACCCAACAGCTATGGTGGGTAAGAACTATTATTATTAGCACTATCTTCCTGTTCTTTTATGCTAGTACGCTCATTAATCTTTTCCGAAAAAGGGACTCTTTCTCTCTTACAATTTTCACTGTGTGTCTCTTTTGCCTTCTTATTCATACTTACACCCTGTTCGTTTCTTCTCTTGTTGAATTCGGAGAAAACAACCGTTTCAGATTTCCCGTTGATGCAGCATTTTTGGTTCTCATTGCAGGTAACGTCGTCAGTTGGAAACATTCTATAAAACAGTAACTCTTCTTAACCCCCCTATAGGGACGTTCTTAACTTGATAACTTACTATTTTAATCATTCTATACCTCGGTTTACTATATGACGAAGTATCCCCTGAAAATCCAGTTCCTTTGGTCTCAGCATGCTAGCGTTACATATTTAAGTACGTTTTTTAATTAAGGTAATAAGTTCACTATGTCCCCTATTCCAACAGTTACCCCCTTACCTGTGGGATTAGGTGTTGGGCTGGTGGTTGCCTTTACCCAAGCTGGACTTGCACCAGCAAGAACTAATACGCTTTCTCAGCACACTTATACTACATCTCTCAATAATAAATGGTAAACTTTTTTTTCCTCAAAATCCGAAATATAAAATACTGCTATTTAATTAGTGTACTACCTATTTGACACCAAATATTTCTGTGGTATACTCTACTAGAGCTATTCGAGTATGAAGCTAACAAAGTACCCAAATTGTAACCATGGTTAACCATCATGAAAAAAAGCAACTATTTTATTGCGTGGGCGGCTGCGATCCTGATTGCCACGATGGCTCAGGGGTGCAGCAAAAAGGGCGACCAGAAGGCGCAGTCTGAAGCACCGCAGAATGTCTCCGTAGCAGCGGTGACAACGGAGGTGATCGAGCGCCGCATCGATATCACCGGCACTCTGGCGCCGTGGGAGGAAGCCACAGTTTCCATAGAGGTAGACGGCAGGCTCACCGAGCTGCCTGTGGACCTTGGCGATGTGGTCACGAAAGGCGATGTACTGTGTCGCATCATGCCGGTTGAATATGAGTGGAAGAAGACGCAGTCCGAGGCAGATCTTTTAAAAGCCGAGACCGATTATAAGCGCCTTGAAAAGCTGCTTGATGAACAAGTGGTGTCCAAAGAGCAGATTGACGAAGGCCGCAGAAAGCTCGATGTGGCCCGGGCTGCAGCAGACCTTGCCCGCAAGAAACTTGCCGACACTGTGCTTCGGGCTCCCTTTGATGGTGTCGTAGCCAAGCGCCTGGTAAATCAGGGCGAATATATCCGCGCGGGGTCTGCCGCGTTTTATCTCGTGCGTTTAAATCCCATCAAGTTTAAAGGCGACGTGCCCGAGCGCTTTGCAGGCGACGTGCGCAAAGACGATCAGATACTCGCTTATACCGACGTCACCAAGGAGATAACCCTTGCCGGCACCATTGTGCGGGTGGGCCCAAGCATCGCAAGTGACTCACGCTCCTTTGCGGTTGAGGCAAAAATCGACAACAACGAGGGCAGCATTAAGCCCGGCACATTCGCCCGCATCTCCATCTTGACGAAGAAGATGGAGAATGTGTTGACCGTGCCTGAAGTTGCGGTCTTTACCTTTGCCGGCACGCCGCGCGTATTTGTGGCAAAGGACGGCAAGGTTTCCGAACGCGTTATCGAAACCGCAGGCAAGATGCGGGACCGCGTGCTTGTGGCAAAGGGCCTCACGGCGGGAGAGCAGGTCGTCACGACTGGCGTTGATCTATTGACCGACGGCCGCACCATCACTATCCGCAAGGAATAGAAGTTCATGGATATTCTCACCATCTTTATACGCAGACCGGTGCTTGCCACCATGCTGACAGTGCTGTTGGTGGTGCTGGGGCTTTTCTCCTACCGCACGCTGGGCGTCAACAGTATGCCTGACATCGAAATTCCGGTCGTGACCGTTACCACGATTTTGCGCGGTGCCTCGCCCGAGGAGATCGAGTCGCAGGTTACAAAGCCCATCGAAGAGGCTATCAATACGATTGAGGGCGTGGATGAACTGAAGGCCTTCAACACTGAAGGCATGTCCCGCATCACGATCCGCTTTCTTCTCGAGCGCAAGATCGCTGAAGCAGCCCAGGACGTGCGCGATAAGGTCGCAACCGCCATCAGGCGCCTTCCTCAGGACACGGAAGCACCAGTCATCTCCAAGGTCGATTTTGACGCCATACCCGTGGTGACCCTGGCGGTCACCGGCCCTCGCGACATGAAGGAGATATCAGAGATTGCGCGTCTCAAGATCAAGGAGGCAATTGAAAACGTGCGTGGCGTGGGTGCTGTTATTCCCATGGGTAACTGGATACGCGCTATCAATGTATTTCTGGATCTTGACCGGCTGCAGTCCTATGGCATTCCCATTTCCCGAGTCAAGGTGGCGCTTGCCTCGCAGAATGTGGAGATTCCCTCAGGCCGGATCGACCGGGGTGACAGTGAACAGGTGCTTCGGACGCTTGCCCGTATAGAGCGGGTTGAGGATTTCAATAAAATAGTGGTGGCCACAGTTAACGACCGTCAGATCACTATCGGTGATATCGGCCGCGTAGAAGACTCGGTCGAGGAGCCGCGCTCGCTTGCACGGCTCTGGACAAAAGACACGGGCGGCGCGGGCACCCCCGCAGTGTCACTCGTCGTGCAGAAGCAATCAGGCACCAATACGGTCGACGTTATTAATCGGGTTAAAAAGCGCCTTAAGGAGATAGCGCCTACCCTGCCGCCAGGTATAAAGATTTCAATCGTTGCCGACCAGTCGCGCTTCATCATCAGCTCCATCAACGAGTTGCAACTACACCTGATTTTGGGCGGTATCCTCACCGCGCTTTCAGTGCTTCTTTTTATGCGTAGCCTACGTTCCACGGTTATTGCCGCTATCGCCATTCCCACCTCGCTCATCGCCACCTTCACCTTGATGCGGGTGCTCAACTTCACGCTCAACAACATGTCGCTTTTGGGCCTGACGCTTGCCGTGGGCATCGTCATCGATGATGCCATCGTGGTGCTTGAAAATATCTTCCGCCACATGGAGGAGTTGAAAAAATCACCCATGCAGGCCGCCATCGACGGCCTAAAAGAAATCGGGCTTGCGGTTATGGCCACCACCACATCGCTGGTGGTCATCTTCCTACCTGTTGCCTTTATGAGCGGCATGGCGGGCCGGTTTTTTTACGAGTTTGGCCTCACCGTCGCGTTCGCCATTGCCATCTCGTTGCTTATTTCATTCACTCTTACGCCCATGCTCTCGGCGCGGTTTCTGAGCATCAGGCAAGCAGGCGCCTCATCCAAGGAAACCAGATTCTGGAAGCTCATCCAGGATACTTATGACGTGGTGTTGCAGTGGGCGCTACGCAGACGCGGGCTTACCGTGCTCATCTCCATCGGTTGCGTGCTCATGGCCGTGCCTATTATCACAATGCTCGGTAAGGACTTTCTACCAGCAGACGACCGCAGTGAGTTTCAGGTAAGTCTCATGGTGTCGGCGGGCTCGAGCCTTTCCTCAGCAGATGCCATATTTAAAAATATTGAATCAAAAATCCATACGGTGACAGGCATCACCACCACGCTTACACAGATCGGCAGCACCGAGGTGGGCGCCGAGGACATCACGCAGGGCACCATATACGTGGCCATCCTGGACATTGCCAACCGCAACTACCCGCAGAAGAAAGTAATGCAGGAGGTGCGGGCTATTTTGAGCAAGTACCCGGAGCTGCGTTCGGGCGTGTATGACATCGAAACCCTTGTCGCCACGGGTGGACGTCAGAACTATCATATTGCCTACAATCTGACCGGCCCTGATCTCAATGCGCTTATCAATTATTCCGATGAAATCTTGCGAATGCTGCGAAAGATTACCGGCTTCGTCGACCTGGATTCCTCGCTTGTGGCGCGGCAGCCCGAAGTGCGCGTGTCGTTCAACCGACCCAAGGCAGCGGACTTGGACGTGTCGGCTTCAGATGTGGCGCTGGCTCTTCGGACCATGGTGGGCGGTGAGCGCGTGAGCAAGTTCCGCGAAGGAGTTGAGCAGTATGATGTATGGCTGCGCCTTGACAGAAAGGACCGCAGCGATGCTGACCTTATTGCGCGGCTTCCCGTGGACGTCGCAAAGTCAACTATGGTGACACTGCATCAGGTTGCCGATCTCTCCGAGGGCCAGGGACCTGCCGAGATCGACCGCTTCAATCGTCAGCGAGTGGTGACGATATTCTCAAATCTAGACAAAATTGATTTGGGCAAGGCAGCAGACACGATTGTGGCCACCGTGAAAGATATGAAACTGCCGCTGAGCTACACGGGTTCATTTACGGGCCGGGCAAAGCAGATGGGCGAAGGCATGACCAACATGCTGCTGGCATTCATTCTGGCCTTTGTGTACATGTATATTGTGCTTGCCGCGCAGTTTGAAAGCTTTCTGCACCCGGTGACCATTCTGCTGTCGCTGCCGCTCACGCTGCCGTTCGCGTTTTTTTCTCTGCTGATACTGGGGGAAACGCTCAATATCTACAGCCTGCTCGGAATCTTCATGCTTTTTGGCATCGTTAAGAAGAACGGCATTCTGCAGATCGACTATACCAATACGCTTGTGGCCCAGGGCAGGCCGCTCGGGCAGGCAATACTGGAAGCCAACCGCACGCGCCTGCGCCCCATCCTCATGACCACCATCACCCTGATCGCCGGCATGATACCCATCGCCCTTGGCTCAGGCCCCGGTGCTGCCTCGCGCGCCTCCATGGCAAAGGTAATCATCGGCGGACAGGCCCTGTCGCTGCGGATCACCCTTTTGA
>Ga0315287_10006508_pt1 | contig 11643 bp, 12 predicted proteins | sample YL17G11_0_MG_FD_205037 | JGI IMG/M metagenome (GOLD analysis project Ga0315287, IMG submission 205037) | Sediment microbial communities from Yellowstone Lake, YNP, Wyoming, USA - YL17G11_0 | ecosystem: Environmental > Aquatic > Freshwater > Lake > Sediment | place: USA: Wyoming | collected...
GTCTGCGCAAACAGCAGCGACACGGGAATGCCGATCGTGTCCGACAGCCACTGGAAAAACTCCATCGCCGTGGGCGCGCCCAGATCTACGAGGCGCGTGTGCGTGTCCTGGTCGCCGTAGCAGTTGGCAGTGCGCACCGACACGCGGTGCGGCATTGCACTCATCGCGGCGGTGATCAGAATTTTTTAATCTGCACACATGGCGATCGCAACTGCGATAGAGCAATGCGCGTGCATCTGGTGCGAGACCTGGAAGAACGTGCACATGGAACACGGCTACGCGTGCAAATGCGGGCTGCGCGACGCGCCCGAATACGTCACGGCGCTGTGGGAGGCCAGGTACAGCGCGTACTATGATCGCGTCGAGCGCCACATTGACGAGCACATCGACAGCCCGCCCGGCTTGGTGGTGCCGGCAAGCGAGTCCGAGGTGCTGATGGGCTACATGCTGCAGTGCAACGCGCACCGCCTGGTCGAGCTGTTGAGCACGCACCACACGGACAAGGTGTCGCCGCACTGCGAGAACGTGTGCCGCTACGACGGCGACAAGGACTGCACGGGCTGGTCCGTACGTGAAAAGCGCTGCGATTGCCAGAACTTCAAGGGCAACGTGTGGCAGCTAGACTGGGACGACGTGTGCCCGTGCCGCTTTTCGCTCCAATCCACCGAGGTTGTCGGGTACGTCGCGCCACAGTGGTAAAATAAACCGGTTTAATCAAATCAACGGCGCGGATGCTCATAGCGCATCGATCTGCAATTGTAGGTCGCCCACGCTCTGCGTTAAAATGTCGATGTCTGCCTCGGTCATGCCAACCCGTTGGTCGAGGTCGTACAGCTCGGTGTTGAGCGTTTGGATCGCGGCCGTGTTGTTGGCGCAGCACTCTTCCAGCACTGCGATCTCCGAGTCGATCGAGGTTAGATTGTTGAAAATGTTTGTCACATCCCCTTCAATGGTGATGATATCCCCAGTGATGGTATTGAGCGTCTGATTCATCGAGTTGATGTTCGTGGTGGACTGGTTGCAGCAAGAACTGAGTTGTTTGATGTGGTGGCGCGCGTGCTGCAGCTCCGACCGAATTTGCGGCAGATACACCATCAGCAGCACGAACGACACGATCGCCAGTGCGGCGACCAGCAGCTGCGCGAGCGCATACAGCGACCAGCCGAAAATGCGCACACCCGTCCATCCGTCTTGCTGATAGCCGGGCGGCGGCAGCAGGCCCTCCTCGTCGCTGCCCAGCGGAGGGCCGACGAATTGCGGCGGCGCGCGGCCGTAGTTGGCGGGCCGGATCTCCAGTTCGCGGTCCATGCCGCTGCGTGGCGCGTTGAACACCGATCCCTGTGGATAGCTGGGCATCTGGTACTAGTTTGCATCGGGCGCCGGGCTTTGCCGTTTATATAGACCTTGGCGCCGATGGGCCGTTCCGTATTAAACTTGCCCGTGGGCGCCGAAATCGCACACAATGCAGCCCAGCAAGCGCCGTACAACCGAGGCCGCAGAGCCCGCGGCGCCACCGCCGCCCACGAACGTGCCCGCGCCGGACGCTGCCGACCTGACGCCCGCCCCCAGCATGTCGCAGTTTCTGGCCTCCCACCCGCTGGAGCGCGACGGCGCGCGCCGCCGGCACCCGATGAGCGAGCGGTACGTTCGGTACGTGCTGTCGCGACTCCGCGCGATCATCCAATCCACTGACGCGTTTGTGGGCGAGGGCCAATACAACGTGGTGGTGCGCGTGCTATTGAAATCCGAGGTGCACGTCGCGATGCGCTTCAACAAGCTGTCGGCAAACGAGGCGGACCAGCGGCGCACGGCCACGCTGCACGTGCTGATGGAGCGGCTGCGCGAGCTGTACCCGCGCCAGATGGACAATGTCGTGCAGCTCGTGGACTATCAGCTACTGAGCGCGCTGGACGTCCGCGCGATCCTGAAAGCCACGGGCACCGCGTCGTCGAACAGCATTGACGAATCGATTGAAACGCCCCGCCTCGCAATGCTGTTCGAGCCGCTGGAAATGTCGCTCGAGTCGATGTTGCAGGAGCACGTCGTGCATGCGTCGGCCGACGTGCAGCTGGTGTTTTTGTCGGCCCTGCTGGCGCAGGTATTCGCGCAGCTGCACTACCTGCAGCTGATGATGCCGCAATTCAACCACAACGACCTGCACGCGGGCAACGTGATGGTGTGCGTCGCCCGCGAGACCGCGCTCGGCGCCGACTCGGACCAGGACCTGGTGTACCCACTGGAGACGGGCGCCGGCATGATGGGCCTGGGCCCCGAGGGCACGCGCGAGCGCCTGCGCGACCGCATCACGATCCGCGTGCCGCTTGGCGACACTGCCGGCCGCCTCGCCAAGCTGATCGACCTGGATCTGGCGTACGTGCACTACCTACCGCGCGACGATGCCGACACGGACGTCGTGCTGGCGCGCGTCGGCGTCAGCGAGCGCTCGAGCGAGCGCCAGTACCTGCGCGACGCGCGCAACCTGGTCACCGACGTGGCGCTGAAATTCGAGGCGGCTCTGGACGCCGCCCGCGTCGAACATTCTAAAAGCGCGCTCACGGAGCTGCAGGCGCTACTGGGCCGGATCCACATCCACCACCAGCCCCAGGAGTACCAGTCGGGCGCGTACGCACTGGGGCAGCTGCTTCTGCGCGACCCAATGTTCGCTTCATTCCGCGCCCCGGACACCAAGCCCACCTGGCTGCCGCCCGTGTTCACCCACGACGCCGACAGCAAGGGCCGTGTGCTCGTCGAGCGCATCCGCTCGGAGCTTGCCGCCATCCAATAAATCACTCTCTGTATTTAAAACGCCCAATCCACCCGGTAATCGAATCGAAAATGCCACCGAAACGCACGCGCCGCGACGACCAGCCGCCGCTGCTGCCCACGGCCGCATGGCAGACGCGCGCCCCGCTGCTGCGCGAGCCCAACGAGGTCGCGCCTCCCGCGCTCGACCCCCTCGAGCAGGCGCCCATCGCCGACGCGAGCGCGTACCTAACCTCTCAGCCGCTGGAGCTGGGCGGCAGCCGGCGGCGCGCGCCGCTGAGCGAGCGCTATGTCGAGTGGGCGGGCTCGCGGCTGCGACAGCGGATGCGCAAGATTGGCGCGGCGCTGGGCGCGGGCATGAGCGGGGTGACATTTGCATGCGAGCTGACCAACGGGCTGCAGTGCGCGGTGCGCATATCAAAGAACTACGGCCCGGGCGACTCGGTGCAGTATCGGCGCGAGGCGGCCAAGCACGTGCTGCTGGAGCGGCTGCGCGAGCGCTACCCGCAGATGCTGCAGAACATGGTGCAGATGGTGGACTACCAGCTGGTGGTGGGCTTGCCGTTTGACAGCATCTACACGCCGCGCATTGCGCAGGACGCGGACGTCGGCGACACGGTGCCGCGGCTGGTGAGTGTGTTAGAGCCGTGCGGGCAGACGCTCCACCTGTATTTGCGCACGGTGGTGGCGCTGATGCCGTGGCAGCAGCAGATGATGGCGATGGGCAGCATCCTATGTCAGATGCTGTGCCAGCTGGCCAACCTGCAGCGGCTGCTGCCGCGATTCACGCACGGCGACATGCACATGAACAACATGCTGATGCAGCCCGTGTCGGAATCGTCGCTCCGAGGCCGCGATGCACTGAGTTATCGCGTGCAGCTGGATGCCGGCCAGCTGGACCCCGCCACTGGAGAGGAGCGCGCGGCACACCTCATGATCACGCTGCCGCTGAATCTGACCAGCGACCGACTGCTGAAAATCATCGATCTGGACCTGGCGTACGTGGAGTACCTGCCGTCGGACGCGGCAGGCTCTGAGGCACTGGTGCCGTCGCAGGCAATGTCCGACCCCGAGCGGCGCCGCTACATCGGAGACGCGATCCAGGCCGTCACATTCATGGTGATTGCGTACGAGGCCGCACTCACGCTCGCCAACACCATGCAGGAGGGCCAGCCCGTGCTGCACTGGACGCAGGCGCTGCTGGGCCGCCTCAGCGCAGGCTACCGCGTGAGCGGTGCACAGGAGCGCGAGTGGCTGCTGCCCCGCATTCTGCGCGACGACCACGTGTTCCAGCGCTACGTGGAGGTGGGCATCACGGTGGTGGTGCCGAGCGCGCCGCCGGTCGCCGGCTCGCGCCAGCTGGACGACGGCCACGTGCGGGTGGACCGCATCCGCTCAGAGCTGGCCGACCTATGCCGATAGACAATAAACCAACGATGATTTAATCATAATCAAATTGCATTGGAGTGCATCGCGCGCCGACGGCCTCCGGGGGTATAGTCGCGCACGGGCGCGGCGACCGGCCCACGCGGCACGCGCTGGCACTTTGCACACGGGCGGCGCGACGACACAATGCACGGCGCGCACTCCACTGACATGCGCGAGCAGCCGGGGCATGCGCGACACACGGGCGGCTCGTCGTCCGAGAACGGGCGGGTGCAAGTGTCGCAGGAGGCCATTGTGCGCGAGACGGGAATCTGGAAAAAGTTTTTTTTGCAAAAATGACCGCCCGCGGGCGAATTTATAGGCGCACTACACGCTCTCGGACGGCCTGATCTGCGTCCACGCGGGCTGGTCGTCCAGCTCTACGCCGTCAGAGTGTGGCTTTGTGCGCCGCCCATAGCACGGTAGGAGGGCGTGTGCGCACAACAGGGCCATGGGCATCGAGACCACAGTGACCACGATCAGCATGCCGACGGTGGCCGGCCACACGGGCTGCTGCGGATGCCACGACCACCGGAGGGACGCCCACACCAGCATGCCAATGTTCTCGCCGAGCACGATGCAAAAGCCCAGAAACCGGATCAGCCGCTGGTAGAACGGGTCGACGTCGTGCAGATACACGCGATAGCGGTTGCTGTCCCACACGACCAACTGGGCCCAGATGAACTGGGGCACGTACCACGCGTACACATTCATCACTTGGTTGTGATCGCCCAGCGCGGTGAACGACAACCCGCCCAGCAGCACGGTGTAGATGATCGCCAAGCCGGATAGGCGCGCGTACGTGTATTGCGAGTCCATTCTGCACGCAACGCGCCGCGCGTGTATTTTATATGCTACACGGGTTTAATGTCGCCCGATGGCATCCCCGCGGCCAGCGCAAGGAGAAACACCGACAGCATGTTGAGCAACACGGCGATCACCCACCACAGAGGCCGATCCAACAAGCCCGTGCCCGGCAGACGATCCACTGTCACATGTCTCGGTGGCGTCATTGCCGCCACGTACGCGTACACTGCCAGCGCCAGGACGCAGAACCCGCCGGCGCGCAGCCACAGACGGACTTCCTCGACGGGATTCGCGCGTCTGAAGGCTCGCAGTTTCTCCCGACCCTCGGCCCGGCGCCGTCTGTCGTCGGCCTCTATGAACTTGCGCGACGCGCGCGCGAGCTCGACCTGCTTGCCGATGCGCTCCAGGTCGTCGTCAGACAGCGGCATCTGGTAAAATTAAATTTTGCGTCGCTAAACGGGTTTAATCGGATCGGCGGCCGGCTCGTCGCGCCCCGCAGCCGAGCGCGCCATCGAGTAGAGCGACAGCGCGATCGTGGTCAGCCCGACGCTCACCCAGAACACGACGAACCACGCGTGCGCCGTCATTGCGTACGCGAGAGGCACGTAGCGCGCCCATCCGCCGTGCAGCGATGCCACGACGGCAAGGCTGTACGCCAGGATCGCGAACATCGCCAGCGTCACCCCACGCAGGCGCGGCGCGATGGCGCGCGCGAATTCGCGGTGCTCGCGCTCCATCGCGGCCGCCGCCTCGGCCTTCTCTTGCTCCTTCATCGCGTACTCGGCATAGTAGTTCTCGCGGCCGCGCTGGGCTGCCGCCTCGCGGTCGGCAAACGCGGCCTTGCGATCCGATTCGATGCGCGCCGACACGGCGGCGGCGATGCGCTCGACGTCCTGGTCAGAGAGTGTGTGCTCCATCAGAAAAAATTAATCTGTGCAGTGCGCCGATGGAAGAAATTCGCGTCGACGTCCACCGCAACGTGTGTGCCGTCGTCTACCAATGGCGCATGGGCGATTCCGATTTTTCGTTCTACAAGTTCTACCCCGAGGACGGCGACCAAGCCAGCGCCACGCGCGACGGCAAGTCGCTCGCCCGCGACAACCTGTTCTGGCCGCCGGGCACGACCGAGCAGGAGGTGCGCGCGATCAAAAAGCCAGCGGACGGCCGCAACGCGTATGATCGATCCGACGGCACGCACTACATGGTACAGAACTGCGATCCGGCGCCGTACCTGGCGCACCCGGCGGAGCCGCCACGCGACGACCAGGCGTGCGAGGCGTCGGCGTCTGCGCCGATGAACAGAGCGCGGTCGAATTTCTAATTTTCGACTAGATTTAGCTCGGAAGTTGTATTATCTGGCGCGCGGGTTATAAATAAAGCAGATAATACAAAATTTTAAATTCGGCACATCAGATAGATGGATCACGTGCTCACCGATCGCATGCCCTCGGAGCTGCGCGCGCTCCTGCGCCTGATGCTGGCGGCGCCACACGAGCGCGTGCCGTCCGAGCTGCGCGTGCGCTATGCGTCGACCACCATGCACCGACTGGCCAACTGCACGTGGCTGGGCGGCGGCTCGGACGGATTTGTGCTGCGCCAAGACGATCGCGTTTACAAGATACGCGAGCTGGTATCTGATCGGTGTTTGCGCTACATTGGCCGCGAGATCGCCGCCGGCCTGCTGGCGCGCGTGCTGCACATGCCGTTTGTGACCCCTCTGCTCGAGTGGCGCGTGTGGGTGGGCGAGGACAGCCCACTGTGTGCGCGCCGCGTGGCGTACGAAATCCGCACGCGCGTGACTTCCGCTCCGGCAGTGTGCGATCTGATCGAGACCCTGCCCTCGCGCGACGTGCGCACGCGCGCCTACTCGCACTGGTGCGCGAGCCACGACCCCGAGTTCAAGGCGGCGCGGCGCGAGCTGGCGCGATCGCTGTCGGCCGCCGACTTTGCCGTGCGCGTCGAGGGCTCGTACGTCGATGCGCGCGCCAAATATTTGACCGACGAGCTGAGCCGCCCGCACGCGTTTGTCGTGTTGACGATGCCGGCGCGCGGCCGCCGCACGCTGTACGCGGCGCTCACCGACCCCCAGCTGCCGTGGGAGCGCCGGCTGGTCGCGCCGCGCCAGTGGTCGGTGCTGCGTGCACACATCTGCGTGCTGGCGCACTCGCTGTACGCGCTGCAGACGCGCTACGCGTTCATGCACTCTGATCTGAACATGAGCAATCTGGTGTTGGAGCCAATGAACAAGCTGCCGCGGCACTACGAGCAGATGTGGCTGCCCGACGACCAGTGGCCCAACGCGGCGCACGTCGCTGCCGGCCCGCTGGTCACGATGCGCGACCTGGACGGCGAGGTCCTGTCGCTGATCGACGTGTCGCTGGCGAGCGTGGACTTTCAGGTGGCGGCGGACGCGCTGGGCGTCGCGCCGGACGGCCGCACCGACCCGTCGGTCCGCGCGCTGTTGGCGCGCCGCCAGCAGTACTCGCGCACCACCGACCTGCGCCGGCTGGGCCTGTACCTGGCGTACGCGCTGCTGTCGGCGTGCGCGCACTGTGTGCAGGCGCCGCACCCCAGACCCGAGGGCTGGGCGCCCGAGCCGCGCCGCTGGCTGGCGGCCATGCGCGAGCGCGTCGACCACCGGTTCGCGCTGGTCGCTACGGCCATGACCACCGCGAGCGCGCAGTGGGCCGACCTGGTGCGCACGCGCCCGGACCTGGCCGACGCCGTGTTCGAGGTGCCGGCCACGCTGCCAGTGGATCGGCGCACGCGCACATTCGCGTCGTTTGTGCGCCACTCGCGCACGCTGCAGACGCATCTGCGCCGCGTGCTGCGCCTGCTGGACCCCGACCGCCGGCCGGGCGGCGACGAGGCCGAGGCCGCGCGCCTGTGGCTCGGGCACGCGGCCATGACCGAGATGGTCGAGCTGATGGTCGTCGATCTCAATCCGCACATGGACTATGCGCAGCGCGTCTACGAGCCCAACGAGCGGCAGGACGACCCGCTGCTGCCCGAGAACGTGCTGGCGTGGCTGCCCGGGCGCAGACGATAGTATTTAACGCACCGTGAATAAACTATACGTTGTATTGAGAAAACGAGATGCGCCCACTGCGTGAAGTGCTTGCGCGGCAGCTGCGCTCGGCGCTGCACCGATTGGGCGGCGGCGGCGAGCGCCAGAAGCCCCAAGAAGAGTTGGTGGAGGTGGAGGGCGTCGACGACGAGCAGACGGCACGCGCACCGTTCGAGGCCGCGCTGCACTGGGTCGACTACGAAATGGAGCAGTTCCGGCCGATGGCGGGCCTGATGAGCCAGGCCGAGATGTTGGCCAACCCGGTGCTGCGGTGCGCGTACGAGCCCCAGTCCACGGGCCACGAGATTGTGCGCCAGATGCTGTTGGACATTCGCCGCTTCCACCAGACGCCCACCGATTTCCAGTGCGAGCTGATCAACTTTGCGATCCAGCTGGCTGGGCCGCGCATCTATGGCTTGGAGTGGAAGACCAACCAGCTGGCGATCAAGCAGCGCAATGGCTGGACCGAGACGTTCTACGGCATCGGCGCCGTGATGACGGGCCGCAAGGAGGGCAAGTCCACTGGGCTGGCAATGTTGGCGGCCCTGGTGCTGTTCGACTTGCCGGCCGTGCGCATCGCCCTCTTCAGCAAGACCGTCCAGCAGGCGTGCATCATCCTGAACATGGCGCGTGATCTGGCACACAAGCACCAGCGCCACAACGACTACAAGATCGACGGCAACAAGGAGTCGATCACCATCACGCACATTGCAACTGGCGACGTGCGCGTGTGCACCGCGTATTCGGGCTGCGCAGACGTAAGTTAATGTTATCCGAGGGGAGGGCCAATCCCCATTGTCTGTTTTTTTTGGTTTGTTGTTTTATTACAATGTGAACCGTTTGTTCGCCGGGGTAAGCGAGGTAATGTACACGGGGGTGCGCCATCAGTGAAAGTGTTGGATAATGTGCTGCATCTCGGCCTGTGCGCGTGCGTTCTCTGCCGCCTGGCGCGCCTCCAGCTTGGCCTTTTCAGACTCGCGCGCGCTCACAATGCCCTGCACTGCCGAGTCGAAATCCGAGAGCGCCACGCTGGGCAGCGCCCACTCGGGGTCGATGTGGTGCGTGGCCGCGCGCAGCTGCGCCTCGGTCATGCGCAACGGGGGCATGTTGAACAGGCACGACACGTAGGTGTTCAGGTCGCGCACGCCGCCCGAGAACGCGTGCGGATTGGCTTCGACGACGCGTTTGATGGCGCCAGTGTATTGCGTCATCTGGTATTGGACGTCCTGGGGGTCCAGCAGGATTTCGGACAGGCGGGCGGCAATCTTGCGTCGCACATAGTCCTGCTTCTGCGACACGGACATCGAGCCCACATAGGCGCGCTTGTCTATGGACGACCAGCTGCCAAACACGCGGCCGGGCGACACAAAGTCGGCAAACACCAGCCAGAACGGCGGGAGCCGCGCGCCGCGCCGCTGCTCCGAGTATTGGATGTACGCCGCGTAGATGCGCGCCAGCAGGTCGGGCGCGGCCTCGGGCGGATGGGTCAGCCGCTGCACGGGCCGATGGATCAGCACCACGCAGGGCGTGAGCGTGCGCGCCAGCGCGAATAGGTACGAGAAGAACCGATAGTCGGGCGCCAGCTCGCTCGGACTAAAGTACCTATAGGTAATCAGGTTGCACCGATACTGGGGGTCCGATTGCGCACAGTACGAGCGCACCGCCGTCCGTAGGCCAACGCCGGGCGGCGCCTCCACGCAGAGGACGGCCGAGTCGCAGCGCGACAGCACCGGATTGGCCATTGGCTTTTTGATGTGCTCGTCGAACAGCGCAAACACCGGCTCCATGTTGATCACCTCCTCGATGGGCACCACGGGCTCGTCGTCTGTGCCCAGCGCCGCGGCGCCGTCGCGCTGAAAGTACTCCACTGTGGTGAAATGCTGGCCGACTGGATCGCACAGCCGCCGCCTAAACTCCTCCAACTCGTTGGCGGGCGTCTGGCTCGCCGCGCCAATGCCACTGCCGCCGCCATTGCTGTCGGGGCTGTGCAGCGGGCTGCACTCGCCTAGCGGGTCCACCGGCGCGGTGCTGCTCTGGCGCAGCAGCATCTTGCGCGGCGGCGTGCGAGTGGGCTCGTCCATCGGCGTCAGCCGCTTTTGGGGGCTGGTCGTCGCCGGGCTTGTGGGAAGTTCGCGTTCTTCTTCCTCTTCGTCGTCTTCCGGATAATTGTCGCCGCCCATCGCCGTCTGAGCCAATGCGGCTCTTAGTGCCTCCAAACGCGCCGTAGCGTGGTGTGCCATAGATATAAAATGAATGTTCGGCTAGATTTTGTGAAATTGGCGCGCGCAGAGTTGGGGTTTTCTTACTCTTCTTTTTGTTATTTAATCTCGATATGGCTAGATTTTTGTTACCATAGATCGGGGTCGTGGAGGCGGCTGGGCCTGCGCGCCGTGTCGCCCGACGACAGTGGGTCGCCGCGGTGCGACAGGCGCGCCACGCGGTCCAGGGTGACGGGCTGCGGCGGTGCACACAGCAGTGCCGCCGGTGTGCGCCGAAACACTTCGTACCGACGGCGGCATTCGTCCTCGCCAAACGGAAAGTCCTGCTGCCGCTCGTCGGACTGGGCGTCCATCGACGCAAACTCGTGCAGCGCGTCGCCCGTTTGTGGCGACCGCGAAAAGAGTGCCATGCGCGCCTGTATCGCACAGAACGCATACTCCATGTACGGATCGCCGCGCCGCGTGGTGTCGTCCTGGTCGCCGTCTGAGACGCCCAGACGCAGGCCGACCGACCGGCTCATGTTGGCCACGCGGTCCATGAGACGCGTCGAGCCCAGCGAGAGCGCGTGTGCGGCCGAGAGCACGTGCGGCAGCTGCTCGAACATCTGCTCTTCGCGCAGCCGCGAGTTGGCGCCCATGATCTGGAACACCGCGGTGACCGCGACCAGCCAGCAGTGGCGGTCGGCACATGCCGCGGGCCCGTCCAGCAGGAGCGAGTCGAGCGCGGCCTGCACCTGGGGGTCAGAGACCAGCTGGTCGCGCGCGCCGTCGGGCGCCGGCGGCACGCGGTAGTGCGCGGCGTACATGTCCGCCAATGTGGCCAGCACGTCGGACACGGCGTGCAGCGACGGCTGCGGCCAGCGCGTCTCGTCCAGCAGGTACGCGAGCGCGCGGCGTCCGATCTTGGCCGGGTCGCGCGGCATTGGGATCAGCATCTGGTGGAGGGCGGGCATCGGGTGCACGAACCCCGTGTAAAAGTGCTGCTCGCGCGTCATCTGGCGCGAGGCGTCAGTGTCCAGCACTGGGCGGAACCAGTTGCGCTTGTCCACCGACTTGGCGTTGAACGGCAGCCGGAAGAGGCGGCGCTTGGTGTACACCGATGTGTCGAGGATGCACTTTTGGTCGGGCCCGTAGAAAAAGTCGGCAACCGCGGGGTCGCGATCCTGTGTGTGCATGTGGCGCAGCAGCTCCTGGAAGCGCTGCATGTGTGTGCGCAGCTTGTTGGCGCTCAGAAAGGTGAGCGACGAGTAGGCATGCAGCGACAGCTTGTGCCGGGTGGTCGCGTCGTAAAAGTGCCAGTGACCGTCGTACGCGGCGCCCGTGTTCACCATGTACGCCGCGTCCAGATAGCAGCACCAGTAG
>Ga0315287_10006509_pt1 | contig 11642 bp, 10 predicted proteins | sample YL17G11_0_MG_FD_205037 | JGI IMG/M metagenome (GOLD analysis project Ga0315287, IMG submission 205037) | Sediment microbial communities from Yellowstone Lake, YNP, Wyoming, USA - YL17G11_0 | ecosystem: Environmental > Aquatic > Freshwater > Lake > Sediment | place: USA: Wyoming | collected...
TCAATGGCCCCAAGGTGCGTTTCCGAATTGCTGGTCGAAGTGTCAATGGCCCCAAGGTGCGTTTCCGAATTGCTGGTCGAAGTGTCAATGGCCCCAAGATGGACCTCCATGTTGCCGGTGTCGGCGTCAATGGTCGTCAGAACACTCCAGATCGCCAGGAGATACGCTTCTTGCGTAACGTAATACCAGGAATCCCGGAAGTCTATGGCCGCAACCGAGGCGGCAATGGCGGCGTTGCTGGCATCGATAGCCCCCAGCGTTACCGCGCCGCTAGCAGCGGCGTTGTTGAGGACGACCAAGTTCGCGTTGGACGCCAAAGCTGTCGCTTCCGAAGCGGCACCTCCGGCTGGCGGAGTCCCGCCACCGCTTGCCCGCAGGACATCAAGAATTTTTCGGAGAATTACCTGCGCGTTGTCGCCGGGGTGGTAAACTGTGTCGCTCATAAATTAAATCAGTAGCTAAAGTTGCTGCAGAAAAGATAGTCTTGAAACAGGAGAAGGGGCAACCCCTTTTTTGAGGCTGCCCCTTCGGTTTCGCTGCCGCGACGGATGATTACAGGATCGCGCCAGTGTAAGGGAGACACGAGGTCACCGGGCAGTCAACTGCGCCAATGTTCGGCTCGCACCGAGCGTAAAGGATCGGGATAATGAACTGAGGGCGCACCGGCTGGTAAGCCCGGATGATCTGGTAAATGTGGAAGCCGAAATCGCCCCACACATTGCAGTCGGCATCGCGCTGATAGAACCACTCCAACTCGCCCATGTGGAGCTGAGGCGCGAATTTAAAACTGCCTTCTCCAACGTAACGTTCTGGGACGAGGCGCTTAAACGACCCCGGGGCCACAAGGAACCCGAGTTCATAGGGAGCGGTTCGCCAGGCGGGATTGACTTTGCTATACGCCGTATTTTTGGCCAGGTCATAGACAGTGATCTTGGGGTCAACAAGGGCCAACGTTCCGGTCGACGTGAACCCAGAGGCCCGCAGCGGAGTCTGGTCAATACCAAACGCGAGCCCGCGATAAGCCGGGCTCTGCTCGAAACTGTAAGCGCTCAGAGCCACTTCGCCCAAACGGTATCCGCCGGCGGTCAGAGCCATGAGAACGTTCTGCACGCCCACTTCGGCGCGGAACGTCTCGATAATGCGAGACGAGCCGATAAATCGGTAGTGCGGCATGCCTTTGCCGTTGGCCGGCCACATTTCAGCGAACGCCTCTTCCTGAAGCCACTCGGCGAGGAGATGCAACGCACTGAACGTAAGCGGGCTGTTGGGGGTGACAGGAGCGAACAGGACGTTGATGTCCGTCTCAGTTCCGCCGGTCAGGAGGTCGTCAAAACAGTATCCCTTCGCCATCACGAACTTGGTGGCGCTCTTGAGATACAGCTGCGCTTTGACGTCCGCGTTGACATACTGGACGATGAGTTTCACCAGCGCGTCTTCCGCAGCGTTGTAGCTGCCCTTGAAGGCCGAGAAACCTTTCTTCACGCACACTCTCGGACCGAAGCCGCGCTTCGTCTGGAGGCTGTAGGTGAACTCGATGTTCCCCGTGAGATCCTGGTTGCCGAGGGTCCCGCAAACGTCCGTGTCGTTGATGAACGTGGGGATGGCAAGGGAATCACCGGGAGCCGCCGGCATTTGCACGACGGTTCGGACGGTGTCGGAGACGCCCGACGGGAAAGTGCCGCCGTCGAGCAAGTTGATGAACGGAGAGTTGGCCGCCAAAGCCCGGGCGACCTGGCCGACGAGGCGGTTGGTGTCCTTTACGGCAATATCGGACAGGGTTGCGGGAGAATTGCAATCTGCAGGCATAAAACTGTAACCTTTACGGTTAAAACAACAGAAAAGCTCTGTCTGGCTCCGCGCGCGGCGCGGGTTAGGTTGCCAGACCAGCGGCTAGTAGGTCTATTCCCGGCGAAGGCTGCTCCGGGCCCATTTGCCTTCGATAAAACTACCCGGGAAAGTTAGGAAGTGCAAGAGTCAAACTCGAACAATCGTGCGTCCAACCAAGCGGCCCCGCATCAGTTTGATCAGGTCCAGGGTCTTGCACCCGTGAAACCAGGCCACTCCGCTGTCGAGCAAGGTGTCCACAAACTCTTCCCGGTATTCCCCCCCATAAAAATCATACCGCCACAGGCTCATAATTTCCGGGATGCCAGCCCACCCCAAAGACTGGAATTCGTTGGAAAGAACCGAATCCCAGCCCTCGTTGGCCCGGCAGCCTCCTTTGCGGGCGATCCAGTCCAAAATCTTGGGGGATCCGCTGATCATCATGTTGCCGTTGATATGGCTACCTGTCCCAGCCTTTACAAGACACCCCACAAACGACTTGCCGGCGCGCAGATACGCCGCGTGAAGTCTCCGGTCCCAGTCAACAACCATGGGGCACGTGTCGGTCTCGGTAGTCAAAATGCAATCGTATTGAGGGATCACCCGGGTCCGGCGGAGCTCGTTTATCCGGGTCACAGTATCAAACCACTGTTCATTGGGGCCGAACGGCCAGCCGACGGCCTGCCGGCGACAAACGTGCACCCAAACATTAAACTTGCGCTTTAGGTTCTCAACTACATCCTTCGGAGCGGTGGTATCGTATCTTGCCGATAGCATTACATCGGTATTCTTCTGCCCGCTGGGAGCAAGGTCAACCAACAACCGCACCAACTCCCGCAGCCGCTCCTCTTCTTCGTGATAAAACTGAAGGACCACCAGCATACGGCCATTGCCGCCCGCCAGACTTTTTGGGGCCGCAACAGGAGCCGCTGGAACGTATACTCGCCCGTCCCCGCCGGATAAATCAGCGTTATACCGGACGATCATTTGAAGGGAAAACTCATGGACCCCAGGTGCCCGCACATAACGCCCAGGTCAACATGCGGCTGGTGCCCGGCCTGCGCGGCGCGGATGCAAAACTGGACGTCCTCGCCCATCCCGAGCTGCGAATTTCGGGTGGACTTGATCATCGACTCCCGGAGCACCCGCTCAGCTGTAGCTACTTTCGCCGTGTCCGACCCTTCGGTCGCCGCTAGCAACGACAAGGCGGTGTTGCAAGCCAGAACAAGCTCGTGTTCGGACGACGTGAACCAGTGGCCATTCTGATCCAGCGTCGAGCGGGATTCAGGGCGGCGAGCCAGATGGGGAAAAGTCAACTCGATGTCGAGGAATACCTGGCGATTGACAAGCATGCACCCGGTCCCCACCCAGGCAGTTGTTTTAACCTGGTCCATGGGAGCGTGCTTCAACAGCATCTCGAACTCCCCGGGGTTGGAAAAACCCTCCGCATACATTGGCTTCCCTCCTCGCTGCCTTCCGTAGTAGAGCGCTCCCACCAGATTTTTACCGTGCGACAGAAGCCGGTTTATGGCGTGAACCCCGGAGAATTTGTCAGGAAGATTCAGTCCCGACATACGGTTGAACCAGGAAGAGTTCCCCCAGGGGACAACCATATCGTCATCGATCATCAGCGCCCACTCGATGCCTGTATCCAGAAATTGACGCGTCAAAGAATTCCTGACATGCGCCACAAAAGCATCGCCCGCGTTCATCAGGCACGCGGTCTTGCCGCGCTCAAACAAACCCATCACAGAAAACGCCGTGACCGGGTGGGTCGATTTATACCACGGCAGGAGCAGACATACCTTTCGCCCCTCCCAGTTCGCGGGCTGCAGAGCTACCGGGTTGTGAAACTTGGCCTCCGGAAGAAGCGCTTCCGCAATCCACAACGGGAACGGAAGAGCCCGTGTTTTCCAGAGGGTGATCATGCCGGGTTCTACTCCCAGCTTTTCGGCTGCCCCGTCGCCCAGGGCTTCCAGCTCCCGCATTGCCGCGTCGTGGATCCAAGACACGGTCAGTCTCCTCCGCCGGTTGCCTCGCGGAGCAGGTCGTCCAGCGCGGAATTAGTGTCTTTGATCCGGCCGTCCTTGGTGAAACCAAACTCGTTCGGCGTGTCGCCGGACGCGTGTCCGCTCTTGTTATCGACGGTGGACCGGGATCCAGTCGCCGACGCTTTGCGGACCTTGCTGATATGGTCTTCTTTCTCGACGAGTTTCTTCTCCAGCCCGGCAATCTGCGCGGCTGCATCTTCAAGCTTGTAGTGCAGCTGCAGCGCCTTAATTGTCCCGATGGCGAGTTGCGCCTTCATCTTCAGCGATCGGTCTCCCAGCGCCTCTTTCAGCATGTCAAACGCCTCCCCAGCCACCTGGTTGTGACGCTCAAGAACGCGCTTCTCCTCGGCGGTGGCGGTGGCTGGAATCTCCTTCTTGTAAAACCACTCCTGGTCGGAAAGATACTCCTTGGAGTGCGCCACAAGTTCGTTTGCCTCCACGGTCAGGGCTGCCCGAGAGTTGGGGTCCCGTTTCGCAAGGTAGTCCTGGATATTCACGCGGGCCTCGTCCTGGGCCTGTTTCTTCACGTGCAAGATCCCCCGGTTTTCCGCGATTTTGAGAGTCACCAAAGACTTGTCTTCTTCGGACATCTTGGCCAGGATGGGGGCCCAGTTCAGAGCTGCGGTCCCAATATCCTTGACTTTTTTGATCTGTTCGTCAGACATCCCGGCGGTCTTGAGAGTATCGAAGATCAGGCTGTCGTTGGTTGCTACTTGCTTGTCGAATTTCTTGAATTCCGGGTCGGCGTCAATGTCAAGTTTCGCCCGCCACTGTCTGTGATCATCCAGTTCTTTCTGGACTTCCGGAGGAAGCCCGGCGTTGACTTGCTTCTCCAGTTCGGCCACCCGCGCAACAGCGGCGATTCGAGCTTCGTCAGAAAGTTTGACCTTGGCTCTGCCGATAGCCTTGAGTTTATCAAAACTCTCCCGGACCTGCCCGGATTTGCCCGGAGGAAGGCTGACACCGTCAAACTCGTCCGGCTTGTCGCCCGGCTTGTCGCCCGGCTTGTCGCCCGGCTTGTCGCCCGGCTTGTCGCCCGGCTTGTCGCCCGGCTTGTCGATCGGCTTGTCGATCGGCTTGTCGATCGGCTTGTCGATCGGCTTGTCGATCGGCTTGTCGATCGGCTTGTCTTTTTGGGCCGGGTCCGCTCCCGCGCCGGCTAGCAGCCCGTCCCACGCATCGTCAGATAACCCGGGAGCGGCGCTCTGGTTTAACGACCCGCTTAGCCCGGGGTCGGCGGATTGAGAAACTTCTCCTACAGTCGCGTCGGTGATCGAATCCAAGTTGTCGTTGTCAGGCGGCATATCAGTGTTGTATATCCGGGCCTGTGGCAGATCTCCACGCTTCCTCGTCGTCGAGGCCGGGATACTGCTCTTTCAGGTCCTTTAGTTGTCTATCCGGTTCTTTGAGAGACAGGAGAATAGCCAGCGCCCGCTCGTAGCCTTTCATGGCTCCGATGGCAATGAGCACCGTCGTTTGAAGGTTGTCCGCCCCCTCCGGAAGAACGGGCCGGTGCGCGGCGGCTACCGCAAGCAACCGCTCTCCAACCGGGGTTTTAAGGAACTCTCTCCACACCTGGGCGTATTCGGCGCTCCAGTTTGGGGGCTCGTTTAGAGCCGCCTCGATTAAAGCTATCCTGTTCATCCGTTTATCATCCGCTCATCAAAACATAGCCCCGGACCCCGAAGTTGGACACACAAAAAGTTACACCATCCCGGGGGCCGCCCCCTCGGGCGGAACCGGCGGGGCGGTAAGCTGATCGGGCGTCACCATTCCGGTATCCATGGCAGCCTGCGTCTGTTCGTCGAGCGCGGCGTGCTGTTGCTGAACCTGTTGTTCCATCTGGGTAAGTAACTGCTCCATCTCGGCCACTTTCTGCATCTGGGCGTCATACTGCCCCGAGGCGGCGAATTGGATGGCAACCTGGAGGTGCGCCTTCACATGGTCAAGCTCGATTCGAGCTATCGGCAGCGCTGTCAGATCACTCTGGTCAGCTACGGCGGGGAGCAACACTTTCTCGATGTCGTCGAAAACGATTTGCATATGAATGTTGTGCGAGTCCCGGACAGACACGCCCACTTCCTGGCCGGTCCTCATTAACAGCAGCTCAAAATTCTGCTGGCGGGTCTGTTCGGCTTCCTCGGTTGGATCATTTTGCGGAAGCAGCACAGCGGCTGCGAAATCCTCGCCGACGAGCGCCGAAATCTTCCGAAACTCGATCTCCCGCTGGTTGTAGAGAGGGTTTCCCCTCGCTTCGGACGCCAAAACAACAATTTGCTGCCGTTCCGTCTCCGTATAGTCGGATACGGTCTGAATACACGGCTTTTTGGCCAACAGCTGGATCTCTTCCGCTGTCAACTTCGTCAAAAGCTTCTTCATCAGGGCCGCCGCATCCTTATCTACAGCCCCGACTTCGGAAGAAAGCAGCCGCTGGGTCATGGTTCCGATCATGTCGGCAAACTGGGTCAGAAAGCGACCCATAACGCTGTCCCGCCCCTCTTCCTCGCGCTCCGCATACAAATCCACCGCCGCTTTTGTGACGCGTTCGCCTTTCAAGATCTTCGGAGACGCGGATCCCGCCATCTGGTCGAGCAAATCCCGAAAATAATTGTCCAGCATGAAAAACGGCTCGACGTTTCCGTCGATTCGCTGCTGCGAAATCGTATACGCGCTGTCGATAAGGATAGCGTTGCCGTGCAACTTCGCCCGAAATCGTTTCAGCAGTTTTCCGTCCCCCTGAACGATAACTTTTCCGGACAAAATAAGCCGGTCGGCGGTCTCGTTCCGAACCCGATCGACAACACTGGCCATATTGTAGATCTCGCGCCCGATACCCTTGCTCCCGTGCATCGTCCCGTTGCCAAGCTGGAACGAGAAAAACGAGGCGCACGACTTCATGTCCGGATAGCGATCGTAGCGCCCGAATAGCTGCTTCTCCATCTTCTCGTCGACCATGTAGTGCGAGATTTGACCGTCCAGTTCCACGACCAGAAGGTGATACACAACAATCGCGCGAGCCCCGTCCATGTAGTTCGAGGAAAGCGAACACTCGCGCCGCAGATCCTCGTAAACTCGATCGTTTTCGGAGTTCTTGGATACCTTGTCAGTCGGCATCGACTTGTTCAGCGTTTCGAGACACTCGGCGGTGTCCCACCCGGCGTCTTTCGCGGCGTCCAGGTCCGTGCCCCACTTGGAGAAAAACTCGTGGAGCTGGTATGTCTCTTTGATCCACAGAACGGAACACTCCTCGACATTCTGCCGGGTGCCGCGAGACAGATATGCCTGATCCTGCCGGAAATTCCGGGGAAACCAGGACACGTCGTCTAGACAGGCCGTGATCGTGTATCCGAAGAGGGCGTTCTCCTGGGCAAGCTCGTCCAGCAGGTTCTTCCACCCTCGCCGGGATCGAATTGTTTCCGTAACGCACCTCCGAAAGTAGTCGTTCTTCGAGGACGCTCCCGGCCAGTCCTCGGGAAGCGAGGCGTCCGTTAAAAATTTCAGAGACTCAACCGCCATGCGGAACCGGGGAGCAACCCGATCTACCAGCGTGGCCAGCGGCTTGGTGGTGAAGTTAGCCTTCCAGCCCAACCCCTCGGCATCCAGCTCGGCCTGCTCATACGGCTTCTCCGCGTTGTATTTCGCCATGAGCCGGGCGTTGAGCTTGTTCCGGTCACTGTTCGCCCTCATTAAGGACGTGCCGATAGCCTTCATCTGCCCAACGTCAGTCACGGCCCGGCTTGTGGCCTTGACCTTGTTTCCGCTCACTACCGCCTCCGGCTGGTTGGTCAACCCGGTGGTGTCCCGGTTCTCGCCCGCCCGTGAAACGGGCTCGGTTGTCAGTTTATCAATGGGCATAGCATCATTCTTCCGGGCCCCACTTTTCCAAGGGGCACTCTTCCGCCGACAGTTGGATCTTCAGGGAGACTACACACGTGCATTTCTGGCACTGTCCCCACTTGTAAAACGGGCACGTAACGCAAATCGCGTTGCGAATTCTTCTCGTTCTTTCGGTCGCGATAAAACGCTCAAACTTCCACCAGTAGACGATGGCGGAGAAAATAGACCCAATGAACGTGAACAAATTGGGCGCTCTCATATCTTCCAGCAGGCCGCAGGCACGTCCGGCACCCCGGCGGAAGAAACGTAATCAACGTCGAGGGACACGGCCACGTCAAGGTCCACCTTGAATTTCGCGCACGCCCCCAGGCCCATGCCCGCCTTCGACCCGCCCTGCAAACATTTCCACCGCTGCGCTTCCACCGGCTTGTTGCAGCTTTTACAACTCGGCCACTCAAATCTCATCGGGCACTTCGCGCAGATCGCCGCCCGGGTCTTCGCCTCGGAAGCGCTCACGTAAACCAGCTCCTTGGAGTTCTTCTTGGCCCGCATGTCGGCGAGCCACGAAATAACGGTTGCCGTTGTCCCGTTGAACTCGGGCTGCCTTCGGTCGCCCCATACCTGAGAACACACGTGCGGGCGGGAGGCGCAATACTGGTTGCAAATCTCCTCCCAGGGAGCCCCGGGCGCTAGTTTGCGCCGAACCCGGTAAGCGGACACGGCCACGACCAGCGAACTCCAGCTGTCGGACGTGATCGTTACGCCGTCCGTCTCGCGAAATACATATCCTCCGCTAGGGTAAAGACCTTCGTTAGGCTCTCTCACATATTCCCGGCTGACGTTAAAAGTGACTTTCTCAACAACTCTCCCCGAAGGGGTTTTCATGTCAATAAAGATAGCCCGGGCAGCCTCTTGACGGCTAGAGCCTGTCGTAGGAGTTTGTTGCGTCAGCCCCGGAGCTCCAGGAATCCCGGTCTTCGTCGTCGTCGCCCAGCTGTTCGCCGGGCAGTGATCCCTCCGTTGTGATCATGCTGATAGGCGACGCCGCGATTTTGCGGGCCATGTGGATAAACAGGGCGCATCCATCCGCCTCGTCAGGAGAATGCCGGCCCGTTCGCATGCAGTAGTCCGGCTTGGGTTCGACCTTGTTCTTCTTGCCGGGCTTAAAGTGGCGTCCGATAAGCTGTTCCCGGGTATCTTCCCAAGCGATGTCCGGATCCACCAGCCACCGCCCGAATTCAGCCCAAAACTTCATAGCGAACCACAGTTCGCTGTCGATCCGGTCGTAAATCTCGTCGCAAAAAGACTTGTCCTGATCCGTGATCTTGGTATGCGTGCTGGATTCAGAATAGTTCACCGCGCTGACCGGCCCCCAAAACTCGTTAAGGTAATCCCGGACGCCTTCGCCGTGTCCAGTTCGGTCCACCATCAGATGATCCGGCGTGATGGACAGGATACGGCAGTGGGCTATCAGCTCCTTGGCAACTTTTGACGTGTTACCGCTCGGCAACATTACGATCCCCGAAAGCTGGGCGCAGGTTTTGACAATCCGCCGGCCCTGCGCGTCCACAAACGGTATGATAAGGCCCCGGGGATTGAAGTTGGACGGAGGCAGCTCGATCCCGCTGGCATCCCCCAGAAGTCCGTGAGCTAGGATAATCCGATCCCCGCCAGATAGGGCCAGGTCGCCCCCAGCCAGCGGAACGGGCTTCCCGGCATACACGAACCGCGCCCGGATGTTGTGGAGCATCCCAGGGGGAATCACGGAGAAACTCGCGCCAGACGGAGGGTAAAGCCCCCGCCCGAACGTATAGTAGCCGGCGGACTCGCGCCCTCCCGAGTTCTGTTCGATCAGCTTCAACCCCTCGCGGGTCTGCATCCCGGGGTAAATAACCTTGCCGGTCAGGACGTTTTCGCTCTTCTCCGGGTCGATCCGGACAACGTGCCACCCGCGTTTGCTGTCCCACTCCTCCAGATCCTGGTCTTGCTGAACACTCGGCCAACCCATGGGCGGCTCGGCCCGCTGCCCGCAGGGCAAGCTCGAATCCTTCGGGTTGAACGCCCCCATCAGCTTAAACCCGTCGGGCCCCTCCACGTTGGCGACTATGTTGTCAAGATCAGACCAGATGCCCAACGGCACGTTCTCCATCTCGTCGATGAACACGCGCATCCGGGACATCCGCCCGAATATCGGGTGCGGCGCGCCGCGCCGGGGAAACCGCTTCACACCCTGCAGCCGGCCGGATGCTTTGCGGCCCACCGGGATGACAACGCCGATGATCGACGACTTGCGCTGGCGCGCGTCCATTCCGATAAACAGATCCCCGATGTTTCCCGGAAGTTTGACATAGGACTCCCTGTGAAGTGTCACCAGATGAGTGAACAGGTTGTCCCGAAGATGATCTTCTGTCGGTCCCACTACACGGACGGTCGTTCCCATCGGGTCCCGGAGCCAGTCGAGCATCAGCCACCCGCCAGCCGAATACGACTTGCCCACAGATGATCCGCCGACAAACATGCACAGCGGATACTTTTCGATGGCTCTCCAAACAAGCTGAACCTGCCTTGGGTCGTTCGAGAACAGCGCGGGGCCCCAAAGAATCTCCGCCGCCCGGGAGTATTCTCCCTTGTCCAGACACCAGGCGGCCAGAGTCCACACGAGATGATTCTGCGCGGTCCGATCCCGGGGCGGCTTGACTTTCCCCACTTCCGCGATCAACGCGGAGGCATCCTTCATGCGGTCGGCGCGAAGACACCCGGAAACTTCCGTGATCAGTTTCTGGCGGGCTTCTTCGAGCATACTCGGAGCTGGGTCTGGCGCTTCAGCTCGGACTTCGCGTAGATGAGCAGCGCATCCGGCCACGACATGGGCGTCGGGTCGTTGAGGAAGTCGAGCAGCTTCACCCCGCTTGGGCCGTTCTTTTGCAAAACCGCCCGGATCTCGGCGGGCCAGGGGGACTTGAAGTATGTAAACGAGTGAACGCGCCCGCCAACCCGCAGCATCCGCAGCCGCCGGGCGGCGTCCTCGTGCTCGGGGTTATCCGCGCTGCCGGGGTCATATTCCATCACGAGCCGGGACGTCCCGCCCCAGTCGTAAACCAGGTTGCAGTCGTTCTCCGGCGTTTGCGCTGCTTCTGCGGCAGGCGAATGAAACACAAACGGCGTGGACAGGTTCAAGTCGCGCAGAATGCGGTCGGCGTAGAACGGGACAAAACACGGATCCCCGACGATCCACGGGACGTAAACAAATGCGACGTCCGCCCGCTTCCCCCACTCCACCAGGACGGACTGGACGCGCTCGTCCGCCGGCCCGGTAACAACCAGCGGCGCGTCCCAAGACTTCGCCCTGGCGACCGCCACCTCGGCGACGCTACTCCAGACGTCCGGCGCGGCTTGAAGAGGCAGGGATAATACTATCGTGTTTCGGTTCATAATTTGTCGCTTCGATGTTGCGGAGCCGTTCGACTTCGCGTTCGAGCATGTAAATGCGCTCGGCAAACCGGGTCAGCCGCTCGTTGGTTAACTCCTCAAAACTCATTGATCAAATAGTCGTTATGCCCGGGTTTGCTGCGAAGGTGGCGGGAATATCCCATGCGGCACATCCAGTCGTATACCACCGAGCGGTTGTTGCGGTTTCCGGCGTCGGCCAGCAACGCGCCCGTGTGCTGGGACATCGCCGACACGTGCTGCTGGTGATACGATAGCAGATCCGTAACGAAAACGCTGTGCGGCGGGTTGAACCCGGACTCTTGCATCAGCAGTTTCATCACCGCGTCCCAGCCCTCCCGCCCGACATACAGGTCCGGGGGAAACTTTTCGCGATGAGCGTGCCACCACTGCGCGCTAAACGCGAAAACGTCCGCCCCGGCGAAGAGGGTAAACGGAGGCGACGGCTTTTTGGACGCGTCGGGAACGTCAACCCGCTTGTTG
>Ga0315287_10006510_pt1 | contig 11642 bp, 4 predicted proteins | sample YL17G11_0_MG_FD_205037 | JGI IMG/M metagenome (GOLD analysis project Ga0315287, IMG submission 205037) | Sediment microbial communities from Yellowstone Lake, YNP, Wyoming, USA - YL17G11_0 | ecosystem: Environmental > Aquatic > Freshwater > Lake > Sediment | place: USA: Wyoming | collected...
CAGTGGCAACAGCAGGAGCAACAGGAGGAAGACAACCCGCATGGCAATCCTCCGAACAGGGGAACAACCAGTGAGCTCAGCCTACTCCCTGCCTGGAGATCAGCGCAAGCGGTCAGAAACGGTTCCTGACACCCTTATTTCTCGCTCGTCGTACTTCCTCGCATTCCCATAAGACTTGTCGACGGGATACTTGACTTCATTCTTTTTGAGTTTGGACAGCACTGCAGAATTCAAATCAACGCCTAGGTCATGGCACAAGTATGACAGGAGGATTGCAACGTCGGCGATCTCATCCAAGACCTTCTCTCGGGTAGGACTGCTCAGTAAACGCGCAACCTCTTCCTCGGTTTTCCACAGGAATACTTCCTGCAACTCACTGGCCTCAATAGCAAGCGCAGTGGCCAGCTCTTTAGGCTTGTGGAATTGTTCCCAGTTTCGCTTGCGGCGAAACTCCAGCAGGGCGGTCATGACGCTATTGTTCACCATTAGAGACCTCTCCTCACTCACCCAAGATAGATATTGCTGTTATGCCATTCCAAAAACTTTGACGAAGGCCTATCCTTTTCCGGTTTAGGCACGACGATCAGCTTTCGGCCATGCATCGCGTAATAATCCCGGCCATTCTCAAATTCTTCCTTGATCTTTCTGCTTACTTCGACAGAAAGGTCTGGCGTGACTGACAAATAGCCAGAATCAAATAGTTTGTGAAGGTCTGAGCGCAGCAGCAAGCCGTTGGCCGTAACGTTTGGGCCCGACTTTGCAAACGGTTGGATATGAGCGGCCTCAAGTGCGGGGAGAGTGCGTTCGCCAGTGATCGCGCAGCGTCGCGTGTACGCGTCTGTAACAAGAACTCGAAAGGCCCCTTGGCCAAGTCTTGCCCTGGTTAAGAATTCAGCACCGTACCTCGCGACTTCTTCGGCCGATGGGGAGGCGCCGTCTGCTCGAAGAGGAGGCTCCTTAGGAACTGCTCTGGCAAGCCTATCCTGGACTTCCATCCATATTTCTCGCCCAATCCTCTCCTCGCTCTCATAGCTCTTCCCTTGGACAATGCTCGGCGCCCAATCGGATGGAGCGGGAATCCAATCTCGCCTTTGAAGAAAGAACGGATTCGCCAAAACAGTACATCCGATGACCGGGTCGTGCTCGGGAGGCTTCTTCGCTCTGAATTTTTCAATCATAGCCCGCAGTACTTCGAGAGAAGCAGCACCATTCTTTTCACCGAACGCTTCCCAAGCTAGCGATAATGGCAGATTAGAGTGACTGACAAAGAAACCACCCCCGGCTATGAAATTAGCTGGGCTATGTAGCTTGAACAGAAACAGAGCTCCAGGCGGGATTATCTTGAATGATCCAGACCCACCAGGCCGCCAGAAGTTGACCTCATCAGGCTTGCGGCTGGCAAGAAATTCAAACCACTTGTTGTCTGTTACACCGACATAGAACTTCATAGAGTCCTGGGGCCACCGGTTTGGGCGCCCCTCACCTAAATCACTCGCAATCAAACGGAATTCATAGAGGGCAGTTTCGAGATCGGCAGCGATTTCTTGGGAAATGATGCTATGTACGATCTACGGAAATGGCTCCTTGCTGACACCTTTATAATTGTGATGAACACAGTCAGTGTCAAACATCAAGCACCTCCTTGATCAGCTTGGTGATCTTCGCGGAGTCGATGCTTCCATTCGCCTCGTCGCGCGTGATGATCAGCGTGCCGTTCTCGCCGCTTCCTTCCTCCCGCGGCAAAATGCCGTTGGTTCGGTACCATGCAAGCTTCTCTTCCCACCGGCGGCGGTAGCTGGGCACATGCAGCATCCCGCAGTGCTCCCAGTAGTACGTCAACCCAGACTCCATGTCCGTAACGGTGAAGTCGGGGTACTTAGTGACGCCATCGATGGTGAGCGGCTGTTCGTAGCCGTACTCGACGTCCTTGTTGGCGAGATGATCGGCAATGATCACCTCGGACTTGGAGCGTACCATTTCGCCGCGCGCAGTGCGGTGGATCAGGTACTCCTCGAAGAAGTGGCCATTGATCACGACGGGTGACGGCGCGTTGAAGAGGTTGGTCAAGCGGCGCGCGGTCTCGGAGCGGTCGTCCGAGGAATACTTGCGCAATTCAGTGCGCGGCCCCTGGTGCAGGATGACGATGCGATCCTTCTGGCGCGTGAGTGCGGTATAGAGTAGCTCGCGCGAGAGCAGGCGGCAGGGGTTCGGCAACACAAGGATGACCGTGCCGAACTCGCTGCCCTGGGACTTGTGGACAGTGAGCGCGTAGGCGAGTTCGAGAACCGCATTGCCCTCTTCGCCAAAATCGCGGCTGGTGAAGTCGTACTTGAAGCCGGGTTGCGAAGAGAATTCGACCTCGAGCTTCCACCGGAGATCCGGCAGACCCTGCCTTCGGAAGAATCCGACGGCCATACCGATCTCGCCGTTGGCGATATAGGCGTCGTCCTTCGCCGGGTACACCTTGCGATGCTTGTTCCACCAGACACTGGGGTCGGTGTTGACGAGGTTGATGACCTTGTCGCCGTATACGATCTCCTCGGGCCCCATGGGTTTGGGGTATTTCCGCTGCCAGCCCTCCTTGCGCGCGGCATCGATCATCGCCTGCCGGAACTGCTTGTGGATCAACCGATTCAGGTCAGGCACGCCATGCGCCGCCGACCGCACCGGCGAGAGGATCTGCCAGCCCTCAGCCGTCTCTGCGGCGCCAGCCTTCTCTCCCCTGCGCGGGTTGAAGAAGCGCATCTCGTTCCACGCTTCACCCCCGAGCGTGGCATCGAAGCCGGCGATGTCATCGGGCCCTTTGAGTTTCAGCTCACCCACAAGCACGTCGATGAGCCGCGAGCGCACATCGTCAGCGGTCTCCCACTGCACGAAGCAAACGTGCGGGCTCTGGCCGGTGCGCACCACTTTGTCGAACACATCGTCCTCGCCCGGCGCGATGGGTGAACCGCTGAACCATTCGGCAAGTTGCAGATCCTCGCGGTCCTCGCCGGCCTGGCGACGTCGGATGGTCAGTTCGGCATAGCCGGGGCCGACGCGCGGGAACTTTTCGGTGACGCCCTCCGGCGCGAGGTGCTTGACGATGTCCACGAACGGCCGGCCCGCGCCAATCGGCGGAAGCTGGCGCGGATCCCCGATGAGGATGAGCCGGTGCACACCCTTGAGCGCCTGGATCAGCGCCGCGAGCATCTCTTCGGTCAGCATCGAGGCCTCGTCGATGATGACCGTATGCGCCCCGGCCTCGGTTGGCTTGTCCGAAAGGCGATAGCGGCTCGTCGCGCCGTCGTAGCGGTGCGGACTCAGGAACTGGGCAATGGTGTATCCCTTGAGCTGGAGGCTCTTGGTGGACTGCTCCATGCGCACACGGGCCTTGCCGGTTGGCGCCAGCAGCAGGATTCCGCCGGCCTCGACCTTCGGGTGTGAACACAGCACCGAGAGCAAGGTGGTCTTGCCGGTTCCGGCGGGGCCGATAAGAACGGAGAGCCGCGCCTCCGCGAGTTCTGTCAGCGCAACCGTCTTTTCCGCACGGGCGCTTTCTTCCAGTTCATCGGGCTTACCAGCCGACTGAGCGGCGAGGTGTGCGTCGAGAAGCTTGCGCCAGTCGGCCGCCACGGTCATACGCTTACCGTTGATGCGCTTGTCGATCGCCACGCGGATGGTCGCGCCCACTTCCGTCAGCCGGCCCAACTGCAGCGCCGGAGCGCCATTGGCCATGGCGAGTTCACCGACGGAACCCTCGAAGTCATCCTTAGCGACGTTCATCAGGTCGGCGTCCACCTTACAAGGCGGCTGGAGAGTAAGGGCGCGGATGCCGAGGACAACCTGATCCTGGGGAAGGAGCGTGTTGCCAGCGCCAGCCGCGTCTTCGAGAACCTTGACTGTAAACGCACGGACGCGGCGGGCATCCGTTCCGGCGTCCAATGCCGTAGGTGCAGGCAACGGATGCTTCTTGCGGATGACCTCGTCCGGGAATATGCCGCGGTCAACGGTCCAGACGCTGACGGGGTCGACCGTCAGGCGCGTCATTTCGTAGAGCAGGTACGGGTTGGCGAGGATAGCCGCATCGCCGGTGTCGATGCCAGCCTTGGCACGCTCCTCCTGAACGTAAAGAGCGGTCGCCTGCTCCCGAGTGATCTCGAAGCGGCTGACAAGTTTGAGCAGCGCGCGGCGCTCATCAGGCAACCGAGACCACTTACTGCACACTGTCTTGCCGATGTTCTCGGCCAGCGGTGCTGGCAAGTGCTTCTTGGGGTCGGCAAACATCTTGTCGACCAACGGCCAGGGGTCGGCGTTATCGCCCGCCTTCTCGGCCAAGGCACGGGCGACGAAGGTGCCGAACTCCAATCCGAAGGCGGACAGCGCCGATCCGAGCCCAGGACATGGGCCTCGCGCTTTCCACAGTTCACCGAGTCGCGCATCGATCCACTGCAGGCACTGGTCCCACGGACCTGGCAGGACGCCCTTGGCCTTGCGAAGCGATTCGGCACACGCGAGCAACGAAGCAATGGCGCCGTCGTGGCTGACCAACTGCGAGGCGTGCGAGAACTCGAGGACCCGGTCGGCGGGTGAGAAGGCTGCAATCTCTGCCGGATCGAACTCCGGGTCTTCGGCCGCCTTCTCGATAGCCGCGTGATACGGCAGTAAAAAGCCATCCTTGAAGTCGGGGCGGATGGAGTGCTGGACCATTCGCTCCCACAACATCGAGCGCAGCTTTCCGTTGAGATCCTTCGTGGTGTAGGCGTACTCCTGCGCGGCGCCGACATGCAGCACGCGCCCGACGCCAATCAGGATACGGCCACCGGCCGCGTCCTCTACGAACGGCACCTGCTTGGCGTAGAAGAAGCAGAGCGAGTGTTCGGGCTTGAGGTGGCCGGCGAAACAGTCGAGCAAGGCAGTCTGGTTCAGATGCTCCTGAATCCACTGCGTCTTGAAGCCCAGGTCGGGTTCGCGTTCAACCTGGACGTCCAGCGCGTGCTCCTCGCCCATGGCCTCCATCGCATCGCGAAGCATCCAGGCAAACGGCACCGCCGGCGCAGAGTAGGGCGGGTGGCGCAGCGCCGTTGACTTGAAATGGCCGTGGCTCGTCTCAGGGCCGCGGTTGTAAGGATGATTGGCTTCGCGGGCGTACTCAAAGGGCGCCATGAAGCCGACCCGCTCGGCAATACACGATGGCCATTTCGCTTGCGGCAAGTCCTTGATGCTCTGTCCCGCGACGGATTCCTCTGCGTCGTCGTCGCGGTCCTCTGCAATGCGCTTGAGCTTGAGGCACGCACCATTCAGCCGCGGCGCGGCGCAGACGCGGCCATCCCACCCGGTGTCGTGCCAAGGGACGCGAATGGAAATGTGCTTCAACGGGTAGCTCATTGGCGCTCCGAGCCGCTCGCGGTTCTCGAACCCCACCGCCGAGCACCTAGACCAGCTCCGCCACGACCCGAAGCTCGCCCTCGTCCGAGCCGGTCAGGACGATGGGGTCGAAGGTAAAGTTCGGGAAGGCGGCAAGCGTTGGAGGCTCTCGTTGTCATGGCACGCCCCCGCCAGACGGTTCATTCAAGCCTGCAGGTGGGTACTTCCATTGCGCGGCGCCAGGTCCCGTATGATCGCTGCGTTGGAGGAACGCGGCAATGTCCTCGATGTCAAGGAATGCGATTGAGGCCTGCGGCTGTCCATGCAGATGAAATATCTGCCTCGCGTGGATGTCGCTGCTCGGCCAGTACGCGTTGCTCCCCCCGTACTGGCCGTTGTTTGCGATCACGACGAGTTGGAACATGTGGTAATGCAGTGCAAGGGACATCTGATCGAAGGTCTTGACATCCCAGTTGAGAGCCGGGATCGCAAAGACGTCCGACGCATCTCGGAGATCCGCGGCCATGCGCAAGTCGGTCGCGTCGTAACAGACAGACGCAGTGAGCCATACTGGTCGGGCGTCAGGATTATCCGACCACGGATATCCCACCAGCCATTGGCAAGGCCTGAAACCCTGTAGGCAGATCGTACCACTATTGAACTTTTGCTCGTTTGGGGCGAGGTGAAGTTTCCCCTGTCTGCGAGTTCGCATCTGCAGGCCGTGGGCGCGCGACCACTCGGGGATGATCCACAGGGCCGAGTTCACTAGGGGCTGGCCGGAGAGTATCTCTTCGTAGGTCAACCCCGCCAGGATCATGGTCCTGTGAGCCCGCGCGAATGGGATCAGGTGGGTTCGCACGTCGCGCGGATGCACCGCCAGCTCCGGGAGGATCAGCCAGTCGAGGCCTCCGCTTCCATTGTGCGTCTTGCGCAGGGCGAGCATCCGGTCCACGGCCGCAAGAGCTGCCGACAGATGATTGCGATGTCTTCGGCGAACCAAAGGCGCAGAAAGGGTGAGATCGGTGCCATCGAAATCTTCAGCCGCCGGAATGGCCGTCTGGACCACGCAGGCTCGCAAGCGGCGAGACGACTGACTCGCGGTTGGACGCTGCGCAACGAAAGGCAGAAAAAGCGTCCCGGTGGAGTTTCCCCGTTTGCTCTCGAGCATTGAGATCCGATTGGTGATCTCGCTCATGGTCTCTTCGATTCCTCGGCCGACCCAGTGGAATCCATCGGGAGTCCGACATCCGGGCCAGTGAAGCAAGGCCGACAGAAACCGCTCCACCCAGTCCGTGATCGGCAGCCAGTCATCTCCAAAGGCTGGTTGGCCGTTGAACAATCCGTAAAGTCTCTGGTACCAGTGGCTCTCGGCCTGCCGGTACACAAGAGCGCTCTCTTTCCAGTGCGGCGGGCGCACCGTCCGAGTAAAGTCCGGCTGCCCCGCCAAGATGAATCGCAGTAGAAAACCGAGCTTGAACCGCCACCGATTCGATTCCGCACACCAGTCGGGAGAACCATAAAGCGAGCCTGCAGGTGCCGCGCGACTTGCCAGAATCTCCAGACCCTCTACATCAGCAATTCCCCGGTTGTCACCAAGCTTCAACCGGACTTGCCCCGGCGTGATTGCTTCGACGGCCTGCGGTAGTTCCTGCAATTTCCGTAAGAACGCGATTGCAAAGCGCAGCAATGCGAGTTCGTTCCTGAGTGAACCCGCGTGTTCGCCCTGCAGCACGACCTGCGATAGACTCCGCAGCTCGCCGACCACAGCACCGGATTCGAGACAGAGATCCTCCCTGACGCGTGCCGGAAGATCATCGAAGAGAGCGTTGTTGGCCTCGGCCGTGATGAGTTCGAGAGCGAACGACGGGTCTCTTTCTGCGATCTCCCGCTTTCGCGCAGGCGACAGACCTTGCCGCACCAATCCGACGGATCTGCTTCTGTCGGAAAACGCGCGCCTCGACAGCACCGCCAGTGTTGCAAATTCGGCGCTTCTCAGCCGATCGCCCTCACCGCGCATGAATCGGATCATGTCGCGGTAGTGCTTGGTCTCGGGACCTCGGCCCGTGCGTACAACTGGCGCGCCGGCCGGATCGAATGCGGCAAGAAAGAGGAGCGCCTGCTGCCGAAGATACCACGGGATCATTGCCGACGGCAGGCGGACCAAGCGAACTGCCTCATCGCGAAGTACCTCGCGGTAGGCCTGCAAGTCCACTTCGGCCGGTAAGCACTCGTCGTCCTCAACTAAGCCGGTTTCCGTGGCACCGGCTCGCAGGATCTCAGACAGGCAGTACCAGGCGACCCGCCTCGGCGCTTTGCGCCGCCCGCCCTTTTCGGTGAAGGGCTTGAGTAAGTCGAGTAGTGTCCGGAGGACTTCCGCATCTGGCCAGACGTCGAGACCGATGCGCAGGAGCCGAACGTTCGATGGATCTTCTACCCACCGCTCGATCAGGCCAAGGGCAAACGCTTGGGCATCCTCGTCAAGCTCGCGCTGCGTCCGAGTGGGTCGACCGCGGTTAGCCTGTGGCATCGCGCTCACAACCTCGTCTGACGCGCCAACTTCGCGCTCGGCCTCGAGGAGGGGCCTGATGGAGCGGAAGACCGTTCGAAAGCGTGCCGCCGCGAACCTCGAGACAGTCTCGTCCCGAACGTCCGGGACGGGCGAGAGGCGCCAGCCGCTTTCGTCGGGCTCGTGGCTCAGCGCCTGCTGCGACCGCACCAAGCCTTGGATCGCATCCAGGATCTCTTCACCCCCGATCGCGTCAAGTCCACCAGAAACAGCCGACTGAATCCGCCGCATCTTAGTGCTTTGGCGAACCAGGGGACGCTCTTCGTGGCCGAACCCGGCCACCTTGGTCTTTTCGCCAGCGAGTTCGAGGCCCGGTGCTTCCGATTGCAGGAGCCCCTGCAGCCATGCGGCGACCGCGCTCTTGACGTGCTCCAGCTCGCCATCGTCCCGCCGATCGGCTGTCACTACAATTCGCAGGTCGTCGACATACCGGCATGCGTCGTCCAAATGGATTCCCGGTGCGATCTCGTTGCCGATCGAGCGTCTAAGCCCATCGTCAAACGCAATCAGCACGACGTTCGCGAAGAACCCGGCGGCTACCAGGCCCTGCGGAAGCGCCACGTGCGCGAAGTCATTCAGCCCCGCCTGCTTTGCGTAGATCTCAACCTCGCTCTCGTCACGCGAATGCCAGCCCCAGAGGAGAACACGCTCTGCGAAGTCGAAGAAGCCCCGATCGTCGTCATCACGCTGGATAGTACGAAGTGCCGCAATCAGGCGGTCTGGGCGCACACGGTCGTAGAACTGACGCAGGTCCGCGTGCACGACGAAGACGCGCTTCCCGTCCGACTGGGCGACAGACGCCGCGACGATGTCCGGGCGAGAAAGGTAGGTGCGATAGTCCTGATAGTACGCCCGATACAACTTCGCCGAACCCCAACGATGGTGCAGATCATTGCCGTCCGCATCGCAGAAGAGCCGATTCCCGTAGGAGACGATCTGCTTGCGAGAAGCCACGTCCCGTACCGATTTTCGAGGATCCCCCTGCCCCGTCTCGACTCGATCGGCGAGGCACAGCATGAGCGCTGTTGCCACGACCTGGTCCTTGAGACTCACGTGGGCGAGTGGGCGTAGCCGAGCTCCAGTTGCTCCCTTCTCTATCGGCGCCCAAGCGCCCGACTCTGGCACCACCCGCCACCGTTGGCTCTTCGGTGCCGGCACGATGCGGAGGGGATCGCTCTCCCACTGCTCGGGCGATCTCAGGCGCTTCGCAAGGTCAGCGATGAACCCGGGGAGGTTGACCGCGGTTCGATCCAGTTCGAGCGTATCGGAAAACCAGTTGTGGTACCGGACGTAGGACGCGGTCTTCTTCCACGCTTGGACAAGAACGTACTCCTGCCGAATGAATTCGAGGCGTGGCTCGAGGACATTCGGTGTCACTCCGCTGCCCCCAGCACCTCAACGAACTCCGCGACCACCTGCAGCTGTCCCTCGTCCGCGCCGGTGAGGACGATCGGCTTGAAGTCGGGGTTGACCGGCTTCAGCGTGATCTTTTCGTGGCGCCAGGAGTCGCCCGCTTGTGCCTTCTCGCTCTCGTAGCGCTTGACGGTGTAGCGCTCGCCGCTCTCGGGGTCGGTGGCGTCGCGCAGTTGCACGAGCACCGTCTTGCCCTGGCGCGTGCCCTCGACGGGCGCGGCGAAGAGGCAGTACGCACTGTCGGGGATGGCGGGCTCCATGGACTTGCCGACGACCTGGGCCACGAACATGCCGGGGCGCAGGCGGCGAGTGGTCTCGACGGCGGCCCACTCGAAGCCATCGTCGTCGATGTGCTGGGGATCACTGAAGGCGCCGGCGGCGGCCTTGAGTGGGACGAGCGGCACGCAAGTGACGTAGCGGTCCTTCGGGCCCGGCTGCACGATGCGCGGCCGGAACGGGATGACCTTGGACGCCGCTGGTTGCGCCTGGCCGGTCTGGAACGCCCCTGGCCAGCCGCCGTGCTTCTCGATGACCTCGTCGATCTCTTTCATCAGGCGGATTGTCTCGTTCAGGGCGACGACGATCTTCTGGTAGTGGGCAATGTCGTCCTTCGAAAGCGTACGTCCCTTACGGTCCTTGAGCCACTTCTCGCAGACCTGGTAGCCGCCGATGTGGAAGTTCCAGACGACTTCTGGAACACCTTTAAAGCCCATCGTCTGATCTTTGTCAACCCAGACTGTCTTCTTCCCATAGGTGACTTTTTCGACTTCAGGATTCCGTGTACCGACGAACTCAGTGATGTGTTTGTCTAGCTTAGAAGACTCCATCAGGTGCAGGGCGGTGAGTTCGCCGCCGAGCCGGGCCAGCGAGCGGAACAACTCCAGGCTCCTGGTCAACGGCAGGCGCGGGAAATCGATCTTCAGAAAATCCGCGTAGCGGCTCCGGTAGCCGGGACTGTGAAACACCGCGTAGACATAGTGGAAGATGTCTTCGGGGCCGAGCGAATGCGTTAAGTCACCGCACCCATGCTCACACCATTTGAGGCCGAGTCCTGCGGTCGCATTAGCAACTGCTATCCGGGCAATGTTTGGGGCTCCAGCTTGATCGCCGGCTTGTTCCCCAAAGAGCCGGTCCTCGTCGTGTAGCAAATAAAGCGGCCAAACCAATGCGTCGTCGAGATTGGAGACTAAGTCCTTGGCGATAAGACCTCGAGCGACAAAAAAGCCTGCACCATTCTCTTTCCGGTCACGCCTGAGCACCGCCATTGCCACATTCCGGGGATGCACCATGTGGCGCATCGTCTCGGCCTTCGGTTCGCAAACAAACTCCCGCAAGTACACGATCGAACGCCAATCGAAAGGGCGGTAAGCTATGAGCCTTACATGCTTTTGGAGGTCTGGAGCCTCTGCGCGCCTGCGTGCCGCACGGATAGAGAAGTGCGCGGTGGTGCAGAGGCCGAGTTCCTTGATGAGAACGCCGTCACCTTCGTTGCGATTGGCAACCCGTTTCACGCGGGTCACCGCATCCTGTGGCGTCCAGCCAATAACAAATTCATCATGCCGAGTCTTGATTCCTGTTCCGTAGCACGAGTCACGGTCATGCTTCGGCGAACCTGTGCCTATTAGGTCCGTCAGCAGGGGCCATGCCTCATAGTCCTCATCTGATGACATGGGCACAAAGAACCATTTTGGCTGCGACGGAGTTAAGGGTGTCCACTCCGTCGTGATAACTGAGGACTTCGAGAGCATTGCATACTTCGTCTGCCGGCTTCCTATCAGGTCGGCGTAATTGACGGCTGGGGTGAGGCCGTTTGAGCGAACAAAAAGCCCCACGGCGACGCCCTGGGTGATGTCGAACACGTTTTCGTCAACGCCGGTATTCCGTTCTGCTCCACGCATTGCGACGCCATGCAGGTCCAGAATCCACGCTCGCCGAAAGAAGGAGTGGAGTGCTGCGCGCATGTCACGAAACAATATTCCGTTCAGGTAGCCGCTATCGGTAATGAATCCAAGGCAGCCGACGTTGGATGCGGCTAGGACTGACTCACTGAATCGAATGAACTTCACGTAGTCGTTTGAGAGACGTTGGATTTGGCGTTCTTCATCACGCACCGTTTTCTTGTAGTCCGCCATCAACAGCTCAATCCATTGGCTCTCGTTCGCTGAGTAGCCCGCATACGGCGGATTACCGATGACGCTGGTGAAGCGCTTGTTGCGCTTGATCTCACTAACAGCCTGTGCCTCGTGTGCAAGCGCCGGGATCCATTCCTTGAACTCCATCTGCTTCTTGTCGTCGCTCGCTGGCTCGAGCGCGTTGG
>Ga0315287_10006511_pt1 | contig 11640 bp, 9 predicted proteins | sample YL17G11_0_MG_FD_205037 | JGI IMG/M metagenome (GOLD analysis project Ga0315287, IMG submission 205037) | Sediment microbial communities from Yellowstone Lake, YNP, Wyoming, USA - YL17G11_0 | ecosystem: Environmental > Aquatic > Freshwater > Lake > Sediment | place: USA: Wyoming | collected...
CCTCGATGTCGGCTCATCGCATCCTGGAGCTGGAGCAGGTTCCAAGGGTTGGGCTGTTCGCCCATTAAAGCGGTACGTGAGCTGGGTTCAGAACGTCGTGAGACAGTTCGGTCCATATCTGGTGCAGGCGTAGGAAACTTGCGAGGTGTCCCTCCTAGTACGAGAGGACCGGAGGGAACAGACCTCTAGTGTACCAGTTGTCGCGCCCGCGGCAAACGCTGGGTAGCTATGTCTGGTCGGGATAAGCGCTGAAAGCATCTAAGCGCCAAGCCCACCTCAAGATTAGGTTTCCCACCCCGATGGCAACATCGGGGGTAAGACCCCGGAAAGAACATCCGGTTGATAGGCTGGAGGTGTAAAGACAGTAATGTCTGAGCTGACCAGTACTAATAGGTCGAGGACTTGATCTTCCCGACTTGCTTAACAGGAATTAAATTTTCCAGAGCGGAATTAATTTTACCTTTTGAATAAAATTCCCGGTGGCCTTACCGGAGGTGTCCCACCCGTTACCATTCCGAACACGGTAGTGAAATCCTCCAGGGTCGATGGTACTTCTAGACTTCGTTTAGAGGGAGAGTAGAACGCTGCCGGGTTTTTTATTGGCAGGCCAGCTGTCCGCAGGCGGCTTGGATGTCTCGCCCGAGACTTTTACGGATCGTGACGTTTACTCCTTCCTGCTGTAACTCTCTGAAGAGTACAAATATATTCCCGGGTTTGAAAGAAAGAGCAGGAGAAGGATTGTAAGGGATTAAATTCACGTGGCTGTCCAATTTCTTCGCGATTTCAATTAATTCCCTCGCATCCTTTTTTCGGTCATTAACTTCTTTTAATACCACATATTCAATGGTGATTCTTCTTTTGGTTTCTTGCTGGTATTCCTGTAGCGCTGCGATGGTTTTGTCGATCGAAGTGAGATTGCTTAAAGGGACCAATTTTTTTCTCTCTTTATCAAAAGGGGAATTTAGCGACCAGGCCAGGCGGAACTGGCTTTCTTCTTTTGCCAGTTTTCGGATGCCGGAGATAATGCCGATGGTGGAGATGACAATTTTACGCGCGGCAATGTTCTGCCCAAGGGGATGGTTTAAAATTTTGGCGGCTTTTATGCAGTTATCATAATTCATGAAAGGTTCGCCCATCCCCATAAAAACAATATTGGAAATATTTCCCTTTTGCGCAAAGTGATAAATTTGCGAAAGAATTTCTCCCGTGGTTAAATTTCTTCTGAATCTCATTCTGCCGGTAGCGCAGAAGAGGCAACCGACGGGACAACCGGCCTGAGCGGAAACACAAACCGTTCTTTGCCCCCGGTGGTATTCCAGCATAACCGCTTCTACCAGCAGCCCATCTTCCAATTTAAAAGCTATTTTTTGAACCATTTTGCCGGAACTGATCTTTTCGGGTAAAGCTTGAGAGATATAATATTTTCCGTTTAACTTTTCTCTTTCTCTAAGGGTGAGGGTGGTAATGGCATCGATTTTATCAATTAATGATTTATGGATGAAGCGGAAAATCGCCTGCGCTTTAAATATAGGCAAGCCAAGTAAAGCGCATACCTTTTCAATTTCCCCCAAATCTTTGCTTTTTAAATCTTCCATGTATCTATTTTAGCATATATTTCCCTCTTCCGGTTGTACCGCGATCATGGGTCTGCTAGAATTATGCCTAATTAAGGAGGTACCATCATGACGGACAGGAAAATTTTGCTCAGCGAAAAGGATATTCCCCAAAAATGGTATAATATCGCTCCCGATTTAAAGACCCCGCTGTCACCGCCGCTGCATCCGGCCACCCATAAACCGATCGGTCCGGAAGATCTGGCGCCGATCTTTCCGATGGAGCTTATCAAACAGGAGGTTTGCGTAGACCCCTGGATCGATATCCCGGACGAGTTATTGGATATTCTGAAGATGTGGAGGCCAACTCCTCTGCATCGCGCTTTGTCCCTGGAACAAGCGCTGGGGACCAAAGCCAGGATCTATTATAAAAATGAAAGTGTTTCTCCTGCCGGTTCACACAAACCGAACACAGCGGTTGCGCAGGCTTATTACAATATGAAAGAGGGAGTGAAAAGAATTGCGACGGAAACGGGGGCGGGGCAATGGGGTTCGGCGCTGGCTTTTGCCTGTAAATTGTTTGGTATTGAATGCCAGGTCTATATGGTGAGAGTCAGCTATGACCAAAAACCTTATCGAAAAATGCTGATGCAGACCTGGGGGGCTAGCGTTGACGCTTCGCCCAGCAATAAGACCAAATATGGGAAAGCGGTCCTGCAGCAAACCCCGAATAGTGATGGCAGCCTGGGGATTGCGATTTCTGAAGCCATCGAAGATGCGGTCGGCCGCGAGGATACTAAATATTCACTGGGATCGGTCTTGAACCACGTCTTGACGCACCAAACGATCATTGGTCTGGAAGCGATCGAGCAGCTCAAATCAATTGGGGAGAAAAATCCTGACGTCATCATCGGCTGCGTTGGCGGCGGTAGCAACTTTGCCGGGCTGGCATTTCCTTTCTTGAAAGATAAATTAAAAGGGAAGACCAATCCGAAAGCGATTGCGGTCGAGCCGATGGCCTGTCCCACTTTGACCAAAGGCTTGTTCGAATATGATTTCGGAGATACCGCCGGAATGACCCCCCTGGTATTGATGTACACGTTGGGGCATGACTTTATGCCGCCGGGAATTCACGCGGGAGGACTGCGCTATCATGGGATGGCTCCATTGGTCAGCAATCTGGTAAAAGATAAAGTAGTGGAGGCGAGGGCTTATCACCAGAATGAATGTTTTGCTTCCGCTATATTATTTGCGCGGACCGAAGGGATCGTGCCGGCGCCCGAAAGCTCACATGCCATCCATGCGGTAGTTGAGGAAGCCAAAAAGGCAAAAGCCGGCGAGGTCATTATCTTCAACTTAAGCGGCCATGGGCATTTCGATCTGGCAGCTTATGATGCCTATCTTTCCGGAAAACTCGAAGACTACGAGTATCCGATGGAAAAAATCAAAGAAGCCCTGAAAAAGGTGCCAAAAATTTAATTCTTGGGGCGGTAGTTCAGTTGGGAGAACGCCAGATTTGCATTCTGGAGGTCAGGGGTTCAACTCCCCTCCGCTCCATATCTCGACTTAGCTCGATATTTCGACCTCTGATCCCGAGCGAAGCCGAGCTTGTCGAGGCTGAGTCGAGGGAGTCAGGGGTTCTCCCGACGTACATTTCCATATCTCTACTTCGCCTCCACCCAACGTATTTCGCCGGCATTAAAAAGTGATGCGCAGCGCTATAAGGTGAAGGTGAAGAATGAAGGATTATTTTAGAGAATTTATCAAGCCGGAAAGCATTTTTGATATCTCTTCAAGCGCGTTGTAATAATGTTCTTTTTGGGCTGCGTCCAGAGCACCCTTGTCATATAATATATCAATAATGGCTGTGCACTCAAAGACAGATCCGCGAGCAACTGTATAATAATTTCTCTTGTCGGGTTTTGAATATCGCCCAGCCCCTTCAGCAATGTTCAGTGGGATGGAAAGCGCTGCTCTATATAATTGATCGGCTATTCGGCCGCCTAAGGGCCTATGGCCTTCAATTAAAGCGGTTATATCGCTTAGAAAGGCCTTCGCTTGCTTATAAACCTCAAACTTTTCGAAATCAAACATATAAATAATTATACCATGCCTTCATTCTTCTCCTTAATAATTTGCGAAGTGAATCAACATGAGCTTTTTAGGATGAGGTGAAGGATAAGAATGAAGGAGTAAATTTTGCTTGATTTTACATTGCCTTCATTCTTAATTCTTCATTCTTCTCCTTAAATTTTGCGAAGCAAAATTTACTGGGCCCAGATGGAATCGAACCATCGACCTTACGCTTATCAGGCGTACGCTCTAACCGACTGAGCTATGAGCCCATGACCACTGCGCGGAGCCATTTTATCAAAATACGCTCTCGGTCGCAAGTTTACATTCGATAATTATGTCCTATTTTTACTTATCTGATTATCTGATACAATAAGATCGTTCGGTTTGGTTGGTTGAGAGTGAGAAAGGAGTTTACTTTGATTTTTAATTTTTTCCCCAAGGAATTCAGTTTTTTTAAGCTTTTCAATGAACAGGTTAATTACGCGGTTGAGGCGGCACATTGCTTTAAGGAGATAGCCGCCAGCGGGGTCGTAAATGATGAATCGCTCGAAAAGATAAAACACCTGGAGCATCAGGGCGACGATGTGGCGCATGCTATCATCCATCAATTGAACAAGACTTTTATTGCACCGTTTGATCGTGAAGACATTCACGCATTGGCCATTGAGATTGATGATATCATTGACATGCTCAATACCATTGTGAGCCGGATGAAAATCTATAAAATATCCGGCGTTAACACGCGGCTGGTGGAATTTTCTTCAGTGATTGAGGAATCGGTCAGGGAGGTAGCGAAAGCGGTAAAGGGACTAAATGACACAAAACACTCTAAAGCCATTATGGAAGCATGTGAGGAAGTGAACCGCCTGGAAAATGTCGGGGATTCAATGAGAGATGAGTTTTTGGCAGAGCTCTTTGAATCAGAAAAGGATCCAATTACCTTAATCCGATGGAAAGATATTTACCAGTACGCAGAAACCGTGCTTGATATATGTGAAGATGTCGCCCATAAAGTGGATTCCATCCTGGTAAAGCATGCTTAGCCAATGACTTTTGCCATTATTTCCCTGATCCTGCTTGCGCTTTGTTTTGATTTTCTTAACGGGTTTCACGATTCAGCTAATTCGATCGCTACCGTGGTCTCGACCAGAGTGCTTTCTCCCCGACGCGCGGTGATCTGGGCGGCTTCATTTAACTTTATCGCTTTTCTTTTCTTTGGGGTGCACGTTGCCACTACTATCGGTACGGGGATAATTGATATTGCGATAGTGGATAAAAGTATAATCTTTGGCGCGCTCATGGGGGCCTGTAGCTGGAACATCATCACCTGGTATTTTGGCCTGCCAACCAGCTCTTCCCATGCGCTGGTGGGTGGAATGATCGGCGCCGCTCTGGTAAAGGTTGGGACTAAGGCGTTGGTTTGGGGCGGGATTTTAAAGACCGTAGCCTTTATTTTTATTTCTCCCATCATCGGCCTTTTGCTGGGCCTGGGAATTGCTGCCATGGTTTATCGCTATTTTCAAAAAAGCTCCCCGGGAAAGGTTGACCATATTTTTAGAAGAGGACAATTAATATCCGCTGCGCTGTATAGCATGGGACACGGCGGTAATGACGCCCAAAAAACCATGGGAATAATTGCGAGCCTTCTTTTCAGCGCCGGGTTGTTAGGAAATAAATTTTATATCCCTTTCTGGGTCGTATTGATGTGCTACGCTGCGATCGCATTAGGGACGATGTTTGGCGGGTGGCGTATTGTTAAAACGATGGGACAGAGAGTTACAAAGTTAAGGCCGATTGACGGGTTTTGTGCCGAATCGGGCGCCGCCATTTCTCTCATTACCTCCACGGCGTTAGGTATCCCGGTAAGTACCACACATACGATTACCGGTTCGATCATGGGGGTTGGTTCACTAAAACGCTTAAGTGCGGTTCGCTGGGGAGTGGCAGGCCAGATCTTGTGGGCATGGGTTTTAACCATTCCCTGTTCAGCCCTGATCTCTGCCTTAGCTTATATCTCGATTAAGCTCATAGCGCATTAATTATCCGATCCCAAATTCTCTTAATTCCGTTACCCATTTCCAGTATTTCTTGGGAATCATCTGCTTTAGATAACGCAGGTTCTTTCTTTCAGAGATAAACTGGGAGCGATAAAAGGCCAGCCAGTATTTTTCGAATTCATCCGGAGCTTTGGGAAGCGTGATCTTTCTTGCCTCAATCTTATGACGATAGATTTGTTTGTCTTTTCCAAGATAGGCTTCTTCCCCAAATAAAAGCAGGATACGATAGCGGGGAAAACGTCGCATGAAATGCAGCATGATCAGCTCGGCGGTTTGGTGTTTAAGCTCAAATTCTCCGAACAAAACCCCGTGTTGGTCGAAGGGTTGCAGGCGCATAAACGAGATTGCCCGGATCCTTTCGCCTTTCACCTGTCGCGCCAGATTGCGAAAGCGCCGGGCATTGTCCGAGATCTTGCAGAGCACATAACTTATCCCTTTTTCCTTTGCCTCCTGGATCGCCTGATCGATGACCCGATATTTATGCGGGTCACGATGCAGCAGCGCAAAAAATATTTCATGCTTAAATTTGCTCAGCGCTTCTTTATCTGCAGAAATGATTGATGCTAAGCCTGCTTGAACCTGTCGGGTAGGGCAGGGAAGGTCAAGCTGATTGAAGAGACTGATTTGCTTCATGCTAATAAGAAGGGGGATGATTGGTGTGCCAGCTGAGAAGTTTGAGATTGGAAAAGCTCAAGCTGTTTTATGGTCATCATGCTTTTAATGCTTCCCTGTGCTTTACCATTGATCAAAATGAAAGGTTTGGCTCTTTTTATCACCGCGCCCAGATTTTTTAATTCCTTTATATCGGTAAAACAATGCTCTTTTCGCGCTTGCCAGATCCTTTTTGCCGAGAGTGGTCCGATGCCGGGAATTTTTAATAGGTCCTGGTAGTTAGCTTTATTGATTTCCATCGGGAAACGCGACCGGTTTTTTAGGGCATAAACCATTTTGGGATCAAACTCTAAACTCAGGTTTTGGTTTTTTTCTAAAACCAACTCATCACTTTTAAATTGATAAAAGCGCATTAACCAATCAGCCTGGTAAAGGCGGTGCTCCCGGAGCAGCGGGATTGCTTTTTGACCGGTAAAAGGGGTCCCTTCCTCGGGTATGAAAGCGCTGAAATAGGCCCTTTTTAGAGCTTTGCTTTTGTAAAGCCAGGCGGTGGTGCGCAATAGCTCGGCATCGGTTTCTCCGGCTGCGCCGACGACAAATTGCGTCGTGTGCCCCGATTTGAGCAAGCCTTTTTGAATTTGCTTTTGGATAATGTTCATGGGTTCGATCAAATCGAGCATAAAGTCTTTATTGTCCGCGATCATTTTCAAGCGATCGGGATTGGGACTTTCTAAATTAACCGACATGCGATCGGCTAATTGAGCGCCTCTTTCGATCAGATCGGGTGGCGTTTTCGGGAGCACTTTGAGATGGACATAGCCCCGATAATGGTATTTAAATCTCAAGATTTCAAGGGTGGTGATCATCCGTTCCATCGTGTAAGCGGCGCTCCTTTGCACGCCGGAGGTTAAAAAGATCCCTTCCAGATAATTGCGGCGATAGAGTTCGATAAAAATCCGGGCCAGTTCTTCCGGCTCAAAACCGGTGCGTTTGAAATCGTGGCTGCAGCGATTCACACAATATTTACAGTCGTTCTTACAGGCATTGGTCATCAAAACTTTAAGTAAAGAGACACAACGACCATCGGGAGTATAGCTGTGGCAAATCCCTCCCGGGGCATGCGATCCGATATAATTCTGATCGGGAGGCCTCCTTTCGGGCGAGGCGCTGGAGGCGCAAACATCGTACTTGGCCGCGCCACCCAGTATTTCCAGCTTTTGTTCAGTGTCTAGAATTTGCGGAATAGTCCTCGAACCTTTCCCTGGATCGCGACATCTTTAACATAGATCGGCTTCATGGTCGAATTGGCCGGCTCGAGGCGCACGCGGCCCGGCTCGCGGTACAGCCTTTTCAGAGTGGCTTCCGATCGGTTGATCAGCGCCACCACCACTTCGCCGTCATTCGCCGTTTCACATTTTTCGACCACGATGAAATCCCCGTTCAGGATATGGTCTTCGATCATGCTGTTGCCTTTAACCCGCAATATGTAACAGGGCTTTCTTCCCACCAGGCTGGAGGGAACCTCCATCGTTTCTCCGCCTCTGGCGGATTCAATTACTTCAATCGGTGCGCCGGCGGCAATGTAACCCAAAAAGGGCAGGGTGGTGGTTTTAAAGCTTAGGCCGGAAAGGATTTTTATGCCGCGTGGTTTGCTTTCCCTCTTGATGTAACCCTCTGCCTCTAAAGCTTCCAGGTACTTTTGCCCGGTGCGCGGAGAAGAGAAATTAAAGGCCTTGCAGATTTCACGAATCGATGGCGGGAAACCTTTTTCAACAATATGCTCGGTTATGTATCCCAAAATTTTCTGGTGTTTTTCGTTCGGCATAAATTCCTCCTTGTTGGTATACAATTGTATACCAGGTTGAGATTTTGTCAAGGGGTTTTTTGTTTAGATCTTTTTAAGTAAGATAGTGCTTGACAAGTTTTAGTAGAGCATAATATAATAGACACGCCGAAAGAGAGGAGGGTAGGAAATAATTTCGGCTGGCTCGAAGAGCCTTGAACCTTCTTTTCCCCTCCAGAACTAATTGCTGATTTTCTAATAATTAATTTGGAAAGTTTTTACCTTAATTAGTCATTAAGTAATTAGCCATTAGTCATTTTGTCCAATATGGATAAGACCTTTGAAAACTAGGCAGGCTATGAATCGATATGGTTCATGGCAGATAGATGAGTGCGAGTCCTTTTTTATTTCATTATTTATTTAGAGCTATTTCAACTCTTTATTGAGAGTTTGATCATGGCTCAGGACGAACGCTGGCGGCGTGCTTAACACATGCAAGTCGAACGGTCCGGTGGCAACATCGGACAGTGGCGAACGGGTGAGTAACACGTAAGCAATCTACCCTTAAGACTGGGACAACCCCGGGAAACCGGGGCTAATACCAGATGTATTATGAGAGATGCATATCTTTCTTAATAAACCCAGCAATGGGCTTAGAGATGAGCTTGCGGCCTATCAGCTAGTTGGTGAGGTAACGGCTTACCAAGGCAATGACGGGTAGCTGGTCTGAGAGGACGGCCAGCCACAGGGGAACTGAGACACGGTCCCCACTCCTACGGGAGGCAGCAGTGAGGAATTTTCCGCAATGGGCGAAAGCCTGACGGAGCGACGCCGTGTGTGGGATTAAGTCTTTCGGGATGTAAACCACTGTCAGAGGGGAAGATATTGACGGTACCCTCAGAGGAAGGCCCGGCTAACTACGTGCCAGCAGCCGCGGTAATACGTAGGGGCCGAGCGTTGTCCGGAATTATTGGGCGTAAAGGGCGCGTAGGTGGTCTTGTAAGTCAGATGTTAAATCCATCCGCTCAACGGGTGGTCGCATCTGATACTGCTTGACTAGAGAATGGTAGAGGAAAGCGGAATTACCGGTGTAGCGGTGAAATGCGTAGATATCGGTAAGAACACCAGTGGCGAAGGCGGCTTTCTGGGCCATTTCTGACGCTGAGGCGCGAAAGCTAGGGGAGCAAACGGGATTAGATACCCCGGTAGTCCTAGCCCTAAACGATGCTCACTAGGTGTTAGAGGTATCGACCCCTCTAGTGCCGCAGCTAACGCATTAAGTGAGTCGCCTGGGGATTACGACCGCAAGGTTAAAACTCAAATGAATTGACGGGGGCCCGCACAAGCGGTGGAGCATGTGGTTTAATTCGATGCTACGCGAACAACCTTACCTGGGCTTGACATGCTGGTAGTAGTGAACCGAAAGGGGAACGATCCCTGGTTTACCAGGGGAGCCAGCACAGGTGCTGCATGGCTGTCGTCAGTTCGTGTCGTGAGATGTTGGGTTAAGTCCCACAACGAACGCAACCCCTATTGCTAGTTGACAGCGTAAAGTCGGTCACTCTAGCGAAACTGCCCCGGATGACGGGGAGGAAGGTGGGGATGAGGTCAAGTCATCATGGCCCTTATGTCCAGGGCAACACACGTGCTACAATGCAGCGTACAAAGGGAAGCAAATCCGCGAGGAAGAGCAAATCCCAGAAAGCGTTGCTCAGTTCGGATTGCAGGCTGAAATTCGCCTGTATGAAGCTGGAATCGCTAGTAACCGCAGATCAGCGTGCTGCGGTGAATACGTTCTCGGGCCTTGTACACACCGCCCGTCACACCATGGAAGTCAGGAACACCCAGAGCCTCGGTTTACCGGGGTGAAGGTGGTATTGATGACTGGGGTGAAGTCGTAACAAGGTAGCCGTACCGGAAGGTGTGGCTGGATCACCTCCTTTCTAAGGAGTAACCGTCCCGACGTAATGTCGGGATATAACTCCAGGTCGATCCCTCCTTGGTTTTAACGAGCTTTGGAGGAGACCTCGCACCATCTTCTGCTGTGAACCATATCGAATAAAACTGCCTGGTTTTTAAATGTCTTTGACAATTTTAATCCCAATTATTATAACTTCAGCGCTGATCGCGGTTCTTACTGCAGAAAAACCAAATTTAATCTTTTATTTTTTTAAACCCTTGACTACCTTGCTCATTATCTTTTTAGGTTTGTTATCATTAAATTATCCAAACGTCATCGTTCCCTATACGCTCCTGATTGTTTTAGCGTTGATTCTTTCATTGGGCGGGGATATCGTTTTAATCTCTGAATCAAGAAAAGCGCTGGTCATCGGGCTGGTTTTATTTCTGGCGGCACATATTATCTACAGCTTTAACCTGGCTTATTTTAACGGATTTTTCAGCCAGGATATTTTTTCTGGAATAATTATTTTGATCATAAGTTCAATCGTTTACCTTTATTTTTATCCCTCCTTAAAGGAAATGAAATTACCGGTGGCGATTTATGTTTTGATCATCTCTTTTATGGTCTGGCGGGCAATTTCCATCTTTTTTGGTTCAACCTTCTCTATCCAGCAAGCCTGCTTGTTGAGTATCGGCGCTATCTCCTTTTATATTTCTGACATGATCCTCGCATTCTATAAATTTAAAAGGCCTTTCTTGGGCTCACGCGCTTTGAATCTGGCAACTTACTACGCTGCCCAATTATTAATTACCCTTTCTGCTTTTTATTTTCGATAACGGTGTGGTAATATCTTAGTTTAGATGAGAAAAATCCTTTTTTTGATGCTGATGCTTAGCGTTTTTCTATTAAAAGAGGTTTTTGCCTTTGGTATAGAAATTGAGCCCAAAATTGCCGCCCAGGGTAGAAGCCTCTGTGTTAAAGTTGTTTCGGCGGAAGGGATGGCAAAGATCGAGGGGCAATTTTCAGGCCAGACGATTCCTTTTTATAAAAACGGTTCCGATTTTAAAGGGGTAGCGGGGATCCCGATGGAACAGTCCGCCGGGAGTTTTAACTTCGCTTTAAGTCTGACTGATTCCAATGGGCAGATAAGTCATCGTCTTTTTCCGCTGAAGGTGATTAAAACCAAATTTCCTTTTTCTTATTATTGGCTTAAACCCACCAAGAAAAAACTCCTGGCAAGGGATTTAATCAATGAGGAATGGGCAGGAATAGAGAAAAAGATCGTAGTGGAGGATTCTGTCCAGCACTGGAGAGGGAAATTTGCTTTACCGGTCAAAGGTGAAATATCGCAACGGTTCGGCAGTACAACGGTAGTAAATGGTAAGAGAAGCGGCAGTCATCGCGGCCTGGACCTTGCCGTGCCAATCGGTACCAGGGTGCTGGCCCCCAATGAAGGAAGAGTGGTTTTCGCAGAAAAACTAAAGGCCTTTGGGGGTACCATGGTGCTGAACCATGGACAAGGGATTTATACACTTTATTTTCACCTTTCAAAATTTTTAAGAAGGGTTGGAGAAGCAGTGGGGGAAGGAGAGGCGATTGCTTTGACCGGAAATTCGGGTATTTCCTCCGGTCCGCACCTGCACTGGGGGATGTCGG
>Ga0315287_10006513_pt1 | contig 11640 bp, 9 predicted proteins | sample YL17G11_0_MG_FD_205037 | JGI IMG/M metagenome (GOLD analysis project Ga0315287, IMG submission 205037) | Sediment microbial communities from Yellowstone Lake, YNP, Wyoming, USA - YL17G11_0 | ecosystem: Environmental > Aquatic > Freshwater > Lake > Sediment | place: USA: Wyoming | collected...
CGTCGAGATATTTTAGAAAAATGGCCCGAACCTGTTCCATCCAGACGGCGAGATCTTCTTTGGAATCTCCGGGAGCGGCGATCGGGGCTTCGATGATGTACTCGATCCGGCCGGGGCGGATAAGCCGGCTTCCTTTGCGGTTGATCCGATAAGCTCCGACCTGGATGATCGGGAGGATCTCCAAGCCGGCTTCCCGGGCCAGGAGGAAACCGCCCCGCTTGAAAGGCCCGAGTTTCCCATCCGTCGTTCGCGTCCCCTCCGGAAGCACCAGGAAGGAAAAATCCTTCCGCGCCCGGATGAACTCGGCCGCTCGGATCAGGCTGGCCTTCGCTTTTCGGGGATTTTTCCGGTCGACCGGGAGGGTCCCGATTCTTCGGAGCATCGCCCCGTAAACAGGCCAGCGGAAATGGCTCTCTTCCTCGATGCCCCGGGCGCGCCCGGGAAACCGGGCGTAGAAGACCATGGGATCGAGGAAGTTGACGTGATTCATCATGAGCATATACCGGTGGCCCGGTTCGTAATGTTCCAGGCCGCGCGCCCGGACCCGAACTCCCGCGAAAAAGAGAATCGTCCGGCAACAGAATTTAATGAAAGGCTCAAGCTTCGGGCCGCGGTAGACGAGGGCCGTCAGGAGAATCGCAAGACAGCAGAGGATGAAAACCGGGAAGGCGACCACCCAAAGGAGAAGTGATCGGATCGTTTCGAGCGCGCGGATCATGCCAGGAGGATCAGTTCCCGGGGGAGGACCTTGAGCTTGAGGGGCGTTTCTCCGAGAAGTTCCCCGTCGGCCATCACGAGGAGCGGCGGGGTCCCCGTTACCGAAATTTCGGCAGCCGGGATCATGTCGACTTTTGGATGCCCGGTGTGGGCTCCGGAAAAGACCCGGCTGAAGATTTGGAGTATTTCGCGCCGGTTCACTTCGCGGAAAATCACCAGGTCCGCTTTCCCGTCGTCCACCTCCGCTCGGGGAGCGATGTTCATCTTGCCGCCGGTGAATTTGGAATTGGAGATCACCAGGGCGCTGTCCGGTACGGTCCAAGCCCGGCCGTTAGCGACAAGTTCGATCCGGTTTTTCATCCCCCGGGCCAGGCGGATCAGAACGGCCAGGCTGTATCCCATGGCTCGGAATATTTTCAGCCGCTCGTTGGTCAGCTTCAGGATGTCGGCGATGAGTCCGACGCCGATGATGTTCAGGGAAAACCGGCGGACGCTCCGACCCTCCTGGATAAAATCGAATTCGACCAGATCGACCGTCCGTTTCCGGCCGGCCCGGATCCTGTCAAGAGCGTCCTCGGGCGTCAGGACGCCGAAATCCCGCAGAAAGGAATTTCCCGTTCCCGCGGGGATCAAACCGATTTCGGGCGGCCTGGAAGGGCGGCCGTCGGCGTAAAGGCCGTTGATCACCTCGAACGGAGTCCCGTCTCCGCCGAGACACAACAGCCGGGCCACCCCTTCCTTGGCCGCGGCCCGACCGAGATCGATGGCGTGGCCCGGGTATTCCGAGAACCGGATCTCGAGGCCGGGGAATTCCTCCCGGAGCCGCGGTTCGAGGCGTTTGAAGACCTTTCGGCCCCGCCCATGACCGGCGGCTGGGTTGACGATCAGGAGCGGGCGTGTTGAAGAACTCACCGGCCGCTTATAGCATGACTTCAGTGAAAGATCAAACGGAGACGGAAGGGTGACGGAAGGGAAACGAATGGCGCATCGCTTGCCAGGCCGGATATCTTCAGGTTGTATCAAGAAGGCGCCGGGCGCCGACTATCCCGACGCCTTCTTAGACCGTGTCGGCTTGCTTTTTTTCGGTTTCATTTTATTCCGAGGGACCCGGTGGTCGTGTTGGCTCGATGATGGCTTAGGGAAAAGCAATCCTATCAGGCGGTCAGGATTTGTCAAATTCATACGGAGCGATGCGACCTGGGCGATGGATTTTCGGATCTTCCGTCCGTCTTTCGCCGCCGAGGTCTTTATGAAAAAATTAGACCCGGGCTCTCTCTTTTCGTTTTTTAAAATAGGCGTAAAACGGAAGGCCGGCGACAAGGCATCCGAGGGCGGCGAAGGCCTGGATCGGTTTTTCGATCAGGGTGACGCCGACGAAAAAGACGGACAGGAGGATGAAGATGATCGGCGTCACCGGATATCCCCAAGTCCGGTAAGGCCGGTCCGCGTCTTTGCGAACGCGCCTCAGCCGCATGATCCCGATTCCCGTCAAGAGCATGAAAATGCCGTCCATGAAAACGAGGTACATGATGATGTCGGCGAACGTCCCCCAGAACAGCAGAAGGACGACGGCCCAAGTGCATTGGAGGAGGATCGCGTTGGACGGAGTTTTGAATTTCGGGTGGACCCGGGAGAACGCCGGAAAGAAGAGTTTGTCGTCGGACAGGGCGTAGAAAATCCGCGGCGCCGAGTAGGTGTAAATCCCAACCGTCCCGAGGGCCGAGAGAGCGATCATGATGGAGATCACGACGCCGCCGAAAGGAAGGACGGTTTGGAGCGCCTCGGCGGCGACCCCGGACGACCGGGCGATCCGATCGGTCGGCAGGAGGAACATATACCCTAGGTTGGAGAGCCAATAGATCAATCCGACCACGACCGCCCCGATGATCATCGCCCGGGGGACGGTCCGGCGCGGATTCCGGGCCTCACCGGCGAGGTAGGAGGCGTGCTGCCAGCCGCCGACCGAAAAATAAACGCCGACGAAGGCCAGACCGAACGCGCCGATGAAGCCGATTCCGGGATCGGTCGACGAGGTGTTGGCCAGGGAAAGATGGAACGAGGTCCGGGCCGGCGACCCGAGAAAAAGGCCGACGAGGATGATCAGGGCCAAGCCGGCGATTTTTAGGCCGGAGAAAAATTTGGCGGAAACGTCCGAAAACCTCGTGCCGAGGATATTGATCCCGGCCATAAGGGCGATGGAGGCGGCGGCGAGAATGAGGATTCCGGTCTGGGAGAGGGGCGCGATATAGGCCGCATATTTGGCGAACGTCAGGGCCAGGGCGGCGATTCCGGAGCCGTTCATGATGAAGAGGGTCGTCCAGGCGTAGAGGAAGGCGACCATCGGGCCGAAAATCTCTTTGAGGTAGGTGTATTGCCCTCCGGCCTTCGGCATCATCGCCCCGAGCTCGGCGAAGGACAGCGAACCGGTCAGGGCGTGGACGAGCCCGAGCCCCCAAGCCAGGAGGATCCAGAGGGGCGAGGAGAGATATCCGGCGACGAGCGACGGGCTGAGGAAGATCCCCGAGCCGATGCAGGCGCCGATCGCGACCATCGATAAACCGTAGAGGGACAGGTTTCCTTCGAGTTTGTTCATGAACTTTCCCTGTGGGTCCCGGCGCTTGGAAGCAAGAGACGGACCATGATCACCTTCGGACGGGGTATTTCATCGGATCGGGGAGCGGTTTGCGCGGCAGCATCTCGTCGCGCATGGCCGGCTCCTTCATCCCATCCAGAAGCCTTTGCGGTGGGAGATGCCGAGAACTTTCCGGCATTGCGGGCAAAAATAAATGTAGCGTTTTCCCAAGGTGCTGCTGACCTCTTGATAATGGACGGTGTGAATCTCGGACTGGCAGTGCGGGCAGATCGGGAAAATGTCATCCCTCCGTTCGCTGGCGATCATGGCACCCTCCTTTGGCCCGTTCGGCCTTGATGTTTTATCTTCAACGGAGCAGATCCTCGGGTCAGGACCGATCGAGCGTCTTGAACACACTCTCGATGCCGAGCCGGAGGTCCTTCTCAATTATGGCCAATCCGGCGGAGATGCGGCGGAGGCGAGTTTCCGGACGTTTGGCGCTTTCGATCCACCAAGCCAGCATCTTCTTCTGGGACGGCGGGAAGCGATCCCACTTGCCCATAAGGTCGGGTCGCAGGCCGAGGGCTTCTAGAAAATCCGGAGGAGGGTTGCCGCCCCGGTCGATCCGCTCGACAGCGTCCAGTCGGCTCCAAGAGCCGTTTTTCTTCGCCGCCGCGATTTTGGCCGCTCCCGGGGCGGCCATCCGGCCGGAAGCGATGAGGGCCGCGATCCGGCGTTTGTTCGAGGTCGACCAGACGCTTTTATCTTTTCGGGGGGTGTAACGTTGGGCGTATTTTTCCTCGTCAATTTTATGGACGGTCGAATCGATCCAGCCGAAGCAGAGCGCTTCCTGGAGAGCTTCCTCGTAGGTCACGGATTTTTTTCCGGTCCCCTTTTTATAGTAGGCGAGCCAGATTTCCGTCGCTTGATCGTGATTCTTCTCGAGCCAGCCCCGCCAGGCGGCGGCGGTCCGGAAAATCCGCGGGGTCATGTCCGCTATCATAGACGGGCGGTTCCCGCCGTGTCAACGGATCGATAGGCAAATCGGGGACGCATCACTCAACCCCCGAATAGCACGAAACAATCCCAGAGTGTTATTTGGGGGTTGAGTGATGCGTCCCCGATGAAAGGGCCGAGGCCCGGCGCGTCCGGGCCCGGACCGGAAGTCCATAGGGACAGGACCTTTCGCAGGCTCCGCAATCCGCGCAGACAGGCGCGGATGTTCCTTCTCCCAAAGCGCTGCGGTATTCCTCGCCGGCCCGGTCCGGTTTTCCGTAGCTTTCGAGATAAACCAGGCTTCGGGAAATCCGGGCTGTGGGCACGCTGGCCGGGCAAGCCTTTTCGCAGGCGCCGCAGAAATGGCAGTAATCGCGGACGTTCGCGGCGACATGCTCATAGAGACCCCGCCGTTCGGCGGCTGTCAGCGATTTTCCCACGGCGCCGAGATCCTGTTCCATCTGCTCCTCGTTGAGGATCTCAGTGACGACGGAGGCGACGTGGTCGTTCCCCAGGGCCCATTTCAGCATGGCCGGGAAGAGCCCTCCGGCGGTCTGGTCCGCAGTCAAGGCCTGGCGGCGCCCGCCGATCTTGAGAACCTTCATGGCCGTGACTCCGATATCCCGGGTCCGGCAGAGGTCGATCAGTTTTCGGATCCCGCTCTCGCCGAGATAATCGTTATAGGTTTGGACGTTCTTTTCGGTTTCCTGGATGTCGAAGACGTTATATCCGATCTGGACCATATCGTAGAGGCCGCTTTCGACGGCCTTGGGGATGACGGCGTGCGCATTGACGTGGCAGGTCAGTCCCCGAAAACGGTAGATCCCCCGAGTTTTCAACTTTTCGAAGGCCCCGAGAATCCGGTCGTCCGTGAGGTGCTCCGCATTTTCGACGCCGTGGATGCCGAGGATATCGACGTCGTCCATCGCCAACCGGCGCAACGATCCCTCCACTGAGGCGATAATCGAGGCTTCGGTCCAAGGGCCCTGGAGATGAAAGCGGGCGTGGAGATGAATTTTATCCCGGCCGAACCTCTTCACCGCCCGGCCCGTCTTCCGCTCCGCGTTTCCGTTTTCGTAGCTGTCGGACGTGTCGATATAATTCACGCCCCGATCCAGCAGGCCGTAGAGAAGGCGTTCGTCGGGGAGGGGGCTTCCGCCGAGCGAGATCTCCGAAATCCAGAGGTCCGTCCGGCCGAGACGCCGATAAACCATGTCGCCTTCGCGTCTTCGGGCGGGGGTCGCTTGGATTTTTCCTCCGGCCCGCGCCGGATCGTCAGGCGAGGCCGCGAGCGAAGCCCCCGGCGCGCGCAAAATCAGAGAGGCCGACGCGCCCGCGGCCAACCTTTGAAGCAGGACTCTTCTTTTCGACGAGTGATCGCGTAAATCTTTAACGGTCATGATGAATTCTCCGCGAAGATTGTAACATAAGCAAAGGCCCCCCGGACAAGGCAAAGACTCGAGTTCCGGATGAGCCCAGCCCTCTGGGTGACGAACGCCGGCCCTGAACACTCCGGCGGCTAGCCGCGCGGCGGGCTAATGGTCACCCCCCATCTCATCGGGCGAGGTGATTGCTAAAACGGGAGCCCGTAGTCTATAGTATCAGCAGGGAACCGGATTGTCCGGTCCCGGCACGACCAGGAGTCGGAGAAGGAACGCATTTATGCGAAGGACCCGATGTTCGGCCCCAGCGGCCGGATTCACGTTGTTCGAGATGGTGGTCGTCCTGGCGATTTTTGGGATCCTCGGCATGGTCTCTTATCCGAGCGTCCGAAACGTGTTCGAGATTCGGAGTTTCGACACGGCCGCCCGGGACGTGATGTCCACCCTGCAAATGGCCAAGTGGCAGGCCGTCAACACCAAGCTCAATCACCGGGTCCGGTTCAGTTCCGCGTCCGGGCGCTGGTCGTACCGGATCGAGGTCGAATCTCCGTCCGGGACATGGACGGCCAAGCCTGGATTGATGACGAAAAGCATCGATGCCCTTTATGTCGTCACGGTCGCCCTGCCGTTGAATTCGTCGGTCATCTTTGGGCCGACCGGCTTCGTCAACGGATTCGAAAGCGCGAAGAATCAGATCACCCTGTCCTCGGCCAAGCTGGCGAATCTCGGACAGCTGAATCGTCGGCTGATTCGTTTCTTTGCCAGCGGGTCGGTGCAGTACTTGAAGGATTCGGGAGGTTGATCGATGAGGCGAAGATGCCGTCCGCGGTGGCCGAAACAATCCGCCGGGTTTTCCCTGATCGAAGCCTTGATCGGAATCACGGTCATTGGGATCGCCATGCTGGGCTTGGCTCAAATCTTCCTCTTGAGCGTGAACAATAACACCCGGGCGGGGGAAATCAGCCACGCGACTCTTCTGGCTCAACAACGGATCGACTATCTCCGGGGCCTGACGGCCGATGAGTTGAACACGTTTCCCTCGACGCTGCGGGGGGAATCGTCCGATGAGCCGCTCGATCCGAACAGCGACGGGACCTTGGAATTCCGGAGGATCACCGTGCTCCAGTCACCGGGAGGAGGCATCTATACGGTCAAGGTCTTCGTTTTTCCGGCCGTGAAAATCGGAGTTCTGAAGGCCACCCTGGTCGGCGCCCCGAGCTCGAACCGTGTCCGAGCGATCCTCAATACGGTCATCACCCGATGAGATCAAGACCATGAAACATAAATCCCCCCCGACCGGGCAGGCTCCCGGATTCACCTTGATCGAGCTTATGATCGGGAGCGTCATCATGGTGGTCGTCGTCATCGGCGCTCTGTCGATCTACTCCCGGAGCAACAAGATTTCGGCCGACCAACAGCAGTATATCGATATCCAGAACGACGTTCGAGCCGCCATGTATTTCATCGCCAGAGACGTCCGGATGGCGGGGACCGGCCTTTCCGCCAACATGGCCGGCTATGGGATGGAAGGTTACGACAACGAAACGGCCGGGACGGAGACGCCGGATCGTCTCAAGATTCTGGGCAGTATCGATGAGCCCCTGGTTCTGAATATCTCCCCCATCAATGGCTATAATGGATCGGCGGCGACCGTCACCTTGGATGATTTCAGCTTCGAGCAGCAGCCTTATCCGGATAGTTTTTACGACAATAAGTTGGTGCTGGTGCTGCCGAAGCCGACTTCGGCTTGTCGAGGGGCCGCTTTCCGGGTGATCACGCAGGTTCGGCATGACAACTCCGGAACGCTGGAAGGCTTCAATTTTTCGCCGGGGCTGTCCACCTTCAACCCTCCGGGGGGGCTCTCGGATATCTGCGGGGATTCGGAATTCAACGGAGGGACCATCCTCATCGCCGATATGCGTGAATACTGGCTCGACGTCACCGGAAGCAAGTCCGGTTTAACGGCCGGCGTCGACGGTTACATCGGCGGCGGAACCGGAGGGGTCCTTTACATGACCGTCAACGGCCTCCATTTTCCCCTGGCCCAGAATATCGAGACGATCCAGTTTCAATACAACGGGGACTTCAACACCGATGCGGCCTTGGACGGCTATACGAATTGGAATACGTCCTGGACCTTGGCCCAGATCGCCCGGATCCAGCAGGTTCGGATCATGATCCTCGGCCGGACGAGGGACCCCTTCGCCTCGATCGGCAAAAATGCCACGACGCAGCTCCATCTCTATCGCCGTCCGGCGGTCGCCAACACCGCGGCGGCCGGAACCGACGATTGGCGGAAGCGGTTCCTTCTGGAATCGTCCTCCAATATCAGAAATTTCTCCTTGAATCTTTACAATACGGGGCAGCGATGAAAAAAGCGACGGTCCGGAGACGGGAACGCGGGGCGGGTTTGTTCATCGTGATTTTAATTTCCGCCGGCCTGGCCGCCCTCGGGATCACGTTGCTGACGCTGACGTCGATGGGTCCGAAAATATCGGGAGGGTTGAGGACCCAGGAAGAGGCCTTCAACGCCGCCGAAGCCGGGTTCAACGCGGCCCGCGTGGCGATCTCGAATAATTTCGCCGTGGGCGGATGGACGAGTTTCGCCGGACATTATCTGACCCAGCCGTCCAGCTTGGATCGGCCGTTCATCTCGACCGCGGTCAATGCCGATTATTTCCGCCGGAAGACGGACGAGGAACTTCTCCTGGCCTTCGACCCGGAGAAGGACGGGACCCCGAATTACACGCCCTTCATCTATTTTCAACAAACGTTCGCCCTGGATGAATCCGGCTCGACCGACCTCCGGCTGGCCTATACGGCCTTTCTCATCGATGACGAGGCGGGCGGGGGAACGCCCGATCCGAGGGACGCCCTCCTGGTCGTGATCGGCGTGGTGAGGGCCGGCTCGCGGATTCTTTCGACGACCCGGTTGGAGATCGTCCTGGCTTTTAATTAAGGGGGAGGGACAACGATCATGAGGATTCACAATATCAAAACGGGAACGGTCGTGGCCGCGTTCATCGCGCTTCTCCTCCAGAGCGGGCCTCCCGCGGTCTCTCAGAGTTGTACCGAAAACACGGGCCTGTTTACCGAAGACTTCAGCGACGCCTCCCACCTCGATTTGGCGGCGAGTTCGGTCCAGTATTGGTACAACCATCCGAAGAATCCCGCCAGTTACATGACCCTGAACAAGGTCGGGGCGAATTTCGGAATCACCAATCCGACGTATGTCCCCGCCTGGATCAATGCCTTGACCACGAACGACTTCGACTTGGACGGTTGGCCGGATTATGTCGGGACGAGCAGTTCCTATTCGAACGTTCTGGCCTTTGTCCGCAATCGGGGCGGAGAGGGACAACTCGGCACGTTCACGATCTCCCAGTGGATCGATGGAAGCACCGGGAACGCCGCGGATTGGCCTTTGAGTGGCGTAGGAGGAGCGGCGATCGACGGCTCCGGCCATAACGGGATGACCTCGGGAGATTACGACGGCGACGGCGATTTTGATTTCATCACGGTGGTTTCCAGCACCAGCGGCTCCACGCCCATCAAGCGGATCTGGCTGTACGAGAATACCCTGATCACGAACGGCATCAACACCGGCGTCCTGAATTTCACCCGGACCGACATGACCGCGGCTTGGACGGGCCTCGTGAAGGGGATCGCCTGGTCGGCGACGATGCTGGTCTCGGGCGATCTGGACGGCGACGGGGACATCGATATGGTCTTGGGGAATTGCGAGGGGAATGTCCTTAAAATCACGAATACCGGGAACGGCCGGGTCAACGCCCAAACCTTCATCGTCGAATCCCCCCCGCTCATCGAGACGGGGTGGGGAGGCCGGGGCGTCAACACGGTCGCGGTCGCGGATTTCGACGGTTCGCCGAGCCTGGACATCATCGTCGGAAGCGTCAGCAACGGCGTGTTGTGGTTTTACGAGAACGACGGAACCGGCCATTTCACGTATGTGGCCGAGTTCACCGACTCGTCCGGAGATCTCCACAACAATATGTACGATGGGGCGGCCACGGTCAGCCTGGCCAACGACTTCGACCGTGACGGCGACCAGGATCTGATCATCGGGACGGATAACTGGAATTACGGCGGTGACGGGTACGGGGGGAAGTGTTATTATTTTAAAAACGGCGGGACCGGCAATTTCGTCGTCAGCCTGATCTTCGACGGTCCGACCAAGTCTCCGACCGTTTATGATTTCGACCTGGGGGCGGTCTTCGATTTCGACAACGACGGGGACCAGGACTTCCTGATCGCTGACGGCAACGACAGCGAGTATTATTATGTGTTCGTCAATACATTGGCCGACGTTTACAACACCAAGGGGATCGGTCAATCCCTGAACTTGACGCCGACGCTGTTCAGCCTCCAGTATGCCATCACCAGAGTCCGCATGACGAGGATTGATCAGCGCGTTCTGGGAGGATCGTCGACGGGACTCGCCGTCGATTATTATGTCTCGAACAACGGCGGCCGCAACTGGGAGCTCTACGCCCAATACGCCGATTCCGGCCTCGTCAACGTCGTCAACCAGCCCTGGCACAGCTTTCAGACGTTCGGCGCCGATCTGCGCTGGAAGGCGGTTTTCAGCGCCGAGGTCGATTCCATGCCCCAATACGACGACGCGTCCTTCGAGACGCCCTGTGTGGATACGATCGGGCTGGAATACGTTTATGTCGAACGCCGCGAATATTCCCGGTCTTCGGCCGCCGTTTCGACCGAGATCGGAGGCAACCGGAGAAAGCTGCTGATTTCGGCGTCGTTCATGTTTCCGGGCTTGGAGGGTCAACTCCGGGCTTATGACGTCACTAACATCCCGATGGTGGATTCGGCCGGATCGTCGATTCAAACGATCTCGGCATCCGATCACGCGGGAGGGCGATATGTCACGCCTCCGGGCTCGATTCTCTGGGATGCGGGCGCCTTGCTGGAGTCGCAGACTCAATCCAGCCGGACGATCTACGCGGGATACAAGACGGCGGCCGGGGCGGCTCTTCAGCGGGTCGATTTCACCGAGGCCAATGTCGGAACCCTCGGCTCGCGGCTCCAAGATCCCGATTCGGACAACGCCGGCTTGATCCGGTTCATCCGGGGGGAAGGCCGCAGTTGGAAACTCGGCGATATCCTTCACTCCAGCCCGGTCGTCCTCGGACCTCCCTCCGGAGATACCGTGGCCTTGGGTGCATCGTACACCGCGTTCGCCTCCGCTCACGATACCCGGCAATCGGTGATCTTCCTCGGAGCCAATGACGGCATGCTCCACTGTTTCAACACCTCGACCGGCCAGGAACTGTGGGGATACATTCCGTACAACCTTCTTCCCAAGCTCAAGAATTTATCCCGGAAGGATCCTTATACGGGCGCCCGGATCCTCGCCACCGACCTCTTTGTCGACGGAGTGCCGGTCGTGGGCGACGCTTATATCAACGGCGCCTGGAAGACGGTTTTAGTGTGCGGCCAAGGCGCAGGGAAGGGCAGTTCCATTTCGGTGACGAATGGGTTGAATTATTATTTCGCTCTTGATGTCACCGATCCGAGCGACCCGAAGACGTTGTGGGAGATAACGGCTGCGACTACCATGGGCGAATCCTGGTCGATTCCGGCCTTAGGCCAAGTCACCGAAGGCTCCACGGACCGGTGGGTCGCCTTTGTGGGATCGGGATACGACAACCATGCGTCAAGGGTCGTCGGAAACAGTTTTTATGTAATCCGTTTGGATACAGGGGCGATCATCCGGACTGTTACGGCCTCAAATGTCAACACGAACTCTCCGTCTCATCCGCGGCAATATACGGATATTTATAACGCGATTCCGGGCTCGCCGACGGCGGTCGACATCAACCGGAACGGGAAGACCGATTATGTTTACGTCGGCGATTTGGACGGGAGGCTGTATAGGATGAATGTGACGGGGACCAATACGGCCCAATGGAACTTGGATGCCAAATACACCGA